>Ga0163154_10007761_pt1 | contig 12691 bp, 8 predicted proteins | sample OliLakLV19MP9P1_FD_148649 | JGI IMG/M metagenome (GOLD analysis project Ga0163154, IMG submission 148649) | Freshwater microbial mat bacterial communities from Lake Vanda, McMurdo Dry Valleys, Antarctica - Oligotrophic Lake LV.19.MP9.P1 | ecosystem: Environmental > Aquatic > Freshwater > Lake >... | reverse complement strand
GCGTCGTGTGTCCTCGCCCTGGCCCTCGAAATCCGGTGCAGGGGGTCCCGCGCCGGGACGCGCGCCGGGACGCGCGCCGGGACGCGCGCCGGGACGCGCGCCGAGACGCGAGATGGATTGCCCGCGTTGCACGGTCGCCGTGCGAATCGCTCGCGCTGAGGGCGTCGCCTTGGTTGAATGCGCACGCAGCGCGCCCGCGCCAACCCACCATGCACTCGACCCGCACCGCCGAGTTCCCGGTCCTGCTCGCGTTCCCGCCCCAGGGTCACTGGACGCAGCCGCACCTCGCCATCCCGTCGCTCGTCGCGTGGTTGCGCTCCCAAGGGTACACGAGCGTCCACCAGATGGACCTCTCCGTCGAGGCGTTCGACCACTTCCTCACACCCTCCTACCTCGAGCGCGCCAAGGCCAAGGCGCGGGCGCGCCTCCCCCTGGAGCGCCTGCAGGCCGCCGAGACACTGCCCCTCGGCGAAGCGCGCGCGTGGCGCGCCGCGGTCGAGGCCGAAGTCTCGGCCGACGCACTGATCGCGCGCGTCGAGGACGCCAAACGCCTCGTGCGCGGCCAGGACGCGGCCAGCGACGACGCGCGTGGGTTCTGGGACCCGGACCGCTACTTGCCCGCGGTGCGCACGCTCTACCACGGCCTACGCCTCGTGTCGGCCGCGCATTATCCGAGCGAGCTCACACCGCACAACTTCACGATGCGGTACTCGAACGACCGCTCGCACGAAGTGCTGGCCGCCACGCGCGACGAGGACGAGAATCCGTTCCTCGCGTTCTACCGCGAACGTGTGCTGCCGCGCATCGTCGCGCTGCGGCCCCGCGTGCTCGGCCTGTCCGTCCTCTATGGCAGTCAGCTCGTGCCGGCATTGACGCTGGGTCGCCTCGTCAAAGAGGCGCTGCCGGAATGCCACGTCACGGCGGGCGGCGGGTACCTCGCGTACGTCGGCAAGAAAGTGATGCAGGCGGCGGGGATCGCCGCGTGCCTCGACTCGATCGTGTTCCACGAAGGCGAGGCGCCGTTGCTCGGGCTCTGTGATGCACTGCGCGACGCGGGCAGCGAACGCGGCGCCGCCGCGGGCGCGGACCTCTCGCTCGTCGGCTCGCTCGTGTGGTTCGACCGCCGCGGCGGTGGCGCGCGGCCCACGTTCAACCTGCCCGCGCACCCGATCAAGCTGGACGCCGCGCCGGCGCCGGACCTCGACGGCCTGCCCTTCGACAAGTACTTCTCGCCGCGCCTCGTCGTGCCGTACGACGTCAACCGCGGCTGCTACTACGGCGAGTGCACGTTCTGCACGCTGCCGACGGTGATCGGCCCGGGGTATCGCACGCGCAGCGCCCAGACGATCGCGCACCACGTGCTGGAGCTGCGCGACAAGTACGCGACGACGCACTTCAACTTCATCACCGACTGCATGCCGCCGGGGCTGCTCGAGGATCTGCCGCGGCGCTTGATCGCCGACGACGCGGGGATCACCTGGTGGGCCGACGCGCGCGTCGAGCCGAAGTCGTACACACCCGCGGGCACGAAGTTGCTCTACGACTCGGGCTGCCGCAAGCTGCTGTTCGGTTTCGAGTCCGCATCGAAGCGCATCCTGAAGATGATGATGAAGGGCCAGAGCCTCAAATCCGTCATCGAGGTCGCAGAGAACTGCGCCAAGGCCGACATCTCGGTGACCTTCTACGCGATGGTCGGCTTCCCGACCGAGACGCGCGAGGAAGCGCGCGCGACCCTGCGGTTCCTCGAGGAGCACGCGGGGACGGTGCGCGAGGTGTCGCTGCAGACGTTCCACATCGACGAAGTCGCGCTGACGTACCGCGAGCCCGAGCGGTTTGGCCTCAAGATCCTCGACGACCCGGGCGCGGACCTCGCGCTGTACCACGACTACGAAGCCCAGTCGGGGATGACGCAGGAAGAGGCCGCCGAGATGTTCGAGGAGTTGATGGCCTCGTTTCGGCAGAAGCTGCCGCTCTTTGCGGGGGACAACGTCTTCTACTTCATGCAGAAGAGCCACTACTTCCTGCACCTCGTCGGCACGCCCGAGCGCGCGCCCGAGACGCCGGACTCGTTCGAGCAGCGCCTGCGCGCACGGATGGAGCGCAAAGCGCGGCGCGGCGTCGTCGGCTCGTTGCGCGTGCGTCCAGGCCTCGCATCGGTACCGCTGTCGTTCGCGTACAAGGGCGCGCGCGATCTGATCGCGCACCCGCTGGCGCGCGCGGCGCGGCCGGACTTCCTCACCGGGCGCTTCGTGGGAGATGCAGAGCAGCTCGCCGAGACACGCCTCCCCCACCTGCCGCGCGCGTCGAGCGTGCTCGTCTACGACGGGGACAGCGCCGAATTCGTCGAGCTGCGGCCCGATGGTCTCGCGGCGCTGCGCGCGCTCGAGCGCGCGGGTGACCTCGAGGCGCTGGCGCGCACGGCGAGCCCCGCGGGCCGAGAGCGTCTGGAGGCGTTCGCGGCAGAGCTGCACCGCGTCGGCATCCTCGCTGGCGACGAGGCACGGCACGCCCACGACACGACGTTGACACCGGCGCCACGGCGCGCCGTAGCCACCACTCCGCGCACCGCTTCCACACAGGAGAGCCACCATGCACCGCAAGGCTGAGAGCCAGACCAACCAGAGCACGGCGAACCAAGGGACGACCGAGCAGGAGACGGCCGAGGCCCGCGCGCACGCCGAGCAGGCGCAGGGCACGCACACCGACGCCGAGCTCGACTTCGAGTCGCTCGACCTCTCGATCGAGACGGTCGAAGAGCGCATCAGCCCGAGCGAGACGAACGTCTTCGACAAGTGAGAGCGCGACCAACGATCGGTCGATCCTCGCCTGCATCGCTCGCGCGCCGCTCCAGGCTCGAACTTCTCGAACGGCTGAGCGCGATCCTGCAATGAGCGAGGTGGCTCGACCTGCCCCGCGGCAGGTCCAGCCACCTCGCTGGCCCATCAACCCTGATCAGGGCACGAACGTGACGGCCTGATCAGGGCACGAACGTGACGGCCGGATCAGGGCACGAACGTGACGGCGAGCCCGACCGTGAAGTTCGAGGTCGCGGCCCCGCCGATGGAGTCACGGTGCCAGGTCTGGAAGTTGCGGACCTGACCGACGACGGCCGTGGTGGGGCCGAACGGCGTAGGGATCTGGTTCAGGTTCAGGAGCAACGAGAACGAGCCGGTTGCGCCGCTGTTCTTGATCTGGCCCGGGCCGGTGTAGCGGCCGATCTGGCCGCCGAGGCAGAGGATGCCCTGGCTGCCGCCCGGGTTCGGGGTGACGGCCTGGGTCAGGCTGGTGAGGAAGTAGCCGAACGCGTTGAGCGGGAGGCTAGATGCCTCCAGGGTCAGGTTGTTGGCCGCGGTCGAGGCGCTCCCGCTGCCCGTGAGCCGCCCTGCCACGCCCGTGCTGTTCACGTTCGCCGTGCAGTAGTTGGTGCCGACGCCGATGGGTCCGGAGCTGACCGTCAGGACGGTGCCGTCAACGACGGCGCCGGGCGTATCGAGGCTCCATTGGAACGTCTGCGTGGCGGTTCCGCCTTGCACGCCGATCGTCGCGCTCCCCCCGTTGTTGGGGCGCGCCTGGCCAATGTCCTGGTAGAGGAACTGGGCCGGCGGGTTGCCGCTGCCATTGACCTGGAGCTGGAACCGGGCGGTGCCTTGGCCGGCGGAAGCGAAGAACGCAACATCGTGCCATTGCACGATGAGCTTGCCGGCGGTCTCGCGCCAGTAGATCTCTCCCGCGGTGCCGCCGGAGGTGTTGATGTCGTCCCAGAACGGCAGCAGGGTCTGGCTCGTGAGACTGAACACCGCACCGTTCGGGATGGCCCCGTTGGTGAACCCGAGCTCCTGGCCCGTGCCGCCGAAACGGACGCCGCCGTTCGAGCCGACGCGCGCGACGCCCGCGGGGAACAGTGTGTTGCCGATCGTGGTCGCGATGTCGATCTCCCCGTCGTCGGCGAGGCCGAGCGGCGTCCCCGTCGTGGAGATGTCGATCCACGTGCCGGGCACGTTGTTGACGATCGTGATCGGGGGCAGCGGCGGCGGCGGGGTGTACGGGCCCCTCAACGAGAGCACCGAGCCGTTGCTGACGGCACCCGGCGTGTCGAAGCTGAACTGAACGTCGTTGCCGAAGCCACCGGACTGATAGCCGATCGTCGCGCTACCGCCACCATTCGGACGCGGCTGATCGATATCGGGGTAGATGAAACGCGCCCAGGTCGTCCCGCTGCTGGGGACTTGGAGCTGGAACCGCGCGGTGCCCTGGCCAGCCGAGGCGAAGAACGACACATCGTGCCACTGGACGATGAACATCCCGCCGGTCTCTTGCCAGTAGATCTCACCCGCCGTGCCGTTGAGGGTATTGATGTCGTCCCAGAACGGCAGGAGGCTCTGATCCCCCCCGAAGACGGCGGCGTTCGGGATCGGGCCGTTCGTGAAGCCGAGACCGAGCCCAGCGCCCTGGAAGCGGACGGCGCCGTTGCTACCGATGACCGCAGTCCCTGCGGGCAAGAGGGCGTTCCCGATCGTCGTCGTGACGGAGACGGTGGCGTCGTCGCCGAGGGAGAGCGGGGTTCCGGTCGTGGAGATGTCGACGAACGTGCCAGGCAAGTTCGTGACGATGGTGAGTTGGGCCGCGGCGCTCGGCGCGAGGAAGACGCAGAGCGCCAGAGGCACGGGGCGGAGGAGGAGAGATCGCATGGTGCAGTTCAGGTTGGAGGTTGACGCCAACCAAGGCGCGCACGTATCGAGCAGTCCCAATGCCGGTGCGCGGCCGTGGTCGGAGCGAGGCAAGCCGAACCTACGGCTCGGCTCACTCGAGCTTACGACGACCGCGCGGCGGCGAGGTTCCCTGGGCCCATGCACCGAACCGAGTCACGCTCGGGCACTCCGGCCCCAAGATCTCAGCGCGGGTGGAACCCGCAATCCAAGCCTGGAGTCACGGGCGAGTCTGGCCCGCCCTGCCTGACCTGCGTCACCCTGGATGCCGCCCGAACTACCGCGCCACGCGCCGGAGACCGATCCGCGCGCCCTGCGGCGGCAGCTCGCCGTCGTCCTCGCGCAGGACCCCGGAGATCAGCTCGCGGAACCGCGCGCGCATGTCCGCGAGCGCGCACTGCCCGTCAGCCGTCAGCGCATAATATTTACGGGTCGGGCCGTGGCCCGAGTCGCGCAATGTCGTGCGCAACAGCCCGCGGTCCTCGAGGCGGGCGAGCATCGGGTACACCGTGCCCTCCGCGCCGCCCAGGGCCGGCCGGGCCGCCATGTCGCGCACGATCTCGTAACCGTAGCGCTCGTTGTCCTCCAGAGCGGTCAAGACGCTGAGCTCGAGGAGCCCCTTGCGCGCCTGAACGATCCAGTTGCCTAGGAAGTTGTCCAACGGTTTCGCGGCCGGGCTGGACGGGGTGAAGGGTGACGACGCCGTCGGGCGCGCGACCTCCTCGCGCGTGCTTGCAACGTGTTCCATCAGGATGTCTCTTTTCTCGGGAATCGCCCGAGTTGCGTCGCTGGGAACCTACGACCCGGGTGCCGGGCTGAAATCCGGCGGCGAGACCGGGTGGGTCCCGAAAAGGGGAAGATTTCGAGTCGTCAGGCCGGAGAGGGCGCCCTGCAGCGGGTCTCCCCCCTGCAGGACGCCCTACAACCTCCAAGCTTCCCGCCCCCCTGATGCCTGCCGGAGGGGACGGGTTGCACACGAGTGCGCCGATTCGACCGGAACGAGCCGGGGTCTTCAGCGAGGCCTGAGCGCCACGGATCCATTAGCGCTGTTCCACCGGATGACTACGGAATCGCTCGGTAAGCGTTTCGCTTCTCCCCAACGAAGGGCCCACGCGAGACAGAACTCCGACACAGCGTGTGACGACCGTTCGAGCGTTACCCTCCCCCCATGCTGCAAGTCCAAAGGCTGGAAGGGTTCTATTGGGTCGCGCGCGAGGGCGGATACGCACGCGCAGCACGTGCGTTTCCGCACCCCATCACCCAGCCCGCGGTGCACCAGCAGGTCAAGAAGCTCGAAGGAGAGCTCGGGGTCAGCCTGTTCGAGCGAGTTGCAAAGGACCGCGTCGTCCTCACCCCCGCGGGGGTGCGCCTGTTCGAGTTCGTGCGACCGTTCTTCGAGGGGTTGCCCGGACTCGTGCGCTCGATGCGCGCAGGTGACTACGCCGGCGAGTTACGCATCGAGACCTCGAACCTGTTGTTGCGCCACATGCTCCCGCCATGGATCCGACGGCTCCGCAAGCAGCACCCGCGCATGCAGGTGCACGTGTCCGAAACACGCCACCCCGAGCTCGCGGCGCTGAGGCGCGGCGACGTCGACCTCGTGATCGAGCACCTCTACGAGGTCCCGGACGACATCGCGACGATGCGGGTCGGTGTCGTGCGGCCGTTCGTGGTGTTGCCGCGCGGGCACCGTCTGGCAGACAAGAAGCGCGTGGACCTCGCCGAGCTGTCCGCGGACCCGTTCGTGTCGTACACGCCGAACCAGCGCGCGCGCGAGCTGCAGCACGAGGCGCTTGCGAAGCACTCCGTGACGCCCCCGCACCTCCTGTCCGCGTCATCGGCGGAAGGGATCCTGGGCCTCGTCGAAGCCGAACTGGGCTGGTCGATCCTGCCGTGGCTCGAGGAGACCGGGCCGCGCAGCAAGGGCATCGTCGCGCGGCCGCTCGCCGCGCCCACCGTCGAGTTCCCGGTCCTCGCGGCCTGGCGCAAGGAGGCGCCCGAGAACCCACTCCTCGACGCCGCGCTCGAGGCCGCGCCGCGGAGCTGAGCGTCGCGCCGCGCGCGCATTCGTGGCGGGTAGGAGCAACGCTGGGACGCTCAACCGCCGCCCGGCGGCGTGGGAGGACGGAGCGGCCCGGGATCTGCGGACGGCGCGGGATCTGCGGACGGCGCGGGCTCTCCGGACGGCGCGGGCTCGTCGCTCTCTCGGGGGACGAACTGGTCCAACGCGCCGCGCATCTTGTCGAGGGCCTGCTCGACGCCGCGCGACAACATCTGTTGCAGCTGGTTGTGGTCGCTCATGAGCCGCGGCGAGTCGATGGGCCCACTGAGGTTCACGAAGACCTTCACGTCGGAGTCGACGAGCTGCCGGGCGAGCTCGGACCCGCCCCAATCGCCGTCTTGGACGAGGCGCATCGGCACCTCCCCTTGCAAATTCACCTCCCGCGTCGCGCGATCGAACGAGCCCTTGAACGTGAAGAGCTCGCCCGCGAGGGGCAGCTCGATCGACCCGTACCGTACGACTTCGTCATTGAGCTCGACGCCGAGCTTGCGCGGATGCCATGCAGTCCAGGCGGGTACATCGTCTGGTCCGAACTTCGACGCGATCGGCGCGGCGAGGCGCACGCGCAGCGGCGGCGGCGCGAATTCCAACGCGCCACGGGGCCTCAGGACCCCGCCGTCGAGCGGCACGGCGAGGTCGGTGAACGTCACGGTGACGGGCCCGGGCCCTGCGGCCTCGAGCTCGTCGATCCAGGGCAGGACGGGCCCGAGGAGCCGCGCCAGCGTCGCGCGGTCGCTCGGGAACGAGAGCGACTGCGGCCCGTCACCGGCAGCGCGCGCGACGCCGTCTTCGACGCGCCCTCGGACTGGCACACGCCCGACGCCCGCGTAGAGCGCGAAGTCGAGCGTGTCGTTCCGCGCATCCGGGCTGTCGAGCTGCAACCCCGAGACTTGCAGCCGAACGCGCTCGCCGAGGAGCGCCGCGCCCTCAGCGGGGAGCGACGCGGCGATGCGCAAGAGCTCGACCGAGAGACCGGGCAGGTCGACGTCGACCGTGACCCGTGGCGCGCGGCTGCTGCCGACGCTGTCGCCCCCGAGGCCCGGCTCGAAGCGCAGCGTGGCCGAGCCGAGCAGCGGGGCGCCGCTTGGCCCGTCGTTGCGAGTTTCAGGGCCTCTGCCGCGCGCGCTCGTGCGTTCGCTGGGCCAGTGCGCCGTCACCGACCCGCCGAGCGGCCCGAGCCAACGCACGAGCACGAGCGGGTCGCGCACGACGATAGTTGCGGGAGCGCCCTCCGCTGGAGGCCCCTCCGCTGGAACCCCCTCCGCTTGAACATCCGGCGACGGGCTCGAGACGGGGTCCGACCCCGGCGCCACGCCGAGGGTCAGGGCGATGTCACAGGGGACATCCAGAGCGAGCTCGACCAGCGCGAAGTCCGCGTCCCAACCGCGCCCGAAGCCAGTATCGAGGACGAGCGAATCACTACGCGCCCGGACGCTCGGCGTTCCGCCCCCCGAGCCCGAGATCTCGAGCTCGAAGGCCCTGGGTAGCAGCGGCGCGAGGGCTGATCGCGCGAGCTCCGCCGGCACCTGCCAACGGACCTCCGCTGTGGCCCGCGTGGGCGCGTCGGTCGACGCCGTCCCGAGCCGCAGGACGCCGGCGACGAGACGACCCGCGAGGCGCGCCTCGCCGTGCTCGGACGCGAGCGAGAGGGTGACGTCGGCCCCGGTCTGCACGTCGCCGCTCACGGAGAACTCGAGGTCGACGTGCGCGCCGGCGAGTTCGCTGAAGCCCTCCGTGGTCAGCGCGTGCGGGAGCTCGGCGCCGAAGCCGCCGTGCAGCGCCTCGAGCAGGCGCAGCGCCGCACGCGCGGGCAGGTCCTCGGCCTTCAGTCGAACCGCCACGGCGCTGGGCAGGGCTCGATCCTGCCCGCCGACGTGGAACGACACGTCGAGGCTGCCGCGCGGCGCACCACCCGCGAGGGCCTCGGCGACGCCGCACTTCAGCGTGAAATACGTCGCGCGCGCCCCGAGCGCGCGTTCGACGTCGAGCCGGAGGCCCGTGAGCACGAACTCGCTGCCGTCTGCGCGCGTGTCGACGATGTGCACCTCGGGCGCGTCGATGGACACGAGGAACGGCTGGTCCGGGCCCTCGGGCCCTTGGCGCCAGAGCGCGGCGAGGGGCGCGAGCTCCTGCCAGCGCAGCACACGCGCGAGGTCGAGGCCGCGCGCCGCGTCGATGGTGAGGTGCGCCGCTTGCAAGATCGCCCGCAGCTGGAGCGGTCCGTCCTCGAACCCGCGCGCGATCTCCGAGAGTGAAGGTCCACGGAGGCTCCCGCGCAGGAGCTCTTTGCCCGCCTCGTCGACGAGGAGGACCTCGCGCAGCCGTGTGCCCTCGCTCCAAGACAGCTCGGCGCCGCCGACGGTGACGCTCCCGTCGACCCGTTGCGAGAGCCATGTCTCGGTGCCGCGCGCCGCCCACCCGCCGAGGAGCTGCGGCGCGAACAACGCCACCGCGAGGATCGCCCCGAAGCCAAAAGCGCCGCAGCCGAGGCTGCCCGACGTGAGGCACCCGAGACACCCGCGGGAGCCCTGTGTGGCGTCCGCGGGTCCATCCTGGGCGGCGCTCGCCGTCGTCGTGATGACAGAACTCACCGTCATCGTGCTCTCGGGGCGCGCGTCCATGCGGGAGAAGAGCGTATTCGGAAGTCGAGCAGGCACGTTCCACGGCAGCCCACTTCCGGACCGCGGAGGCCGTGGCGTGACCGAGGCTCCCACGAGTACGTCACGGGGCCACGGACCCGCGCAGAATCGACTCCCGCGCAAGTTCCCGCGTGCGACGCCGCGAATCCTGGCTGGAGCCGATCAGTTCCAGGTCGGATCGGGCGGCTGGCTGGCGAGCCCCACACCCGAGTCTCCGAGATCGCGCAACGCGCGCCGCCAGACGGCTTCGGGCGGGTCGTCGGTGAACACCAGCGCCAGGTCCAGCGAGCGGGGGATCCAGGAGCCGCTCGCGAGCTCGGCATCGAGCTGCCCCGCGCCCCAGCCCGAGTACCCGACGACGAGGCGCAAGCGCGCGCCCGACGCGTCCTCGCTCGCGAGGAACCCCGCGAGTTCATCGAGGCCCGTGCCGAGGAAGAGCCCCTGCCCGATCGGCACGCCGCCGGGCAGCGCGTGCGGCGCTTGGTGCAGGACCTGCAGCGTGTCGAGGCCGACCGGACCACCGCCGTAGACCTTGATCTCTGAGACCCCGAGCTGCGGGTGCTCCGGCAGGAGATCGCCCAGCGTCGCGTCCGTCGACCGATTCACGACGAGCCCGTACGCGCCGTCATCGTCGTGCTGGACCAGCAGCACGACGGTGTGCATGAAGTTCGGATCCAGCAGCGGCGGCGCGGACAGGAGCAGCGTCCCGGGTGCGATCCGCAGTGTCGTGTCGTGCTTGCTCATGCCTCGGGTCCTGTCAACTCCGTGCGCTGCAGTTGCTCCCTTTGCTGCGCGTCGTCTCCCCGCCGCAGCGCGATCACGGTCTCGATGTGCGGTGTGTGCGGGAAGAGGTCGACCGGGCACACGCGCTCGACAACATACCCGCCCTCTGTCAGCGCCGCGAGGTCGCGCGCCGCGCTCTCCGGGTTGCAGGACACGTAGACGATACGCAGCGCGCCGAGCGTCAGGACCGTCGGCACGACCTTGCGGTGGAGGCCCGCCCGCGGCGGGTCGAGGACCACGACGTCCGGGCGTGAGTGCGCGCCCTCTGCGGTGAATGCTGCGAGCGACTCCAGCACGTCGCCCTCGACGAACGTCGCACCCGCGAGCCCGTTGCGCGCGGCGTTGGCGCGCGCGTCGGCGACCGCGGCGCCGACGCTCTCGAAGCCGACGACCTCTCCCGCGAGGTCCGCGAGGCAGAGGCCGATCGTGCCCGCGCCGCAATAGAGGTCGAACACGACACCGGCGGGCGCGAGGCGCGCCTCTTCGCGCACGAGCTCGAAGAGGCGCTCGGCCTGCAGCGTGTTCGTCTGGAAGAACGAGTGCGGCGACAGCGTGAAACGCCGCCCCAGGAGGACCTCGTCGATCGTGCCCGGCCCATGCAGCACGAACTGCTCCTGGCCGATGGCGATGGTCGCGTGCCGAGCGTTCACGTCCTGCACGATCGTCGTGAGCTCGGGGTGCGCCGCGAGGATACCCTGGACGAGGGGATCGACGAGCTCCGCCGCGCGCTCGGACGTCACGAGCACCAGCATCGTCTCGCCCGTGCGCACACCGCGGCGCAGCACGACATGGCGCAGGAGGCCGGTGTGCTGGCGCGTGTCCCAGGGCAGGAGGCTCGCCGCGCGCGCCAGGCGGCGCACCGTCCCGAGCACCGTGTCCGCGCCCTCGAACGCGATCGCACAGCGCTCGACGTCCAGCACCTTGCTCCACATGCCCGGGACGTGCAGGCCGAGGGCGAACGTCGCGTCGCGCTCGGGGTCCTCGCCCTCCGCGCGGTAGCGCCGCGCGCCGAAAGTGAAGTCGAGCTTGTTGCGATAGTGCCAGGGGTGCGCCATGCCGATGACCGGCTCCACTGTGACGCCGGTCCCGAGCAGCGGCGCGAGCGCCGCGGTGACGCGTTGGCGCTTCGCGGCGAGCTGCGCGTCGTACGCGAGGTGCTGGAACGTGCAGCCCCCGCACGGCCCGCCGTTCGACCCGAAGTGCGGGCAGCGCGACGGCGCGGCGTCGGGGGAAGCCTCCAGCACCTCCAACACCTTCGCGTCGACGAGCCGTCGACGCCGCGCGACGACGGACACGCCGTACCGCGCGCCGGGTAGTCCGCCGCGCACGCGCACCTGGCACTCGCCGTCCGAGCCGGCACCGACGACGCCGAGGCCGAGGCCCTTGTCGTCGAGGCGCTCGATCCGCACCTCGAGCCGGTCGCCGTAACGCGGGAGGCGGGCGCTCTGCACGTGTCCCCCTGCTGACCCCCCTGCTGACTCTTCTGCTGACTCTTCGGCCAAACCTTCTGGGGACCCCGCTGTGGGCCGTGCGCCTGAGATCTCCTGGAACATCGGCGAGCAGGATCGTCGCTCGGCTCGGTGTCGTCCACTCACGAGCGCGGAATCGGGGCGCGTGGCGCGCGGCTACACTCCCCGCGCATGACAGTCGCCGAGCCTCGGACGGATGGAGGGCCGCTCGCTGCCGACGGCGCGCGCCACGCGCAGTCACCAGAGGCACGCCGACGCAGTCTCTGGCGCCGCGCGGCGAGCGTCGCGCCCCAGCTCGTCGCCGCGGCCGTGTTCCTCGCGCTGCTCGCGCGCGCGGGCTTCCTGATCGACGACGGCTTCATCGCGTTCCGCCACGCGCGCAACTGGGTCGAGCTCGGCGTGCCGGTGTTCAACGTTGGAGTCGTGCCGCCGGTCGAGGGTTACAGCGACTTCTTGTGGGTGGCATTGCTCGCGCTGGCGCACGCCGTGGGGCTGCCGATCCCTGCCACGGCACAGGTCCTTGGCGCGCTCGCGGGGCTGGCCGCGATCATCGTGTTCGTGCACCACGCGCGGCGCAACGAGCGCATCACGGGCACGCCGCTCGTGCTGGCCACACTGCTCGTAGCGACCGCGCCCGCGTTTGTCGTGTGGGCCAGCGGCGGCTTGGAGACCTCGCTCTTCACGCTGCTCGTGCTGGCGCTGTACACGGTGCTCGTCGGCGTCGAGCGCGAGGTCGTCAGCGGGCTCGTCGGAGGTGTGCTCGCCCTCTCCGTCGCACTCGTGCGCGTCGAGGGTTTCCTGTGGGTCCTGGTACTGTTCGCCGCCGTCGCGGTCGCGCGAAGCCCGCGTGGGCGGCGGTTCCCGGTCGCGTTCGGTGTCTACCTCGCGGGCTTCGTGGTGTTCCTCCTGTGGCGCCACGCGGTCTACGGCGAGTGGCTGGCCAACACGGCGACCGCGAAGGTCGGCCTCTCGGCGGAGCGCATCGCACGCGGCGCGAAGAGTCTCGCGAGTTATGGCCTCGTGTCTGTAACG
>Ga0163154_10007758_pt1 | contig 12692 bp, 7 predicted proteins | sample OliLakLV19MP9P1_FD_148649 | JGI IMG/M metagenome (GOLD analysis project Ga0163154, IMG submission 148649) | Freshwater microbial mat bacterial communities from Lake Vanda, McMurdo Dry Valleys, Antarctica - Oligotrophic Lake LV.19.MP9.P1 | ecosystem: Environmental > Aquatic > Freshwater > Lake >... | reverse complement strand
GTTCTGCGGGCTGGGCCCAGCCCACGCCACGCGAGCATCGGCATGGACATGGACCAGCCGCGAGCAGGGGCGGCATGGTTCAGGGTCGGGCGTTCGGCTTATTCGTAGTGAGTCCACCTACGGATAACCTTGATCGTGCGTTCGGCCTCATAGACTTGATACACCAAACGGTGCTGAATGTTGATGCGGTGCGAATGCGCGCCAGCCAAAATCGCCAATGAGCCTTTCGTAGGGTGGCGGTTTCTGGAAAGGGTACGTGGCGATGACATCGAGAAGCCGTTGGGCCTGTGATATGAGGGTTGAGGACGCAATCTTTCTGGCGTCCTTCCGGGTTTGCTTGGTGTAAACGATAGACCAGCTCACCAGCCGGGATTCTTGGCGGATTTGATGAGCAACGTAGAAAATCAGCAGCGGCTTTAGCCGTTCGTTGTATTCTTCTTTTCGGCGCTTTTCATCCTGCATTGTGAGTGGATTCATCCCCTTACTGGATCGTCCTGCCGGATATCCAGCGCATTGGCAAATTTCCGGCTCTGCCGGAGCACTTCGTTCACTTGGGCGATTCGCTCTTCCAATATGCCACTGACTCTGAAGAACGGCACTCGCCTTTCCGCAAGATCGCCCACGATCTGCTGCTGAAACCAGTTTCTCTTCTGCTCCCCGCTGCGATCCCATGTGTCCGCATAGGGAATGTCCGTGTCGCAGAGGAAGAAAAGATCGTAGCGTTTTTCCGCTTTGAGGTTGAGGTACACCTCCCCGTATGGGCCGTTTGCGTATGCCAGGATCGAGTAAGAGAGGCTGTTGTAAAGGCCGATCAGATATCCCTCGCGGCGACCAATCGCGATTAGACCGACGAACAAAATGCCAGAAAGGAAGACGCTCACGTCGAAAATGGTCGTTCCGAGACTCGCGCTCAAAGCACTTCCCGCAACCACGAGAAGTCCCAGCCATATGCGGTCGAACCTATTGCCTCGCAATGATTCGGCCGTCATGTGTCATCCTTCGTGTCTTCGGTCATCGCCCACGTCAGTGCGGGGGATCGGCAAGCTTGGGAACCGCATCTTCCGGCACTTGGTTGGCTGCCTCGTTTGACTTGATCTTCCTGACTGCTGCATCCACGAGCTCGTTGTAGTGCGCTCTGCTCTCGTATGTGGGGCGGAATGCGGTTTGAAGCGACTTCAACTCGCTCTTGAGCATCTCGGTCTGTCCCGCGTCGAGTTTCTCGACGATCACGTCGATGAGCGCCTTGGATGAAACCCCATACCACGTATTGTAGTTGAGGCGCGTCAGTTGTGCGGCAAGCCATGCCACGCCGAAGGAGCAAAGAATTGCCAGGACGCCGAGCGCGCATCGGACACCACGGGATGTTGCTCGGAACTCGGAGACAAACCACGCCGCTGGAAGCGCCAACACGATCAGCAGACCCATGAGAATCGGAATCATGTTCATTGTCATTCCTCAACGACACGGATCACCGACCGCCGCCGGGGACCGGCACTGGCTGTGAACCCAACATCCGAAAAACCCGGAGCAGCGAAACTGAAGCGCGGGTTGGCGGTTCATGTGCATCAGAGTTAGCCGCTTGTTTGTGGCCACTGCTGGTCATACGAATCTGGATAAAGCTCGTCACTGAGCACCCTGCGAATGCCGAATATCCAAACCAACATGCGAATCAATCTGCGCTGCTGCTGGACATCCAGGCAATCCACTTCAACGATCGTGAACTCAGTCTTCATCCCATTCTGGTCGAATGCATCTCCTGCCCTGGAACGCCGAACCGTCAAACTCTTGCGTGTGCAAAACCGACGAGCCTACGCAATACAACCTCGAACCAAGGCGCGGTGGACAAACCATAGCGAGTAGAACAGCGCGGGAATCCCGAGCACCACAAACGCCAAAATGATCAGGGCGCGCTCCATACGCAGCTAACTTGGTGTTCATTTTCCTCTCGACAGTACTGAAGAGCTCTATAGCCGACAAGATGAAAATGCTGCTTAGGGGGAATTTGCATACTGAAAATGCAGGCTAGGGACAATGCCGTTCGGGAATCGCGAGTGAGCCGCGCGGGTTTCAGGTTCGCATTCTCTAAGGGGCGGAGGGAGCCAACAGGTTCGAGGGGCATCTGTTGTAGCGGTGGCTCTGTCCATGGCGGAGCTTTGCGCAGCCGGGGACGTGCCACCGGGCTGGCGGTGTGCGAACGCGCCCCCGGCGGCACCCCTTCGGGAGAGCCGCCGCTACAGCGGAGGGGCTGACCTCTGCGACTATTCGTATCGGACCGAGGAGTCCTACTCAGGCAGGTGCACACCATTTCCGGACGGGCTGCCAGTCCGCTCGATGATTTGTGAAGGGTAGGAATGCGCCCCTTCGGGAAGGACACATTGTTCCTTCTTATGATCCCTGCATCTGCCGGTTCCGGCGGCTGGGTGGGGAGGACAGTTACAAATTGCTGTTCCGAGGGAATGGAGGCGGGGTGCGCGGCGCGTGGATCTGACAGGGATTGCAGAACGGGGTCACCGCCCCCGTCCACAGCGGAAAGAAGTCTGCGTCCGATCGTCACCCACCTTTGGCCACCTCCTGGCGTCACCCCAATCACGACGGGCCGGTGAAGTGTTCGACTGCGGCTGGGTGGGCTGAGCCGGACGGCTCCATCGGCTTGCTTCACGTGGGTGTCGTTCCTGACTGCCCGGACCTGTTCCCGAGTTCCTCCCAGCGCGCGTACAGACGGGCCACGTCGGCGCGGGCGGCGTCGAGGGCGGCGATCATTGCGGTGGCCTCGGCGCTGCGGGTGACGTGGAAGCCGGGGTCGGCGAGGGTGCGCTCCAGTTCGGAGACGTGGGCTTCCGTGGCCACGATGATGGCTTCAACGCCGTCGAGTTCGCGACGTTCCGCGAAGCTCAATTTGACCGGTTTCGCCGCGGCCTTCTTCGCGCCCGGTGTTGTCCTTGGGGGGGGTGTGGCGGGCTTGGTCCGGGCTGCCGTTTCGCGAAGTTTCCGGCGTTCGAGGTAATAGGAATAGTTGCCGGGCTGGATCACCACGCCGTCGTCTTCGAACGCGATGATCCGGTCGCAGATACGGTCGAGGAAATAGCGGTCGTGGCTGACGACCAGGAGAGTGCCGTCGAAATCGGCCAGGGCTTCCTCGAGCAATCGAAGGCTCGGCAGGTCGAGGTCGTTGGTCGGTTCGTCGAGCACGAGCAGATTGCCGCCGGTTTTGAGCACCTTGGCGAGCATGAGGCGGGCGCGTTCGCCGCCCGACAGGCGGTCCACGCGCTCGTTGATCCGTTCGTCCGCGAACAGGAAGCGTTTCAGATAGGCGCGCGCCCCGAGTGTTTGGGCGCCGAACTGGATCCGCTCGGATCCATCGGCGACCTCTTCGAGCACGGTGCCGGTTCCCTTGAGCGCCATGCGCCCCTGATCAATGGTATTGATCCGCACTTTGGGGCCGATGCTCACGGTGCCGGCGTCCGGTTCTCGTTCGCCCAGGCAGAGCCGGACCAGGGTGGTCTTGCCGACGCCGTTGCGTCCGACGATGCCGGTGCACTGGCCGGGTTCCAGGGTGAACGTGAGATCCCGGAAGAGCCAGCGCGGGTGATCGGCGGGGCCCACGCAGGCGCCGGCTTTTTTCAGTTCGACGACCACGTTGCCGTGCGGCGGCGGCGTCGGGATGAGCAGATCCATCTCGCGCTCCTCGGGTGGGGCTTCCAAGCCTGCCGTGGCATAAAACTGGTCCATCCGATGACGCGATTTCGTGGTGCGGGCTTTGACCCCCGCCCGCACCCATTCCAATTCCTCGCGCAGGAACCGTTGGCGCCGGCGTTCGGTCAGTTCCGCGACCTGGCGCCGGACCGCCTTCGATTCGAGGTAGGCGGTGTAGTTGCCCGGGTGGGAGAAGCAGCGGCCGTGATCGATCTCGAGAATCCGGGTTGCGATCACGTCGAGAAAATAGCGGTCGTGCGTGACGAAGATCACGGCGCCCGGAAAGCCGCCCAGGAAGGATTCGAGCCACCGGATGGATTCGGCGTCGAGATGGTTGGTCGGTTCATCGAGGAGGAGAAGGTCCGGTTGGGCCGCGAGCGCGCGGCAGAGCGCAACCCGGCGTTTCTCGCCGCCCGAGAGAGCGCCGGTGAGGGCGTCGAGGGAGGGTGCGTCGAGGGCGGACGCGGCGGCTTGGATCCGGGAATCGAGGTTCCATCCGTCGGCGTGTTCAATCAGGTGCAGCAGATCGGCAAGCTCCACCTCGGAACCCTCGCCCGTCTCGTAGCGGCGGATGGCTTCGAGCAGGTCCGAGGCGCCCGCGGCGATATTGTCGCGGACGGTGAGGGCCGGATCGAGTTCGAACTCCTGGGGCAGGTAGCCGATGCGAAGTCCGCGTCGGATGGAAAGATCGCCGGCATCGGCGCTCTGGCTGCCCGTCAGGATCCGGAGCAAACTGGTTTTGCCGCATCCGTTGGCGCCGACCAGCCCGACTTTTTCGCCGGCCGACACGGCGAGGGTGACCCCGTCGAGCAAGGTTTGATTCCCGTAGGAGAGACGCAGTTCGTTGGCGGAAAGGAGGATCGACACGCGGGGGTTGTATCGGGCTCCGGGGCGAAGCGCCACTCCGCGGTGCGCGGGGAGGGAGGGGGCCAAATTCCGGCTCAATATGCTTGAATAATCGCTGCGATCGGGCGTCATGGGAAATGATGCACGGCACGCGGCGCTGGATTCGCGGAGGGTTCGCCACTTTGGCGGGCCTGGCGGCATGGGGTTGGTGCAGTGCGGCGGGTGCCGAGGTGGACGTCGCCCGCGAGGAGATCCGGGTGGCTTGGAAAGAGAGCGGGCCGGCCACGGCGGCGGAGGTGGCCTCGCGATGGATGCTCAAGCACCCCGAGGATCCCGGGCTGCGAGCGCAGTGCGCGGAGGCCTTGCTGGGCGCCGGGAATTTGGACGGCGCCGAGAAGGCGCTCGCGGATTGGACGAAATCGAAAGCCCCGCGCGAGGGACCCTTTTATGAATGGGCTGGCGTGTTGGCTCGGGAGCGCGGCAAGAGCGGCGAGGCGCTCAATCTCTGGATGGCTGGCGCGCCGAGGCCGGACGGCATCGGGTGTCTCATCCGGGCAGAATCGGGGCTTCGCCAGCAACGCCGGTGGGCTGAGCTTGAGGCGATCTTGACGCAAGCGCTTGCCCGGGCGCCCGATAATCCGCGACTTCGAGTGTGGCGTGCGAGGGCCCGGATGCAGCTTCGCGGGTGGGAAGGGGCGTCGGATGATTTCACGGCAGCGACCGCGCGTGCACCGGATGATTCCGAGATCAAGAATCTGTTCCCGCCATGGGAACGGTTCGAGGCGGAGCAAGCGGACCGGGCGCGGTTGGATGCGCAAGTCGAGGCGGTGACCGCCGGGGATCCGATGCCGTGGGTGGAACGCGCAGCCTTTTACCTGAGGCACGAACTCCGGACGCCGGCCCTGGAGGATCTGGAGGCGGCCCGGAAGATGTTTGATGCGAGTCCGACCTTGCGGCTGCTGGTGGCGCAGGAAATCCGTGCCCAAGGCGCGCCCAGGGAACGATGGTTGGAAATGCAGCCGCTGATCTCGGTTTCCGGGCCGACGCTGTGGAACGCGACCGTGGTCATCGCCCGGCATGTTGAGGCTGATCGGGCTGTGATTGCGGAGCCTGCGGTTGTCGCGCCGTTGATTGCCCGGGCCTCGCTTTGGCGCGGTTCCGGGCAACCCGGCCTTGCGTTGGCAGATGCGGACGCAGCGCTCGCCATTGAGCCGCGCCATGCGCTGGCCTTGGGTGAGCGGGCCCATGCGCTGGGTGTGCTGGGGCGGAGTGGGGAGTCGATGCTGGCGTGGTTTGCCGCGGAGGAAGCGGGGCTGGACCGTGGCGAGTTGCTGATGGCGGCGGCTCGTCATGCGGAGAGCCGTGGCGATTGGGTTGCGGTGGCGCGGTTGGCGGCGAGCGCCGGGAGAGCGCGTTGGGGGCCGGAAGCGATGGACTTGGAAACACGGGCTGAGTTGATCCTTGGGAAGCGGAGACTAACGAAATGAGGTCTCCCCTGTGTGTGGCGGCTGGAATTTGGCTGGGCTTGCTGGTGTCTGGGGCCTCCGCAACCGAGCCCTCGACGGTCACCGTGGATCCCGGGAAGACCGAGTTGCAGAGTGGGACGACGCTGACGTTCACGTTTCCCGACTCCATGGCGGGGCCCGACGAGATCGGTGGCCCCCCCGTGAAACCGATGCTCCGCTTTGAACCGTCGCTCACGACCGAGATGACGTGGCGCAGCCCGACCGAGCTGTTCGTCCGGGTGCGCGAAGGGATTCGTCCGGGGACGGAATACCGGATCACTGCGGACCCGTCCGTGCCGCTCCCCGGCAAACCGTGGGAGGCGCGGTATCGATCCCGCGAGTTGCTCGTGTCCCGCTCCGACGGTCTGAGCCACAACAGTGACGAGGCCTATTCCAGGCGCCTGGCCCGCGAGCCCTCGATTGGGATTCGCACGACGTATCCCGTCCGGTTCGAGGACGTGGCGAAGTGCGTGGTTTTCCGCGGGGTGAAATCGGGGGAGCGTCGTGCCGCGTCGGTCGTTTTTTCGGGGGACGAGGCGGTGGGGACGTATCTGACCGTCCAGGCGCGCGAGCCCCTGCCGGTTGGCCAGGCGTGGGAACTTCTCATCGAGGGGCTCAAGGATGCCGAGACCGGCACATCGGTGCCTCATCCCATCGTGGTGCCTGCGGGAACCACCCGCCCCCTGGAGATTCGATGGTTGGGCGGGTTCAATCATCCCCTCCAGAAACCGGAGATCCGCGCGGAGTTCAGCGAACCGCTCGCCGACGACACCGTGACCGCCCAAAGCGTCATCGTGGACCCGCCGGTTCCCGGGTTCAAGGTCCGGGCCGATGGACGTCACTTGGTGATCGAGGGTGAGTTTGATCGGGCGATCCGTCGCACCGTCCGGATCACCCCAGCGGTCCGCGGAGCGTCGGGTTTCGGGCTGGCGACGGAAGCGCGCTGGGGCGCAACGTTCCGGTCGAAGCGGCCGAATGTTCTGTTCCCGCCGTCGGCCGAGGCCTTCTTCCCGGCGGATGGGGGGGTGAAGTTTCCGCTGGTCCAGGTCAACGCGCCCGAACTGCGCTGGCGGCTGGCCGAGGTTCCGTTGGAAAAGCTCGGGGTGCTCCGGCGTCGGCTCATGGAGTTTCGCGAGGATGCGCAGGACCCGCTGGCGGGAGGGCCGGTCGAGGATGCGCGCACCGGCTGGTGGCGGCAGAAGCCGACCGAGCTTTTTGTGCACTCGCTCGCCTTGCGCGTGGTCGGCGAGGGGACGTTCCCCGGCTCCGCGGATGACGAGGAGGTCGGGCGCCAGATCACATGGAAGAGCGACGGACCGGCCCGCGGGGCGCATCTGCTGGAAGTTTCGGGCACCTTGCCGGACGGGTCGGTCATCGGGAACCGGGCGTTGATTTTCCTGAGCGATCTGGTCGTGAACGAGATCGGATCGAGCGACCGGTATGCGGTTCGCGTTGCGCGGATGAGCGATGGGGAACCCGTCCGCGGCGCCACGGTGCGAATGTTGAGTGGCGACCCGATTGAACTTGGCAAAGCCGTGACCGACGAGTCGGGGCTTGCCGTTTTTGACAACCCGAATCGCTTCTTCGACTCCAGCCAACGCCCGTCGGGCGTCGGTCGAGGGGAATGGCTCAGCATCGAGGTGGACGGACGCCGGGTCCTCGAACCCGTGCAGCTCGGGCATGGCAATTTCCGGACCGAGCCGGAGCGGCAATTGCGGACCGCGATCATCACCGATCGGAACGTTTATCGTCCGGGGCACACCCTGAAGGTCTACGGCATCGTGCGCACGACCGAGTGGGATGGGCTCCTGCTTCCGAAAGCGCGCAAGATCCGGTGGTCGGTGAGCACGGCGGAATCGGACCAGGTTGTTGCCTCCGGCGACGCGGTGCTGAGCCCCGCGGGTGGGTGGCAGGCGGAGTGGCAGATTCCCGAGACCCTCGCGACGGGGCTGCACCAGGTGCGGTGTCAGATGGATGGCAAAGAGGATTGGGCGGGTATGGCGATGTTCCAGATCCAGGAATATCGGCCGCCGCTTTTCACCGTGACCGCGAATGCCGAAGCGCGCGTGGCTGGCGGCGAATCGAAAGTCCGGCTGACCTCGCGCTATTTCCACGGGGCACCCAATGCCGGTGCCACGGTGCGCTGGCGCGCGGTCTGGCGCTGGGCGGATCCCGAGGGCCGGGAGGATGTGTGGGAGGAGGAGTCGGAACGGACCGGGCAGGGTGACCCGCCCGATCCGCTCGATTTTGTGCGGACAGATCGCGAATCGGAGGGGGCGAAGCAGCCGGAGCTGTTCGCGGAAATTTCCGGCGAATCGAAGCTCGGGGAGAATGGCGAGGCGGAGATCGTGTCGGGTGCGCCGTTCCGTGACGGCTTGGGCCGCAGCCGTTGCAAGGTGCAATGGACCTTTGATGTGCTGTCGCCCGACGGACAAACCCTCTCGGAAAAGGCTGAGCAGGAAGTGCAACTGCGCCCGTTGGTCTCCGCGATGCGAGCGGGCGAGCGGTACGGTGCGGCTCGCGGCATCGCGGTCGAGTGGGGGATGTTCGGGGCGGATGACCGGTTGCAGGCCGGTGCCGCGGCCAGGCTGGAGTTGTATGCGGTGAGCACCAAGACCGCCAAGGAACAGGTTGCTCCGTTCGTGTTTCGGTATCGGAACTGGCCGGTGTATGAAAAGGTCGCCGAGCGCGAGGTGCGCAGCGGCGACGCGGTGTCCGAGGATCTCTTTCCGGTGGATCGCGCGGGCGATTATGTGGTCGTGCTGACGCCGGCCGCTCCAACCGACGCGATTCGGACCAGCGTGCGGCTGACGGTTACCGGCGGGGAACCCGTCGAGTTCCCCGTGGCGGATGAGCGGGGGTTCGAGTTGGATGCAGGTTCCCCGCGCACCTGGAAACCGGGCGAGACGGCCGTCCTGGCGACGCGCGCCCCGTTTCCCGGCGTGGCGTGGGTGCTGGTTCACACGGATCGCGTGCTCGACGCGTTCACCGTCCGGCTCGACGGGAATGCCGGCAAGATCGAGATCCCCATCCGTGCCGAGTACGCGCCAAACATTGCCGTGTCGGTGCATCTGGTGCGTCCGCAGAACGGCGCGCGTCCCCCGGCGGAGCGGATCGCCCGCGCCAGGCTGGAGGTGGTTCGGCCGGATCGGGTGCTGTCGGTGCGACAGGAGCTGGCGCGCGACAAGGTCGAGCCCGGCAACCCGGTGGAAGGCGTGGTCCGGGTGGCGTGCGAGGGAAAGCCCGTCAAGGGGGCTGAACTCGCCGTGTTCGCGGTGGACGAGGCCGTGCTGTCGTTGGGTCAGTATGAGAACCCGGACCTGCTCTCCGCTTTTTACCGCCAACGACCGGGCTACGTCTCGATTGGCATGGGTCTCGGCCGGTATGCGTGGCAACCGGGGCCCGTCGAGCGGTTCGAGAAAGGGTTCATCATCGGGGGGGGCGGTCTCGGGCTGAAGGGGCTCGCGCCCAAATATGCGCGCAAGGAATTCAAACCGCTCGCGTTCTGGACCGCGCTGGTCCGGACGGATGCGGAGGGCGCGTTCCGGTATCGATTTGATGCGCCCGATAACCTGACCACTTACCGGATTGTTGCCGTGGCGCAAACGACCGACAACCGGTTCGGGACGGGCGCATCGAAGGTCGAGGTGTCCAAACCGCTGATCATCGAGCCGGCGCTGCCGCGATTCGTGCGCGAGCTGGATCAATTCGACATCCGAGCCGTGGTGCGGCACACGGGGCCGGTTCCATTGACGCTCAAGATCGCCTGCGCGGCGAAAGGAGTCGTGATCGAGGGCGCCCGGGAGAAGGAGGTACAGGCCCGGCCCGGGGAGCCGCAGGTCGTGACTTTCCAAGCCCGTGTGCCGTCGTTTTCGGCCGGGGCTCGCGAAGCGGTGATCGTCCTGGATTGCCGCCCGACCGACGGTGCGCTGTCGCCCGATGCGGCGGAATTGCGGATCCCCATCGAGCCGCGAACGGTGTTGCGCCGGGAGACGCAGATGTTCACGCAGACGGGTCGGCGGCTTGCGGTGGCCGGGAAGGTCCCGGCGGCGTGGCTCAAGGGGGAGGGGGATTTCGACCTGGTGCTGTCGAGTTCGCCGTGGATCGCGAAACTGGAGGGGCTGCCATTGTTGCTTGAGTATCCGCACGGGTGTTTCGAGCAGACGGCTTCAAGATATCTGGCGAGTTCGTTTCTCGCGGAGCTGCTCGCCTATCTGCCGGAGGCTGCGGAGCGGCGGGCCAACTACGAGCGGCTGCTGCGAAGCGGCATGCGGGCCTGGGAGGAATCTCTGCTCGCCGACGGGACCCTGCCCATGTGGCGGGGAGGTTCGCGGACCAGTCCGTTCGTCACGGCGATGGCGGCGTGGGCGGTGCACGAGGCGGCCGCGGCTGGATGGCAGGTGCCCGAAACCCTCTCCCTGCGGATCGAGAACGGCCTCGACGTGGTGGTTCGGGGCAGGCTGATGGGAGGGCATCCGGTCTCCCGTTCCACCCGGGCGTTTGCATTGATGGTGCTGGCGCTGCGCGGTGGTGACGGCGCTGCCTACGAGGCGGTTGCCGAGGAGTTGTATCTGCGCCGTGACGAGATCGGAGACGAGGGCCGCGGATTTCTCGCGGTCGCGTTGTCGCGCCTGGGCGTTCTGCCCGAGCGACTGAAGCAGGTGCTTGCAGAGATCGGGGCCCCGGTCAATCCGCGCGCGTTCGATCCCGAGTCATTCACCTCCACCACGCGGGCTGAGGCGATCCAAATTCTTGGGCTGGCGGAGGGGGTGCCGAATTTCTGGCAATCGGAGCGGGCCGGGCCGATGCGGGATCGATTGCTCGCACTGCTCGATTCCTCCGCAGCGCTCTCGACGCAGGAAAATCTGTGGCTCCTGGTGGCGTTCAAATCGATGCATCGGGCCGGGGGGCACGGGGCCATCGCCGCGAAAGCGATCCAACCCAAAGCGGATGCCACATCGAAGAACGGCGCATCTGCCGGGTGGAACGCGCGGGACATCGCGAAGATCGAGGCTTTTGTCCTCGAGGGGTTGCCGCCCACCACGCCACTCACCGCCCTGGTCCGCGGCCGGTTCCGCGAAACTTCGGGCGAGACCGCGCGGGATCGGCGAGGGATCGCGATTGAGCGGGTGATGACGAATCTCACCGACCCGGCGCGGATCGGCACCGCCGAAAAGCCGGTCCGGATCGGGGATCGGATTCTGGTGACGTGGCGGGTGCGGAGCGAGCGGGTTCACAACTATGTGGCGCTGGAAGATCTGTTGCCGGCCGGCCTCGAGACGGTGAACCCCGACCTCGCGCTGGTCGCGAAAACCTTCGACCTCCCCAACCCCGCTCCCGGCGAACGGTTGCTGGATCGTTCGCACCAGGAACTGCGGGATGATGTGACCTGCCTCTATTTCGACGAGCTGCCTGTCGGTGCGGGCGTTTACTCCGTGCTCGCCCGAGCCGGTGCCGCGGGTGTCTTTGCGTGGCCGGCGGCCCGGATTACCCCGATGTATGACGCGCGCTTTGGCGGGCTTTCACCTTCCGGGATTTTCCATGTTATCGATTAGGCGGAGTTGGAAATGGGCGATTGGCGCGTGCGTGCTCGCGGGCGCACTCGGCGGCGGGGCGCTGTTCTGGCACTCGGTTCCGGTCCCACCGGCGGACGGGATTTTCGCGACTGGCACGCCGCGGGTTCTCGACCGTTCAGGGGTGCTGTTGGCGGCTCCGCCGGGTGACGGCGTGCGTGCGCGGTTTCCGATTGCGCTGGATGAGATGGGGCGCTGGCTGCCGCAGATCACCGTGGCACTCGAGGACCGCCGCTATCGGTCCCACGCCGGGGTGGATGCCCGGGCCGTGCTCGGGGCCATCGCACAGAACGCGCGGGCCCGGCGGGTGGTGCGCGGCGGATCGACGATCACTCAGCAATTGGTGAAGTTGTCGGGTCCGGCCGCGCCACGCACGTTCGGCGTGAAACTGCGGGAGGCGGTCGCCGCCTGCAAACTGGAGCAGACGTGCGATAAGGACCGGATCCTGGAGGCATATCTCAACCGACTGCCGTATGGCAACCGGCTCGAAGGTCCGGCAGCGGCAGCCCGGTGGTATTTCGACAAAACCGCTGCTGAGCTTTCGCTGGGCGAGGCGATTTTTCTGGCCGGGATTCCACAGGCTCCGAGCCGATTGAACCCGTGGCGTCGCCCGGCTGCCGCCGAGGCCAAGTTCCGGCGTTCCGTGGCACGCCTCCGAGCCTCGGGATTTTTGGAAACCGCCCAAGCCCGGCGGTTGCTCGCCGATCCGCCCCGGGTCGGTCGAACAGTGCCGGAAAATCTGGCGCCGCATTTTGTGGCTGCTGCGCTCCGGACGCCCGGAGTCATGGCGCGCGACGGGAGCGTCCGAACCACGCTCGACCTCGGTATGCAGAGGACCTCCGCCAGCCTGGTGCGGTTGCACCTCGGCACGATCAACCGGCACGACATTTCCAATGCCGCCGTGGTGGTGATCGACAACCGGACGGGCGAGGTGCGGGCCATGGTCGGTTCGCGCGATCCCGCGCGGTGGCAGGTCAACGCGGCGATGGCACCGCGTCCCGCCGGGTCCGTCCTGAAACCATTTGTCTATGCGGAGGCCATCGAGCGCCGGGTGATGACCGCGGCGACCCTGCTG
>Ga0163154_10007756_pt1 | contig 12696 bp, 8 predicted proteins | sample OliLakLV19MP9P1_FD_148649 | JGI IMG/M metagenome (GOLD analysis project Ga0163154, IMG submission 148649) | Freshwater microbial mat bacterial communities from Lake Vanda, McMurdo Dry Valleys, Antarctica - Oligotrophic Lake LV.19.MP9.P1 | ecosystem: Environmental > Aquatic > Freshwater > Lake >... | reverse complement strand
GGGCGGCTCTGCGGACGAGGTGTGGTTGCCGTGCAGGGCCGACCAGCGTACCGATGTGCGTAGCGGCTGGCTCGGGTCTCTGCAGTGAAGTGCCGCTCCGTGTGACCTTGATGGGGCGAGTCGCGGGCCCGGGCAACGAGCATATCGACCGCGGCATTCGGTCATCGACGCGGGTCGATCGGGTCGCTCTCCAGCGCGAGGACGCCGAACACACTCGTGCACGCGCCGCAGCGGCTCACCGAGCACGAAGCACGAGAGGGCCTCGATGCCGAGGGTGAACTCGCGGAGCGCGAGCGAGCGCTTCCCGCCCAGCGCGCGTGACTTTAGCCGCGTCATGTGCTCCGGCAGCGTGTACTCGGGGCCGCAGATGATCCTCAGGTACTCACGGCCGCGGCACTTCACGGCGGGCTGGACGAGGCCCTTCGGGCCGCGCGGAGCGAACTCGAGCGGCTTGACGACCATGCCCTCGCCGCCCGTCAAGCACCAGCCAGTCCGTCGCAAGTCGCTCCCAGAGGCCACACGCGCTCGCGCGGCGCGAAGCCGCGGCAGCAACGCGCGTTCGACCGCAATCTCGTCGAAGAAACGCCGCCCCGTGCGTGTCAACACGATGCCGTCGCTGCCATCGACCACACCGAACCGCCGCCGCGCTGCATCGACGTCACGCGCGAGGACGATCACCGCGCGCGAGCCCATGTGCTTCTCCTCGCACACGACCGTCGTCACGCCGACGCTGCGGTAGTACGAGAACGCCTCGTCGAGGTGCTCCAGGAGCCCCTCGCGCGCGCTCGTCTCCGACGGCGACATCGTCGGCGCAGGTAGACGAGCCAGCGCGGGTCCGCCGCGAAGCGGCTCATCGTCTCGAGCGCCGCGGCGGCCTCCTCGGCGCGGATCTGCATCGTGCGCCCGATGCCGGTCACGATCGGGCGTTTGCCCGTGACGTCGCCGAGGTCGAGGTCGTTGTCCAGCTGCTGCTAGCGCGCTTCAGCGCCGTGCCGTCAATGTCTTCGATCTTGGCCGTTGGTTCTCTGCACTTCTTTCATGCAGCGCAGGAAGGCCCGTCAGTACCTGATTCTTTGAGGCATTCGGCGAATGGAGCCCATCTCAACATTCTACGTGCGGAAGTAGGGTTAGACTGGGTCGACAGCCACCGGGTTGCGGGCCAAGTGACTCTCTGACGGGAACAGGTCCGAGCGCGCTTCCGCGAGTCCGGTGCAGGGCGGTCGCTCCGGTTCCCGTACCGCGCCTCCGCGGCCGGTGCCCCTATCGGTGAGTGAGCAGCGCGACGGACGGGTATTCCCATCGATGTCACACGGGGTAGGAAGCCCCGAAAGTGCTCGCGATGACCGCCACTGGGACGCACGCGCATAGGAAGTTCAAGCAGGTTATTCTGGACCTCGAAGTCCTTTGCGAGCGTCGGGGGGGTCTGGGTGCGAGCGGCCGGCCGCACGCAACAGCGGGCGGTCGTGGGGGAGCGTGGCATCGCGAGCGTGATCATCGTCGCCGGCCCATGGCCGCTCCGACCTCGAGCTCGTCGCCGTCGCGCGGACAGGGGTCGAGAGCCGCCCGTGGCGGACCCGCAGCGTGTCAAGACGTTGCCGCCGGGCGGGCGCGACGCGCTCGTGCTCGATTGCCTGCCGCTTGCGCGAGCTGCGGTGCGGCGCGCGCGGCCCCGCAAGCGGCGAATCGGCCCTCGGCTCGCTCGAGGGCGGCGCGCAGCTACGGCCCCGCAGATTCTTGTTGGCTCGGATCCCTCTGCAGGAACGTCGACCCGACCTGGACGAGTTCGTCCCGGCGCAGGTGAAGGTTCGATCGTGCCGCGCGGCGGCCCGCTTCTTGCTCACTTGCGCAGTCGGCGGACCCTGCGCGTCGGACGCTGTGCGACGAGGTCGTGGTTCATCTGCAGGTTCAGCCAGAATTGAACGGTTGCCCCTAACGCATCAGAGAGCAGCCAAGCAGTCTCGGGCGTGACGGCGCGGCGCCCGAGGATGATCTCACCGATGCGGTGAACGGGGATACCGATGTGTCGGGCGAGCTTCACCTGCGTGACATCGAGCGGCGCGAGGAATTCCTCGCGCAGGACTTCGCCGGGCTCTCCGATCGGCACCCGAGCTCGATTCGGCGCACACGCCGCCCGTGTGTTTCCGGCCCACCGACGGCCCGCCTGATTCGACCCTGAATGAATGGAGCTGGTATTACCAGACAGGCCCTATGCGCATTACCCCGCACTTCAGGCTCGAATCCGCGCTCGATTCCATGGGACTGTGAGGGCCGCATGACAGCGCAAGTTATGCAACATCAGGGTCATGTGTCGGTGGTGCGCGGCGAGACTCTGTCGGTCGGCGAAGGCGGCGCGTGCTCGCGAGAATTCAGGATCGCGTCGAGTTCTCGAACAAGTTCCCGCACACGCTTCTCACTGGTGTCCGGCGCGAACAAGCGGTGCTGCTCGATATCCTGTACCTTCTGGTAATTGTTGATGACGGCACCGACGATGAGGTTCACGAGCAGGAACGTCGCGACTACGATCCAGGACACCTGGAAGGCGGTGAACGCCCCCAGGGGATGACCAGCCTGGGCAAGCTCGTAGCGCATCTGGGTCCAGTCGTCTCCGGTTAGGATGCGGAAGAGCGTAAAACACGCCTCATGGATGCTGGTGAAGTAGGGCCGCATGGGGTGACTATCGGCACCGAACAGCTTTACCCCGACGACCGCGTAGACGTAAAAGAGAATCGTCGCCAATAGCGCTACGTATTTCATACTGGCGACGGATCGGAGCAAAACGTCGACGATCAGCCGCAGTTCAGGGATTGTCTTGACCAGCCGAAGCACGCGGAAAACGCGAAGAATGCGTAGAACCGTCCCGATGCCGTTGGACGCGGGAATGAGCGCCGCGATGACGATGACGAGATCGAAGATGTTCCAACCGCTGCGGAAGAAAGCCGACGACGAGTCGCGAGCGAGAAATCGCAGGATTATCTCCACGACAAATATGCCGATGCAGATCGTCTCAATCGCGCCGATTGTGTTGAGCGACGTTGCATCAGTCTGGTAGGTGCTCAGGCCAATGAGCACCGCGTTGAGCACGATGACGGCTACAACAAAATTGTTGAATGTCGCGGACTCGACGAGCCGGCGGATGCGCATACCGGACTCTTGCTTAGTGTGCGGCTTCATGGTTGACGACTCCGGAACCCTTGAGTTGTACGAGGAGCGACACGGCGATGCTGGTTGATTTATGGGGTGCCTCGCCCACCTCATTACATGCGCGCGAGATCTTCCTCCCAACGCCGCATGCTCTCACTGCTTCGCCTGCGCATTGCACTTTGGGGCCGCCTTCGCCGGTATCACCAGGCTCAGGACCGTTGCGAGCAATAGTGTGCCGACGACGACCAGCAGTGACACCATTGTGTCGATCTTGATTGGGTCGGACTTGGCCATGCCGATCACATCGAGGTATGGCGGCACGCTCAACAGCAGCAGCTTCACGCCGACGAAAGCTAGAATCAGAACCAGGGCTGGCTTCAGGAATCGAAACTTTGGGATGAGTGCTGCCAAGCAGAAGTAGAGCGCCCTCAGCCCGAGGATCGCGAAGATGTTGCTCGTGAACACGATGAACGGGTCGGGCGTGATCGCGAAGATGGCCGGGATCGAGTCAACCGCGAAGACCAGGTCGGTGATCTCTACCAGGATCAGGGCCAGAAACAAAGGCGTGATCGCCCAGGCCGCGCTCAGCGATCCGGCTGGTGCCGGGTCCATCACCTCCTTGCCGGCTGCATCTTTCGTGCAGGTCGGCTCGAGAGTCCGCTTGGTGAAGAACTTCTGCCCATCGTAGAACTCGGTCACGCGGAAGAACCGCTTACACAGCCGTACCGCGCTGTTCTGAGAGACATCGTCGTTACCCTTGATAAGGGCCATCTTCAGCGCCGTCAGGATCAGGAATCCGCCGAAGACGATCAGGATCCACTGGTACTCCAGGATCAGCCCAGCACCCAGGAATATCATCCCGCCGCGCATGACCACCGCGCCGATGATGCCCCAGAAAAGTACTCGGTGCTGGTACTTTGCCGGCACCGCGAAGAACGTGAAGATCAGTGCGATGACGAAGATGTTGTCCATCGCCAGCGACTTCTCGACGACATACCCCACGAGGTACTGTTTGGCCGCTTCGAATCCCTGCACTTCACCTGACACGATCAACGGCGCGCCGGCCTTGATCGCCTCCACCGTGCTGTACTTCGCTGTGTCCAACCCCAACCCGAGCCAGTGGCTCTCGTACGACATGTACACAATCCCGCTGAAGGCGAGGCCGCACGTGAGCCAGATCACAGACCATGTGATCGCTTCTTTCATGCCGACTTCGTGGGCTTCGCGGTGGAAGACGCCGAGGTCGAGGGCCAGGAAAAAGATCACGAGGCCGATGAACCCGATGTACGCCCAGATCTTCAGGTCGGCCGGATTCGACGTCGCGGCGGTAGCAAGCAGCAGCAGTTCGTTCATGAAGAGATCACATTCTTGGCCCGCACCCGCTCAGCGAAGGGAGGCGCAGCGAGACATCGCGACAGAATGTTGGTCTCGCCAGGGCCTCGGTCCGCGCTCAGAAGCGATGAGTACCAAGGCCGCAGAAGGGCCGGGAAGGAGCGCGAACCGCTCCGTCCGTGTTGACGACCCGTCCCACCCGCATCGGCGGGCGGCTACTCCCCAACAGGAAGCATGGCCCCATAGTAGCAGCCCGGTCGCCATCGAGAAAGCAAGTTCCATTCGAGCCGACCGGACTCGGCGAACAAACCCGGCGAGCGCCGCTTGGGTCACGTTCAACGCGCGCGGCGCCGCGCTTTCTCGTTTGCATGGGCGGTTGCCCTCCCCCCGAGCTCAGGAACCTCCCTGAGAATCGGAAGGGGCCACCGTCGTGCTCGCTCCAAAAACGCGCCACGGAGCTGGGTGCGCGTCGGCTCGAGCGCGAGCGTGCGGGTGATCGCCGCGCGATCCAAACCGAGCGCGATGATCCGCAGGGTCACGAACGTGCAGGAGCACCACGGCGAGCGAGCTCGCGCATAGGAAGTCCAAGCAGAGTATTCTGGACCTCGAAGTCCTTTGCGAGCGTCGGGGGGTCTGGGTGCGAGCGGCCGGCCGCACGCAACAGCGGGCGGTCGTGGGGGAGCGTGGCATCGCGAGCGTGATCATCGTCGCCGGCCCATGGCCGCTCCGACCTCGAGCTCGTCGCCGTCGCGCGGACAGGGGTCGAGAGCCGCCCGTGGCGGACCCGCAGCGTGTCAAGACGTTGACGCCGGGCAGGCACGACGCGCTCGCGCTCGATCGCATGCCGCTTGCGCGAGCCACGGTGTGACGTGCGCGGCCCCGCAATCGGCGAATCGGCCCTCGGCTCGCTCGAGGGCGGCGCGCAGCTAAGGCCCAGCAGATTCTTGTTGGCTCGGATCCCTCGGGAGGAACGTCGACCCGACCTGGACGCCGGAGTGCGTTGAAATGCGGTGCTTCGGGAGCATGCGGTGTCCTGTCGGAGGAGCCGGACTCAATGGGTGTCGACGAGGCGGACCCCGGCTGGCCCATCCTCCGTCCAGAGGAAGGTCAACCGCCACTGGTCGTTGACGCGGATCGAGTCACGTCCCGCCCAGTCCCCTCGCAGCAGTTCCCGACTGGAGCGAGCTCGACCTCGAGCTGGAGCAGAGCAGCGGCAGCATGCGGCACCGCGGGGCGCCGAAACACTGTCGCGCAGAGTCAGAGCTCTGCGGGGCGCGCCAGAAGACCTGCGACCGTGCGGCGGGTCGCTTCCTTCAATGGCACGAGCTCGCGGTAGCCCGTCGCGCGCTCCAGAGGCGAGAGGTCGTACGTGTGGCTCGTCGCGAGCTGACGCGCGACGAAGCGGGTCATGCGCGGCTCGCCCGGGCGGCGCAGGAGGCGGTGCAGCGGCTCGAGGACCGCCCCCGCCGCGTAGGCGACGGCCGCCGGGATCTTGCGGGTCACCGGGGCGCGGCCCGTCGCCAGCAAGATGCCGTTGATCCAATCCCAGAGGCGCACGGGCTCGCGGTTCGCGACGAAAAACGCGCGGCCGCCGGCCTCGGCCGCGGCGCGGCCGCCGCGCGCCAGCGTGTCGGCCGCCGCGAGGTGCGCCTCGACGGCGTTGTCTATGTACGTCAACGAGACGAGGTTGTGGCCGTCGCCGACGATGCGCAATTGACCGCGGTCCGCGCGCTCGAGGAGGCGCGGCACGAGGTGCGGGTCGCCCGGGCCGAACACGAGGTGCGGTCGCAGCGCGATCGTCGCGAGCGAGCCGCCGCGCGCCAGCGGCGTGCCATGCAGCGAAAGCACGAGCTCCTCGGCGCGGGCCTTCGTCTCAGGGTACGCCGCCAGGAAACGGCGCGGGTAAGGGAGGTCCGGGCCCGCACTCAGGTGGCTCGCGCCGTCGAAGACGACGCTGGGCGACGATGTGTGCACGAACACACGCACACCCTGCGCGATCGCCGCGCCGAGCGCGTTCTCGGTCCCAGTCACGTTGGCGCGCACGTAGTCCGCGCGTGCGCCCCATACGCCGGCCTTCGCCGCGACGTGGAACAGGACGTCCTGCCCCTCAGCGGCGGCGACGACAACATCGCGGTCCGCGAGGTCGCCGCGTACGACACGCACACCCAGCGCTGAGAGCTCGGGATAGTCGCCGCGCGCGAGCGACGTGACCTCGACGCCGCGCGCGATGAGGCGCAGGGCCAGCGCGCGCCCCAAGAAGCCGCCGCCGCCGGTTACCAGCGCGCGTCGGAACGGGCTCCGTGCGCTCACTTCAGCTGCTCTTCGGCCCATTGTTTCAACTGCTCGTTGTGGATCTTCGCGTTGTGCCGCGGGTCCACGGGGAACGATGGGTGGAACAGGAAATGCTCGACGTCCGACGCACGCGGCGTCTTACGGCCGATGTCACGCAGTTGCATGATGAAGGCCTGGGTCATCACCGCGCTCTTCGGCAGCTCGCCGGGCTTCGGCTCGACGACCAAGAGCGGCGTCTCCTTGCCACGCGGCCCGATCCCGACGAGCGCCGTGCGGTGCACACGCGGGTGCTGGTTGAAGACGTTCTCGACCGGCACTGGCATGCGCACGCCGCGCTCGGTCTCGAGCCGATGTGCCTTGCGCCCGAGGAACCAGAGGCGTCCCTCGCCGTCGAAGCGGCCGATGTCGCCCATCCGGTGCCAGACGCTGCCGTCCGAGTGCCGCATCTTCGAGCGGCGGGTGTGCTCGGGCTCCTCGGCGTACTGCTCGGTCACGACCGGGCCGCGGACGCAGACCTCGCCCATCTGCCCGAGCGGGACGGCGAGCGACTCGTCGAAGCGCTCGATCGGCTCGTCACTGATCTGGACGAGGCGCAGATCGATGCCCGGCGCCACGCGGCCGACACACGTACCGGCGCCGGCGTAGATCGCACCCTCCAGCGCCGGCACGATCTCGCGGCCGGCGATCGACGCGACCGGCAGGGCCTCCGTAGCGCCGTACGGCGTGTGCACGTCGGCGTCGAGCGCGAGGATCGCATGGCACTCACGGATCAACGGCGCTGGCACCGGGGCGCCCGCCATCAGGATGCGCTTCATCCGCGCGAGCTTGACGCCGACCGCGCGGCAGTGCGGCACGACCCTGCGCCAGATCGCGGGCGAGCCGAACGAGGTCGTCGCGCCGTGCTCCTCGGCCGCGCGCACGATCCGCGCCGGGTCACACGTCGCGGGCCGCGATACGTCCATGTCGGGAAAGACGCTCGTCATCTCCAGCGCGGTGTCGAAGAGCGCGAAGAGCGGGAAACAAGCGAGGTCGACTTCGCCCGGCGCGAACGCGTACAGCGCGCGGAGCGCGTCGATCTGCGCGCCGAACATGCCGTGGGTGTACAGCACGCCCTTCGGCGGCCCGGTGCTGCCGGACGTGAACAGGATCGCCGCGGGGTCGTCGGCGCGTGTCGGTTCGAGGTCTAGCGGCGCATCGGAGTGCTTCAGGAGCGCGCGTAGCTCGACGCCCCCGAGGCCGAACATGCGCCCCGCCGCGACATACACCTCGACCGAGCGGAACGCGCTGGGATAGAGCCGCCGTGCCGCGTGCGCGAGCGGCACGCCGATGAACACACGCGGCCGCATGCGCTCGATCGCGGCCAAGAGGCGCTCGCGACCCATCCCGGGGTCCGCCAGCACCGGCACGGCGCCGAGCTGGAACAGCGCGTACGTGAAGGCGATCAGGTCGATGCCCGGCCGCACGAAGAGGCACACTCGATCGCCCGCGCGCACGCCCGCCACTTGCAGGCCGCGCGCGAGCGAGTACGAGCGCCCCAGCAGCTCTCCAAACGTGATCGATGTCGTCCCACGCCCGTGGACGTGCACGACCGCGGGCGCGTGGGGCCGAAGGGCCGCAGTCCGCGGCAGGAAGCTCGCGACGTTGAAGTGTGTCGGGCGCGAGCCGAAGGCTGTGAACGGGTCTGCCGTGGCGAGTTGCTCCATGGTCATCCGCCGTCCTCGCGGACGAAGCGCTTGCGCACGCCCGTGCCAAAGAGCGGCGCCGCGACGAGCTCGCGCAGCGCTCCGGAGACGACCTCGGGTGCGTCCTCGAACACATAGTGTCCAGCGTCGGCCAGCGCGTGCACCTTCGCCGCCGGGAAGCGGTGCTCCCAGCTCGCGCGGAAGACGGGGTCGAAGCACCAGTCGCGGTCGCCCCACACGAGCGTCATCGGCAGACCGCGCAGGTCCTGCAAGTGGTCGGCGATCTCGCACAGCGTCGACCACGACGGGTGTGCGACCTGCATCGGGATGTCCTGCACGAACGTGTGCACTTGGCGCCGCGTCGCCCACGAGTCGTAGGGCGCGAGGTACGCGGCGCGGACCCGTGGTTCCAGCGGCTTGACCGTCGTCATGCGAGTCGCCGGCCACGCAAAGCCGTTGAGGCCGCGCACTGCGAGTCCGCCCAAGAACGGGATCCGACAGAGCGCGATGCGCTTCGGCATGCGCCCGCTCGGGAAGGCCGCGGTGTTCATGACGAGGAAACGCGAAAAGATCTGGCGCCGCGCCAGCGCCGCGCCGAATCCGATCGCGCCGCCCCAGTCGTGGCACACGAGCGTGACGTCCTCGAGGCCCAACGCATCGACGAGCGCGACGACGTTCTCGACGTGCTCGGCGAGGCGTACGGGTCGAGCGGGACGGCTGGAGAGGCCCATGCCGAGGTGGTCCAGCGCGACGACGCGTTGCGCGCCACGGAACGCGGTAACAAGGCCTCGCCAAGCGAAGGACCACGTCGGGTTGCCGTGCACCGCGAGGATCGTCGACTTCGTCCGCGGGCCTTCGTCGATGTAATGCAGCGAGCCACCGCGCACGCCCTGGAAGCGGTGCTCGAAGGGGTACAGGTCGGCGAACGGCGCGACGATCCGTCGCGCGCGTTCGAGGAGGTGATCGGTGGCGGAGGCGTTCACGTGCGGGTGTGGTCACGGGGGTGAGCGTGACCCGTCGGTGGGCGTAGCAGGATACGAAGACGCGGCCTCGAATGCCTCGCCGTGCACAGGTCGTCCGCGCGCCGAAGTGACGTCTTCGGGAAGCGCGCGCCGGAAGGGAACGGACACTATCAGGTGCGTGTCGGATCCGCGTAGCCCAGGGATGCAGTGCCACCGGCGCGTAACTCTGGCGCATTGGATGGTCAATGATCTTCAGCGCCGAGAACGCCGCCTGGCGAGACCTCCGTCCGGGTGGCACCCCACGCATCCCTCGCAACTGGATGAGCGCGTACCGACGACCTTGCGCGCCTCAGCGGGCGCAATCCAGGGGTCATGACCGTGTACAGCGGCCACCGGCGGCAACTTGCCTGACGGCAACACGGCGCGGATCGTGATCTTGAACGACCCTACGAACAACGCGAACCCGAACGTCGCGACGGCGCTGTGGTCGCTCGCGACGACGACGGTGAACTCGAACTCGGGCATGTTGAACGACTACCCCGTGCCCAGCATCGCCGTCTCCGGTCGCTCGTTCGTCGGCGCGCTCGCGCAGGCCTGGCACCGCGATGCGGTCGAAGGAAACACGGCCTCGAACTTCACCGACGGGCTGCAGGTGAACTTCCTGTAGCCCCTGGCGGTCCGTGCCGACGACGTGCTTCAGATCGAGGGGTGCCGCGTTGCCGCCTTGGTAGACGTGCTCCGCGACCTCCACGAAGCCCGCGTCGCCGAGCAAGTACACGAGCCAAGACGGGTTGACCGAGTACGCGAGGCGTCCGAGCTCCTGCATCGACTCGATGTCCCCGACCCAGCCGCCGAACGAGTCGACCCCGAGGCCGCGCGCGCGATGGTGCGCGACGATTGCGCCGGTCGCGAGCTCGGCGACGCTGACGCCGACGCCTGTGACGCCATCGAGGAACGTGTCGGTCCCGAAGCCGAGCACGAAGTGCGCCGCGCCGTGAAACGTCACCGCGCCGGCGTACTCGCCGAGGGGCGGCGCCCCGAGGCTCAGGTCGTGCAGCGTCGCGCCCGTCGCCGTGGACACCACGAGTGTGCGCGGACCCGCGACGACTGCGACCCGCGCTCCATCGTCCGACAGCGCGAATCTCGGAGGTGCATCCAACGTGAACGACGCGACGGACACGCCGTCGTCGATGCGGAGCAGCTCGGCGATGTGCTGGTCATCCTTCGGAGCGTGGAGGACGGCCGCGACGCCGTGCTGCGCCGCCACCGCGCGCACGGATTCATCTGCTCCGACGTCGAGGCGCGCGCGCTCCTCGAGCCCCGGGAGCGCGAGGCGCGCGACGCGACCCTCGGCGTCCCATGTGTACACTTCGCGTGCAACGCGTGCGTCGTCGATCGCGAAGCCGAGCACCTCGCGGCCAGCGTGTACGCTCGAGCGACCGAGCGAGGCACCCGTCGCGAAGGCGAACGTCCGCAACGTGCTGTCCGCGGCGGCGGCGACGAGCGCGCACTCGCGCGGGGGGGCTGCTGCGACGGGCTCTCCAGTCGCGCTCAGTGTGAGCGCGGTCTCCGGCGCGACCGCGAAGGACGTGACCCGGCGCGCCTCCGTCGCTCCGCGGCGCGGTGTGAGAACGATGTCACCGGTGCGCGCGTCGACGAGGCGCACCTCGCCGCTCGGCCATTCGACGAGCACGAAGCCCCGTTCGGCGTCATGGAGCAGGGGGTGCGCGAAGCGCGCGCTCGCCTCATCGGGGCGCTCCCAGAGCCGCACGCCAGCATCCGCGTCGTAGGCAGCGACGACGCTGTCACCGCTGAACAGGAGCACGCGCGAGCGCTCGAGGACCGAGAGGTCCAGCCTGTCCTGGGACGCCAAGTCGAGGGAATCGAGCGGCGGATCGAGCCGCAGCATCGCTGTCCACGCCGCGCTGCGCGGGTCCCACGTGCCCACTCGATCGCGACTCGCGACGCGCAGCGTTCCGCCGTGCGCCGCGAATGTGATGATGGCGTCGCTGCGCGGATCGCCCGTCGTCGCCACGGCGTCCGGCGCGGTGAGCGCCTTGTCCGAGTCGGCGTCGAGCACCCAGAGGTCGTCGTCCAAGAAGCTCGGCAGAACGAGGGCGCCACCAGCGCTGAAGCGCCCCCAAGAGTTGCCCAACTGCCGCGCGACCGGCTCCGCATCGCTCGGGTCGATGAGCCAAGTCAGGCACCGCCCCTTGCCGCCGATTCCGGTCGAGTTCGACCTGACGAGCGCCCGCCGGCCGTCCGTGCGCAGCTCGAGCACGTTCGTCCCTCCGCCGGTGCCGCGGGGCTCGGGCAGGTGCACGGTCAGCGTTCCGCCCTCGAGCGGGAAGCGGCGCACCGCGAACCAGGGACCGTCCTCGCTGCGGTGCGCCGCTTGGAACGGTGCGTTGGTCCAGGAGGCGCTGACCTCGCGCGCGACCCAGCGCCCGATGGGGAGCGTCGGACTCGCGAGCGCTCCCGATGCGCGCAAGCGCACCTCGAGTTCCGACAGGACGTCGCTCTGCCCCCGCCCGTATCGGGCTCCGAGGAGGTAGCGGCCGGAGGTCTCGAACGACCATGCGATGGGCTGCCACTCGGGAGCAGTGATCAAAGCGACGAGCGCTCCGCCCGTCGCGTCCCAGAGCGAAATCCGGCCGCTGGCGCCCGTCGCGAAGCAGGCGCCGCCCGGGGCGAAGCGCGGCCGGTACATCGACACGACATCGACGAGCTGCCAGGGCCCTCCGGCGTCGCGCTCGAGGGTGGGCGGCGACGGCGCCTCGCCGCGCGTGAGGGCGAGGTAGAGCGGCCACAGCGGCGCGCCCGGTGCGAGCTTGCCCGCGGCTCTGAAGTGCGTGGCCGCCGCGTCCGCGTCACCGGCCAAGTGGGCCGCGACGCCGAGTGCGAACTCGGCCGCATAGGGGCGCACTGCAGCGAGGCCGACGGGCGAGGGAACCGCCTGCGTGACGAGGGCAAGGGCAAGCGCGGCGATCATTCGACCTCGACGCCGGACCCGCCGCGCTCTTCCCGGAGCTGTTCGGATTCGCGGGCGGACGCCCAGGCGGGGTGTCACTGAGTCGTGACGGCCAGCACGTGCCCTTCGAGCTCGAGCTGCAAGACGTGCCAGCGTCGGCCGTCGAGCTCCACTGCGAGCTGCTCGTCGAAGCGCTGGGCCGCTGCGCGGCTCTCGGCTGGGCCATGGTCGTGCGCCTCGGCGCCGATCCAGTGCGCACACGCCCCCATCAGCTGGGCAAACGCGCCAGCGCCCGGGGGCGCCGTGCCGACGACGC
>Ga0163154_10007755_pt1 | contig 12697 bp, 7 predicted proteins | sample OliLakLV19MP9P1_FD_148649 | JGI IMG/M metagenome (GOLD analysis project Ga0163154, IMG submission 148649) | Freshwater microbial mat bacterial communities from Lake Vanda, McMurdo Dry Valleys, Antarctica - Oligotrophic Lake LV.19.MP9.P1 | ecosystem: Environmental > Aquatic > Freshwater > Lake >... | reverse complement strand
GCGGGCGAGGGTCCTTCGTCGCCGCGTTCTCGACGCGCTCGACGAAGCCGGCGACGACCTCGAGCGCGATCACCGCGCGCTCTCCGCCCGGCAGATGCCGCCAGGCGGCCCAGAACAGCGTTTCCGGCTCGATGCGATCCGATTTGACCCTGCCGCGCGACGTGGCGAGGTTCTCCTGGAGCGCGGCGCGCCGCAGCTCCGCGAGCGTCTTGGGCGCGTAACGCTCGAGCGTGGCCTCCGCGTCGCCGAGCAGTTGATCCTGCGCGAGCGAGGCTCGGACCGTGACATGCGGGTGCTCGGCCAACCACTGTGCGTGATGGACCTCGAGCAGCACAGCCTCGACGTAGTCGCGCGCGGTGGACTTGCTCATCTGCCCGCGATGTTCCCACGAGGCCTCGTCGTAGAGCATCGACGGGTCGAGGGGCGTCTCGAGCTCGCGGATGTCGTCGTCGTCGAGCACCTTGCCGCTCTTCACGTGCCATTCCCCGACGACCTGCAGCCGATTCAGGTTGCCCTCGCCGTAACGCATGATCTGGTCCGGGCGGTAACCGTCCTCTTCGGGATGGGACGTCTGCCAATACCCAGGCTCGACGGTCTGCGCGCGGAGCCGCACCGCGCGGCCGAAGACGAAGTTGTTCTGGAAGACCTCCACCCTGTCCCCGATGGGGCCGTGTTTTGGATCGACGAGGCCCGAGCGTGTCTCGCGCGCGGGCTCGAAGCCGCGGTCGAAGTACGCGCTCTCCACCGTCGGTGTGCCGAGCGCGCGCGGGTGGTATGCGCCGCGCCAGTAGTCGTCGATGACCTGTTGGAACGCAGCGGCGCGCCGCTTGGACGCGCGGAACGCGCGATCGTCCCCGTTCGGGTAGTCGCAGATCCAGGTCGACAGCTCGGGGTGGTCGAGCCGGTGCGCGATGTCGTCCGCGAGCAGGCTGCCCTGCATGTAGGTCTTGGCCGAGAACGAAAATTGACCGCCGCCGTGCTCCATCGACGGCAAGAGCCCGTGACGTTTCGGGGCGCGCCAGATGAACTCGTCGAGGAATCCGACGAAGCGTTCATCGTAGAGCCAGGCGACCGGGACGGGCTTGATGCTGAACTCGAAGGTCTCGGGGTCGAGCCCGAACCGTACGTCGAAGGACGGCAGATCGCGCTCCTTCCAACCGAAGCGGAGCTCCTGACGCGCGTTGCCCCACGGGTCGGTGTCGGCCTCGACCTCGACCGTCGCGAACATGCAGGCGTCGTCGTGCTTCTTCTTGCGCTTGCCATAGCGCTTGGCGATGTCGTGGGCGACGCGCTCGAGTGTCTCCACCAAGCGCGGGTCCTCGTAGAAACGATCCTCGCCGCCCTCCACGGCCGAGCGCTCGTTCCAGAGCTTGATGACCTTCTTGTTGGAGAAGGTCGGCTCCAATCCGAGCCACGCGTCGGCGAACGAGGTTGCGTCGTTGCGCCGAAACGTCGCGAGCGCGCGGTGCATCGGATCGAACGCTGACGCGCGCGCTTGCGCGTCGGATGTCTGCTTGGAATCAAGGTTGGCCATAAGTGCTCCTCAACGCGCCACCCGGCGCAGCTCCTCGAGCGCGAGCGACGCGAGCTCGACGAGGAGCGTGGACAGCGGCTCACCTACGACTCGCCCTTCGTCCGTGTTCACTGCGATCTTGTGCGCCGGGAACCACGCGGTCGCTGCCAGGAACCCGGTCATGATCCCGTCGTGCCCACGCGCTTCGCCGAGCGTGGTCTCGCGCACGATCACGCCGAGCCCATAGCGCGCTTTGCGCCCGAGCGTCGCGTCCGCAGGCACTGTAGCCAGCATTTCCGGGAGGTAATCGCCAGCAAACGCCGCGCCCGAGTAAAGGCGCGCGGTCCAGCGCGCGAGGTCGCGCGGCGTGCTGGCGTACCCGCCGCCGCACCATTCGAAGCCGGGGTGGATCACGAACTGGCCGTCGACGAGCACACGCTCGGGCACGCCGAGCTCCGCGAGCGCGCGGCAATAGCCCTGCGTCAGGCCGGGAATGCGGCGCGTGTCGGACGGGACGGTGTCGACGAGGCCGGCGGGGGCGAGCAGGTGCTCGCGGACGTGCTCGTTGAAGCGTTGGCCCGTCACGCGCTCGAGGATCAGCCCGACGACGAGGTAGTTCGAGTCGGAGTACGCCCAGCCCTCACCCGCGGGGAAGAGCGGCGCGCGGTCCGCGATGTAAGCGAGCTGCTCCTCGGGGCGCCAGATCTTGTCGGGGTCGGCGACGAGCGCGGCCCAGAACGTGGGTTGGAACTCGTAACGCTCGAGGCCGCTCTGGTGGCGCAGCAGCTGGCGCACTGTGAAGTCAAGAGCGTTGGGCAGGCGCTCGAACCAGGCCTCGCCTGGAAAGAATTGCGCTGCGCGCGCGTCGAGGTCCAGCACACCGAGCCCAGCGAGGCGCAGCGCCGCGGCGGCGACGTACGTCTTGCCGACGCTGCCCGAGAGGAGCCGATCGGTGGCGTGCATCGGGCGTTTGGCCTCGATGTCCGCGAACCCCGCGGTCGCGGTCACCTCGGTGCCATCGGGCAGGACGAGCGCGATGGAGACGCCGGGCGCGTCGCGCTCGACGATCCCGTCGAGGACGTGACGAGCACGCGCCGCGATCCGCGCGTCGACCTTTTGCACGAGCGGCGGTGTCGACGGCAGGACTGCCTGTCGCGCCTGTGCGGCGGGCAGGATCGCGAGGATCAGGGTCAGTGCAAGGGAGGCGCGCATGGCAACCGTGATTCTGGGCCAAGAGGCCCAGCCCGCGGGCGCGTCTACGCAATCCGAACCCGTCGTTTGGTCCGGCAGTTACACAGCACGCCCCGCGCCGGGCGAGTACAACGATAGTCGATGCTGAAAGTGACCACCATCCTGGCCGCCGCGCTGGCGCTGCCTCTGGCCGCCGGCGCTCTGGCCGCCGGCGCTCTGGCCGCCGGCGCTCTGGCATCCGTCGCTCTGGCATCCGTCGTTTCGAGCTCCGGTGGCGAAGACGGCCGGCCGCCGCTGGGCGCCGTCGTCGGCGAGCTGCGCTTCGTCGATACGCGCGGTCTGCCGCGCGGCTCGAGCGAGCTCGGTGCCACGCGTGCGCTCGTGTTGATGTTCGCCACGAACGATTGCCCGCTGGCGCAGCGCTACCTACCTAGATTCATCGATCTGCAGCGGCGGATGCAGCAGCCCGGGTTGGAGTTCCTGGTCGTCAACGTCAGCCGACGCGACACGGTGCTGGCGCTGGCCGAGCGTCAGGTCGAGAGCGGCGCCGCGTTCCCGTTCGTCAAGGACTTCGACGGCTCCGTCGCGCGGGTGCTGGGCGTCACGCGCACCCCCGAGTTCGTCATGCTCGATGGAGCGCGACGCATCGTCTATCGCGGGCGTTTCGACGCGCAGTATCGGTTGGGCGGCGTCAACCCGTCAGCGGGTCGCGCGGACCTCGAGCGCGCGTTGGATGACGTCCTCGCGGGGCGCGCCGTCGAGGTCTCCGAGACGATCGCGGAGGGCTGCGCGCTCGAGGAGCTCGGCCCGCACCCGCCGCGGCCGGACCTCACCTGGTCGCGCGATATCGCGCCGATCGTGCAGGCGAACTGCCAGGGTTGCCACCGCCCCGGCACCGCGGCGCCGTTCGCGCTCCTGTCGTACGAGGACGTCGCGACGCGCCGCGCGACGATCGCCGAGGTCGTGTACGAGGGCCGCATGCCGCCGTGGTTCGCCTCGCCGAGGCACGGCGAATTCGTGAACGCGCCGACGCTGACAGATGAGCAGCGCGCGCAGCTCCTCGGTTGGGCGCGCGCGGGCGCGCCAGCGGGCGAGCTCGCCACGGCGCCGACGCCGCCTCAGCCGCCGCCGTCGCGGTGGCGGATCGGCGAGCCCGACTTGGTGCTGGAGCAAGCGGGCGCCAACTCTGTGCCCGCGGCGGGATACATCCCTTACCGCTACATCCTTTTCCCACACGTATTCGCGCACGACACGTGGGTCGAGGCGATCGAAATCGCGAGCGACAATCAGCGCGTCGTGCACCACGCGAACCTCGCGCACTTCCGGCTGACGGAGTCGTTCAAGACGGAGAACTTCCTGACGGGGTATGTGCCGGGCGGCGACCCGCTCGTGTGCGACCCTGGAGTTGGCGTGTTCATTCCGGCGGGGTCGCTCCTGGGCCTGCAGACTCACTTCGTGACCACGGGCCAGGAGGAGCGCGCCAAGTTGTCGATCGGATTGCGCTTCCCACGCGGCGTCGTGCAGCAGCGGCTGCGGCACTTACAGATCCACGACTCGCGGTTCGAGATCCCGCCATTCGCGCCGGCACACCGAGTCCGCGCCGAACGCAAATTCGGCGCGGACGCGCTCGGTGTGGGCATGTTTGCGCACATGCACCTGCGCGGGCGAGACATGACGTTCCGCGCGACATACCCGGACGAGCGCGAGGAGGTGCTCCTCTGTGTGCCGAACTATAGTTTCGACTGGCAGCAGTCGTACCGTTGGGCGCCGAGGACGCAGCGCTTTCCGGCGGGGACGCGCGTCGACGTCGTCGCTCACTTCGACAACTCGCGCTTCAACCCCTACAACCCGGATCCGACCGTGACGGTGCGCTTCGGCCAACAGTCGGTGGACGAGATGATGTACGGCTTCTTGTTCTTCGTCGAGGAGCACGAACGCTTGAACCTCGTCGTCGACGCGACTGACGGCAAGCCACGGTGAGCGCGCGGCGCAGCGCGCTGGTAGGGCGTCCGCGGTGCCGCGCTGGCATTGTGTCGGACCCGTTTCGGCGGCGTGGAGCGTCACGTTCATGAACTTGCATTCATTCGATCTATTGGCTGAACTCCATGTCGAACGTCAAGGTTTCATAAGGAGTCCCTGCCCGGACCGAGCGAGCGGAGCTCGTTCACCGTCGTTGCGCGTTGGCCCCGCGCAATGCCATGGGTGCTCCCGAGGCCGAGTCGACTCGGCCTCGTTTGCACGGGTCAAGCTCGACACATGCAGATCCAACACAGCAGTCTTCAGTTGGCCCTGACGCTCACGGCCCTCATCCCGCTCGCAGGGTGCGGTAGCGATGACGACGGCGGCGGGAGCGGCGGGGGCGGCGCGATCCTGACGACGATCGACCGCGCAGGTGCGCCGATCACCGTCTACATCGGCAAGCGCTCGGCGCAAGGCACGGGCCAGGTCGAGCGCTGCGACCGCGCTTTCATGCGCGCCTCGACTTATCTCGTCGGCAACGACGAGGGGCTCGACCTCGACTTCTACGGCAACCTCTACCAAGCAGGGGACGGCCCCAATGGGCCCGGCGTACGTGTGTTCGCGCGCGCGCGGAGCCGCGGGGACTTGGACCGGTTCGACCCGGTGGGGCGCGAGCGTGAGCTCCGAGGTGCAGCCACGACATTCGTTGACCCGAAGGGTGTGCACCTCTCGCACGGGCTCGGGCTGCTCCTCGTCGCGGATCGCGGCGCGTCGAGCGTCGTCGTCTTCGGCACGGCAGCCGGCGGCAACGTACCGCCACTCGCGACAGCCAGCCTGGCGGTCGCGCCCTGGGACCTCTTCCATGACGAAGTGGCCGATCGGCTCTTCGTCGCCCTCGATGACGGGACGATCGGCGTGATCGACGACTTCGTCGCGGGCGGGTTCCACGGCGACTTCTCACGCGTGATCGCTCCGTCGGTCGCGCTCGTGACAGACACCACTGCCGAGCCCCTGCGGCGGCCCTCCACGAGCCTGCGCGGCCTCGTCTACGACGTCGCACGTGACCGGCTCGTCGTGTCCGACGTCGGAGAGCTCGACCTCGACGACGACGGCGCGGTCCACGTCATCGCCCGGGCCTCGACCGCCGCCGGCAAGGTCGCGCCCGCGCGCACCATCGCCGGGCCGCGCACGCTCCTCGGCAATCCAGGCGATCTCGCCCTGGCGGGCGATCGGCTGCGCGTCGCGGAGCAGCTGAACGGCGGTGGGCGGCTCCTGCAGTTCGACCGGCTCTTCACGAACCCGGCCTCGGACGTCGCGCCGGTCGTGGTCCGCAACGTGGCGTCGCCCGACTCGCTCACTCTCGAGGTCGATGTGCCGAACCACCTCCGCGAGGCCTCGGACCTCGACGGGGCCCAGGCGACACTGGCCCAAGTCCTGACGACGAGGAGCGATGGGGGTGGCGCGGACCTCCGCCGCTACGACCCGACGACGCTCGCAGCGACGACGACGTTCGACACACCTTTCACAGTCGAGAGCCTCGACTTCGACACGCTCGGGGACGCATACGTCACGACCTCGGAGGGCGCGCTCATCGTCCTGAACCGCGTCGCGACCGGGCGCGTGGACGAGAGCACCTCGCCCGCCCGGGACCGCGTGATCCAGACCAGTGAGCTCGTCGCGCCCAAAGGCATCGAGGTGGTCGACGCGCGTGGCATCGTGTTGGTGGCGGAGAGCGCGGGGCGGACCTCGCCCGGCATCCTCGGCTACTCGATGGAGGCGCAGGCCTTCGGCGTGGGAGCGACGCCGCTGCTGCAGATCGACCTCACCGCCGCGCCATGGGACCTCGACTACGACGAGGCCAGCGACCGCCTCTACGTCGCGCTGACGAACGGCACGGTCGCGATCTTCGATGACCTCCTCGATGGGCCGACACGCCCGACCGCGCCGGATCGTGTGTTCCGCGTCGCCAGTCCGCGTGCGCCCGGCGTCCGGTATTCCGTTAACCTGCACGGCATCGTCTATGACGCCGTGCACGACCGGCTCCTGCTCTCGGATGTGAACGAGACCAGCGGCGGCGCGTTCGACACCGATGGGCGGATCTTCGTCGTCGACGACGCGTCGACCGCCGCCGGCGTCGTCACGGCTCGGGTGCACCTCGAAGGTCCGACCACCATGCTCGGCAACCCAGTCGACGTCGCGTTCGACGGGGTCGACCTCTACGTCGCCGAGAAGGCGAACGGTGGCGGGAGGCTCCTGCGCTTCACTGCGATCGCGGATCTCGTATCGGTGTTGCCGTCCGATGTCGCGCCGTCGGTGTCCGTCGACGCGCCTGGCGTGGAGTCCGTCGCGCTCGTGCGAGTCGGGCTCGCGCCGACACGCGGTGGGTCGCTGGTAGCGGACTGAGCGCCCCCGGGATGGCGCCATGACGACCGCGCGCATGCCCAGAGGGCGTGCGCGCGGCGTTGCGCTTCCCAGGGAATGGCGCTCACCTCCGGGGGGGACTGTGACCCTTCCGCGCGTGCGCTGAGACACCTGCCGCTGCGCGCGCTCTCGTCAACGCTTCGATACCGCGTCGGACGGCGCCACGAAGATCTCGGTCTCCTCGAAGTAGTCGCTGTAGCGTTTGTTGAGCTCCGCCTCGAGCGCGCCGCGGGGTGCTGACGCCCGTCATGCCGTGCCACCCACCGCATCGAGCACTCCGTCGACCGCGACGCGCAGCGCGCGCCAACGTGTTCGCCGCGCGTCGAGCTCCCGTCGCCCAGGGGCGGTGGCGCGGTACACGCGCACCTTGCGGCCCGTGTCCGAAGTACCCCACGTGCCCTTCACGAACCCACGCCGCTCCAGCCGGTGGAGCGCGGGATAGAGGCTGCCCTCCTCGACGCGCAGGAGCTCTGCGCTCAGGATGTGCAGGCGACGGGCGATTTCATAGCCGTGCAGCGGCTCTCCGGCGATCACTTGGAGCGCGAGGAGCTCGAGCGTGCCCTGCGGCAGGTCAAGGCGGTCTGGGTCTTGGTCGGACATCGGTACCCCTAGCTCGGATAGGTATTGGTCCAAGATAACTCTAGACCCCTAGTTCAGCAAGGGGTGCGCTACGAATCCCCGTGAGGGACGACCAGCCACTTCCCGCCGTCGATGTCGACCACCACCGGCGGATTGACCGGCTCGTACCGGAGGTCGCAGTTGCTCGCGTTGACGTACAGCGTCCCCGCGCGTTCCACAGCCCCGTACGCCTCGTGGATGTGGCCGAACACGTGCAGCTTGGGCGCGATGCGTGGCAGCTCCTCGAGGAGCGCCTCGCACCCCACCGACATCCCGCCGCGCGCGACGCGGTCCAGGACGCCGAAGGGTGGGCCGTGTGTGACGAGCACATCGATCCCGTCCGGGACGAGCGACCACTTATCCGCCAGCGCCGCGCCGCGCGGCAGGTTGAACGCCCAGTCGTGGAACCAGGGCTGCCACGGCGAGCCCCAGAAGCGCAGGCCTGCCGCGGTCGTCTCCGAATCGCGGAGATACGTCGCCTCGCCGCAAAAGAGCGCCTCTGCGCGCTCGGGCTCGCGCTCGAACAGGAAGTCGTGGTTGCCGGCGATCACGACCTTGTGCGCATGTGACTGACGCCCGAGGAAGCGCGCGAAGGCCTCGATCTCGCGCGGCTTGCCGGTGCTGCTGAGGTCGCCGGCGTGGACCAGCACGTCGCCGTCCGGCACACGCAGAGCGTCGTGCAGACCGTGTGTGTCGCTGAGGAGGACGAGGCGGGTCATGGACGCTGGAGCTGCGAGCGGTCGGGACTACGATAGTGTGGCGCGTGCGCCGCGCCGAGGAATGACGACGAAGCCAGCGACCAGTGAGCGAGGCCTCCTTCCATCGGACCACGTCGACGCGGTGGCCGGCCCAAGGGTTGCGGCCGATTCCGTCGAAATCGAGGTCACGGGCATCAGCTGCGCGGCCTGTGTCGGCCGCATCGACAAGGCGCTGCGCGCAGTGCCCGGCGTGACGCAGGCGAGCGTCAACCTCGCGACGAAGCGCGCCACCGTCTCCGTCGAGCCTGGCGCCGCGGGCGTCGCCGAGCTGACCGCGGCGATCGAGGCCGCGGGCTACGGCGTGTTGGGCGCGCAAGTCGAGCGCGCGGCGCAGGCGACATCAGCGACCGACCCGGGCGAGGCTCCCGGCGACACACGCGCCGACACACGCGCTCGCATCGCAGCCGCGCGCGAAGCGTTCGACTCCGAGGAGCGCCGAGGGCTCGTGCGCGACCTCGTCTTGGCGGCGACGCTCACCGTGCCGCTGCTGGCGCTGGCGATGTCGCACGGCGCGTGGGCGTGGACGGAGTCGACAACCGGGCGCTGGTTGCAGCTCGCGCTGGCGACGCCCGTAGTCTTCGGGCCGGGCGCACGGTTCCTCTCGCTCGCGTGGAAGGCGCTGCGCGCGCGCAGCGCCGACATGCATACGCTCGTCTCGCTCGGCGTGCTGACGGCGTGGGGCTACTCATTCATCGCGCTGATCGCGCCACAGGTCTTCCCACACGCGCACACTGCCGCGCCGCACCTCTACTTCGAGGCCGCGGCGACGATCGTGACGTTCGTGCTGCTCGGGAAGCTGCTCGAGGCGCGCGCGCGCGGGCACCTGGGCGACGCGGTGCGTGGCTTGCACGCGCTCGTGCCGCGCACTGCGCGGCTGCGGGTCGGCGCGCGCGACGAGGACGTGCCGCTTGCGCGGCTGAGGCCAGGCGACGAGGACCTCGTCGCCCGGGCGAGCGGGTTCCGAGCGACGGCGTTGTCGTCCAGGGCGCCTCCGCCGTCGACGAGTCGCTCTTGTCCGGCGAGAGCCTCCCCGTCGAGAAGCGCGTCGGCGACGAGGTCGTCGGCGGCTCGCTCAACCAGTCCGGCGCGCTCGTCGTGCGCATCGCGCGCACGGGCGAGGACACGGTGCTCGCGCGCATCGCAGCGGCGGTCGAGGACGCACAAGGCTCGCGCGCGCCGATCGCGCGGCTCGCGGACCGTGTCAGCGCGGTCTTCGTGCCCGTCGTGCTCGGCATCGCGGCCGTGACGTTCGCCGCGTGGCTCGTGTTCGGCGGCGGGGACGCGCCGTTCGCGACGGCGCTCGAGCGCGCGGTCGCGGTGCTCGTCATCGCGTGCCCGTGCGCGCTCGGCCTCGCGACGCCTGCGGCCGTCGCCGTCGGCACGGGCCGCGGCGCGGAGCTCGGCGTGCTCTTCAAGGGCGGCGCGGTGCTGGAGGCCGCGGCGCGCGTCGACACCGTGTTCGTCGACAAGACGGGCACGCTGACGGAGGGGCGCCCTACGCTCGTCGACATCGTGCCCGCGCCGGGAGGCTTCGACGAGGCGCGTTTCCTGCGCCTCGCCGCGTCGGTCGAGCGGTCGAGCGAGCACCCGCTCGCCCGCGCGATCGTCGCCGGCGCCGAAGCGCGCGGTCTCGACGTGCCACCGTGCACGGAGTTCCGCGCCACCGCTGGCGCCGGCGCCGAGGGCCGCGTCGTGGACGCGTCAATTGAATTGCCAATTGCATTGCCAATGGAATCGCGCAGCGACACGCCTGGCGACGCGCTCGTCGGCACACTCGTGCGAGTCGGCACACGCGCATGGCTGGCGGCCGCGGGCATCGACGCGGGGCCGCTCGACGAACGCGCTGAAGCGCTCGCGCGCCTCGGCCGCACCCCGGTCTTCGTCGCGTTCGACGGCGCGCTCGCGGGCCTCGTGACGCTCGCGGATCGACCCGCCGCGGGCGCGGCCGACACGGTGCGAGCGCTCGCGGCGGAAGGCCTCACGGTCGTGATGCTGACGGGCGACCGGCGCGGAACGGCGGAGGCTGTCGCGCGCGAGGTTGGCCTCACGCATTTCGAGGCCGAGCTGCGTCCGGAGGACAAGGCGCGCCTCGTCGCGGAGGCCCGCGCTCGCGGCGCGCGCGTCGCGATGGTCGGAGACGGCGTGAACGACGCCGCGGCGCTGGCCGCGGCCGATGTCGGCATCGCGATGGGCGAGGGCACGGACATCGCGCTCGCCGCGGCGGACATCGCGCTCATGGGCGGCGGCATCCGGTCGCTCGAGCGCGCGCTCGCTCTCGCGCGCGCGACGTTGGCGACGATCCGGCGCAACCTCGTCTGGGCCTTTGTCTACAACGTCATCGGCATCCCTATCGCTGCGGGTGTGTTGGCGCCGTGGACGGGTTGGTCGCTGTCGCCGATGTTCGCCAGCGCCGCGATGTCGTTGTCGAGCGTGTCGGTATTGCTCAGCTCGCTGACGCTGAAGCGCTTCGGCCGCGTGGCCCGTGCCGCGGGCGGGGGCTCGCGCGCGTGAACCGCGGCTATGTCTATCGGCACGCAGTGCAGCGCTCCGACGCAGGTCGCGGGCTCTTGCAACACCATGTCCAGCGCTTCGCGCACGCGACCGAGGAAGAATGGCGTGCGCGCATCGAGCTCGGCGTCGTGCTCGTCAACGGCGCGCGTGCTGCGCCGCAGTACACGCTGCGCATGGGCGACGAGGTCGCGTTCCATCGCCCCCCGTGGGTGGAGCCCGACGTCCCACTCGCCTTCGACGTGGTGTACGAGGACCCGCACGTCCTCGTCGTCGACAAGCCTGCTGGATTGCAAGTGCAGCCCGGCGGTGCGTTTTTGGAGCACACGCTTTGGCGTCAAGTGCGCGCGAGCGCACCCGAGCGCGCGGACGCCTCGCCCGTGCATCGCTTGGGCCGCGGCACGTCGGGGCTCGTGCTGTTCGGGCTGACACACGAGGCGCGCAGTGCGTTGTCCGCGCAGTTCCGGCGTTTGGAGCCGTGCAAGACGTACTTGGCGCTCGCGCGCGGCACGGCGCTCCCCGACTCCATCCAGGCGCGCCAGCCGATCGGGACGGTGCCACACGGCCCGCTGACGGTGTGGTGCGCGCGGCCGGACGGTAAGGCCGCGCACACGCGCATCCGCGTGCTGTCGCGCGACGTTGCGCGCGAGCGCTCGCTCGTCGCCGCGCAGCCGATCACGGGCCGCGCCGACCAGATCCGCATCCACCTGGCGGCGTGCGGCGCGCCGCTGGTCGGCGATGAGCTCTTCGCGCCGGGCGGCGGCATCGCGCACGACGTCCCGCCCGGTCGCGGGGGCTATTTCCTGCACGCCGCAGCGCTGCGTTTCGAGCACCCCGTGGAGCGGAGTTGGGTGAAAGTGCGGACGCGCGCGCCTTGGCTCTGAGACGTAGGGTCGTCCAGCAATCGAGCGTCGGCACCGAAGTCAACACCCAGCTGGCGCGGCGTTTTGCTGGATTCACTCCTCGGCAAGAAAAATCTGGATCTGTGTTGCGCTCGGCGCGCCCCGCGGAGACTAGCCGCGTGCCGGATCTTGACACCCGCCTATTCCTCCGCTTTCGCGATCGGCGCGACGGGCGCGCGCTCGCGCGGCTCTTCGACCGAGCGGCGCCCGAGCTGCTCGCGGTCGCGGTGCACCTCGCGCCCGACGTCGCGAGCGCGGAGGACCTCGTGCAGGCGACCTTCGTCGCCGCGATCGAGGGCGCCGGGCGCTTCGACGCGGCGCGCGAGGTGAAGCCTTGGCTGTTCGGGATCCTGCCGCGCGAGGCCGCGAAGGCGCGGCGCCGCGCGGCGCGCGTGGTCGACCCAGTGTTGAGGCTGCGCGAGGACGTCGGGCCCTCGCCGCTCGACACGAGCGCGACGCGTGAGGTGCACGAGCTCGTCGTGCACGCGCTCGCGCGGCTGCCCGAGCACGATCGTGCAGTGCTCGTCCCGTTCCTCACCGAAGGGCTCAGCGCCGTGGAGATCGCGCGGCGCGCCGGCGAGGTCGCGGGTCCGTCTGCGGCGCACGTGCGCGTCGGGATCGGGCGCGGACTCGCGCGACTGCGCGCGATCCTGCCGCGGGGACTCGCGCTGGGGGCCGTGGGCCTCGCTGTGCCGCGTGGGCACGCGGCCGTGCGCGCTGCGGTCCTCCAACGCGCGGGTGTCGAGGCGCCCGTCGGTCTCGCGGGCCTCGTCGTCGTTTCCTCTCTCGGAGCTATTGCCTTGTCGAAATCCATCGCGTTCGTGTCG
>Ga0163154_10007753_pt1 | contig 12698 bp, 7 predicted proteins | sample OliLakLV19MP9P1_FD_148649 | JGI IMG/M metagenome (GOLD analysis project Ga0163154, IMG submission 148649) | Freshwater microbial mat bacterial communities from Lake Vanda, McMurdo Dry Valleys, Antarctica - Oligotrophic Lake LV.19.MP9.P1 | ecosystem: Environmental > Aquatic > Freshwater > Lake >... | reverse complement strand
GAGCGGGTGGGCTCGGCGGGCGGTTGAGGCCATTTTTCTTCGTGTGTTGGCCTGTAGGCGTGTAAGATGCCCTGGGTCCTCGGACCTGTCAGTTTTGCGTCGGTTCCCGGGCACATATACTTCGCTATGCTTCGCTATTTTCGCCCCGAAATTCGCTTGACGAAATGGTAGAGAGTCCGATTCTTAGCTGGAGCTAAAGAGTTGGGCAATCAAGTCCGCTTCGTAGCGGATGTTCCGCGCCAACAAGTACGCCGTAAACACGTCGGACAATTTAGGTTCGCGGCCAAGCGCAGACATCATGGCGTTCTTGTCGATTCGCAGGAGCTCGCAATCTGTCATCGCGGTGGCAGTCCCCAAGCGTAGGGGCTGTCCGGCAAGGCAGCCTTCTCCACAGAAATCGCCAGGATGCAAGATTCCTGTCGTAGCTTCCATCCCGGCGTTGGAGACAACGGCTAGTCTTACCTTGCCCTTCTGGATATAAAACACCGTATCGCTCGCCCCGCCTTGCTCGTAAATGGTTTGCTTCTCTGGAAACAACACGATTGTCCGGCCTTCGCCGATGGTCGCAAGGAATATTTTCGGGTCGAAATCGAGTTCTTTCGTCGTTGCATTTTGTTTCAATCTTCGCAGCGCATCTGAAATTTTGTCGGGGGGCAGCACGAAATCAATACAGCCTGAAGCCTTGGCATTACGGGGCATGCCGTCTACTTCGGCAGAAAGATCCTGAGCAAAAGTGGTTCCTCCATTTGCCTTGATGCGCCTGCACCCCTCAGTCCCGTCGTTAAGATAGCCGGAGAGAATAACGCCGACGGCACGCGCCCCCATTGATTCTGCTAGAGAACTCAAAAACAGATCGATCTGCCTCCTCGTAGTCCGCGGGGAGACGATCTGGAAGGCATAGCCCCGAATGAGAATATCGGTGTTCGGAGGGCTTACGTAGACGTGGTTTGGCCGGATCCGCATCGCGTTGGAAGCCACTGTTACTGGCATCTTCGTATGTCGCGACAGAATTTCAGCTAATAGGCTATCGGCGGTAGGCATAAGGTGAGAAACAATGATAAAGGCCATACCAGTTTTCGGCGACAAGGCGTCGAGGAGTGTCTTATATGCGATAAGGCCTCCAGCCGATCCGCCGATGCCGACCACAAACGTAGGATGTAATCGTTCCACAGCCGATACCTTTATCTTTGACGCATTTTTGCTTGTTCAGAAGTAGTTTTAACTGTTTTCGGAGTCTCCTGGGAGGCTGCCGGATCGTCCATTACAACAACTTCAATTCCGGCATCGCTCAAAATTAGTTTTTTGACGTCACTGCTGTGTCCCATGCCGCGAGACTTAACAATGTAGATTCCTCGAATCCGTTTTTTATTCTCGTCTTCCAGCTCTCTCACCACGAGCCAGGTATCAATGATTGACGATACGCCGACTTCACCGCTGGTGAAATTTTGCGCGTTTGAAGAAACGAGACTCGTAAAAAATCCGGTTACGCCCCTGGATTTGAAAAGATCGATCATCCGGGTAACCATGGATTGGATGTCACGCTGCGTACCCTCTCCAATGAGGCTCGTCACGGGATCTATAACGACGGCTTGGGGGTCGAACTCAGCTATGGTTTTGTAGAGATCGAGCAAATGCTTCTCCAGGCCGAAGAAGGACGGTCTAGTCGCCACAATTTTCAAAAGTCCTTTTTTGACAAACGGTGCAAAAGCAAAACCGATCGAAGTCATATTTTGAGAAAGTTGGCCCGAGGATTCTTCATAAGATACGAAAAGGCACCGCTCTCCGCGTTTGCACCTTTCTAGGGCGAATGCAGCCGCCAAGCTAGTTTTTCCAGTCCCCGCGGTTCCTGAAATCAGTATCGTGCTGCCTCTGGTAAAACCTCCTCCCTGAAACATTTTGTCTAACGACGGAACACCGGTCGAAACCCTCTCGGTCCTGCCGGGTTGATCTAGTCCTGCGGCAGTGATAGGAATTACGGAGAGACCCTCTTCATCGATCACAAAGGGATATTCGTTGGTTCCATGATTGGAACCACGATATTTAACGACACGAACTCTACGGATCGAAATTTGTTCGCTGACTCTGTTATCCAGGAAAATAAGGCAATCGGAAATGTACTCCTCTAAGCCATGGCGAGAATAAAGTCCTTTTCCCGGCTCGGAAGTAATGATCGTCGTGACTTTTTTGTCTCTCAGCCATCGAAAAAGTCGTTTGACCTCTACACGAAGGATGCCAGAATCTGTGAGGCCGGCAAAGAGAGATTCGATAGAGTCTAAGACTACGCGTTTGGCGCCGAGCGAATCAATGGCATGCTCCAAACGAATGAATATGCCTTCAAGATTAAAATCGGTCTCTTGAATATCCAGACGCTCCAAAATAATATTTTCAAGATGAATCTTTTTTTGTGAAACTAGCCACCGCAAATCCAGGTTCACCGAAGCCACGTCTTCGTAAAGTTCGTCTACTGTCTCTTCAAAGGATATGAAGACACCTGGCTCGTTGTATTTGATTGCGCCCGCGACTACAAAATCAATCCCCCAGAGGGTTTTTCCAGAGCCGGGGCTTCCCGTGATGAGGGTGGTTCTGTTTCTTGGAAGGCCGCCTTCCGTAATTTGGTCAAAGCCTTCGATGCCAGTAGGACACTTCTGTACTGTTTTCCGGTTGGAGGCAATTTTCTTCTTCGGAGTTTTTTGCATAAGCTAATCCTTGCTGCTTCCCGGCCCGGACCGGGAAATCCGCTGGATCGGTCGATAACTTGCCCATCGCATTAGGGAGGTTTGGGCCTCGGGAGAGAAGGACCGACCTTTCGATGAAGTTTTCCCGCTCACCGGCATTGCCCGGCTACGCCCAAGTCTCCAATGTTCGCATAACATCCTACAGTATCCGTTCTTTCCGCTTCTTCATTATCAGATCGTACTTGGAGAAGTACCGGCCGAGCAAAGGCGATCTCTCGTGTGATCACCCCAAGAGAGACGTCATGATCGCCGTTTGCCTATCGGCTCGCCGTTCCCCTATGGTTGACAAATTTGCAGTTAAAACTACAAAAGCTCCGTTCCGGCAAATGAAAGAGCAATCTGGTGGCCAAAGACTTCCTGCACCCGCGACTTGACCGTTATATTTTCGGAAGACAGGTTCCAGGCACTTCGTCGCGCCTCCGAGCTCGCGGCGGCACGAGTCCAGAGGGCCATAAATCCGAGTGCACGCAAATCCGATGGCCAAATCCGAGGTCGCGGTAGGGACGCGTCATCGCTGAGCGCCCCCCCTCCAAAAATCCCGTACGAGCGCCACTACCGCATACGGCTTCTACCTTGGATATGGCGGTCGGCCAGAACCAAGGCAGGATCGGGGTAAGAGGTGTATGACACCGAACCTGGACACCCAACCTGGACACCCAACCTGGACACCCAACCTGGACACCGAACCGATCTTGCTTCTACCCTTGGAAATCCAGCCATAAAAGATCAGTTGAGATGATCGAATCATGAATCTGATCGAGGATCGAAGCCCGGTGTTTGACCCCCGATGATGTCCCGACAATGGAGAAACCCGGATCAGAGAAGCTTTGTGCCCTGGGGAACGCGAGTGGCGCGCTAGAAGATGGACGCGTGTGGACGGCGGCCGCGATGCGGGGTGACACTAAACTTCATGCAGCAACACTTCACGGAAGATCTTACCGATCTTCATAAATCCTGCCAAATCCGGCGACTTTGTGAGATACCTCGCCGCGCCCAATTCTGCAATCACGGCCTGCTCAGCCTTGGAAGCCGACGACGACATCACGACCACGGGAATCAGTGCGAGCGCGGGGTTCCCCTTCATCGCCCGCAGCACCTCGGCACCGCCGATCTTGGGCAGGTTTAGGTCGAGCACCACCAGATCCGGCAACGGCGCGGACTGGTCTTGGCCACGAGCAAAGGCTAAGCCCTCCTCACCATCCTTCAACACCGTGAAGTCGATGGCCAAACCCGCTGTCTTCAGGGCCCGCCGCACCAGATAGACATCCGCGTCATTGTCATCGATCAGCAGGATCCGGAAAGTTTTCAAGCCAGGTGCGGGCGCCATGCGATTGCTCCATTCTCTAGCGGCAGCGTAAAGCAAAACTTTGCACCGTGCTCCAGTTCGCTCTCCACCCAGATGCGGCCGCCGCGCCGTTCCACCACTCGCTGGCAGATCGCCAAGCCGATGCCGGTGCCGGGAATCTCTTTGCCATGCAAGCGCTTAAACACGCCGAAAATCTGTTCGTGGTACTGAGCGGCAATACCGCGGCCATTATCAGCCACCGCGAAGAGCCATTCGCCATTGCGCTGCTCGGCGGAAATAGAAACATCCGGTGAACTCTGGCCGCGATACTTAATCGCGTTGCTCACCAGATTCTGAAAAAGCTGCACAAAATGCACTTGACGGCCCACCACGGTGGGCAGCGGGCCGTGGTCTAACACGGTGCCGCTCTCGCTCATAGCCGCTTGCAGGTTCTGCTTCACGATGCGCAGAACTAGCTCCAGATCCACCGGCTCCACCGTCGCCTCGCCCCCGCCCACTTCGGTAAACGATAGCAGGTCGGCGAGCAATTCACGCATCCGTTGTGTCCCTTGTGCGATATAGTCCACGCACATCGACGCTTCTTCCGACACCTGATCCCGGCTGGTTTCCACCAGCAGTTCGGAATAGCTGGTGATCATGCGCAGAGGCTCCAGCAGGTCGTGGCTGGCGGCAAAGGCGAACTGATTCAAATCCTCGTTTAACCTGCGCAACTCCTCTTCGATCCTTTTGGCCTCATGAATGTCCGTGCTGGAACCAAGCCACATGGAGATTTCGCCCGCCGCGTTCCGCATCGCATGCGCACGGCTCAGGTGCCATCGGTACGTCCCATCGAAGCACCGGAAGCGGTGGACGAACTCCCAGGGCTCGCCCGAATGGAGGGCTATCTTCCAAGTGCGAATGTTTTCCGGGATGTCGGCGGGAAAGATGAATTTTTCCCAGCCCCAACCCAGCATCTGGTCGACAGGTAGCCCCGTAAATTCGGTCCATTGGGCGTTTAAGTAGTTCACTGAGCCGTCGGGCAGAGCGGTAAATATCTTCTGCGGCATCGCTTCCGCCATGAAGCTGAGGCGCTGCTCGCTCTCCCGTAAGGCTTCGTTCACCAGTTCCCGCTCCGTAACGTCCTCAATGGCCAATAGAATGAGCGGTGCGCCGCCATCCTGCCTCTGAATCTGGCGGGCGTTCAGCAGCATCGTCTTTTGTCCGATATCGCGGAACTGGTGTTTCACCTGGAAGTCATTCAGGGTCTTCTTCTCGGGCAACAGCTTACTCAACAGCCGCCGCAATTCCGGGATGTCCCACTCTTTATTGCCCAACTCATACAACACCGTATTGAGCGTTTCCCGAGCCGACAACTTGAACGTATCGTAAAACAATCGGTTGGCCGCCTCGACGCGCAACTCGGCATCCAACACCAGGAGCGGGTCGCGCACCGTGCGGATGATATTCTCGGCAAACGTCTTTGCGTCTTCGGCATCCTTCTGGGCCTTTGTTAGCTGCGTCACGTCCGTGAAAGTGATCACGACACCGTCAATCACGTTGTGGATGGTGCGGTAAGGCAGAATGCGCATCTGATGATGCCGCCCATCCGCCAGCGAAAGTTGCCGCTCACGAGACACGAGAGTCTTGAGCACTTCCTGGATGTCATCGGCCAGGGCGGCGCCGGTAAAGCGGGCCGCCAGATCGGTGAGCGGCCGCCCTAGATCGCCAGCGATGAGCCGGAACACACTGCCCGCGGCGGGAGTAAAGTTCTTGATGCGCATCTCCAGATCGAGAAAGATGGTGGCAATCTGGGTGCTGGAGAGAAAATTCTGAAGGTCGCTGTTGATCCTGTCGAGTTCACTTACCCGGCGGCCCAGTTCGGCGTTGACGGTTTCCAGTTCTTCCTGCGAAGACTGCATCTCTTCCTTCGAGGTCTCCAACTCCTCATTACTGGATTGGTACTCTTCGTTAGCCGATTGCAGCTCTTCGTTGGAGGTTTCCAGTTCCTCAAAAGCCGCTTGCGTGTTTTCCTGGGCGCTGCGAAGCTCCCTTTCGAGGTGGCGGATGATCTCATCGGAACCAGCGTCCGGCACTCCACCCACTGAAGTGGCCTCTGGAGTGCCCTCTGAAGAGCTCGGCGAACTGCCAGCCGAACTGCCAGCCAGCATTGGTGGCGAAAGCAAGGCCACTTCTTTCAGAAGCACCATATAAAGATGCGCGCCCGCGAAAGCCGTAAGCGGATCTACGGTTAAATCGACATGACTCACGTGCCCATTGGTCTGCACTGGCACATTCTTCTGAATCGCTTGCTGCCGGCCGGTGACGGCCCGATGGAGCGCCGTTCGTAGGGGGATCCGCAGCCCTTCACGTGCCATATTGATCACATTGCTTTGCGGGCTGCCGGCCGGCTGTTGCAGGTAACGGCTGATTTTGCCCGAGAAGCATACGGCTTCGCCGGTCTCCTTCACAATCACACAGGCCGGCCCGTACTGCTCCAGAATCAATCGCTGCAGCTGATTCAGCAGGTCCGGCTCGCTTGTTTCGTGATCCTTCACACGGAGCGCCGGGTGGCCGGCAGCGCTGAGGGCAAACTTCATCCCCGGCTCTGGCCGGCCATCTTTGCGTTCAAAGATCCGGTGCTTCTTATCCATGGTGCGGAACAGTTCCGGATGGGATGAGATATTCTCTGACGGGCCGAGAAACAAATAGCCACCTGAACGCAGCGCGTAATGAAAAAGAGGCACCACCGTCTTTTGCAATTCCGGCGACAGATAAATCATCACGTTACGGCAGGAGATCAAATCGAGGCGGGAAAACGGCGGGTCTTTGATGAAACTGTGGCTCGAAAAGAGCACCATCTCCCGCAGCGCGGGTTTTACCTGGTATCCGCCGGGCTGTTTGCGAAAGAAGTGCTGCAGCCGTGCGGCGCTCACGTGTTCCGCAATGCCGTCCGGGTAAAAGCCTCTGCGGGCCCTCTCCAAGCCGCGGTCATCGATGTCGGTAGCGAAGATCTGTATCTTCGGAGGATGGTCGAGCTTCGCCGCCTGCTCACTCAGCAGGATTCCTAGCGTGTAGGCCTCTTCCCCTGACGCGCAGCCCACCACGCATACCCGAACCTGCTCGTCGCCATCCTTCTCCTCAAACAACTTCGGAAGCACGTCGCGCGCCAAGGCCTCAAAGCCATCGGGATTGCGGAAGAATTGGGTGACGCCGATCAGCAAGTCCTTAAACAGACGGTCGCATTCTTCCGGCTCTTCCTCCAGCACCCGTACGTAGTTTTCAACGGTGTCGATCTGCAAAGCCTTCATCCGCCGCTCAACGCGCCGGGAGATCGTGGACTCTTTATACCGGCTAAAATCGTGCCCGCAGCGCTTGCGCAGCCAGCCATGGATTTGACCTAGATGCTTACCGATTTGCTTGCGGAGCGTATTGAGACTGCCGTTTAGGGCGGTGAGGTGGGCCGCGTATTCCAGCAGCTTGGCCGGCATGCTTTCCACGGGCAGTATATGGTCCACCAGGCCCGTCGAAATGGCGCTGCGAAGAATCGCATCGTACTTGGCGGTGTCTAGCGTCTGGGCCATGGCCATGCCGCCATGTTCCTTCACCGCGGTGAGGCCCAGGGTGCCGTCCGTGCCGGTGCCCGACATCATTATGCACACTGCATTCTCGCCGTAGTCTTCCGCCAGTGAGCGGAAAAGACTATCGATGGGCGTCCGGTGGCCCCGCGGTTCATCCGGCGGCTCCACGCTCAACACGTTGTCTTTGATGGTTAGCGTGGCGTTGGGAGGAATGATATAAACGTGATTAGGTAGCACTTGAGTAGAGTCCTGAGCCTGCTCCACCGTCATGCGGGTGCGACGCCCCAGAATCTCGGCCAGGGCGCTTGCGCGGTCCGGAGCCAGATGCATCACCACGATGAATGCCATGCCGGCATCGTCGGGCATATGCTGAAGGAAGGTTTCGCACGATTCCAACCCCCCGGCGGACGCGCCCAGTGCCACAATCAGGAAGTCTTTCGAAGGTCCGCTACTTTTCGGAATTTTGGCTTCCGTCATACCCTTCCCACGCCGTTCCTTTGGGACGGGCTCAATGTCTCGTTCAACGTAAAGGTACCATCAAAGCTACGGTCGCGGTAGGGAAGATCATCGCTGACCGCCCCCCGCACAGATCCGTACGGGCGGCACTACCGCATACGGCTCTTACCTTGGATGTCTGGCGTCAAAACGTAGCCACGGATAAGATGCAGAGTCCGTGGGCGAGGCAACCAGCGCTTTCCCCTGAAATCCGCCAGACTGAGTCACCTCACACTGGTGAGTAAACCCGAGGATTGCAAATGTTTCTGGCTCGCCATCGCCCCGCTGGGCCCGCTGCTTTCGAGCGTATTTACCGAATACAATCAGCCGCGTTCTCTCCGGGTGAACCGTGAGGCCAAACTTCGCTAGGCGTTCCTGAAACTCTTTCAGGAAACGCTCGGCATCTGTTTGGTGCTCAAAACCCACCACGAGGTCATCCGCGTATCGGACAAAGATCATATCTCCGCCCGCGATCTTACTTCGCCAAACCTCGACCCACAGATCGAAGACGTAATGTAAGTAAACGGCGGCAAGCAATGGTGATATAACTGCTCCCAATCTCGACGACGGGCGGCGTTCCCGACTTAGTCTCCGACCAGCGCCGTCTTCACTTACTCCTGCTTTTAACCATTTCTGGATCAATCGCAAGAGACGCGAATCCGTCACCCCATGTTCAAGAAACCGGACCAGCCATTCGTGGTTCAACGTATCGATGAAACCCTGAATGTCCGCATCCAGAATCCAGTTCGCGCGCCGCTGGTAAATACCCACACTGAGCGCATCCAGCGCCTGATGAGTATGCCTCCCCGGACGAAACCCGTAGCTAAATCCTCGAAAGTCCACCTTGCATATTTCGTTCAAGATGGTCACCACAGCTTGCTGGACGATTTTATCCTCCAGTGCCGCGAAACCGGATGGCCGCTGCCGGCCATCCGGTTTCGGTAAGTAGATCCTTCTCGCCCACATAGAGCTTGGGGGGCTGCGCCCGGTAAGCTCCCCGGTGGACGCAGCTACTCTTTCCACGTTACCCCATCGACCCCCGCCGCCGACTTACGCTGTAAGACGTATTAATTGGCATGCAGTAACTCGATAGTTATATGGTGAAGTAGGTTCGTGAACTTCTCCTGCTTCTCTCCCCGCGCCCGTTGGCGCACATGAGCTAACCCCTGTGAAATAGTTACTCCGCTCTGCGTCGGATCCATGCCCCTTCTTGCGTGTGGGTTCGCTCCTGTTCTCGTTAGCACCCGCGCTTCCCTCCAGCGCCTCCGCAGGTCGGCCGGGCCTTCCCTTGTTCGGCTCCTTCATCGTACTACCGCGGATTCCGACTCCTCTCCGTCGTTCATACCCAGCTTCGAGGTCTGCCCTCTTCCTGGGCCGGACTGCCCTGCGGCAGCCAACGCGGAGGTCTCTGGTTGTCCTTCATGAAGGGGTTCTCGTGCATACGGTTTCTGGCTTTCCAGTCTCGGACGTGCTGGGCTCTTCGACTACGTAGGATTTCTCCCGGCCTCGCGATTGTCGGCCGCAAGAATTTCGCCTTCCCTTTCAGACAACAAGGTCGGCATCCCAGTTTGGTTTTTCGGAGCTCTATCCCCCAGCCCGCCTTTTCCTCTGTTTACGCTTCGCCTGACACCTCACGATGCCCGACGCAAAACTCGAGGCCAGAATGGCTCGCTATTCCTTTCCTGTAGGGCTCTTTCATCCTCTACCGTATGCCGGTTTATCCCGGCGCTCTGCTACCCGTCGTTGCTGCCATCATCGACGATATGGCTGCCGCCACTGCTTGGAGGCGGCGCGGATGCGCCGGTAGAGATCTTGGAGCACCTCTTCTTCATGGAAAGCGAAAGCAACGTGTCCGTGGTGATGGGACAGCCAAACCAAGTGGCTGGGTAGGACCCCTGGCGTTAAATTGGTATGCTATAGAGGCTTGGAATCCAATCGATCTGTTCCGCATGAATTCCCTCTGGAATCAGAAGCAATTGCCGTTCGCCGACACGGGAACCAACCTGCCTTCAAAATCTTTGCGCTGCTCGTACCGCTCTTTACCTTGCTTGTCGTTGGGGTCCAGTGGACGGCTGGTTCCTATAGCAGTGAACTCAGCCACTGGCCGGATGCCCCTGGCCACGTGACGAATTCCATACTCATCCACGACTACCTGATCAGTGGAAATTGGCAGTCGCCGATGCGCTCGGCCGAGCAGTTTTATGTTTACTATCCAAAGGTTTCGCTGGGGATATGGCCTCCTCTGTTTTACGTGGTCGCCGCATTCTGGATGATGGTGTTTGGCGTCAACAAGGTGGCGCTCTTGTCGCTGGTCGCCTGGATAAGCGGGGCGATGGCGGCCATGGTGGCATGGCTGGTGATGCGGTTGTGGCGATGGGAAGCAGGCTTGTTGACCGGCCTGTTGTGGGTGTTTCTTCCACAGATACTCTATGGCGAGACCATCTTCTTGTTGGACATCGCTGTCGCCCTGCCTCAGTTTATCGCCATGCTGGCGATGATGAGATTTATTGAGCGCCGCGATATGTCGTCCGCCATATGGTTTGGTATTTGGGCCTCGGTCGCCATGTTCACGAAAGGCAATGCCATGGCCCTGGCAATCTTTGCGGTGATCGTCCTGGGGATAACGCGCAGTTGGTGGACTCTGAAGCACCCAGGCATGTACGTCAGCGCCTTGATTGTTGCCTCAACCGCTGGCCCTTGGTACTGGTTTTCTCTGTCCATCTTCAGTGGCAGCGCCTTGATGCGGACGGTAAATGCCAGCTTCGTGCGTGAGCGTACATTGGGATATTTGCAGATTCTAGTCCGCGAAATGGGCTGGCCGCTGCTGCTGATGAGTCTGAGCGGCATGGGATGGCTTGCCTGGCGTCTATGGAAAAAGCAGGAAGCACCCCCAATTTTGACCGGTACGCTGGCTTTGCTTCTGGCCAGCCTGGCGTTTCATTGCCTGGTGCCAATCCCAGGACCCGACGAACGCTATATGACTACGGTTTACTCCTGTCTGGCGGTACTCGCGGCGGCCGGTCTACAGCAATGGGGTAAATGGCTCCCGATACCGAATTGGAGCGCCGATCTGCGGGCGCTTGCTCTTGCGCTGCCTTTGCTCACCCTATTCGGCCTTTTTACGTTCACTTTTCCTTACCGTCCCGCCCAGGGTTTTGAGCCCATAGCCGCGCTGTTCAAGCGCCAGGAATGGGCCAACGACCGCATCCTGATTTGCTCAGATGGCGACGGCGAAGGCGGTTTCATCGTTGCGATGGAATTGGCCGACCGCCGACCTCAGCACATGGTCTTGCGGGCCACCAAATTCCTTAGCGACAATACTTGGTCCCCACCTGAGCGAAAAGCTTTGCTTGAAAGTACAGCCCAGGTACGCAAGTTCCTCGACGACTATGAAGTGCACGCCATCGTCGTGGACAACACCTCTCCGTTGTGGATAGAAGACAGAAAGTTGCTGCTGCAAACAATTCAGGAAGATGGCGCGATCTGGGAAAAGGTGTCGGAAGGGCGGGCCCCGGGGATGAGACGGGATTTATCTGTGTTCCATCGCCGGGGGAAGCTCAAGAAGAACGGCAGTAAACTAACTGTTCCGCTCACCCATACGCTGCGCCGGGACTTGGCCATTGAGTAGTGGGGCGTAAAAAGAAAATAGAGTAGGGTCCAACGTGCAGACGAAATGAACCAACCTAGCCACCGAATAACCCAGCATTTTCTCGAATCGCGGCCTTACCCGCTATTGCTTTCCATCGTGATGCCGATGTTTAACGAAGCGCCGCTCACCGCGATTCTTCGCGAAGAATTAACCCGTTTCCTTCCGGAAATCAAATGGGCAGCTTGTATTTGGGAATGCTGGGCATCCTACTCGCCATGGAGGAGAGCGTCCGGGCGCTGATTAATTATGCGCTCGGTTACACGATCAGCGGCTGGACGTCGCTAATTATCCTCAATCAGCCTCTTACCGACTTCGTTCTGCAAATCACCGTCCGCGAACCGTATTTCCTGCAAAACCCATACGAGCGTCTGCCAGCCAAGATTGGGGGAGCGAAACAGGAGTCAAGGGATCATCAACGCCGCCAGCCCCTGCGATAGCTTCTACCCGATACACCGCCACCGTCGTCCGCGCCAGCGATTCGCTCATCTCTCAACCCCGCCACGCCGGCCACCTCATCGCCAACTCGAGCGCGGTGGCCAGCGTAACGCGATGCTCGGCACCCAGAGGCCGGTCAGCCATACTTCGGCTTCCGCGGAATCACCTTCCAGGCGCAGTGCGCACCATATTCCAGTCACAACGAATTTCAATTTCTTAACTCAATCATCCTAAAACACTTGGTCAGAAACCTCCCCTTCCACCCGATCCGCTACCTGCTACTCTTCTCGTCGGAGGCCCTTATGGAAAAACCCCACACGAACATCGATTACAACTCATTCCCCGTCGCCGACCTGTTCGCCGACCTTCACTGGATCCAACTCCCCGCCTCGCGCTGGGAACCCATCCGCCAGAAAATGCGCGAAGAAGCCGAGCAAAAGCGGCTGGCCGCTCTCCCCAAGGAACACAAAGTCATCCTCGTGCCGGCTGACCCCACTTACTCGCCCAGCGAAACCGAACTC
>Ga0163154_10007750_pt1 | contig 12707 bp, 12 predicted proteins | sample OliLakLV19MP9P1_FD_148649 | JGI IMG/M metagenome (GOLD analysis project Ga0163154, IMG submission 148649) | Freshwater microbial mat bacterial communities from Lake Vanda, McMurdo Dry Valleys, Antarctica - Oligotrophic Lake LV.19.MP9.P1 | ecosystem: Environmental > Aquatic > Freshwater > Lake >... | reverse complement strand
GCTGCCGCGCGACCCGCCCGACGTGAACCGTCCCGCTTCGTCACTTGGGAAGCTCGACCTTCTGGCCCTTGGCGATGACCACGATGCCGGACTCGGTCACTTTGAAGCGCTTGGCGTCGAGATCGAGATTGAAGCCGATCATGTCGCCTGGCGGGATCTTGACGTGCTTGTCGATGATGCAGCGGCGCAGTTTCGCGCCGCGTCCGACCTCGATGTCCTCCATCAGCACGCACGAGTTGACGTCGGCATAGCTATTGATGCGGCAGCGCAGGCCGACGATCGAATCGACCACCGTCGAACCGGAGACGATCGAGCCTTCGCAGACGATCGATTGCAGCGCCTGGCCGACGCGGCCCTCGGCATTGTGCACGAATTTGGCGGAGGGCAGATTGTTCGGCGAAGAGCGGATCGGCCATTCCTGGTTGTACAGGTCAAGCAGCGGCTGCACCGAGCGCAGGTCGAGATTGGCATCGAAATAGGAATCGAGCGTACCGACGTCGCGCCAGTAGCTGTCATTGAGGACGTTGGTCGAGCCGGGGATGCGGTTGCGGCGGAAGTCGTAGGCGAACAGGCTCTGCCCGTTGCGCAGCATGCGCGGCAGCACGTCCTTGCCGAAGTCGTTGGAGGACCGCGCCTCGGTGGCGTCGACCGAGAGACTTTCGACCAGGGTGCCCTTGGAGAACACGTAATTGCCCATCGACACCAGCGCCATGTCCGGTCGATCGGGGATCGGCGTCGGGTTCTTGGGCTTCTCCTGGAAGCCGGTGATGCGCCAGCTGCTGTCCACCTGGATCACGCCGAACTGGTTGGCCTCCTCGATCGGCACCGGGATAGCCGCGATGGTCACATCGGCCTTGGTCGAGATATGGTCGTTGACCATGTCCTCGACGTTCATCTTGAAGATGTGGTCGCCGCCGAACACCGCGACGTATTCGGGATTGCGGTCATTGATCAGGTTCAGGTTCTGGTAGATCGCGTCGGCGGTGCCCTTGTACCAATGCTCGCCGGTGCGCTGCTGGGCCGGCACCGGGATGATGTAGTGACCGGGCAGGATGTTGCCGAAGTTCCACGTCTCGTTGAGATGCTCGGTCAGGCTCTGGCTCTTGAACTGGGTCAGGACGTAGATGCCGTTGATGCCCGAATTGACCAAGTTGGAGAGCACGAAATCGATGATGCGGTACTTGCCACCGAAGGGCACGGCCGGCTTGCTGCGCGCTTCCGTCAGCGGCTCAAGCCGAGTTCCTTTGCCGCCGGCCATGACGAAAGCGAGGACCTTGCTGCGCATCGAAGAGGCTTCCTGGACGAGGAGGGTGGGGCGTGAGCGTAAGACACGCGTGTGAGCCGGCCAAGGGGCAAACCCAGCGAAGATCCACCAGCACCGGGGGACCATTTCTGTAGATCCGATGCAGACGACTCCTTGACAGGTTGGTGAACCACGGCAAGCGCCCTGCATGCCCGACCTTGCCCTGGTCTACATCACGACGAGCGACGCGGTCCAGGCGCTGGCCATCGGTCGCGTCCTGGTCGCGGAACGCCTCGCCGCCTGCATCAACGTCCTGCCTGGGATGACCTCGGTCTACCGCTGGCAGGGCAGGATCGAGGAAGCCCAGGAGGCGGTGCTGATCGCCAAGACGCGCGCCGACCAGGTCGCGGCGCTGAGCGCACGCGTCCGGGCGCTGCACACCTACCACCTGCCATGCGTGGTGGCGCTGACGATCGCGGACGGCGATCCCGAGTACCTCGCCTGGATTGAGCAGGAAAGCGGATGACGCCCACGCCGTGCCCTGGGCAGGAATCCGGGCTCAACGCCCGTTCAGGGCCGTGGCATGGCCTTTGCCGGTGCCTGACCTACCTTCGAAGCTGATGACCACGATGGATCTGATGGTGGAGGCGCCCCCCGCGCGCGAGCCGGGGCTGACGCGTCAGCAGTATTGGCGCAGCGAGCGCATCTGGTTCGAAGGCGACGCCTATTGGGACGGCGTGCTGGCGGATATCGCCGCCGCGCGATCCAGCGTCGACTTCGAGACCTATATCTTCACCGACGATGCCCTCGGCCAGCGGGTGTCCACCGCCCTGATGGCCGCCGCCGACCGCGGCGTGTACGTGCGCCTGCTGGTCGACGGCGTCGGAGCCGGGGCCTGGGTCAAGCGACGTGCCGGAGAACTGCAGAGCCGGCAGCTGGCGGTGCGCGTCTTCCACCCGCTGCCGTGGCTGCTGGGTGCGCGCGCCTATGGCGGCGCATCACGCCTGGCGCGCATGTTCCGCATGCTGCTGCGCGTCAATCGGCGTAACCACCGCAAGGTCTGCATCATCGACCAGCGCCTTGCCTGGGTCGGCAGCTTCAATGTCAGCGTCGATCACCTCGTTTCGGTCCGCTGCGACGATTGCTGGCGCGACACCGGCGCCCGCGTCGAAGGATCAGCGGTCCACGAACTGGTCGACGCCTTCGCCCACACCTGGCGGCGCTCCTGGCGTCTGACGCGCACCACCATGCGTCCGCCCCTGATGTGGAAGGGCCACGGTCGCCGCGCCGTCAGCGGGCTGGTCCGCCTCAACCACAAGCTCGCCGGACGTCGGGGGATGTACGACGAACTGATCCACCGCATCGGTCATGCGCGACGGCGGGTGTGGATCACCGCGGCTTACTTCGTGCCCAACAAGCGTCTGGTTGCGGCTCTGTCGCAGGCGGCGCGCAATGGCGTCGACGTGCGCCTGCTGATGCCCGCCAAGTCCGATGTGCTGTTCATGCCCTGGGTCTCATCGGCCTTCTACCAGGCGCTCCTCGCCCCGGGGGTTCGCATCTACGAATTTCAACCACGCATCCTTCACGCCAAGACCCTGCTCATCGACGACTGGCTCACCGTAGGCTCGACCAACCTCAACTACCGCAGCCTGCTCCACGATCTCGAGGCCGAGGTCGTGCTGCTGCATCCACGTACCCACCGCCTGATGGAACGTGCCTTCCTCGCCGACCTCGAATGTTCACGCGAAGTGACGCTCGACGACTGGCGCCGGCGGCCGTGGCTGCAGAAGTGGTTCGGGCGCATCGCCCTGCGCGCGAGGTATTGGCTGTGAGGACGGGTGCAGGGTTCGTGGTCCGTGGTCCGTGGTCGGAAGACCCGCGGGCCCTGACCCGGATGCATGCCTGCATGACCACGGACCCTCCCCTGTGAAGATCCTTTCCTACAACATCCACAAGGGCTTCTCGTTCGCCAATCGGCGCTTCGTGCTCAAGCGCATGCGCGAGGTCCTCGAGATCGTCGACGCCGACCTGGTGCTGCTGCAGGAGGTGATCGGCGAGCACACCGCGCACGCGCGCAAACACGTGGACTGGCCACAGGAATCGCAGTTCGAGTTCCTCGCTGATCGCCTCTGGCCGCACCACGCCTATGGGCGCAACGCGGTGTACGACGCCGGTCACCATGGCAACGCCATCCTCAGCAAGCACTCGTTCACGTCGTGGGAGAACATCGACGTCTCGACCAACCCGTTCGAGCGCCGCGGCCTGCTGCACGCGGTGGTGGAGCCGCCGGGGTCGGCCCATCCGCTGCACGTCATGTGCCTGCACTTCGATCTCAGCGAATATGGTCGTCGCAAACAGGTCGAGCGCTTGATCGACCGCATTGCCGAGGCGGTTCCGGAAGCCTGTCCGCTGATTATCGCCGGCGACTTCAATGACTGGAAGCAACGCGCCGGCACGATGATCGAGGAACGTCTCGGCATGCGAGAAGCGTACAAGACGCTGCACGGCCGGTGCGCGCGCTCCTTCCCCAGCTGGTGGCCACTCCTGCGCCTCGACCGGATCTACCTGCGCGGCATCGAACCGGTCACCGCCGAATGCCTCTCGGGCCGGCCGTGGAGCGAATTGTCAGACCACGCCGCGCTGTTCGCCGAGTTGGCGGTGTCTGGCGATCCGGCGCCGACCCGAAGTCGCGCATCCGCTGGGTAAATCCGTCAGGCCTGGTGCTGGCTCCCGACGAGACGCTGACCCTGGTCACTCGATTCGCCATCCTCACCCTGGGTTGGGCCGATGGTCAGCTGTCCTGCACCTCTGATCCCCAGGGCATGGCTGGGATCCGGCGCGGAGGCTTTTGCGATCACCCTAAATTCCGTAGTGATGCCGATCAATTTGGTTCAAACCAATTGGGCATCGTCGGTTGTAGTCGGCAGCTTCTCACCTATCCTGTGAATGCTGAAATCCGGTGAGAGTGGCCCAGCTGCGGGATCACTTGGGGCCCTGCCCAAGTGATCGGGCGGGAGGAAGGAGCGTGGCAGCGCCACGTGACTGACGACCAACGCCGCAGATGGGCCGCTATCGCCGGATTTAGGATCACCCGGAAATGCGTCGGGCGCTGGCCGCCATGGGCTTGGTCGCGGAGCGATTGGTATCCTTGCCGCATGCGAAAAACTGAGGTCTGAGAAGGGAATCCCAGTCGCACTGTCGTGGTTCTCTTCGCCTTGGCCGTCCTCGCCGCGTCAGATTATCCTGCCGGTGATGTCCCCACCCCAGGCCTAACACCCCGACCAGTTCGGCCATCGCCCGCGCCGCCCGCAGGCGCAAGCGGCGCGGCAACTGCGCCGGCAGGGCTCTTGTCCACATTGCCTCAGGTCCTGGCTGCAGGAAGCGTTCACGCGGCGGATCGTCGACGGCGAAGCGCTGCGCCTGGGTGAAGGCACGCCACGCCGGAGCGTAGATGACCGAGGCGTGCATTTAGAGCAGTTGCATCGGGGAGTGGAAGCGTACGCCGAACGGCATCGCCGGTGGCATCAGCGCGGTGGTGCGGGCAGGCAGCGCATGGGTCACGCCCTCGATGGTCAACTCCGCCTCGCCGGACACCATGGTGGTCAGCAGGTAGTCGCAGATCGGCTCGCGTCTGACTAGGCCGGCCGGACGTTACCAACCTCCGGCGGCATCGATGTGCGGGCAATAGGCGCCGCGCAGGGCGAGTGGAAGTTCGTCCCGCGACGGTTCAGCCAAGCGCAACATTCCAGGCGGCGGGATCGAATCCGACCAATGTGACCATGGGCCTGAGCACGAACGGGCGCTTTAGCAGTTTACCGTTCCGGCGAGCAGTGTGAGCGCCTCCGCCGTGCTCATGGTCGGTAGGCGGTCCTTGAGCCCGAGCGCGTGGTAGTCCTGAACCGACCGGTTGCACAGCGCCTTCACCTCGCCACCGTGGCCGGCGAGCATGCGCGCGAGTTCGGCCACGGTTGGTGCTTGTTCTCGAATCGCGACGACCCAGTGCGCGATGTCGTGCGCTGCCAGCCATTTTCAGCGCTTTGCGGCAGGTCGAGCATTTCTCGTAGGCGTAGACCTTCAGCATGCCGGTGACGCTAGCGCTGAAGGCCGCGCTGGGAACCGTCCGGCCTTCATGGTGTCGCAACCGCATCTTTATGTTGATCGCTCCGTGGTTGCCGTCTGGGTCTTCGACATATCCTCAGCCATCTATGGCTGACCTCTCAGCTTCGGTTCCTCCCTCGCCAGCCACCGCGCTGCGTATCACGTGTGGTGGGCTCACTGAATCTGCCAAAATCCGCCAGCAAGGAGGCGTAAAATGAATACCGTCGTGAAGCATTGCGCATCGATAGTGACCGTAACCACCGTGCTCGTTGTTGGTTGCTCGTCCGATTCGAGCGCGCCCTCCATTGCGGCCGGATTTCGCAACCCTTTGCAGCAGCCCTTCACCAGCACCTCGATCTGGAACATGCCCATCGGTAGCGACGCTCATTATGTCCCCGCCAACATCACTGCTCCACAGGCCTATGGCGTTTATGCCGAAGAGGAGATTCTGGTCATGGAGTCGACCGCACCGCTGCGGGCGATTACCTACAGTGATGCCGGGTGGAGCGGCCGCAGTCGCTGCCAGACGGGCGGCGTGATCCTTGATTGGGTACCGATTCCGGCGTCATTCTCGACCGTGGCTGCCATTCCTGGCACCCCCAACCATGCCTGTGCCATCCTGCGTGCCAATGGCACCCTGCATCAGAGTCAGCCATTCCATCGCTGCGCCTCCGCCAGTACGTCCCAGTTCCTGTTCACGGACGAGGTCGTCGACTTGTGGAGCACTGGGCATTACGGAGCGCACGGCGGCAGCGGCCTGTCCGCGCTCGGCGGAACCATCCGCCTCGGCGAACTGGTACCTGGCGGCCGCATCCCGCATGCATTGAAGATCGTCATCGATGGCCGATTCCTAATGTATCGCCGCGATGGAACCGATGGCTTCCGCTGGCCGGCGCGCTGGTCGGATGGTTTCGCGCCCGTCACCTACAATGGCGTCAATCCGGCGCTTGAGATGGGGGCACTGCTGGCCCTGCGTCCATCCGACCTCGCCACGCTCGAGACCGAGCCTGCCCGGATCATCGCCACCGCTCTGCGGGACTACGGCGCCTATGTCGTCGACATCTCTGGCTGGGACGCCGTCCTCTTCGCGATCGAATGGAGCCCTCGGGGCCGCCTGATGGACGAGTTCCGGCAAACGTGGGGATTCGATTACCTCAGCGAAAGTCGGGACACGCCCTGGTCGCGGGACCATGCGCGAATCGTGCAGGCTCTGCATGTGGTCGACAACAACCAGCCGAACCGCATCGGCGGCGGCGGTACGCCGCGCCAGCTGCTCGCGGCTCCATTGATGACTCCTCCCGCTACCTCCGTTTCGCCCCCACTCTCGGTTTCTCCTGCCTCCGGCTGAGGATCAGTGTCGCGCGTCGTGCGGCATCCGTGCCAAGGTGGCTGCCGAAAGGAAGAACGCGTTGGTGCCGCGATCGTTGTCGACCGCGAAGCGGCGGCCGTCCCAACTGCAGCGGCGATAACCCAGGCTAAGCAGTAGGTCGACAGTTGCCGGGGCCGGTGTTTCGATCAGCAGGGTCGGCTGGCTGCGCCGGATGGTCTCCGGGGCGCCCAGGAGCACGCGGTGTTCAAGGCCCTGGACGTCGATTTTTAGAAAGCAAGGATCGAGGCCGAGACCGTCCAGGGGCCGCACCTCGCAGCGTACGCAGCGGATCACCTGGTGCCTTTCCTGGAAGCCGGGCATGTGGCGTGGCAACCACTCGGCTGCCGCATGCGGATCGAACGAGGCCAAGCCGTCGAATAGGAAGCCTTTGTAGTACGGCACGTGCAGATCGAAGGCACCAGTGCGGTCGTCAAGCCCGAAGCGGTTGATGGCGACTCCCCGGTCCCTGGTGAACATGCGTCCCAGGCGATCGGCGAGGATGGGGTTCGGTTCGAAGGAATGGATGGTCGCGCCCGGACGCAGCATGCGGATGGCGTCAATGCTCTGGCCACGGTTGGCGCCCACGTCGAGGTGGACCTGGCCTGGCGCGGGCGGCGGCAGCGCGCGCAGTGCGGTGAAGTCCGCCTCGAACGGCTGGCGGGTGAGCAGGCGCCAACGCCGCTGCACCCAGCACTTGCTCTCGAGCAGCGCGGGGAAGCGGGTTTGCAGGGCACGCAGGTAGGCCTTCATCGGACATCTCCGCAACCGTCGGTTGCCGCAGGGTGAGGGAGAGGGGAGTTCGGGAGCGGAACGGGTACTTCAACGTCGGCTGACCGCACCGTCGAGCGGAAGACTACCGCGAGTATGACGAACGCCGCCATCGCAAGTCCGACGCGCGCAGCGAAGCCGAGGTCCGGCGACACCCGGGTGGCGGCAATTCCGGCGGCGAGCACGGCGAGCACGAATCCGATCACCATCCACGGTGGACGTGGTCCAGACGTGCCGCGCGCAGCCACGCCCATCGCCACCAGACGCAGGAGCATCGCCGCCAGCCTGGCCCAGGCGATTCCAGCCAATCCGCCCCAGAAGGCGCCGACCGCGGCCAAGGCGACATGCAATGCCGAGGCGACGCCTACCGCGCCGGCGATGCGCGCCGGCAGTTTGTCGAGGTGCAGTCCGACCTCGACCGCGCTGCAGCAGGCGAAGACGACCGTCGAAGCCGCCGCGACCGCGACGTAGGGCGCGGCGTCGGCGTAGCCTGGGCGGCGCGAGACGAGGGCGAGGATCTCGGGAGCGAAGAGTCCCAGCGCGAGGGCCGACCAGGCGAGCAGCAACGCGAACCCGATGAATGCCCGCGTGCCGCCAGTGTCGGCGACGCCTTGCTGGTGCGCGGCCAACCGCCGCACCATCCAGACCTGGGAGAAGGGTCCGACAAGCAGCGCGTTGAGCAGGTCGGCGAGGCGCAGAGCCAGATACCACAAGCCAGCCGCGGCGAGACCGGCCGCATGTACCAGCAACGTCCGTTCCGCGAGCTTGGCCAGTGCCTCGGCACCCCAGGACGGGCACAGGGCCAAGCCATAGCGCAGCAGTTCGCGTGCCCGGTCGCGACGGAACGTGAAGCCGTGCTCGCACAGGATGACGCCGGTGAGGGTGAGCCCTGCAAATGCATTGGCTGCGAGCAACGCCACGATCGCACCGCTTGGTCCCCAGGCGAACACGCCGACCAGCAGCGATGAGCCGCCGAGCAGGAGGACGCTGCGGGCAGTGCTGTAGGCCAGTACGCTGCCCGAACGCATTCCGGCTCGGCGTACGGTCAGGCCGGCGTTGAAAAGGGCGTCAAAACCCGCGGCCACGCCGCCGCCGGCGATCACCAGCGCGTGCGCCGACGAACCAGCGACGAAGGATGAGATCCAGGGTGAGGTCAGTGCCAGCAGGATCCCACCGGCGACGACCAGCACCAAGATGGTGATCAACGCGGTGGAAATCGTTGCGCCACGGCTCGCTGGCTCACCGCGATCGAACTGGAGACGCGCCAGGGCCTCGCCGACCTGAAGCGAGAGCGCGATCCCTGCCACCTCGGCCACCGCCATCGCTGCACCCACCAGGCCGTAACCCGGCTCGTCGAGGAAGGTGGTATAGACGAGGACGAGCAGGAAGCCGGAGCCGCGGTTTAGCACCGAGGCCAGGGCGTAGAACGGGGTGTGGCGCAGCAGGGCTTGCAGGTCGGACATCAGGCAACCCATCCGCAGGTTTGACTTGCCACCATGGACCCACACGGTCCACCTTCGTCATGCCAGAGACCGCAACCGTCCCTCATGTCGACATCGATGCGGTCTGGGCCGACGCCGCGGGACGACTTGCAAGGACACCGCGTGAACTCGTGCCCGCCGGTGCATCGCCTGATCCCGAGGCGATGCACAGCGCCCTGCTTTTCGGCGGTCTGGTGCCGCCCTTGGCGCCGTGGACCGGGCTGCGCCGGCTGCGCCCCGGCTACGCCCATCTCGGATCGCGCGAGACCGGGCCGATCCCTTTGCCGCTGGCCATGGTCGACGCGCAGGCGGACTCTGAGGCGCAGGCGGACGCGCTCGCCGTCGCCCTCGATGCAACGCTGGTGCGCGGACTCGCCGATCGCCGACCGGTCCTGCTGTTCAGCGGCGGGGTGGATTCGGGGTTGCTCGCGGCGCGGCTCGCGGCTCTCGGCCGGCGCGATGCGTTGCTGGTCAATTACGCGTTTGGCCCCGAAGACGAGGAATCGCATCTCGCCGAAGCGATGGCGCGGCACCTCGGGCTTCCCTTCGTGCGGGTCTCCATCGACCGCGATCCGTGCGCTTGTCTGGAGGCACCAGGCCGCATCTGGGCCGCGCCCTTCGGAGACCCGTCGGTGGTGCCAACGTCCGAACTGGCGCAGTCCGTCGTGGACCATCTCACTGCCCATGGGCCCGCACCCACCGACGTGGCGGTTATCGACGGGACCGGCGCTGACGGGGGTTTCGGGCTTTCGCTCAAACTCGGACCCTGGCTGCATCTGGAGCAGATCCCACGCAGCGCGCGACGGGTCGTGGCGGCGGCGATCGGATGGCGTGCCTGGCGCAGACACGGCCGTCAGGAGCGTTGGTGGCGCGTGCTGCGCCGCAGCGCCAGACTGCCCTTTCTCTCGGCGGTCCTCTCCCGCCACCCGCTTGACGGATTGCTGATCCATCCGCCGTCCGGCGGGAACGTCCACACGCGCCTGGAGGAGTGGATCTCCGGCTGGAGCGGCGATGGACAGGTGCGACGCGTCGTTGCTGCTGATCTCGCCCTGGTCTGCGCGAACATCTTCGCTCAGAAGGGCCTGCCGATCCTTCGTCGCGCCGGATGCCGGGTGGTGCTGCCGTTCCTCGACCGCGAACTGGTGTCCCTTGCCCTGGGCAGCCTCGGTCGTTGGCATCTGGATCAACCCAAGGCCCCGCTCAAGCGATTGTTGGCGCGCAGTGTGCCAGCCGAGATGGTCTATCGCCGCAAGTGTCCCTTCGCAGATCCGCGTGAGCGCGTCTACCACCAGCCGGGCTTCATCGCGAAGCTGCGCGCCGCCGCGGACGCGAGCGCGCCGGTCGCACCGGTGGTGGACCAGCGTAGGCTCGTGAAGGCCTGTGATCTGCTGCACGCGAGGACCGTCCTCCCCGAACAGACCCTGGCCTGCCTGTGGAGCATCGCGTTTACCGATAGCTGGTACCGCAGCGCGTGAACCGTGGCCGGTCAGGGATGGGACGATGGCGCCCATGTCACACCGCCGGAGCGCTGATCCAGTCCCGGCAGCGCCGGGAGAAGGCAGGCTCGCGCAAGCGTTCGACCGTACCGCTCGCGAGCCCACGCAGCAAAGCCACATCGCTGACCAGTTGGATCCAGATCGACCACCCCAGTTCAGCGGGCGAAGGCCACGACCTCGTGTACCGGCGCAGCTTCACCCACCAGTGCAGTGCCCTCGCTGCCGCCCAGCCGAATCCCAGCGCTGCACCAAGCGGCGCCGCCGGCCACCACCACGCCCCACCAGCCAGCAAGGCGACCACGCACGCGGCGACGATCAACCGGTTGCGGTGGATGGCGACATGGTTGAAGCGCAGCCTGGCGGACCAGCGAGCGTACCCGTGCAGGCGATTCCACAGTTCACCGCTGCCGCTCGCGGCGTGCCAGTGGACCATCGCGTCGGGGACGTAGGCGATGCGACCGCCGATCACGTATGCTCGCCGGGTCAGCATACCGTCCTCGCACGCGCGTACCCAATCAGGGAAACCCCCGCAGCGGCGCAGGAATCCGGGGGTGATGGCGAAGTTGAGCCCACCCGGACGATACTGTTCACCGCACAGGCGGCGCGCCTCGACTTGGTCGAGGTGAGGCATCAGGTAGCCCCACGGGTCGATCATCGCGCCATAGGCGTGTTCAAAGGCGGTGCGGGCAAGATTGGTATGCGGACCGCCCGCGTAGTCGAGATGAGGATCGGCGAGGAAGGCGGCTTCCATCGCTGCCAGGTAGCCGGGCGCGGCGAGGTTGCCGAAATCCATCCCCACCAGCAGGTCGCCGGTAGCGACGGCGGCGGCGACGTTGCGCCCACCTCCGGCGAAGCGGGCCGGATTCGGTACGCAGCGGACACACACGCCCTGGCGGCTATCCCAGGCCCGTACCAGATCGCCGGTGCCATCGGTGGAGCCGCCGTCGCCGATGATGATCTCATCGGGCAGGCGGGTCTGGGCGAACAGGCTGCCGATCGTGGCATCGACCGCGGCTGCCTCGTTGAGCGCGGGCATGATCACCGACAGCCGGAGCCGCCGGACTTCGCTGCTCACGGCAGGGTCCGATCGTCGGGTATGGTCGCCAGCACTTCGAGGCCGCAGGCGCGCACGTCGTCTCCGTTGCGCACGGTGCGGTCGAAGTAGGAGCGGACCAAGGCACCGCACATGCCGAGCATGCACCCGGCGACGAGGCCGGCGACGATGAGCAGCAGCCGCGGCTGGTCCGGCTGGGCTGGCAGGGTTGGTCGGTCGATGACGCGGACATTGTAGAGACTACGGTCACCTTCGGTCTGCGACACAGCCCGGTCGAGCCGCTCGCGAGTCGAGAGGTAGGACGATTCCAGTGCCCGTCGTTCAAGTTCCATGCGTCCGCGGACAGTCGGGTCGGTGGTGCGGTTGAGCGCGGTGTCGAGTGCCGACAACTGGTTGTCCAACTCCGTGGTGCGATTGCGGAACCACGTAGCGGCCTCGCTGCGGTACACCGAGCGGCGGTGGTCGAGGTAGGCGTCGATGGTGCGGTCGAGGATATCTTTGGCGTCCGTGGGATTGTCGGCGGAAAACTTGAGAAGGATCGTCCACGTCAGGGGTGGCTGCTTCGCCTTCACGGTCTTGCGGAAGCCCTCGATCACCTTTTCCCGCCGCTCGATCGGGTAGATCAGCCCGAGCGCCTCGCCGGAGTGCATGACCGCGCTGGTGATGGTGCGGAGGAGGCTGGGCGGCGGCGTACGCAGATGCAGCCCCAACTGGTCGACTACCGTCGCCGCCACGCTCTTCGACGTGATGAACTGGATCTCGGTCTCGATCGCCTCATTGATCTCGACTGTCAGCGTCGTCAGTTCGGTGCGCATGGTCGGATCCTTGCCACGCTCGACGAGGATGAGTCCCTTGGCGGTGTAGGAAGGCGGCATCGCATAGGCGAGCAGGGTCGCCAACAGGAGGCACGAGAGACTGGGCAAGGCCAGGTGCCAGCGGTAGGTGGCGACGAAGACCGCTAGGTCGCGCAGGCTCTGGCCATGCATGGCAGCGCGCGGGGGTGTGGTGGATTCCATGGTCATAGCCGCTTGTAGAGGAAGCCGGGCAGGGGCAGCCGTCGGCGGTTGAGGACGGCGCCGAGCACGTGGGCGCCGGCCTGCTCGAGCCGCTGCCGCGCATGTACCACGGCGGGCTGGGTCACTGCGCCGGCAGGTACTACCAGCACGTAGGTGTCGGCGGCCACCGCCCCCGCGAGGCC
>Ga0163154_10007747_pt1 | contig 12714 bp, 11 predicted proteins | sample OliLakLV19MP9P1_FD_148649 | JGI IMG/M metagenome (GOLD analysis project Ga0163154, IMG submission 148649) | Freshwater microbial mat bacterial communities from Lake Vanda, McMurdo Dry Valleys, Antarctica - Oligotrophic Lake LV.19.MP9.P1 | ecosystem: Environmental > Aquatic > Freshwater > Lake >... | reverse complement strand
CCCAAAGGGATTCCGTCACATAGCCCAGGGTTGCAAAGCTACCCTGGGTATATGCGGTAAAACCGCTCAACCCCAAAGGGGTTGCGTCTCAATTTGAATGAATAAGATGCCCGCGAATTCTCGCGACGAATACCAGAGGGATTCCACCCCAATCTTAGAGTTGCCGAGCCACCCCAAATGTAGACCGTCAAACTTTTTAACTGGTTCCATATAAGTTACTCAATTTATGACGACCTACACTAGGCAGAGAATAACCGAGAGCTCTCTGTTGCTTGCAACTGTAGTTGCGCTTTTCTTTACGTCTTACGTGCTGTGTGTGTGTTGTGACCGCGCTTGAGTTTTCCTCTAAATAGGACGGCGCATGGATGGTGCATACCATCTTATCGTAATAAAAAAAAGAAGCCCAATTTCTGACGAAATCGGGCTTTTTAACGTGGAGATTAAAATTTAGTTCGCAGCTTCAGCAGGAACTTCGAGTGGAGTAATATTAACGCGTCTGCCTTCACGATCGAATTTAACTACGCCGTCAATGAGGGCGAAAAGTGTATAATCGCGACCCATTCCAATATTACGACCTGGAGAAAATTTTGTACCGCGTTGGCGGATAATAATATTTCCTGCTCTGACAGTTTCGCCGCCGAAGCGTTTGACGCCCAGACGTTTGCTAACGCTATCGCGACCGTTTTTGACTGAACCTTGACCTTTTTTATGAGCCATAACTTCCTTAGTATATTAAAATGTAATGGATTTAACTTTGACCTTAGTCTGGCGCTGACGATGCCCGACTGTGCGATGGTAACCTTCGCGACGACGGAATTTGTAGGCAATGACTTTTTTGGCCTTGTGCAGGGGATCGATAACTTCAAGTGTGACAGAGACCCCTTTAACAAGAGGGTTGCCGACACTGATTTTATCGCCATTCGCAGCCATAAGAACATCGGTAAGGACCAAATCCTTGCCAACTTCAAGACCTTCAAGCTTTTCAATCGTGAAGGTTTCGCCTTCAGTGACTTTGTATTGTTTACTTCCAGACTTTAAAATAACGTAACTCATAACCGACCGTGTTTATTGTTTTTTCTAAAAAGGGTGTGTAAACTGCCATGTCCGTTGAAAATTGACAAGTGTTTTAACAAAATATTTTGTTATCCCCCCCAATTCCCCGATCTAAACCAGCTAATTGAGTCGTTTGCAGGATAAAATATCCTCCTTAATTTCTATCGTATCAAGCTTAAATCTGGTGCTTGTTCTTAAAATCAGGTTGAAAAAAGCCACATTCAGGTTGACTTTTTACGTATAAATGAATAATCGAGCCCACCAATTTAATTTCAACGATACCCCCTAAATGAAGTTTCTTCACCTAATTTTATTCTCTGCTCTCACGACATGCATTTCTTTTGGTGCTGAGCCGACGCCAACTCTTAAATCCGACACATCGAAAAAGCCTGCGCTCTTAAAGGATAGTCTCATCTCCAAAGTCAAAAATGACGCGCTTCCTGGCCCTTCCATTAAAGCAAAGGGTGGGGCCTATGCCTCTGGCGATCACTCGTTTATCGTGGAGGACGAAATCATTATGCCTCTTTGGAAAATGAATAAACTGTTCCTTTACCAAGTGCGCAAAGATAACACGCCGTTTGTCCGTGAAACAGGTCAGCAAGTGGAGGCGTTAAATTCACTCGATGAACTGAGGGTTGATTATGAATTTTCTGAAGATATTGCACTCCGCACCGGGGGAGCTTACCAACGCTCACTCCAAGCTGATTCCGTGGGGCGCGAGGAAGCTTTTAAAGCGATCATCGGGGCTGGGACTCCGTACCGTTCATTAGGAAAGCGTTTGGAGTGGTACGCCGAAGCCGGACCCTACATTGGCACTGATAACGTGGATGCCGATTGGTTTTTAGATGGGTTTGTACGGTACCGGGTCTGGGACTTGTATTTCCTAGAAGGTTCCAAAAATATTTCTCACCGGCCAGGCCTAGATATTGAAGCCAAAGTTGTTACGGCCAATGAGGGAACTGATATCGGCTACCTCGCCGAGGTCGGACCTACTTTCGGTATCACCACTGTTAACGGCAGTCGTTTGGACCTCTTCGCGCATTATTATGGAAATCACGATAATGATTTTTATATGCAGAACGATGACGGGGTCCTCTTTGGGTTCGCCATCGAATCTCGTCGGGAAACCCCTCTGGGAACTACTATCGCCGATTGGCGCGATGGTGACATTCTATCGAAAGTATGGGGCCAATACGATATTGGGTTTGGTTTTGATGGGGATTATCTCGACCAGTTCAACGTTCACGCTGACATTTTTAATTTCCAAATGGCTGGGCAGCCTGTCACTTTTTATCTGGATTATGCAAACCGCCGGTTTTATGGGGGCGGTTCGGACTTTGATAATTCTTTGTATGATGTCGATTTGGGTTTGCGGACGCCCCTCGAAATGACCGATGGCTGGGAAATTATGAGTAACGGGCAACCACTGCTCGTCGGTGCTGAGCTTTTTCATCGAAGCGATCACGTTTTTGATGCCGATGCCGCACTTGTGGCGAGTCAAAACAAAGCTTCTTCGGGCTACCCAAATCGTTACGACAAGGAAGGAAGCATCAATCAACTTCCTCGAGTTAAAATAACCACAACAGGTTGGCAATCTCCATACGCTCATCCCGAAATTTTCGAGCAACGCACTGCGTGGATTAACCAGTTTGAATGGATGTTTGCTATGGGCTTAACAGTTCTTTCTAGCGGAGATCGTCCCCTTATCAGTTCTGAAGCAGGATTAAATTGGAACATTGCTACGATTGAAGGATATGTTCCTTACCTCAAAGGCCAAGGCGGGTTCGGGGCAGCTTCACCTGAAATGCTTTTTGAAACCGGGTTTCAACGTCCTGCGTACAAAGTGTTCTTTAGATGGGAAGACTATGGCTTGGACAAAACAATCTCAGGGGGCCGCGACAAAGTTTATTACGGTGGTCTTGGGTTACACCTGTAAGAGATTAGGGCAACGAGGTCTGCTGACCTTTCGGGGATGCCGCGCCCGCCCTCCATCGTAAAAGCGAACTATAAAGCCTCTAAACCTGCTCAGAGTTCTCATCTTGAGCGTGTAAAACCGTAAACCTCTTTACGACCCTTCGTTATCGTCGCCTTCTTCTATTTCCTGACGGATACGTGGGGAAATGAAGGGTCTGAAAAATCCATAGAGTAGGTATCCTAGGAAAATCACGGCGAGCATGACTTGATGAAAAAATCCAATGAGTCCCAAAAGCACTATGACTATCAAGAGTTTGGTCAGGCTAAACTGGGTCTTCCAATCAATAGTCTTAAAGCTAGGGTACTTGAACTTGCTGAACATCATATAAGATAAAAATAGCGTAAGCGCCGGCAAAGCAAATCTCCAACGCCCGAGATCTTTCTCACTGTCATTGAGCCACATCATGAATAATGTCAGCGATGCAATAACACCCGCTGCCGCTGGAATCGGAAATCCAACGAAATCCGTTGTTGGCGATTTGTGACCTTGCATGGCTAAACAATTAAACCGCGCCAATCGCAATGCTCCACAGACGAGATAAACAAAAGCGATCAACCACGATACGGGACCAAAGTCCTTTAGCACTATATTAACCATCAACAACGCTGGAGCTAACCCAAACGAGACAAGGTCCGCAAGGGAATCAAATTGAATTCCAAAGGGACTTTCAAACCCGCCCATCCGCGCAACCCGTCCATCTAAGAAATCAAATACAAAGGCTCCTATGATCAAGAGCAGGCTCAGCTTGTAGTTGTGCACAGCTTGTTCGGGATGAAGGCCACCGAGAATAATTTTGTTAATTGCAAAGAAACCACAAAAAAGATTTCCTGCGGTCATCAGGTTGGGTAATAAATAAATTTTAGGTTGTTGATCGTCCATTACATCCTCCTCGCGATAACGCTTGATGCGCCTTTGACTGCGTCGCCCACCTTAACCGTCACTTCACAGTCCATAGGAATGTAAAGCTCTGTGCGCGACCCGAATTTAATCATCCCAATGCGTTCTCCTTTTTGAACTTCGTCCCCTTCATTTTTCCAAACGCATATCCTTCTGGCAATAAGCCCAGCCACCTGACGGATGACGAGGGAAAATCCGTTGTGCTCAATCAACCAAGATTGACTTTCGTTCTCCACCGAACATTGAGGATGTCGCGCGTCTAGGAATTTCCCCGGATAATGTTGCAGTTTCGAAATTTTGCCGAGGTAAGGCGCGCGATTGATGTGGACGTTAAATACATTCAGAAAAATGGCGATACGCTTCATTTTCTTTTGAGTAAATTGAGTTTCGTCGAGTTCTTCTATGGCAACGACAACTCCGTCGGCGGGAGATACAATATCCTTTTCGTCCTTGGAGGCGTGACGTTCGGGATCCCGAAAAAAGTACATAATATACATGGCAAAAACAGCAATCAAAAGCTTTACCGCTGCGAGGGCGATGCGAACGGATGGGTAATTTTCGCCTAACACGAGAAAAATAATGAAGCATAGGGACCAAGCAGCGAAACAAGAATAAAGAAGGTTTTTTGATTCCTCGAAAGCTTTATTGTTATTCATTCAAGGGAGGTTAGCGGGTTCAGTTTAAAACCAAAGCGATATTTCAAAGACGAAACTCTTGGGGGAAATCCAAGAATCTTTCGCAGAAGGCCAACAAGGAAAGCTACTTCAATAATTTTTCTAATTGAGGATCTTTCGACATGCCAAAAGATTGGGCGAGCCCATAATGACGTTTAGCCAAAGCTTTAGCTGGAGGTTTTTGGGTGGCATAGATGACGGCTAAATTAAAATGCGCATCGGCGTATCCAGGATCAATCTCCACGGCTTTGCGCATTTCCTGTTCAGCGTTCTCCTGCCAACCTTTCTGGCTACAGGCAATTCCGAGATAGTTGTGGGCTTGAGCGTTTTTTGGGTCGATGGCAAGCGAACGCGTGAGCGATTCGATAGCTTGGTCATATTTACCCTTTTGGTAGTAAACAATGCCAAGAATGGAATGTGAGAATGCATCATTCGGAGCCACAGTAATGGCTTTTTTAAGAGCCTCTTCAGCTTTGTCGTATTTGCCTTGTTGGAAGTGAACAACGCCTAAGTTGGAAAGAGCATAAAGGTTGTCAGGAACTTGTTGCAAAATGAGAGAATACTTTGCGGCGGATTCATCGTACTTCCCTTTTTCGAAAAGCATTTTGGCTTCTTCAGTCACGGGCAACAATGCGGCGGGTACTTTTGGGCGGCCAGTCGTGTTTCCACTATCCGGGTTCCGGTTTAGAGGAGCAGAAATTTCGGCAGATGTGGTTCCTGTGCTGGCTGCTGAAACTGTAAGATCTGATTGGGTTCGGAATAATGCGAGTTCGTCTGGAGCCATGGGCTCGTAAGGGGATGTCAGAATATCAATTTGTTCTTGGAGAACGGCCGACTTTATGGCCAACTTTTGGAGCTCTTCGGAAACAAGTTTTTTTGCGGCTTCGCGTCTGGCCTGATCTTTTTGCTGACGTTCAACAATTCCTCGTAAAAGAACGTTTTCTTTCTTCATCGTTTCATCTCCACCTGTGGGGGCAGTGATCCCCGAACTTGCGGCGTCTAGTTGTTTTTTGAGTTCTTCACTCGTCTGCCGGAACGATTCGTTTTGCTGCTGCGCTAATGAAAGTTGTTCCTTAACTTTGGCAAGTTCTTCGCGAAGATTGTCAACTTTAGCGTCACCGCCTGTTTGGGAATTCAAACCTTTGATTTGGTCTTCCGCTGTGGCTAGTCGAGCCTTGAGTTCCGTGTTCTCCTTCATTAAATCCGCAACGCGCGCATCGAAATCTTCAGCCTTTGCTTGTGCCAACGCTTTTTCCGCTTGATCCAACTTTTCTTGTAGCGAAGCTTTATCGGCTTTCTCTTGTGCCAGTTGTGCCTTCGTATCGTCTAATTCTTTTTCGAGTGAAATGATTCTGTTTTTTAGTTCACCCAATTCCTCAGAACCTTGTGCAACGGGGGCGATGCTTGGTTGCGTTGGGGCTTCATCAGGAGCGGGTAGTGAATCCGTGGTGGTTGTGGAATCCACATTTGAGGGAGAAGGGGTTGGTTGAACAGCAGTCGGCGCTGGCCTAGGAGCCGGTTGGGCAACAGCAGGGACCTTGTCTGCAAGTGAGGCGATTTTATCGGCAACATATTTTCCGCGATAATCAACGATGTCCTTTTTCCAGTCAGGATATTGAGTTTTAATTTTATTTAAGACTTGTTCTGCCGATTTGTATTTGGCCATTGCTGAGGGAAGATCCCCGGCGCTTTCAGCCTTTTCCGCGTTTTGCAGGGTCACAAAGAAATTGAGGTACACATTGGCAGGGTCTTCGGCAGCCAAGAGGGTCAAAGGATTAATAAAGCCTAAAATGATAAAGGCTATCCAAGCAAACGTTCTCGCAGGAAAATGTTTCATAAGTTTCTTAACTGAGGGAGAAATACGGTAGTTATATATTATCGATTTTCCAAAAAATGCAACTTTTTTATCATTGACTCCTAAAAACACCAAGCCGGCTGTCACCCTAGGGATTCCCTGCCAGCATCCACAAAAATCGTCAATAGAACCCATTGCCGCGCTTTTTTGTCAAGGACCGTACTAGCTCTGTTTTTTGTGCCAGCTCCCCTTTAATACCATACGTTTATAAAATTTTATACCTAAAAATTCGTAATAACCCAAATATTGAAATTCACGCGCAATGCCAATGGTAAAAAGTTCATGCGGCAGTTTTGCGTATCAGATGCCCCAGGATTGCAATTCCACGTTCAATCTCGGGAGACCAGGGATTGCCGCAAGTCTGCCGAAGGTGTCCCAAGGGACAAGTGTCCCAAGGGACAGACAAACTATAGAAGTCTGCCGAGACATAGCTTTGATGCTTTGATTTAATACTCCAATAACCACCTCGCATTTATTGATCGAATTCCGATCGTAAATTGTTTGTCCGTCCCTTTGCATTGTTCCCTTGTACCGATCGTTCCCAAGGGACCGTTCCCAAGGGACAGACAAACTATCATTGTTCCCTTGCATTACAAGGGAGCCGGAAAAGGTTTGAATCTGGCGCCCTTTTCCCGTTACCTTCCCTCAATAACAACGCCAACGAGAATCAAAAGTATGCGCACGTCAGAAAACCAAGTTCTTATCAGTCATGTTTCCTGAAGAACATGTTCGGCGACAAAAACGTCTGAAGGCATGGTTTTCCCCCGGCCGGTTCGGTCTCTTTTACCACTGGGGCCTTTTCACAGGCGGAGGTAACAGTGCACAAGCTTCCTGGAAAGCCCCGCTTCGGTTTCAGTCCATCTCCGCTTTGGAACAACTGGCTCCTGACCCTGAAACCCTTGCCCACAACCTTGTTCAGACTGCCCTAAAGGTCCGGGCCCAATACATCACTTTCACTGTTGTTCATTCCTGCGGAGGATGGGCGGTTTTGTTTCCTTCCCGCGTCCCGGGCTTCATGCATGTCGCCACACGTGATTATGTTGGTGCCCTTCTCGCAGAAGCCCACAAACGTCAAATTCGTTGCATTCTCTACCTGCCCGGCAGTATGGGCCACTGGGACTCCCCGGGCGGTCCTTGGGTGGGAGAACCGCTCCGAAGTGCGGAAGGTTTCGCCGCCGGTCTTCGGTATTTGGTCAGAGAACTGGCTGAAAAATACGGCTCGCGAATCGACGGCTTCTGGCTGGACGGATTGGACCCACTGCTCTTCGACTTGCCGGAGCTAATGCACACGCTCCTGCCTGAGGCTGTGGTGATGGTCAACAACTTCACCCGGTTCAATGTCCCGGGCATGGACTGTTCCACCACAGAATTTCTCCCATCATCCCCGGACCCGATTTACAACCGGCCCAATGGACTGATCAAACCTATCGACTGGATCGCGGGAATGATGCCGCCAATGAAGGACTTTAACGAAGACATCCCCACCTGCAATGACTGGTGGCACGGGGCACCCCCTTACAACGAGGACTGGATTAAACCCTACGCGTACCGCCAGGGTCAGGGTCATTATCAAAGGGACCCGCTGTTCTGGATCCGGGAAATGCTCTGTTCTCTGGGCATGCGCGGGCAGTGGAATTACACCATGGGACTCGGCCCCCTGCTGGATGGGACGGTCCCTCCAGAGTTTTTGGGTATGATCGAAAAAATGGAGGACTTCATGGGCTGGGCCTCCGAATCAATTTTAAATACCACCGGCGGTGAAGGCTCAGGACTCGTGCCCGGATGGTGCAACGATGGCGCATTCGCCCCGGTCACCGTCTCACTTTCCGATCCGTCCCTTCATTATGTACATGTCACCCAAGCTCCCAGCACGGATTACCTTCGCATTCAAACGTCGTTCTATCGTGTTGAAAAAGTAGAACATCTCCGGACGGGAAAGCCGGTTCCCTTTTCACAAAATGGCGCTTTGGAAATCCGGCCGGAAAACTGGAATGATGTCGGCGAGTACGGCGCTCAGGTATTTCGCGTCAGCATGGTCAGAGCCTGATCCGAACGTCGCTATTTGATGAGCCTATTGAAACCGCCGTCCACGGTTTAGGTCACAGATGACGGATTAGAAAATATCCCACATTTAAAATTGACAGGGTATTAGTTGGAGACCCAGAAGAGAAGGACGAGGAAAATAGTACCGAGGAGACGGACAAACTTTTTGCCCTATAAAAAGGGTGCCATGACTTCTAAGAACGATTGAATGATATCCAGTAAAAGGAACGCTCCCAAAAAATAAAAAGGGACGTCTGGTTGACGCCCCTTTCAAGCTTGTAGATGGCCGATTAGAAAATGTTATTAACAACGTCTTTGATAATGTTGTTCCTGCTGTTGCGGTATTCGCTGGAACTTAGGCGCCCATCATCATTTCGATCTAATCTCGAAAAGTCGCTGGAACTTCCATTGAACTCGCCAAGAGTTATGTACCCGTCACCATTTTGATCCCTGCCGGAGCGAACATAGGAACGTGATCCAGAGTTTAATTCTGTGCGTGTGACGAAATCATCGTTATTTCGATCCAAACGATCAAACAAGGAGTCATTATTAAACTCATTACGTGACAGATGACCGTCCCTATTTCGATCTAATCCCGAAAACGAGCTCTTCGAACTGGAAGTGGATCGGGAGCTGGAACGTGTGCTCACTTCTGATCCGGATAAGTAACCGTCCTGATTGCTATCTTGAACAGCGAAGGAGTTGTCATTGCCCCGCCATTCCGAGCGAGAAATAATTCCATCACGATTGGAGTCTAGGCCATGATGTCGAATATGGGTGGTGGTGGAAGTTTTCCCTTCATGTTTTACGGACTTCACCTGTTTTTTGCTCTCTTTCCACTCTTTTTTCGCATGCTTGTCATGCTTGTCATTTTTAGCATCGACCGATTGAGTAAATGACAAGGCCATAGCTAATAAGGTTATATATCCCAATTTTTTCATAATGAATTCCTAAGTTAGCCCGTGAAGACGGGCGATTTTGAATAATTAATCGATTTTTTAATAGCATTAACGATGCCATACACAGTGACCAATAATTCGTCCGTCCAGTTTGAGTCGGCTCAAGAGAAGCAAAGAAGAAACGGGGAACAGAAAATTTCACGCGGAGGATTGGGAATTGAGGGGCAACGCTTTTTTGCACCCAAAAACTTAGGGACAGGCTATTAGTTGTGGACACGAGCGAATCTGCTTCCGGGACAACGTCGATTATTATGACGGAGAGGAAGAGTGATAGATACAACCACCACATTCCACCCTCATCATAACATGCGCGAGCCACGCACCCAAAACTAAGGGACAGGCTATTAGTTGTGGACATGACCCCGAAAAAATCATGGCTGTCAGACGGGGGGTTCTTGATGTCTGCCATGCCCAAGGTTGGTTGGACGAACAGGCTGCCCGGATGGCAGGGGTAGCGCGGGAGGGACTGAGTGTCACGGAGGGGGATGAACGTCATAAGCCATTTTACCTCGATGCACAGACGCTCCGCTGTTTTCATGCACTGTCCCAATCGCCGGAACTCCTTGATGTGTTCAGATTACTCTTCGGCGAAGAACCACTCGCGCACAGCCGTAACATCCTCCGGACGATTTTTCCGAACTCTTCGCAAATCACCACTCCCGCTCACCAAGATTACGTCCAGATCGGAGGGACTACAGAAACCTGGACCACTTGGATCTCGCTCGGAGAGTGTCCTGTCAAATTGGGGGGACTCGCGGTCAGTTCCGGGCTGCATACCAAAGGCGTATTGGAAATGAAGAGTGCCTAATGGGGCCGGCGGTGTTGGGGTTGATGTTCCGGAGGACACTGTGACATGGGCCGCCTGGCGTTTCCAGTAATGCATAGGAAATGCCCGCTGTCTTCAAATACTGGAAGTGAGTACTGGCGGTGGGAACAATGGTGCGGGATGAGGTCCGTGCGCAAATTGCACCATTCCTCACACCCGACAGATATTCATCATTTTTTCAAATGCTCAAAAAACGAAGCCGCACCGAGCGCCAGCAAAGAGCTTTCACTGGAGAGAGTGAGCATTTTGATACCCGCGCTCAAAGGCACCGGAATGTCAGCGGGTTTGCGCACAGGCAATGAGAATTGGCGGTTTAGTTCCTGCGAGGCATCTAGACAGATCTTGATTTTTTTCTCCACCTCGAGACAAAAAAGAAAAACTTAGAAAACTAAGGGACAGGCTATTAGTTGTGGACAGGAGGGCGTAATTAGATTTCCTGAAATCTCGCCTCATGTTTGAGGCGAGTTTTTTCGGAATCGGTTTAGCGAAACTAATTAGTGCCCGCTCAAGTTGTCCTTATTGGGCAGTCGAATAATATCAAACCAATAATTGTTCAACTCTTTCATGACCTGAACCAGTCCATCAAAAGACACAGGTTTGGAAATATAGGAATTGGTGCCCAGATAATAGGAACGCACAATATCCTCCTCAGCCTGAGAAGTGGTCAGAATGACAACGGGAATGGATTTTAGGGTCTGACTTTTTTTAATTTCCTCGAGAACCTGATGACCGTTGACTTTTGGCATGTTCAGATCCAGAAGGATGAGATCAGGTTGTGGGTATATGGAAGAATCACTGTACTTGTTTCGTTGATGCAGGAAATCAAGGGCGTCCTGGCCGTCCTCAACAAAAAAGACCTTGTTGGAAAGACGTGACGCGAGCAAGGCTTTCTTGGCCAGCATCCGATCTTCGAGATCGTCGTCGACAATTAAGATTACTATCGATTTTCTTTCAGGGGTCATAGTGTCCTCATATGTTTATTTTTTTTGCAGTGTAAAAGTAAATTTGGAGCCAGTCCCCAGTTCGCTTTCAGCGGTTATTCCTCCGCCGAAGCGTTCAACGATACGATGGCAGATTGCCAGGCCGATCCCAGTTCCCTCAAAAGTTCCCCTGTCGTGCAGTCTGACAAAAGGTTTGAATAGTTTGGAGGCATATTGGGGATCAAAACCCACCCCGTTATCGGAAACAGAGATGGTACACATTTCATCTGTTTCTTTTTCCAAACGAACCTTGATGATTGGCTTGCGGTCAGATGATATAAATTTCAAGGAATTGGAAATGAGGTTTTGAAAAAGTTGCCGTATTTGTACTTGATCAGCCTTGATGGAAGGAAGTCGATCGAATGTGACCAGTGCATCATTCTTTTTAACGGCGATTTCCAGGTCCTGCAAAACTTCATCGAGGGTTACATTTAAATCAACTTTTTCCACCTTACAAATCCCACTTGTCAGCCTTGAATAAGAAAGCAGACTTTCAATCAATGCCTGCATTCTTTTGGCGGCATTTTGCATCCTTGAAACGTAGTCCTGGCCTTCCTCCGGAAGGACGGAATTATATTCAGTTTTAAGAAGATTTCCAAAAGCCTGGATTTTGCGAAGTGGTTCCTGGAGATCGTGTGATGCGACGTAGGAAAATTGCTGCAAATCATCATTGGACCGTTTTAAATTTGTGACGTTTCTAAGTAATTGGCCATTCAAGTTTTTAATGCTAATTTCATTTTCTACCCGTTCATACAGATAACGATTAGCAACCCTATAAAGGAAATAAAACAGGATGAGAATGAAGCCGGCGAGCACGAGAAAAACAGCAATGCTATTTTTGAAGTCGTGATCGGCTTTTTTTTGCCGCTGGGCTAAAATCTGAAATTTGCCCACTTTAATTTCACTAATGGACTGATCGATAAATTCAGTGAGGTGCTGGCCCTCATTTCGCGTGATCATCTGTATCGCCTGCTTTTGGTTCTGGTCAACCAGCGCCACTGTATAATCCATCAGAGCAACACGTTCATTTATTCTTTGGTCCAATTGAATAATATTTTTATACTGGGATGAGTCGACCGGGACATCGGCCAGCAATTCACTCTTTGCGGGAAAAATCTCCTTGTGGAATTTTAGGTAATTTTTCTTGTAACCTTCGTCCTTGGTAATAACGTATCCACGCATGGACGATTCGGCGGAGGCGAGCTTCACATAAGTTGCATCCAGTTGGAACAAACTCTTGTATGTTGTTAAAACCCATTGAGAACTATCATTAAATGAGTTGAGGCTCCCCAGAAAAATTAAAAGTATTGATATTCCAAAAACGGAAATGACTGAAGTCGTGAGGAAAATCTGTGCGAGAAACAACTCAAACCTTTCCCCTTTTAGTTGCTCCTGCTGATTTTCCCATGCCAGACAAAGCACCGCGATTCCTGAAAGCAGAAACCCCACGGC
>Ga0163154_10007745_pt1 | contig 12717 bp, 7 predicted proteins | sample OliLakLV19MP9P1_FD_148649 | JGI IMG/M metagenome (GOLD analysis project Ga0163154, IMG submission 148649) | Freshwater microbial mat bacterial communities from Lake Vanda, McMurdo Dry Valleys, Antarctica - Oligotrophic Lake LV.19.MP9.P1 | ecosystem: Environmental > Aquatic > Freshwater > Lake >... | reverse complement strand
ATCCACCACGGGCACGCGTTCCAGCAACTCGAGCACGGCGACAAGCGCGTCGTCCGCCCCACTCAGCTCCTTCAGCAATGCAATGGCTTGACGGCGGGCCTCGGGATCGGCCGCAGGCGCGTGAAGGTCCGCCACGGCCACGACGGCCCGCAACCCCGCGTGCCGCGGATCGATCTTCAAACCTTCCAACGCCTGCGCCTTCGCCTCCTCACGCTCACCACTCGTCAAATGATGCCGGGCAAGTTCCAATCGCGCCTCGGGCGATTGCGGCTGCGCTAACACCGCGCGGCTGAGCAACTGCCCGGCCTCCTCCCGCCTTTGGTGACGCTCGTGAAAAGTGCCCAGCAGCAAGTTCCGCTCGATCCTCAGCGTGGACGGATCGATGCCTTCCAACATCAGGCGGCCCTGCTCGAAACGACCCGTCCGGGCCATGAATTCCGCCGCCTGCGTCACGACCATGGTCGAAGCCGACGGCTCGGCCAGAAGCCGCTGATAAATGCGTTCCGCCGGCTCGAGTTCTCCGGCCTGCTGGTGCATCGCCGCCAGGATCAATTGCTCGGACGGCGTGGATGATTCATCCACCAATGCGGCGGCGCGCGTGAGGGCGGACTCGAAATCGCCCTGCGCCTGCAAGAGACGCAGTTCATCGGCGGCGAACTGCCTTTGCGTCGCGGTGAGGTTCGCCAGCAATCGCAGCGTGCGGGCCGCGCGATCAAACTCGCCCTGATCCTGAAGCAACCCTACCAATCGCACCACCAGCGACGGCTCGCCCGGATAAAGCCCGACCGCGCGTTCAAGGCACTCGATGGCCCTGGCGATGTTCGGCCGCTGACCCGCCAACATCGCTTGGGCCATCATCGACAGCGCGGCCAGTGAGTCCGGCGTCTGCGTCAACACCTCGTTGATGATCACCACCGCCTCGGCCCGCTTGGTGGCTTCCGACCCACCCGACGCCAACAGCCCGGCGGCGCGGGCGAGACGGACCTGGTGGGAGTCAGCGCCCAGAAGCGCGGTCAAATTCCTGATCGCCTCCTCCGCAACTTCAGGACGTTGCCACGATGCCGTCTGCCCCAGCACGAATCGCTGCGCCTCCAACGAACCGGAATGGTTGAAGGCGATCTCGCGCAGCGAGTCCAGCGCATCGGGATGCTTCATCGCCAGCAGGTATTCAACGCGGCCGCAGGCGGCCCGCACCGCCAACTCCCCTTCCGCATCCGACCGTGCCAGGGCTTGATTGATGAGGGCCAAGCCTTCGGATGGGCGGTCGCTGAACGCAAACGCTTCCGCGCGGGCGAACGCGACCGCGAGCGGCGAACCGCCGCGCGACTCCGCAGCCTCGAGCAATGATTCGGAAGACGCGGCCGCATGATGCCGGCTGATCCGCGCGAGCTCGATCAATGTCTCGGCGGGCGTCGCGGGGTTGACCTGAACCCGCGTCAAAAATTGCTTCAAAGGTTCGGGCTGATTCGCGCGAAGGTATCCCGTGGCCAGCAGCGGCGGGATATTGGGGTGTCCAGGGAACTGTTCGTGCAGCTGCTCGAGCAAGCCGATGATCTCCGCGGATTCCTCGATATTGGGGTCGGCCCCTCCGCGGGCCTCTCGCCACGCAAAGGAGGACTTCGCGTACAGCAGGAACACGCCAAGGTTCTCCTCAGCGAAGCGGGCGAAGACCTTGCGGCTCACGAGATAGGCGTCCTCCAATCGCCCCGCCAGCAACAGCGCGTCGCCGTATGCGACGCCGCCCGTCAGCCAATTCGGATCCAGTTCATGGGCCTGGCGGTACTCGCGGAGGGCCTGCGCCATTTCGCCGGAGCGGGCGAACACGTCGCCCAGCAGGAAATGCAGCACCGGGTCACGGGGGGCGGCGGCGATGGCGAGCCGCAACGAATCGCGGGCCTCACCCGCCTTCGACGCCTCAAAATCAATGACCGACATCACGGCGGATGACCACCGCTGCGCTTCCTCGGACGCGCTCGGTGACGATCTGCCCGCGAATTCCCGCAGCGCCGCGCGGCCTTCATCACGGCGACCAAGTCCCAAGAGCGACAGCACCCGGACGCGAGCCAGGGTTTCGGAAAGTTCGGGCAAGGCGCGGGTGGCCTGTTCGATCTCCGCCAACGCCTCCTCCAACCGATTGCCACGCCAAAGCCGCTGCGCCGCGACTTCGTGAACCCAAGCCTGGCCACCCTGCGCGACCTGCGTGGCCGCGATCAACTCGTCGGCCTGGCGGGTCATGCGCAGGACATCAAGCAGGACTGTCGCCCGGTCCAGCACTTCCCGCGTGCCCGCCCCCCGTTGGGTCATCTGGGCGAGTTCCTGCCCGGCTTCCTCGGCGCGTCCCAGGTCCACCAGCCGCGTTGCCGTCAGCAGGAAAAATCGGCCGTCGCCGGGCTGTTCATTGGCCCACTGACGGCATTGATTGATGATGGCGGTTTCCGAATCGCCCCGCTGCTTCATCGATTCAAGATGCAATTGCCGCCAGTCGATTACGTCCGGCTGCAACTCCATTAATTTCGCCACGATCGGCACCGCCGCCTCGGGCTGGCGGCTGAGCAGCGACATCTCCGCCTTGGCCGCCAAGGCGTCGATATGATTCGGATCGATGGCCAGCAGGCTCTCGACGGTCCGATTCAACTCGAACTGAAGATCCGCGCGGAGGTACAGCGAAAGCAGTTGGCCTAAAATTTCGTGACGTTTCCGCTCGGCCTCCGGAATGTTCGGATTCGCCTCCAGCAGCGCCAGGCCGTGCGTGGTGTACAGGTCGATGGCCTCGTACACGTTGCGCCCGCCGGGGACCGGTCGCCGCACGAGCGCGGCCGCGAACGCCATGTTCACTTCGAGGTCGTCTTTCCGATGGCTGAAAAAATAGCCGAAGTGTTCGAGGGCGCGGGTGAGGTCGTCGGCCGCGAACGCCTCCAGCCCGGCGTGGCGGGACTCGGCGACCAAGCGATCCTGTTGCACCCGGCGGACGGATTTGAACCCCACGATCAGCGCGACCAGCAACGCTCCCATCGTCAACAGCGCAAGCAGTCGCCGTCGCCCGCGCTTACTTCTCTGCATCGCGCGTTCTCCGCAGGATCATCATTCGGGCGGTGCGGGCGAGAATCTGCAGATCAAACGCGAAACTTGCCTGCTGCACATACTGAATGTCGTACTTGATCCACTCCTGGAAATCCTCGCCCGCCTCGCGGGTGCGCTTCAACTGCCACAGGCCGGTGATGCCCGGCCGCACGCTCAGGCGCAGGTCGCGCCAAGCCGGGCAGAATTGATTTTCATCGTCGGGGCTGGGGCGCGGCCCGACCAGGCTCATCTGGCCCATGAGCACGTTGAAAAACTGCGGCAGTTCATCAAGGTTGGTGTCGCGCAGAAATCGCCCCACGCGGGTGACACGCGGATCGTTCTCGATGCGGACCTGCGGGCCATCCGCCAGATTCTTGAGGCCGGCTTCGCGGGCGCGCTTCTCCGCGTCGCGATGCATGGTGCGGAACTTCCAGCACCGAAACACCTGGCCGTGCCGTCCCTGGCGAAGGTGGCCGAAAAAGATCGGCCGCCCCGTCTCCAGCAGGATCATCGCCGCGACGACCGCCATCACCGGCACCAGCATCATCAGCGCCCCGGACGCCGCCAGCACATCGAACAACCGCTTGCCCGCCTGATAAAGACGCGGCTTGGCGGGCACCGCCTCCAAGTCGGCTTCCTCCGCCAGTTCGACTTCCGCGATGTTCTTCAGCCGCGATCCCTTGCTGTGCACGCGGTCAGCGGTCAGGAGGTCGTCGGTCCAATTCGGTCCCACGAAGCATGGCCGCGTCAGGTCGGCATGGCCGCGACCCAGCCACAGCGGGCCGATGCGCACCACGCCGCCGGGGATTTCATCGCCCGCCGCGTGCCACACGCCGGGCTCGATCTGCTCGAGTCCGGAAACGACTTGGTTAGGGTGGGGCCACCGGGTGACCAGGTCAAGGATGAGTTCGCGTTCCTGCGCGGGATCGCCTTCGACGAAGGTTTCGCCCGCGCACTTCCAGTGGTCGATGCGGGCCCAGGCGACCGATCGCCGCACGCGATCCCATCCTTCTCGCCGTCCTCGCGCGGTCATCCACAACTCGGCCATGCGGGCCGAGGCCGTCAACATCACACGCGACGATCCCTTGGCGTGCGGGCCGTAGCGTCGCTCCACCCGCTGTACCCGTCCTTCGTCGTCGGTGACCACATGCTCGGAGTACCGCGATTCCAAACGATCGACCAACCGCAGGCGCGTGACCGCCGCGTTGTGCCAGGTGAGTCGTTCGACCAATCCCGCCAGATGGAAGAGCACCAGTTGGTTCGGCTCGATCAGGAGAAAAAGCTCCGCGCCCGATTGAACGCGCACCCGCCGACCGCGACGCACGCACTGCACGCCCTTTGATCGCCAGAAGGCATCGTGAAGCTGGCGCGTCGACAACCCCCACACTTCGGGCGCGCCAGCTCCCGTCGGCGACGCGGCACCCATCGCATTCGCGACGATCTGGGATGAGGTTGGCTGAACCCCTTGAATCATGGTTGAACCTGTGCTTCGCGACCTTTCATCAATGACCGTGGCCTGATTACGACGTCGTTCCGGATGATGGTTCGTCCTGCTCGCGCACGGAATTCTGCATCGCCTGCACCAGCGCGTTTCGTTCGCCGGGCAAAGCCTTCACCACCGGGCCATCAGTCCGCGCGGCCCGATCCTCCTCGGCGGCCGCCAGCGAGGCGTCCGACACATAGCGGTTGCAATCGGCCCGCACCGCGCAATTCAGGATCACGCCCACGCATTCGGAACCCACCATCCGCAATCGCTTCACGCAATCTTCCAGGCGAGCGCGGGAGCGGCCTCTTCGCACCGACAGCACCACACCGTCGGCGATGCTGGTCACGGGCGTGCTTTCCAGCGATCCCAGCAACGGCCCGGTGTCGATCAGGATTATGTCGAATTGGTCACGCACCGAATCCAGCAACACCTGCAAGTCGGCCCGGCGCACGTTCTCCGGCCCGAAGCGGGCATCGACGCCCACCGGCACCGCGCTGAGGTTCGCGATTGGCATCTTCATCAGTGAACCGTTGAAAGTTCCCTGCTGACGATTGAGGAGCGCCTCCTTGAGCCCTTCGTGGCCGGTCAACCCCAACTGCCGCGTGAGGCTTCGTCCCACCATGTCGCAGTCAATGACGAGGGTCTTGAAACCCGCTGCCGCATACGACCACGACAAGGCCATGACGATCGATGTCTTGCCATCACCCTGGAAGGGACTGCTGATGGCAAGCACATACCCGGTCTGGGGGTCGCGGATCGCTTCGATCTGATTGCGGATCTGATGCACGCAATGCGACGCGACATCCGACGATTCCGGATCCTTCAACGATTCGCCCAAGTCCGGCAACACGCCCAGACACGCGGGCACGAGGCCGTCGGCGGAACCGGTCAACTGGCTGGCGCCATAGGCGCGGCGATCGATGCTGCCCAGGAGGAAAAACAAGCCCAGCGACGCCATCCATCCCACGCCGAAACCCATGACGGCTCGCTTGTTGCGGGCATCCTCATGCGGACCATCGGGCATAGAACCCAGGTCCGCGATGCTGATGAAACCGCCCAATGCGGTCTTGTCAAACTCGATCCCATTGATACGGGCATCCAAACCCGCAATGATTTGTTCCAGGCTCTTGACCGCTTTGTCGTTGTCGGCGATGCGCTGGAGGTCGCCGATCAACTTCCGCTGCGTCTCATTCAACGCGGCCAGCAAACTTTCGTTGAGTTTGATGTCCTCGCGCAGTTCTTCCGGCGTTTTCGGAGCGATGTCCGCATCATCCCGGGCCGTGGGCGGCGCGGCGATGCCGCCATCGGTCCGCCATTTCGCCAGTGTGACCTGGAATTCCTGATCGTACATTTCCTGCGCACCGGCTAAATCTTGCTTGCGGCTGTCGAACTGCATGGTGCCTTCGACAAACCGCTTTTTCACCATGTCAAAATCGATTTGAGCACTGCTGACCAAGCGATCGAGTTCGGCAAGTCGCGGATTGAAAGTTTCAAGTTCGCGCTCGGTGGGCTCAGCGATCGGCACATCTCCCCCGGCGCGGGCCTCCCGCCGTTTCAGCACAAGGTTCGCGTAATCGATTCGATCCTGCAGCGTGCTGATCTCCTGCCGATTGGTGAGATCCACCGAGGCGAGGTTGTGGGTCTGGTATCTTTCCTCGATGACGATGCGCTCATTCTGGAGGGTGCCGAGGTCGCGTTGATGCTTTTTCTTCAGATCGAAGAGTTGATTCAGGGTTTCTTCGATGTTGACGCCGCTGTTCTTGCCATGGATTTCGAAATGGGCGTTCATGATGGCGTTGCACGCCGCATGGGCGAATTTGGGGTCCTCGTGATTGAAGTTGACGAACACGAGTTCGCCATCACGCTGCCGGGCGGCGTCCAGGCCGTTTTTAAGGACGCGGAGCGCGTTGGGCTGCTTGGCGAGGGGCAGCGCCGCCAGATCAGGATCGAGCAGCGCCTGCTTCAGCACCCGCTCGGTCTTCATCATCGAAATCTGCCCGACCACGAACCGGTCATAGTCACGGAGCGCGACTTCCTCCTTCACCACGCCGGCGTTGGTCGGCGTGATGCGAAACGCCCCCGCGCTTTGGAACATCGGCACGGCGGAGATGTATCCCAATACCCCGAGCGTGACGCTGAGCAGAAGTCCGAGGACGATCGCCCGCTTCCAGCGTCCGGCCATGCGATCGGAAATCATGGCGAACAACGACTCGCCGCCCTGGGCGGTGGGACCGCCGACGCCGGAAAGCGATGGATCGAACCCGCCGTATGTGTCGGGCTGGCGTCCGGGGGCGCGGCCGGGGCCGGAGCCGGGGGCGCGGCCGGAAGGGCCGCCCTGCGCGGAGGACTCGTACCGTGACATTTCGCTCATGTTGGAATTACGTCTCACCTGTCGCTCCTTGGCCCACGTTCAGTGCGTGCAGGAGGCCGGTCATGCCGCCCAGGATTTCCTGGGCCGCGATCACCGCCTGCTCCAGCGGCATGGCGGCGGGGGTAACCACCTGCAACTGGGCCACGCCCTGGACTGTTACGGCCAAACGCTCCGACTGTTTGTCAATATCGTCAATTTCCCGCGTCACAGTGCCATCGGGCAGGATGAAAGCGCTGAAAACCCGCAGTTGCTCCAGCGAGGCGCGGTCGCGCGCCCGGTGATACTCGTACTGACGGACCGGTAACAACCGACCGTCCACGGCAAGAAAGATGTTGCGCTGTTCGGGCACCCGATCCTCGACGAACCCCGCACTGGGATAGCAGATCGGCGGGTAGTGGCCGATCATGTCGCGGGCGTCGCCGCAATGCACCACCAACACCTGAGCGCTGCCGCCCGGCTCGCCCAGACGATCGTAGCGGCGGCTGAGGATGGCGTTGGGACGGAGTAACTTCTGGGCTTCCTGGGCGACCAATTCATCGCGGCCGACCCAATCGCCATTGATGAACAATGGAACCGCCGCGAACTCCCCGGCGATTTGCGTGCGGCGCGCATCGGCCTCAGGCATGAAGCGGTTGCGATTGGGCAACGCGAAACTCAAGGTCGCCAGCAACGCCAACGTCAGCCAGGGTGAGGCCACCAGCAGGTGATTGATGAACGTGCGTTTTCGTGTCATTGGCTGGCAAGCCTCAGTTGGGTGACCGGGAATTCCAGCCAGCGAATGGTACGCAGCACCACGGCCAACATCACCATGGCCACGGGCAGCATCACCCAGCCTGCCAGGTCATGGAACTGCTGGGCCATGTGGTTGTCGCCGTAACCGAAGATCAAACTCGTGGGCACCAGGCGCAGCACGTTGCAGACCATGGCGATCGCGGGGCTTAATCCCAGCAGGATCAGCCGGGTGGGGGTTTTCAAGGGCGAGCCAAAGGCAAATGCGTACACCACCAGCGTGAGGGCGAAGACCATGCGCATGCCGTTGCACGCTTCGCCGACGGCCACCTGCTCGCCGTTGATGATCAGCACGTTGCCGCTTTTGGTGGCGGTGACGCCGATGATCTCCAGCATGGAATAAGTGACGCTGGTCGCCAACTCCTGCAAGGGGTAGGCGATGCGATGGCGAATCTCGCCCGGCACCGGCAGCATGAACACCAGCACCGCGAACACCGGCGCCAGCAAAATCAAGGGTGAAAAACCCGTCATGGAAAGCAGGAGCCCCAGCACCGAGATCACCGCGCCGCCATGCCAGGCAATTTGCGTCCCCGACTCAAAGCCCCACCAACTGGTGAGCCACCCGACACCTGCCACCAAAGGGCCGAGCAAACTGGGTTGCACCATGATGTACCGAAGCCGGCTGCGGCGAAGCCAGAGCAGCCAGAGGGCCACCACGGGGGCCAGGAAAATATGCGACTGCTCTTCGTCGCGGATGCCGATGGCGAGCATGTCCAGCAGCGGCTGGCGGTTCAACCACAGCCCGGCACACAGCAGCAGCATCAATTGGATGCCGTCGCGCACGCGCCAGGCTCTACGGGGTCGTAGCAACATCAGCGGACGCACCGATGAATGTAAAACTGGAAACCGATGGGATTCACCATGGTGGCCGTTCTTCCGAGGAGGCGCGGCTGGTTTCGGACATGATGGGCATCAACTGGGGCATGCCGCGGGTGATGATGGAACGAATCACCCGCGAGCGCGGCTCGACGCCCGCCAGCGGGCCGATCACGCTGCCGCTGACCACCGACCCGCCACCCACGGTCGCGCCCCACAGGATGACGCTGTCGTGCACGACGGCGCCGTCCTCCACCACCGCCCCATGCTCCACGACGCAGGTGCCATCAAGCACCGCGGACCCCGACACCGAAGCGCGGGGCGCGATGCGGATGCACGCCCGATCGGTGCCCGCGATGGTCATGCTCTGACGGACCGCGAGAAGATAGCTGTCCAAGTCGCGGATCCGGTGGACGGCATCGGCCAATTTCGCGGTGATGACGCGGTGATGCGCTTTCGCCATCGCGGGCAGGAACTGCTCCTTCAAATCGTAATATCCGATGCGGGGAACCAGTTGCAGCGATTCCTGGGCGAAGGCGTAAATGCCGGCTGGCTCATCCCGGCCGCACACGCCGACCACGCCCGCGATGTCGGGGGTGCATTGGAACGCCTCGATCATGGGGGTGAGCGTGCTGGGCGGTAACCGTTTGGCCTCGCACACCAGCACCACGGATTTTGGGTCGACCGAGAACGAGACATCGCGAACCAATCCCCCCGCGCCGCGCCAAGCCGCCGGCTCCGCGATCACCCGCAACGCCACGCCCGCCGCGATCAAGGCCGAGGTGGAAGCCGCGGCCGTCCGCACTGCCTCAGCGTCGGCCGGCGTATTCACCACCACCTGAACTTCCGTCAAGTTCGGAACCGTCGCCAACACCCGCAGCCAAGCGTCGAGCAATGAACCCCGACGACCCATGGGCAGACAAAGCACGGGGATATCGAGCGCCTCTCGCAAGGGCGAGGGGCGGATGCGACCCGCCAAAAGAATGGCCGTGATCGGCCTCGTCATCGTGTGTCCAGTCCTCCTTCAAAGCAAGCGATCTTTCGACCGCGAAAATCACCGTGCATTGCATATCTTCGCAAAATCAGCGGGAAATGCCATCAGCGTTTCGCCTCATCCGTTCAAGAAGTTGCGGATTTATCCATGCCGAGTGTTCCAAGGAAACCCTTCCACGCTGTCGAAGGGTCGCCGATGTTCGTCGGGGTGGGCGGAGTCGTAGGAATGCGTGACGTAGTACAAGAGACCAGCCGATTCCGACCCCACGCAGGCGGCTCCATGCCATAGGGGTGGCGGGATGATGAGGACGCCGGGCTTTTTCTCGCCGGTAATGGTCATCCAGGCAGCGCCGTCGCTTTCCCGATATACGCCGACCTTGAGATGACCCATCAGGCAGCACCAAAAATCCGTCTGTTTGTCGTGCCGATGCCACGCCTTGATGACGCCGGGGTACTGCACCGAAAAATTCACTTGACCAGCCGGGCCTAACACCCCCTGCATCATGTTCATGAGCGACCAGCCACGATCATCCACATAATGAGGCACGGGCATAAATACTGGCTCGTTGCCGCTGATCGCGGATTCATGGGCTTGTTGCCAGGTTCCCGTAAACACCCGGGGGGGCTGCACGCGAATGAGGCCGGTGGTGGGTCGTGTGGTGGCCGTGTTGGATGACATGTCCGTGTCTTCCTGTCTTCAATCTCTGGAGGGAACGGTGTCGTATCCAGCAGACAGTGCGTCTCGGGTCACCTATTCCCTCATCAAACCGCAGTTCGTCCTGACTTGCGGGTGCCAACTCACTGTAACTCCAAACAGGCGAAGCGTTTACGCGCCGCTGCGAATCCTGTCATTTCAACTGCATAGCTCTTGCACGGATGGCTCATTCTAGCCAGCTCCGCCAGGCCGCGCAGCCTGATTATGCTGTGAAACTGTTCAAATTTCGTCAGCTTGACGATCTGGTGACACGGCATCAATTTGATTCTGTAAACCGTTGTTGATCAAGCACTTATGCCACTGCTCCCAGTGGTCGGAGGGCTTCTTTCACCGCCCTTTGGAAATACCCCCGTCATTGGGACGTTTCTCCCAAGGACAATGATTTTCGGATGATCCTTCCGGCGTGTTTGAGGCAGAAACGTGAAATATCAATGACTCCAGCGACGACCCCTCCCAAGATCACTACCAGCATCACCCCCGGCGCACGGTTCGGCTTTGCGCTCACGCGCCTCGTGGTGCCGCTGTGGGTTTTGGCCGGGGCGGTTTTCAAGCTCATTGAACACACGCCGAAAAACCTGCCCACCCAAATCTGGCAACGGGGCATTGATTTCGGCATCGACCTGCATGTGCTTCTTGCCACGCTGATCATCATCGAGTTCATCATGGCTGCGTTGATGCTGTTCGTGCCCCGGCTCGCCCGCGTCGCCGCCATCACCATGTTGAGCGTCTTCGTCGCGGTGCTGCTGAACGAGATGCGCACGGGGAATTTTTCCGATTGCGGATGTCTCGGCAAAATCCCCGTCAAGCCTTGGCAAATGCTGACGATCGACTCCTTGCTGCTCATCGGCGTTATCGTTTTCGGCCGCAACGTGCCTTCCACCTCCGGGCGAAGAATGAACAGCCCCCTCGGAGCCGTTGGGTTGTCCCTGGCGGGCATTGTCGGCTGCGCTCTGTGGGTTTTGCCGGAGCGCGCACGCAGTTCCAATTCTCCGTCATCATCAGGTGATGGCACCGTCGTGATCAAGGGCGAGAACCCAGCAAATTCCGCTGAAACGTCACTCGCCACGAATCCTGATATCACCCCACCCATTGCCACGCAGCCAGAGGGTTCCGGGACCGCCGTGCCGTGGTCCTCAACCGACCCTCAAATACCGGGCGGAGCCGTGCAAGGTGCAGTGCCGAGTGTCGCATCCGCGGGGGAAGGCGTGAAGAATCCCTCGCCGCTGCCACCGGTACCGTCGTGGTACGCGCAGGACATTGAAGGCTGGGTCGGCAAGCCGTGGCGAGAACTTGATCTCTTCAAGTTCATGCCGACGTGGCCGACGGGTCTTGATGAGGCGAAGCGCTACGTCGTTTTCTACAGCCGCACCTGCGAGCATTGCCGCGACATGTTCCTGGATGATCTGCTGATTCCCCTGGATGCGCCGATCACGGCGATTGAGATTCCGCAAAGCCGGACGGTGATGACCGATCCCGACGGGTGGCCGATGCCTGCGTACAAGCACATCGAACATGCCGCGTTGCCGGTGGGGACGACCTTGTGGATGATCACGCCGCCTCTGGCGTTGCGTCTTGAGAACGGTGTCGTCACCTGCGCCACCGAAGGCGAACATAAGCGATGCCTCGGAATTCCGTAATCACAGGCAGGTTCCTGGCGCATCAACCAGTTCGGCCGCAGCAGAATTCCAAATGCCTAGAACATACGGCGGCAGCAAAGGCGCGGTGTGATGGCAGTGCAATAGGCATGACTTCCTTTGTGAAGTCGGCGGCAACCGGGCTTCCGCAAGCGGATGCCTTTCCAGGTCGGGTTTCTTCGGCACGAACGGCAAAGTAGCTGTTCCCCTCTGCCCTTTTGCCGAAGCAGTGGCAGTATCGGCATCTGTCTTGGCCGCAATAACTGCTTGACAAAGCCAATGCAAAGATTGTAAAATCAATCTCATGCCTCACCCGTTGCCTGACGGAATCGCTGCCCGATCGAGGTTTGTTGACAGGTTCGCTTCGTTTGGAGGCACTGCCGTTCTTGTTTGCGCGGGCATCTCCTTCGGCAGGCAGGTTGGCCAATGCAATTTGAATTCCTATTGCGTGAATGCTTGGGCATGCCGCGGCGTGTCTTCACAAGGTCAATGCACGCCTCAAGGAGTTTTCTGTAACTCTGACAACTGTGAACCAGGCGCAGGGTTCGACGGGTGTTCTTGGATTTATTCGTTCGCTTGTTGGGGTCCCGCGATGACCAGCTGCTGTATCGTGCAGAATAATGTGTTGAACACGAACTGCGGTCCGAATTGCGAGCTGATCTTTTACAATCAATGCACCTGCTCATGTCAGGATTTGGGCTTAGGATCGGTCGAAGGTGGTAAGCCGGTACAGTGCTTCACGCAGTAAAGCTGTCTTATTGACATCTGCGCTGCAATAGACGTAAGGAGTCACAAAGGAAGCCATGCGTGATCGAAGGCGGAGGCGAGCCGGTTGGGCGAGTGGCGCTGGCGG
>Ga0163154_10007743_pt1 | contig 12718 bp, 11 predicted proteins | sample OliLakLV19MP9P1_FD_148649 | JGI IMG/M metagenome (GOLD analysis project Ga0163154, IMG submission 148649) | Freshwater microbial mat bacterial communities from Lake Vanda, McMurdo Dry Valleys, Antarctica - Oligotrophic Lake LV.19.MP9.P1 | ecosystem: Environmental > Aquatic > Freshwater > Lake >... | reverse complement strand
CATGGTACCGGGGGAAATGTGGGGTTTCAAAGGGCGGATATTCGGCGCGGGGACAATATGAGTTGATAACATTTGACAAGCGCCTAATCCGCCCCTACAACGATCTCCGTTGCGGGCACCTAACCACAATAGGGCGGGTTTGTTTTTTGTTGCCAACCCCTATCGTCTCATCAACGTAAATGTAGGGGCGGATTAGGCGCTCGTGGAAAAATCCCCAACCCCAAGAGTCGCTGCGCCGAATATCCGCCCGTTTACTGTTATGAAATCATAGCGATGCACCAAAGTGAAATGCACCCCACCCCTGATTATTCGACTGTTTCGATAGGCGGCACCATCAAATAACTGAGGAACAGCCCCAAAATGCCGCAAGTGAAAATCGACCCTGACCACAACGGGATCGTCAACCAAGTGCCGCGTGTGGACAGCAAAATGGCGAACAGCGCCCCAATGGTGAGGGCGGGCACGAAAAAGGCGGTCAAGCGGAACCCCATCGGGTCGCCCTTTGGTTGATAGCGCGTCAGCAAGACATCCGCCGCCACGCCCCCGACCACCGCCGCCAGCACGATCCCCACATACGGGCGGTTATCGCTCCATTGAAGGACGAGCATCAGCAGCGCATTGATCGTGAATATCGCGGTATAGGCACCCAACGGCAACCGCCACCGCCGCCCAATGAACAGCACGACCGCCACCCGAAACAGCGATCCCAAAAACAGAGCAAACAAAATGGCGCTGACCAACGTGTCGTTGATGCGATAGGTGGGCATGAGCGATAGAATTTGGGTGAAGAGGTCGGCATACTGCACGAAGAAGGTGAGCAGCGACAATAACGCCAGCATCGCCACGATGATCGGCAGGGCGTCGGGGAGCGTCAAGGTTGCCCCGGCTTTGTGCCGTGCGAAAGATGCCCGCAACACTCCCGTGATGATCAAAAAGCCGCTGGACGCTAACAACAGGTGCGATGGGCTGACCAATGCCTCGATGCCGGCTTCGAAGCCAAAAACCGTGTGCCAGACCAAATCCAGCCCGCCGCCAATGAAGAAAATGATCACGCCGACGAACGACAGCAGATAACCGCGCGGTAAGGCGCGCATAAAGGCATAGCCATTGCCGGTATTGCGAAATTGGTGATAGGCGAAAAACAGCCCGCTACAGGCGATACTGCCATACAGCACGGCGTGATAAGGCGTGAAAAAACTCTCATCGACCGCCCCGTGATTGTGGGCAAAGCCATCCACGAACAAGCCGGCGATGAAGAAAAACCCCAACAGGGCGGCGATCAGGTCGAATTGCCGCGTCCCGACAGGATAACTCGTTTGACGGACGCGGGGGGTAGAACGAACAGCGGCGGGTGTGGTTGCCAAAATTATTTTTCCTTTGCGTATTTTGCGGATTATAAGCCAATACGCACCGCCTCGCCAAAGGGTTGTATCAAGAGAATTCCCCAAAAATGATCCGTCAATCTTGGTGATTTTGCCCATCCCCAAAAGTTGCTCTCACCGTCATACTGCGCTACACTGGATTCAGTGGACTAGTCCACACTAGACCACTGCTTAAAGTGGCTCGTTCTTGTTCAGCAAGCTGCCACTCAGAGAGTGTTTGTTTTTTGCAGATCTTTATACAGGAGTTCCGGCGTGAAGAAATTTTTGCTCGTTCTCAGTTTAGTCGTGTTCGTTTTGGGTGCCTTCTTGGTGCCAGTCTCGGCACAAGATGCCCCCCAAGGGGAATGGTTAGGCACATGGCCCTATGCTGCACCGGGCACCCACAACCTCAACAGTTTCGCTGCCGGCGGGTTGAATGACAACCTCGGCAACGTCTATCGTCCGTTGGTCGAACTGACCCCCGCTTATTATCTGTGGGCAACCAATGAATACACCCCCATCTTGGCGGAGTCGTGGGGCTTCACCGATGACAATGCCGCCTTTGAATACACCCTCAAGGCGGACGCGCTGTGGTCGGATGGCAGCCCCATCACCTCCGCCGATGTGATCACCACCTTCGCCATTGGGCGTATTCTCGGTTGGGCACAATTCGGCTTCGTCGATAGCGTCGAAGCGGTGGATGACCTGACCGTGCGCTTCAACTTCAAAGAAGGCTTGGCGTCGCTCAATGCGCAGCGTCAAATTCTCAAGGAACACGTCGTTTCCAGTGCCAATTATGGTGACCTCGCCGCGCAAGCGTTGGCGTTGCACGCAGACGGCAAGACCAAAGACGACGCCGAATGGACGGAACTTTCGACCGCTATTGCCGAATTCCGCCCCGAAAGCCTGATCGTCAGCGGTCCCTATACTTATGGTTTGGATGCGGTCAACGAAGCCTTCATGACGTTGAGCTGGCAGCCGAACAGCTTGTTTTCCAGCAGCGTCCGCTTTGGCACGCTGAAGCTGTGGTCGGGCGAAACCGAAGTCACCACCCCCCTCGTCTTGAGCGGCGAACTGGCGCATTCCACCAACGTCTATCCTCCGGCGACCATTCAAGCCTTCGCCGACGCGGGCATTCGCTTGACCATCTCCCCGCGTGGGTATGGTCCCGTGTTGCTCTTCAACTTCAACGTCCCTGCCTTCCAAGATGTCAATATCCGTAAGGCAGTCGCACACGCCATCAACCGCGAACAAAGCGCGCTGTTGACCAACGGCTTGGGCGCGACCGGTACTGTGTACTTCTCCGGCATTCTGGACTCGCTCACCCCCGGCATCCTCAGCGAAGAAACCATCGCGGGCTTGAACCGTTATGAATACAACCTCGAAGGCGCGGCGTCGTTCATGGAAGCAGCAGGCTACACCCGCAACGCTGATGGCAAGTGGGCGGACGCCGCTGGTGCCACGCTGACGATGGAATACACCTTCCCGGCGGATTTCGCCGACTTCAGCGCCGCCGCCCGTGATGCGACCGCACAACTGAACGACTTCGGCTTCGACATCACCGAGCGCGCCTTGCCATGGCAAGAAGCCGCCCAAGCGATCCGCGAAGGCAACTTTGAATTGTCGGTTTGGAGTTGGGGCGCGGGTTCACCATTCGCCTTCCAAAACATGAACAATCCGGTGCGCCGCTGGAACAACCCCGTGTTGCCCGCCGAACAACCCGGCATGAGCCTGCCCTTGCAATTCGAGTACAATGGCGCAGAAGTGGACTTGAACGCTTTAATCCTTGATGTCAGCAATGGTCTCGACCCGGCGACATTGATGGCGAAGGCAGATAACGTCGCGCAAATCCTCAATGACAACGTGTTCTACATCCCCCTCAACGAAATGTTGAGCGTGGAACCGATCAATGAAGCCTCCATTGGCGGCGCGCCTGCCGATGGCGACCCGATCTATGCCAACCCGTCGAACGATCATTTCCTCATTTACTTGATCCTCAACGGCACCCTGTTCCCAGTCGGCTCGTAAAGAATTTAAGAAACCTCACCCTCATCCGACCTGAAGGTTGGCACTCCCTCTTCATTACATGAAGAGGGGGCGGGGGATGAGTATGGCACTCAAAAAAATCACGTCACCTATTAGACTTGCAAGGCATTATTGATGACTGCGCTCCCCGTCACTTCGGCACCACCCACCCTGCCCAATGACCCCAAGACCGCGCCCACCTTGCGCCAACAGTGGCGGCGGATTCGCCGTAGTTACTTATTCAAGGTGATCGTGCAGGGGTTGGTCACGATTTGGGCGGTCACCACCCTTACTTTTTTTATGATTCGGCAAATGCCCGGCAATCCGTTTCAGGTGCGTATTGATGACTTGATGACGCGGCAATCGCTCACCTATGAAGAGGCGTACCGCGCAGCGGCGACCATCTTCAATTTTGACCCCGACCGCCCCGCGTTGCTGCAATATGCCGATTATGTAGGCGACTTACTGCAAGGCGATATGGGGATGTCGATCACGCGGTCGGGTACCACTGTCAGCAGTTTGATCCTGCGCTACTTGCCGTGGACGCTGTTTTGCATCGGCTTGGCGCTGGTGATTAGCTTCACACTGGGCATCGTCTTGGGCTTGGCGATTGGCTACTGGCGCGGCACTTGGTTCGATAACCTCGTGACCACGCTGGCATCGATCATCTCTGGCATCCCCGATTACATCATCGCGCTCCTGATCATCTTGGTCTTTGGCGTGCAGCTCGGCTGGTTTCAAATCGGGCAAAGTCGCGGCGGCGTCGATCCAACGATCACGCCGGCGTTATCGGTCGCGTATATTGCCAGTATCCTTCAGTATTCGTTCTTGCCCATCCTCATTTATGTCTTGTCGTCGGTCGGCTCATGGATCCTCGCTATGAAGAACAGTACCCTCAGCACACTGGGCGAAGATTATATCGCCGTCGCCCAAGCGCGTGGTCTTTCCCAAAATCGCATCTTGAGCGCCTACATCGGGCGCAATGCCATGCTGCCCTTGATCACGCGCCTCGCCATTAGCGTCGGTTTTATCATCGGCGGCAGTGTCATCATCGAGGAGATGTTTCAGTACCCGGGCTTGGGGCGCAACCTGTATATCGCCATCAGCACGCGCGATTACACCATGATGCAGGGCATCTTCCTTGTGATCACGGCGGCGGTCGTGCTATCAAATATTGTGGCGGATCTGGCGCTCGGCTGGCTCGATCCGCGCGTGCGACTGGATAAAGGGGATGAGTTATGATCGGTTTTGCGACGATTGCCACCCCCATCGGGTTGCTCATTGGCTTGGTCTGTGGGTTGGTGCCGCTGGCGGCGGGCGTATATTACAAGCAAATTCCGGTAGGCGTGATCGGCGTGATCGCCTGTGTGATCAGCGGCTTTGCCTGTGGCTTTTTGGGCGGCGTGCCCATGATCTTGCTGACTTATGGTGTCGTCTTAAGCTATGCCTACGTCAACCGCCAAGACCCGTTCACATCCCGCGCAGCGTTGATAGACGTCACCTTTGAAGAGTCGCGCGTTGAACAATTCCAACGGTCAATGGCGAACTTGGGCAATAGCATTCGCGGCGCATGGCGGGCGCTCACCCGCAACAAAGCCGGCTTTCTCGGCTTTTTAGGGCTAACCTTCTTTTTGGTGGTCATGGTCTTCGGTCCGCTCTTCATCAAATATGACGGGCAAGCGCACATGGAACGACGGGTGCCGGGGGCGTTCGCGATGGTCGCCGCGCCCAGTGCCGAGTTCCCGTTGGGGCTGGATTGGAAAGGGCGCGATGTCCTCTCGCACATGGTGCATGGCGGGCAAACCCTGATCATCACCTCCATCCAAGCGGGCATCTTCGCCACCGTGATCGCAGTCGTCCTCGGTTCGCTGGCGGGCTTGGTGGGCGGCGTCGCCGACCAGATCATCTCGACCATCGCCAACTTTATTTTGACGATTCCGGCGTTTCCCCTGCTGATCGTGTTGGCGGCACTGGTCGATTTGGACAGCGGTTTCTTACTCGCGGTGCTGTTCGGCGTCCTCAACTGGCCCACCTTGATGCGGGCAGTGCGGGCGCAAGTTCTCAGCCTGCGCGAACGCGATTATGTGCAGGCGGCGGTCGCGCTTGATCTCGGATTGTGGCACATCATCGCGCGCGAGGTGTTCCCCAACATGGTCAGTTATATCGCCGTCAACTTGATCTTCACGATCCGCATCGCCATGTATTCGGTCGTCGGGCTGGTCTTCTTGGGCTTGGTGCCGCTGAAAGAACCTGACTGGGCGATCATGATCTTCACGGGGCGACAACAAGGCGTGTTGTTCTTGCCTCAAGCTGCCGGGATGCTGCTCTCGCCCATCGTCGCGATTGCGTTGTTTCAGCTCTCGCTGGTGCTGTTCGCCCGTTCGCTGGAAGAAATCTTCAATCCGCGCTTGCGGGCAGGGGTATAAGCCATGACCTATAAACCAGACGAAGTCGTCCTCAGCATTCGCGATCTATCGGTCAGTTATGGGGCGCAACGCGGACGGGTACGCGCGGTGCAAAATGTCTCCTTTGACCTGCACGCGGGCGAAACCTTAGCGCTCATCGGCGAGAGTGGGTGCGGCAAATCCACGCTCAATCTCGCCTTGATCCGCCAACTGCCCAAGACCGCCAGCATTGACGGCGGCTCCGTCCTCTACACCTATCGCGATGGGCGGCAGGTCGATGTCCTCAAATACACCAAACAAGAAATGCGCCGTTATTTGTGGGCAGAATGTTCGATGGTGTTTCAGGGGGCGCTCAATTCGCTCAACCCCGTGATCCGCATCAGCGAGATGGTCTATGAGACGGGCGAAGCGCACGGTATCCCCCGCCTAGAAGCGCGTGACCGAGCGATGCGCTTGTTCGAGCAAGTGCGGTTGGACGCCAAGCGGGTGTTTACCAGCTATCCCCACGAATTAAGCGGCGGGATGCGGCAGCGGGTGTTGTTGGCGCTCAGCCTGATCCTCCGTCCGCAGATCGTGATCATGGATGAACCGACGACGGCGGTCGATATTTTGACACAACGCTCGATCCTTGATGTGTTGAAGGTGCTGCGCGCCGAACTCAACTTCAGCGTGATCTTCATCAGCCACGATTTGGCGGTCGCTGCCGAGATCGCTGACACCGTAGCGACCATGTACGCGGGCGAGATCGTCGAACGCGGACCGGTCAACGATGTCTTTTACCGATCACGCCATGCCTATACTCTCAGTTTGCTAAATGCCGCCCCACGTTTGAGCGCGGGTGCCGAAACGCTGGACAGCATCCCCGGCAGCCCGCCCGATTTGATCGTGCCGCCGCCCGGTTGCAAGTTCCATCCCCGCTGCGCTTACGTGCAAGACGTGTGCCGCACGGTGCCGCCGCCGCTGGTCGCCTATGACGACGGCAAACGACTCGCCGCTTGTCACGCGACCGAGCAGGTGCAACAGGACGCGCAAGCCACCCGTATTTTGTCGCCGGACGCCATTCTGCCGATTGTCAAAGGAGGCGTCTCATGAGTGACACCCCGCCCATTGTCGAATTACGCGGCATTCGACGGTCTTTCGTCAAAGACCGTCAGTTGATCCCCGTCTTGCAAGATATCAACCTCGCTGTGCAAGCCGACGAAATTTTGTGCATCGTCGGCGAAAGCGGGTGCGGCAAAACCACGACTGGCAAAATCATCGCGGGCTTGCTTGACCCCAGCAGTGGTGAGGTGATCGTCAACGGACGCCCGACCGAGTCGTATCAGGGGCGCGAAAAAGCGTTGCTGCGCCGTCAGCTTCAGATCGTCCACCAAGACCCATTCGCCTCGCTCAATCCAGCGCATACCATCGGCGATATCCTCAGTTTTCCGCTGAAACGGCATCGCATGACCGAGGGCGGCGCGGGCTTGAAGCGGCGCATTTGGGAATTGCTTACAATGGTTGATCTGACGCCACCGGGGGATATGGTCAACAAATACCCCCACCAGTTGAGCGGTGGACAGCGCCAACGGGTGAGCATTGCCCGCGCCTTGACCGTCAACCCCAAGCTGATCGTCGCCGATGAAGCCGTCAGTATGGTGGATGTCAGTATCCGCATCACGCTCTTAAAGATGTTGCTGCGCTTGCGGGCGGAACTTGGGCTGACGATTGTCTTCATCACCCATGACTTGGCGCTGGCGAAGTATTTCGCATGGGAGGGGCGCATCGCGGTCATGTATTTGGGGCGCATCGTCGAGATCGGGCGGACGCAAGAGGTGATCGCCAACCCGTCGCATCCCTACACACGCGCGTTGCTGGCGGCGGTGCCCGAAGCCGACCCCGAACTGACACGCCATAAACAGGCGATCCGCTTGCGGTCGGACGATATCCCCCGTTTGACCGATATCCCACGCGGCTGCGCTTTTCACCCCCGTTGCCCGTACTTTATACCGGGCATGTGCGACTCTGACCTGCCCGAACTGGCAAGTGCGCCCGGCTTTGACCAGCAAGTCGCGTGTATTCCGGTGCAGCGGGGGCTACCGCTCCATGTGCATGAGTCGCAAGTAGCGGCAGAAGCGCATCCGTGATCGATAGCGGCGCGTTGGCGGGTTTTTTGCGGATTGGTTTCTTTGTCGGCGGGTGCGGGCTGTTGATGTTGTTCGTCCAGCCGCCTAATACCGCCGAATGGGTTCTCAGCGCGTGCAGCGCGATGATGGGGGCGATGTTGGTCGCTGGCGTCATTGCGGTGATGCGTTGGTCGCGTAGAAAGAGTTTATAAATGCTTGACCCGGCGTCTTCAAAACCGCTTTATGAGCAGATCAAAGACTATATTTTGGGCAATATCGAGTCAGGCGTGTATGCCTCTGGGACGCGCATCCCCAGCGAGCGCACCCTCAGCGGCGTGTTCGGCGTCAGTCGGTTGACGGTCAAACGCGCCTTCGACAACCTGACCCAAGAAGGCATCTTGCAGGCACAAGTCGGCAAGGGGACGTATGTCGCCGTGACGACGCAGTTCAACCAACAACTGGAGCATTTAACCAGTTTCACCGAGGACATGGCAAACCGCCGCCAGCGCGCCACCAGCCGCATCCTAGTGGCGCAGGTGATCTCGGCGTCCGAAGAGGATGCGCAAGCGTTGAAGACTCCCCCCAACGAGCCGCTGATCAAATTGGTGCGCCTACGCTTGGCAAATGACATCCCGATGGCGATTGAACGCACCAAACTGGTGGCGACATGGTTTCCCCATCTGCTAGAGGATCATGATTTTCAAACCGAGTCCTTATACGCGGTTTTGCGGGACGTGTACAACGTGCAACTGGATCATGCTGACCAATCGATTGAGGCGCGGCTAGCGACCCCCGAAGAAAGCCAACTATTGCGGGTGGAACGCGGCGCGCCGATCTTGCACATGACGCGCCTCACATATACCGACGCCGACCAACCGGTCGAATATACCCTGTCCGCCTATTGTGGCAGTCGCTACAAATTTCAGGCGGTGCTGCGCAACTTATGAGCGGGCGGACGCGGGCGCTTGTCCTACGTCCGTCGATAGCACCCTAAAACGGGATGTCGTCCGCGCTTTGGTTGCCGCCACCGCTACTGCTGCCCCCGCGTGAGCCACCGCCACTACCGCCGCTGTAATCACCCCCGCCGGCATCGCCGCCGCCCGCGTTATCCCCGCGCCCGCCGAGCAGTTGAAAATAGTCCGCCGTCATTTGCAGCGATGCCGCTGGTTGCCCATTTTTGTCAATGTAAGCGTTTGGCTCGTCCATGTTGCCAACCACAAATAACTGACTGCCTTTACGGACATAGCTGTTGGCAGTTTCGGCAAGCTTGCGCCAGCACGTCACTTTATACCAAGTCGTTTTTTCGCGCGGCTCATTGGTTTCTCGGTCTGACCATTTGCGGGTAACCGCCACCCTAAATGAGCAAACAGCAGTGCCATTTTGTAAAAAGCGCATTTCTGGATCAGCGCCGACATTCCCTATAATCTCTGTTTGTGACCAACCTGCCATTGTATTTACTCCTCATCGCTAAATGAAATCCAGTTACCATCGAGGAAACTCTCTAAGAATTCCCGAGTGATACCTCGAGTCAGATAATGACCGACCACTATCGATGGATCAAGGCGTTTTCGTTGCCCCACAGCCGCAACATGATCGATTGAGAATTGCAGTAAGGCGTAGAGTCGCATAAACACCTTAATGATCACCTCGCGCGGAAGTAAGGTCTTCTCTTCCTCAGTCCATGTTTGCATGTTATTCAACGTGGACTGCCACTTAGGTTCACGTTCTAGTAAGACCTCGAAAGAACTAATCTCGGGACGGTGGGCGAAGGTATTCCGTAGTTGGCTGATATTTCGCAACATGTCATGCCAATCTTTGGTAATCAGCCCCAGCGTATAACCCAAATTGTACATAAATGATGCCGAACTTCGATCAAACATCTCTTCGACGAGTTTATCATCGATCAAAAAGCGTGCCAGCAGCAGACGAAATTGATCTTCAAGATATGCCGAACAGATGACCAACAAAAGCCGATCTGATAAGCCCGCTTCTTCCGTAACCGTCATTATGGTTTCAATGACATCAATTTGCGAAAATAAAAATTGTCCGTCCGCCAATTGATAGATCACGACATCAGAATATTCCCAGTCGTGCGCTTTTAGCCATTCTAACAGCGCGCCATACATTGCTTTGAGTGGTGTGTCTCGTTTCTTCATTAGCACTAAAATTCTACCATATTTCATGGATTTATGCAAGAATCCCCCTCAATCTAGGGGGCATTCGGTCGGCTCCTCGTCATGGGGCTGAACCGGCAAGCGCAGCGAGCTGCTTCCTACTGGGGCATGCCTCTAGATTTGGGGGGATTGACTTTTTGGTGGTACACCATACACTTATTTTTAATACTTTAGTGTACCTACCCTACCAGGAGAATAACATGTCATTGCAAGTGAAATCTACCAAAGTTATTGTTTACGTTGATAAACCCCAACAGGACAGAACATTTTGGAAAGAAATCGTACAAGCTAAGTATGAACCAGATCAACCTGATGCAGAACCTGAGAGGGTCGTTTTTTCCGAAGTCACTTTAGGAGACGTGATGCTTCGCTTCCGCCAAATCGAATCTGCGCTAGAAGGCGGCGTGCAACCGGTCGCACCGAAGCAAGTACACTCCCTTCGTGCGTTAATTATTGGGTTAACCAAGTCTGATTTAACCGCCCTCGGCAGCAGGGTAGAGGCGCTGAACCCTGTGAACAATCCTAATGGGGATCGGACCATAACATTATCTGATCATAGTGTAATCACTTTTTCCACAGATCAATTGGAGCCTCTAAATCTTACTTTCACTTTGCCGACCGGCTTGACCGTCCGCTTTGATGCCTAACTATAAATGTAACTACGCACCCCTCACCCTAAATCCCTCTCCATAAGCGAAGCGGCGGGGCGAGGGACTTTCTACTGCGTTTCTCCCCTTCTCCTCTTGTGGGAGAAGGGGTCGGGGGATGAGGGGTAGCTGTGTAGTTACCTGTTTTGTTTGAGCAGGATCGCCTAGGACGAGCGAAAGGGCAAGTCTGGATCGTTTCGCCACCCCGACAAATCAGATAACCACACTCCTCAGCCGGGGGGAATGGGTGTCGGACAGTCGAACGGGCAAGTCTGTGTCGTTTCGCCGCCCCGACAAACCAAATTACCGCACTCCTCAGCGGGGGGGATGGGTGTCGGGCAGTCGAACGGGCAAGTCTGTGTCGTTTCGCCGCCCCGACAGACCAAATTACCGCAAATTTCAGCGGGCAGAATAGTGGGAGGAATGGGTGTCGGGCAGTCCGACGGGCAGGTGAGATAGCTTTCGCCGCCTCGGCAACTCAAATTACCGCACTCCTCAGCGGGGGGAATGGGTGTCGGGCAGTCGAACGGGCAGGTGAGATAGTTTTCGCCGCCTCGGCAACTCAGATTACCGCAAATTTCAGTGCTGATCGGCGGCAAACCGGGGCTAACGGTAGTCGCAATTATGTTATTGACCTGCGGGCGCGGTGTGGGCGTGATAAAGAAACCGATGCTGTCTTGGGCGATCCAACCCGCCGTGTCCAAACCCACCACCTGCAGCGGAAAATAATTACGATTGCCATCCGACACGAACGGACCAGTCACGCGCACGATGCTATTGCGCGGGACAGGCAAAAGCGAACGACCGATGATCCCGGCACCCGGGTCTTCTAAAAACAAGACGACATTAGGCACCGTGATCAGATGCAACGCCCCGGTTTGAAAGCTGGCGGGCGTATGCGTTGGAATGAGCGTGTCGGTTGGCGTTGGCGTGAGGGTAGCAGTCGAAGCGGGCGTAGGGCTAAGCGTGACCGGATCGGTGGGTGTCGCCGTCACTCCCAGTGTTGTAGGGGTCAAGGTCGGCGATGGCGGCGGCGAGCTATCGCGGCGGATCACTAAAAACAAGCCGATGACGACGACCGCGATGAGCAATCCGCCCAGTATCACCCAACGATTTAAGGAGCGACGGGGTGGCAGGGATGCGGGCGAATGGGGTAAGTCTGCTTCCAGTGGAGGAGGCACCAATTTAAGGAGGCGCGCTGACAGATGTGCCATGCCTTGATCGAAGTTGCCGCCGATGATATCCAAATGTTGCAACTGGGCAATTTGGATCGGCAGGCGGACTTTGGGTATCGCCATAAGCGGAATGATCAGTTTGTGCTGGCTTTGGGCATGGTTGATTTCGTTAAGGACAAAGCTGGCACCAAAGGCGGAGTCTTCGGGGCGGTTGACATCGGGAGTCAGCAGCACCACAAACACATCACAGGCGTCAATCTCCCGTTCGATGATTTTTGACCAGACCGTCCCGGAGTCGAGACTAGTATCCATCCAGACCGTGACACCGGAGACAGTTGCTAAGCGTGCCTGAACACGCTCAGCAATGGCTTTCCCATCGTGCTTGGCATAGCTGAGGAAAATACGCATCGTAAGGAGTCATCTTTCTTGACATCGCCACTTCATAATAGATAGATTATGGCGACTCTGGGTAGAATTGCAATATCTTCTCGTGATGCGCCCCTACGATATGTTTTGCACCTTCATGAACCTGTTGTGACACTCCGCGACCGCTAAAGCGGTGCGGCTTCTTGGAAGCCACCTCCGCTCAAGGTGCTGACGGTTGCGATTCTCGAACCCGCCTGAAGATCGTCTTCAGACCGAGCTATTTCCCGGGTGACCGCCGGAACTACGCATGACCTGTTTTGGGATCACCCGCACAGGATACGATACTTGCACCCTTTGGGGCGGTGCCATTTTCCCAACCTCGCCATAGACGAACCGTGACAAAATGTTCGTTGCCCCCACCACATCCCGATGAACAATCGCGCCGCAATCTTTATTTGCG
>Ga0163154_10007742_pt1 | contig 12719 bp, 11 predicted proteins | sample OliLakLV19MP9P1_FD_148649 | JGI IMG/M metagenome (GOLD analysis project Ga0163154, IMG submission 148649) | Freshwater microbial mat bacterial communities from Lake Vanda, McMurdo Dry Valleys, Antarctica - Oligotrophic Lake LV.19.MP9.P1 | ecosystem: Environmental > Aquatic > Freshwater > Lake >... | reverse complement strand
CATCCTGGCCGACGAACAGCCGTGCCAGCCGGGTGATCTCCTCGAAGTCGAGCAAGGCAGCTTGCGGCAGGTAGGTGTGGTGTTTGTCATACACCTCCTTGGGCATGCAGTAGCTGCAGCGGAAGTTGCAGCGGTCGGTCACACTGATACGCAGATCACGCAGCGGCCGATGCAGGGTGTCCTGGAGCCGGCCGTCGGCCAGGATGGGTGATCCATCCAGCGGTGGCAGCCGTGCCGCCTGTCGGTGGTCTACCAGGGGAATCACACGTTCAACCATGGGTCGATTCTGCCGCAGCGGCATGCGGGAGCCGCCACGGTGTGCGGGTGTCCATGATCGGGGCGCTGTCAAACACAACGCGCACCGTCGACCTCGATGCACACGCCGCTGATGAAGGCGGCCTCGTCGCTGACCAGGTACAGGGCGGCGTTGGCAACATCCATCGCGGTGGAAAAGCGGCCCAGCGGGATCGTGGCCAGGAACCTGGCGCGCCGTGCATCGTCCAGCGGACCACCGGCGAATTCGACCGACAGGCCGGTGTCCGGGTTGAATACCGGGTTGATGCAGTTGACCCGGATGTTGTCCGGGCCGAGTTCGGCTGCCAGCGACTTGGACAAGGTGATTGCCGCACCCTTGGACGCGTTGTACCAGGTCAGTCCCGGGCGTGGACGCAGGCCCGCGGTCGAGGCGATGGTGACGAAACTGCCGCCGCGCTGGGCGCGAAACACCGGCGTGGCATGGATCGTCGACAGGTACAGGCTCTTGACGTTGACCGCGAAACACTTGTCGAACTCCTCCTCGTTCACTTCCAGCGCGGGCCGGTTGCGGTGCGTCCAGCCGGCGTTGTTGACCATCGCATCCAGACGGCCGTAGGCCTTGACCGCGCCATCGACCAGTGCCTTGACGTCATCCGAGCGGGTCACGTCGCCGGCAATGAAGCTGGCGCTGCCGCCATCGGCCTGGATGCCGGCGACGATCTTGCGGCCCAGCGTGGTGTTGATGTCGTTGACGACGACCTTGGCGCCTTCGCTGGCCAGCCGCCGCGCAATGCCTGCTCCGATACCGCCGCCGGCACCGGTGACGATGACGACCTTGTCCTTGACTCGCATGAAAGTGTCCTTGTGGGGGCTGGTGAATGGGTTGTCGGGCCTGGGGCGGGTCTTCAGCCGTGGCGCACCGCGACGGTCTTGAGGGTGGTGAAGCCCAGCAGCGCTTCGAAACCCTTCTCCCGGCCGTAACCGGAGGACTTTACGCCGCCGAACGGCAACTCGACGCCGCCGCCGGCGCCGTAGTTGTTGATGAATACCTGGCCGCTGCGAACCCGGCGCGCCATGCGGAACTGGCGTGCACCGTCGCGTGTCCAGACGCCAGCGGCCAGGCCGAACTGCGTTGCATTGGCCAGTTCGACCGCGTGGTCCTCGTCGCCAAATGCCATCGCCGCCAGCACCGGGCCGAACACCTCCTCCTGCGCCAGTCGGTGCGATACCGGCACGTCGCGCAGCAGCACCGGTGCCTGGTAGAAGCCGGTGGACGGCGCTTGCGCAACCACCTGCCCCTGGGCGACTGTGCCGATGCCGTCCCGGCCGGCCTGTTCGAGGAACTCGCCCACACGCACCAGCTGGCTGCGCCGGATGAGCGGACCGAGGTCCAGGTCCTGTGCGGCCGGGCCGGCGCGCAGCGCGGAAAACGCACGGCCCAGCCGCTCGAGCAGCGGCTCGTAGATGGATTGTTCGACCAGCAGCCGCGCGCCGGCGGAGCAGGTCTGGCCAGCGTTCTGCACGATGGCGTTGATGACGGTGGGCAATACGGCGTCAAGGTCTGCGTCGGCGAACACGATCTGCGGGCTCTTGCCGCCGAGTTCGAGCGTGACCGGGCAGTGGCGCTCGGCGGCAAGCTGCTGGATCAAGGTTCCGATCTTCGGGCTTCCCGTGAAGCTGATGTGGTCGATGCCGCTGTGGCGCGCCAGTGCGTCGCCCGCTTCGTGACCGTAACCCGTGACGATATTGATCGTACCGGGCGGAAAACCCGCTTCGGCCGCCAGTTGCGCGACCCGCACCAGCGACAGGCAGGCGTCTTCTGCCGGCTTGACGACGCAGGTGTTGCCGGCGGCCAGCGCGCCACCGACACTGCGTCCGAAGATCTGCATCGGGTAGTTCCACGGAATGATGTGGCCGGTGACACCGTGCGGCTCGCGCCAGGTGAACACGCTGTAGCCGTCAAGGTAGGGCAACGTCTCGCCGTGCAGCTTGTCGCAGGCGCCGGCATAGAACTCGAAGTAACGCACCAGCGCGGCGGCGTCGGCGCGCGCCTGCCGGACCGGCTTGCCGCAGTCGCGTTGCTCGAGCAATGCCAGTTCGTCGGCATGGGCTGCCACGCTCTGCGACAGCCGCATCAGCAAGCGGCCGCGCTCGGCCGCCGTCAGCTTGCCCCAGCCGGTGTTTGCGCTGGCACGGGCGGCCTGGACTGCGGCGTCGATGTCGCTGGCATCACTGCGTTGCAGTTCGTCAAAGACCTGTCCGTCGGACGGGTCCAGCACCGGGATGCTGCGACCCGAGGCGCTGGCGATGGATTCGTTGGCGATGAAATTGCACTGCATGGTATCGGTCGGCTTCGGGTTTGGGGCCGCGTTCGAGGTCGAGGGCCAGGGAAGATAGGAGGTCGTCGGGGCTGGGTACGGCGCGGCAATCATCGAGTTTAAGCCACGCGCCGATGGCATTGCCGCGAACGCGCGGCGGCAATATTTAGAGGACCCAACAGCCGGTGCTCCTGCTAAATAAGCCAACTGCCCCATCATTGATATCGAACCCGACTTGTCCTGGTCTGCGCCTGACTTCCCGACCGTTTGCTTCCCTCTGCCGCGAACACGCGCGATCGGCCAGGAACAGCCTTTCAAGTCGTTGTCGGGCACGACCTCGGGTGGCAGTTTGCAGTCGGTCGGGGCCGCCTAAAAAGTTGATCCAAGCGTCAACCGACGTTCACCCCTGGCCTCCCTTTTCAATGACAGTTGCTGCTCCCATTGCAGGCAGTGCCGGTGCTGATAACCCTTGGAACTTCACTCCACTTTCTCAGTGCATGCTACCCCATGCGCCGCAGGCGCCCCGAGAGCTTTAGCCCATCACGAAAGTTCAACGCCATCAGGCTGAAGTTTGTGGCGCCGGCCAAAAGCTCCACCACTTGCAGCACATAGAAAGTAGTGTCCATTTCGCCCGCGGCGGCTTTGCCATACAGGTAAAACGCGCAGGGCAAAAGAATCAAAAATGCCGTTGGCGGCTATGAATTGCATGCGCCTTTTCTTGCCCGCCAACAAGTTACCTTTTCGCTCGCTGGATAGCGCAAAACCGCTGCCACCGGTGATCGCCATCGCCGGAATCATGACCCACATGGCTTGCAGAATGGCGTGCTTGACCAGCAAGATGGATTCTTGCGACAAGAATAGCTCGGAGATCAGTGTCGACAGCCAAAAGCTGCCGATGCACAGCATGGCGATGGTTCCAGCAATCGGATGGATGACTTTTTTCATGGGGCTCCTATGGTGGTAGGGGGGTATCGCTTGCTCAATCGGACGCCGCGGGCTGTTCCCCTGACTCCATTTGCGCCATCAGTGTCATCAGCACCTGGCTCGCGCTTTCCAGTGCCGATGGCGCAATGCCGTTGATCAACATGGAGCTGCGCTTTCGCCACGCTGTGCTGATACCGTCATAGGCGAGCTGCCCAGCCGGGCTTAGGCTGTAGACAGGTGCCCGCGTGTCCTTTGGGTTGGCCTGTTGATTCAGCAGTCCCATTGCGAGAAGTTGGTCTGTTTGCTTCAGCGCCGCTTGTCGGGTCAGGCCCATGGCACGGCCGATAGACGCTGCCGATAAAGGCGTGGAGGCCAGATCGACTGCGCCCAGTACCTTCCACTTGGCGATTGTCAGGCCCCATGCCGCGGTGAGCTGGTCGCCCTCCAGATTCAGCGCACGCTGCGCCTGAAAGATCAGGAGGCTTAGGCGGGACATGGGGTCGAGATCGGTGAAGGTGGATGGCATAGTTTGACAATTCGTTGTCGAACTATGCTTTATTGACTACTGGTTGTCAATGTAGCCGTTTGCCAAGCATTTTTGCTTCACAGTCTGCTCGACACTGCTTTAGCGCCCAATGAACTGACGGGCAACCCCTGGCAGGAAGCGGGTGCTCCCGATCTGGCCGTCAACGTCGGCAACGTGCCCAAAGCGGTCATGCGGCGTCACGGAAAGCAGACGCACACGGCAGTAACCAGGCGTTCGACGAAAAATGGCCCTGTACAGCGTTTGACGCCATAAATTTTTGATGGTACTCTGCACCATAAATGAAAGCGACAAAGCTGTTCCACGACAAGGCAACTTTGCCCGGCGGGTCGATTGTCGAAATGACCATTTGGCAGCTTGCCGCGGCCAATCCGGAGCGCCCCCATGGGCTGAAATACAGCCTGTATTACGGCCGCGCGGACAAGCGCCTGGTGGGTTACGACAATGAGCGCGGCAAGGGTGACCACAAGCACATCGGGGAGCGAGAAATGCGATACCGATTTGTGTCTGTCGAGCAACTTGTCGCTGATTTTCTGGCTGACGTTGACCGTGCCCGCCAGGATGAATTGCAACGGAAGGAATAACACCATGGCCACGAAAGTTCAATTGCATGTCGATGACCTGGCGGCGATGGGCAAGCGCTTCGTCAATGCCTGGAACCGAACCCAAGCGGGTGAGGCCGTCGATGAAGCCCATGTCACCTTCCTCAGTTTTCAGGCGATGACGGAGGTCTTGTCTCCCCGACGGCTGGAACTACTGCGTTTTGTGCGACAGCATGGGGCGGCCAGCGTGCGCGAACTGGCTGCGTCGTTGGGTCGGGACTACAAGAACGTCCACCAGGATGTGAGTGCGCTGGAGGCAGCAGGACTATTGGTGCGGGACGGCCGGCGGTTGGCCGCTCCGTGGGATGAAGTGCAGGCAAGCATCAATCTCGAGTCGGCATGACCGTAGATGCATGCTTTTTGGAGTCGCGTTTAAGACGCGGATGACTGCTCCTGGTCGAAACGAGCTCACAGAATGTCGACGAAACCCTGGTCGATTCAGCAATCGTTCGCGCCTATGCCACACACCAACTACCTTGCGGGAGCGGCAGCAATGATGCGCGCAGCCAGCTCCGCAAATTGGCCAGAATCTACGGTGTTGCGCTTGTACCAAAGCTTGCTGTTGTTGACCCGATGGACAACGACGATGTCCCGCACCCGGTCAATCAACATGAACTGCCCGCCAAACCCCTCAGCAAAGACCAGTTGATTGGCCGAAAGGCGCCAGGATGGAAACGCCACATATGGAATCCACCACATGTAGCCGTACCCATTCCCTCCTCCCGCCGCGCTGTACGACGTCATGCTTTCGCGCAACCAGGCTGGCGACACAATCTGACGGCCGTTCCACTGACCATCGCGGCTCACCAACAACCCAACTCGCGCGAGGTCCCGAGCAGATAGGTACATCACATATGCAGGATGGTCTGAACTGCGCTCGTATTTGAACTCCGTATCCCGCGGATACCGAAAATCCTGAAACTGCAGTGGAATTGCGAGTTCGGTGTTCAAAGCCTCGAAGACGTCCTTCCCGGTGCGGCGCAGGAAAACGGTGCCAAGGGCATTGAAATCCCAGTTGTTGTAGTACCAGCTTTGTCCCGGAGCACGGCTTCCACGTTCAGGTCGTCTGTTTTTCGCATTCGACGTTTCGTACGCGGCTTCGTGGTAGATGCCAGAGCGTGCCTGCATAAGCTGCCTGACTGTCGCTGAACGTTCAACGTCGGAGAGCCCACCCTTGTCGGTGATGTCGAGTTCTGACAGCTTCTGATTCAGGTCTATGGCCCCTCGGTCTACGTAGATGCCATAAAGAACGCTCAGCACGCTCTTACGAATCGACGCAAGGTTCATCGGTTTGCTGATGTCGCCATACGCATGCACCAGTCTGCCTTGATGAACAACCAGGTATGCATCAGACCTGGCAGCGCTTGCGTAGTCATCGGCGAGCTTGAGCTTCTCTTGCGACCACCCACCAGACGAGTCGACGGAGGCGGGTATGTTCCAAGCAGCGCCAGGATAGACCGGCTCGCCATGAACAAAAGACGCGGCAGTGAGACAGAGCGCAACCAGCGCCCCCGCAAACGACCACCGCCGGTATTCCAGCGCACCAGTGGAACAGTCATCTAGTCCACTACAAGTTCTTGTTGTCATTGCTGAAGTACCCGTTCATCGGCCCGGAAAATCTGAAATGAGGATAGCCGTGCAACGGCTGCTGTTGGTCGCCTGCCGCCGACAACCAGGTGCCCGAAGGGTTCTCAACGATTGACACCATGCGCGGCCGTAGGCAAGCGAAGCTTGCCGGACGACGTCGCCTCGATGGAAGGGTTGGACGAAGCCTCAAACGACTTGCCTAACGTTGCCACCACTTGAGAAAGACAGGCCTGCATTTCTGCGCGACGTTCGGGGCGTCCGTTGAACGACAGTGGACTTGGGTGGGGGCAGACTAGCACCAAGACGGAAGGCGCCAAAATGGTAACGGCTTTGCTGTAGCGCTGAGCTTTTCTTCCGACGAGAACGACAACTCGGAGTCGTGGTAGCAAGACAAGCAGTTGCGCTAAGTGCTGCTCTGCGGCTCGAAGGTCACTTCCGCCGGATGCCCGAATGCGCTGCCCATCGCCGATGTACCAGGGAATTGCGTTCCAAGTGACCGTGCGTGACCGAGGAAGACCAGCCTCAGCGTTGGCGGCGAAGAAGTTTCTGGCCGTCTCGTCTGGGTTGTTGCGCGACACAAAACCCGAGCCAACGGCCTTTCTACCAGGAGCCTCGAGCAAGAAGAGGCACTCCGCGTAGATTCCTCCGTCCGATGGGTCGAAGTCTGGCACTCCCGCTGGGGCTATGTCACGCAGCCTTTGAACGTGCGCGACGAGAGGCTGCATATGCATAGCATTGAGCGCGCGGTGTCTGGCAGCAACTGCCTCAACCGTATTCAGTGACTTCGCGCGGTCAAGGGCCTTGTTGCGCTCGTCCAATGGCATGTACACCTCAAAAAATCCATGATATCCAGTCGCGTCCCGTACTCCCAAAGGATACGCGACTGACAGTCACATCGCAGTGGTCGACAAGACTGACTTCAAGCAATGTCACCGATGTCCGGTTCTGGTCGATTGCTGGCGGCATGAGTGGCGCGCTCAAACATTTTGACGATGAGCACCATCGCTTCTCTGCAACTATCATTCGTTGGCCATGACTGATAGTTCCTTCGAAGCTCCGCCCCGGGCGCAGCTTCTTGCCATTGTTTCTGTCCAGCCCGAAGACCGAGTTCTCTGCGCCCAGCCCAATTGCGGGCATTCTGTTTTCGCACAGATTCATGTTGTGCAAGAGGACGAAAAGCTCCTGGTCCTAGGCTCGACCTGCTATGGCAAACGCTATGGAGGCGCTGCCGCTCTTGGTGCACCCCGGCATGGTGGCACTGGAGGCAGGCCACTGACAGCCGCGGAACGCCAATTGCTGGCAAATAACACTGCTGCTTTGCTGGCGCAATTCGAACAAGAGCATATTGCGGCCCTTGAGGCCGCGCTCAAAGCTGAGGCGGCCCAGCAGGCCGAACGTGAAGCACAGCATCAAGCCACTTTGGATAAGCGCAAGCTGCTTGCACCAGCAAGCCCGGAGCGACATGCGCCTCCTGCCCCCGCATTGCACAGAACCCCTGCACTCCCTTGGCCCTGGATGAAGCCCTATTCGTCTCTTACGTACTTCGAAATGCGAGATGGAACCAGTTGGATGCGTGTGACCCATGCCGATGGAAACTGTCTCCTCGCACCTTGGCCCATGTTCGAAGACTGGGATGAATCATTACCTGCTCACATCGGAAAACCCCACCCTAGCATTGAGGCGCTGGTCATACCAGACTTGGTTCACGCAGTTGCCTATCTGAGACAAAGTGCCACCTGGGAAAAGATGTGTGGACTTTGGCGTGATATGGCCACTGAGCTAGCAAAGCGACGCTCGGAGAAAAAATGAACTGAAGAGCAATGCCTTCTTGGGCAGTGACCGTGAAAGCTGATAGTGGGAGGTCCCATACCCAATAGACTTAGAGCCGACTGGTAGGCCTCTCGAACGTCAGCAATGACCCCTTTCTGGCAATTAATGGAGTGACCGCTCCTGGTCGATTGCGTGAGTTCGCGCAGTCAAATTGGGCACCCGCTTTCGCAGCGAAGCGGCCGCATAAATCTCCGCGGCCTACGCCCGGATTGGGGCGGTTTCGGCTGGCCAAGGACTCGGCAAATACGGGACACTCGTTCTTGCTGGCTTGGTGCCAGAAGGCGATCGGTTTGCTGATCTCGCTGATCAGCAGCGATGAATGTTGTCGCCAGAGAAACTGGTCTGGGGTCTGAAGCCCAGCGGCCTGCATTTCGGCCGCCAACATGCGATTCTTCGAAGAAGATCGCTATTGGATCTATGGATTTTTTTGTTGCGCTCTTAGCCAAAGGGACATTGGTTGGGTGCTCCAGGTAATGGCGACGCGCGGGCGAAAAAAAAGGCCCGCATCCCGGGTGTCCCAGGTGCGGGCCGACCCTGGCGCCGGACCTGCAGGCCTGCAGACCCATTGCGCCAGTGGTGGCGCGGGTCAGTGCTTTGCGGTCAGCGCGACGGGTGCGGCAAGCGCAACCGTGGCAGCCGGTGCCGACACGGTGGCTGGCGTGTCGATCGCACCGGCCTTGGTTGCCGGCCCGTGGAACTGCATCACCAGCGGCACGATCAGCAGCGCGACGATGTTGATGATCTTGATCAAGGGGTTGATGGCCGGGCCCGCGGTGTCCTTGTAAGGGTCACCGACCGTGTCGCCAGTGACTGCCGCCTTGTGCGTCTCGGAGCCCTTGCCGCCATGGTTGCCGTCTTCGATGTACTTCTTGGCATTGTCCCAGGCGCCACCGCCGGTACACATCGAGATGGCCACGAACAGGCCGGTCACGATGGTGCCCATCAGCAGGCCACCAAGGGCGGCCGGGCCGAGCAGCAGGCCGACCACGACCGGCACCACGACTGGCAGCAGGGAGGGGATCATCATTTCCTTGATCGCGGCCGTGGTCAGCATGTCGACTGCCTTGCCGTATTCGGGCTTTGCGCTGCCGTCCATGATGCCCTTGATCTCGCGGAACTGACGCCGCACCTCGACCACGACCGCACCGGCAGCGCGGCCGACGGCCTCCATCGCCATCGCGCCGAACAGGTAGGGAATCAGGCCGCCGATGAACAGGCCGATGATGACCATCGGATCGCTCAGGTCGAACTTGATCACGCTGCCGTAGGACTCGAGCTTGTGTGTGTAGTCGGCAAACAGCACCAGCGCGGCCAGGCCGGCCGAGCCGATCGCATAACCCTTGGTTACCGCCTTGGTGGTGTTGCCCACCGCGTCCAGCGGATCGGTGATTTCGCGTACGCTGGCAGGCATTTCGGCCATTTCGGCGATGCCGCCTGCGTTGTCGGTGATCGGGCCGTAGGCGTCGAGCGCCACGACGATACCTGCCATGCTGAGCATCGAGGTGGCGGCCACGGCGATGCCGTACAGGCCGGCTATCGTGTACGAGACCCAGATCGCGACACACACGAAGATCACCGGCCAGGCGGTGGAACGCATCGACACGCCCAGGCCGGCGATGATGTTGGTGCCGTGACCGGTGGTCGAGGCCTGCGCGATGTGCCGGACCGGCGCATATTGGGTTCCGGTGTAGTACTCGGTGATCCAGACCAGCACACCGGTCAGGATCAGGCCGACGGCGCAGGAACCGAACAGCGCCATCTGGGTGCCGCTGGCCTTGATCGCGTTGTCGGGAATCAGCCAGACGGTGACGAAGTAGAAGGCAATCAGCGACAGGCCACCGGCCACTGCCAGGCCCTTGTACAGGGCCGGCATCACGTTCGTCATGCCGGGCGAGGCCTTGACGAAGAAACACCCGATGATGGAGGCGATGATCGACACCGCGCCCAGCGCCAGCGGATACACCACGGTGGCGGTACCGGCGTTGGTGATGAGCAGCGCGCCCAGCACCATGGTGGCGATCAGCGTGACCGCATAGGTCTCGAACAGGTCGGCCGCCATGCCGGCGCAGTCACCGACGTTGTCGCCGACGTTGTCGGCGATCACCGCCGGGTTGCGCGGGTCGTCTTCCGGAATGCCGGCCTCGACCTTGCCAACCAGGTCGGCGCCGACGTCCGCGCCCTTGGTGAAGATGCCGCCACCGAGCCGGGCGAAGATGGAGATCAGCGAGGAGCCGAAGGCGAAACCGATCAGCGGGTTCAGCAGTTTGGCCAGGTTGGTGCCAGGCGTATGGTTGCCGTCGCCCACCAGGAACCAGTAAAACGCGGTGACGCCGAGCAGGCCCAGACCGACCACCAGCATGCCGGTGATGGCGCCGCCACGGAAGGCGACGTCCAGCGCCGGGCCGATGCCCCTGGTCGCAGCCTGAGCGGTGCGCACGTTGGCGCGCACCGAGACGTTCATGCCGATGAAGCCGCAGGCGCCGGAGAGTACCGCGCCGATGACGAAACCGACGGCCGACAGCGTATCGAGGAATACACCGATCAGAATGGCGAGCACGACGCCCACGATGGCAATCGTCTTGTATTGCCGCTCCAGGTAGGCTGCCGCACCGGTCTGGATGGCCGCCGCGATCTCCTGCATGCGCTGATTGCCAGCGTCCTGGGAAAGAATCCAGCTGCGGGCCCAGAAGCCGTAGGCCACGGCCACCAAACCACAGACTAGCGCCAATATCAGCACCGAATTGCCCGCCATAGTCGTACCTCCTCCTAATCAATCGGAGGCAAGCCGCAGCACGTCGCAGCTGCCACTCGCCCCGCTTCAGTCCAAAGACCTGGGTTTTACTTCAAGGGCACAACGCCTGCCGTGCCCGGCTGCGTTGCTTCCTCGTACGTCCCATCAGGAGTCGATTGGCCAACGCACGGACTGTAACTGAAATTAACACCGCTTTTGGGCTGCAAGATGGGCGTCAGTAAAATCGGCGTTAATCCCAGGGCGCCGCTTTGCCGCGGCAACCGCCGTACCCGCCGGCTGTGCAGGTACCGATGCCCTGCGACACCAAGCACAAGACACCAACGGAGAATTTTCATGTCCCTGGACAACGTCAGCCCTGGCACCGGCGTGCCCGATTCCTTCAATGTGATCATCGAGATTCCGATGAATGCCGATCCGGTCAAGTACGAGGTGGACAAAGCCACCGGAGCGATTTTCGTGGACCGCTTCATGAGCACCTCGATGCACTATCCGACCAACTACGGGTATGTGCCCAAGACCATCAGCGGCGATGGCGACCCGGTCGATGTGCTGGTGATCACGCCGGTTCCATTGATTCCGGGCGTGGTCGTGACGTGCCGGCCGATCGGCATCCTGAAGATGCAGGACGAGGCCGGCGACGACGGCAAGGTGCTCGCGGTGCCGATCGACAAGATCCTGTCCATCTACACCCAATGGCAAAAGCCGGAAGATCTCAACCCGATGCGGCTCAAGACCATCGCCCATTTCTTCGAGCACTACAAGGATCTCGAGGTTGGCAAATGGGTCAAGATCCTGGGCTGGGAAGGTCCGGATTCGGCGCGCAAGGAAATCATGGACGGCATCGCCAGCTACGAGCGCGCGCAGCAGGCGTGACAAACTGCGAGCGCGCGCAGCAGGCGTGACGAGATCGGCGCCGCATGCTGCCGGGCGCCGGCGCGTCAACGGTGCGGGTCGGGAAAGATGAGGCGCTGCAGGCCGCTGCCGCGGGCAAAGGCGGTCCACTGGCCCTGCGGTTGCGCCAGCCGATCGGCCAGCGCCCACCAGGTGCTGGGATTGAGTCCGAGCCCCACGTGGCTGGCCACGACCTCGATGTTCTCGGTGTGCGGATTGCGCGGGCAGCGTTCTTGTACGCTGGCCCTCCAGGCGACCACCCCGTCGGTGCGCGAGTAGATTGAACTGGTGGGCACTGACGGCGCCTGGGGCAGGTCGTATTGGGCCGTCTCACGTTCGATGTCGCGCCCGCTGGCCAACGCGTACAGGCGCCAGGCGTTGGTGCTGGTGTGTCGGCCCGCAAACGGCGTCCCCAGCGTGATCACGCTGCGCACCAGGTCCGGCGTCAGCTTGGCCAGCTCACGCGCATAGATGCCGCCCAGGCTCCAGCCGATCAGGCTGGCCTTGCGGCCGGTGCTGGCCACCGTTTCCTCGAGTTGTTCCCGGGCCGTGCGCAACACGCCGGCACGTGGCCCGAAATTGAATCCCTGCTTCCAGCCCGACGGGGTGTACCCCAGGTGGCGCAGGTAGCTGCGCAGCGGAACCGTCGACGTGTCGCTGGCGGACAGGCCGGGAAACACGATGACCGGATGGCCGTCTCCACGGGGTGCGCGCTGCAGCGCAAACCAGGCCGGAAGCAGGGCACCGAACTCCCACGGCGCGCGCAATTCCATCGCGAGCAGCAAGGCATTCGGGGGCGGATGGGCTTCGTGCGATTCAGGAGCTGTCATGGGATCGGGTGTTGCTTCGGGCGGGTCTGGAACCGGGATGGCAGGGCGATGTGAGTCGCCGCCGCCATTGACAGGAATCGACGGCGTGGCGGCGGCTGTGTCATGGATGTATTTTCTTGGCCTCGTGGGGCCCCTGCATTCTAGGCAGGCCTTGTTTTCGTCGCTCGATGCTGGTGTCCCGGCGGT
>Ga0163154_10007739_pt1 | contig 12719 bp, 7 predicted proteins | sample OliLakLV19MP9P1_FD_148649 | JGI IMG/M metagenome (GOLD analysis project Ga0163154, IMG submission 148649) | Freshwater microbial mat bacterial communities from Lake Vanda, McMurdo Dry Valleys, Antarctica - Oligotrophic Lake LV.19.MP9.P1 | ecosystem: Environmental > Aquatic > Freshwater > Lake >... | reverse complement strand
CTCTTGCTCGGCCGGGTCGTTCAATTCGCTGAACGCATTCCCGAGCTCCATGCCCGCGACGTAGAGCTCGAAACGCTCGGCCAAGCGCGGATCACCGGGCTTCTGCTTCGCGAGCGGACAGATCGCGACGGGATAGTCGACGACGAAGACGGGCCCGGAGAGAGTGTCCTCGCACGTCGCCTCGAACACGTCGTTCATGAGCTTCCACGGGTCGGCGACGTCGTGGAGTTCGAGGTCCTTCGCGCGCCGACGCACCTTCGTCGCGTCGTCGAAATCGAAGCCGTTCTTCTCACGGAAGAGATCCGTGTACCCGACGCGCGGGAACGGAGCCTTCAAGTCGTACTCACTGCCGCGGAACGTGACCTTCGTCGTGCCATTCACCGCGATCGCGCAGCGTTCCACGATCTGCTCGGCGATCTCCTGCATGCGGCGGTAATCGGCTTGTGCCTCGTACAACTCGAGCATCGTGAACTCGGGGTTGTGGCGCTGCGACAACCCTTCGTTGCGGAAGTTGCGCGAGATCTCGAAGACGCGCTCGAGCCCGCCGACGACGAGCCGCTTCAAGTAGAGCTCCGGCGCGATGCGCAGGAAAAGATCGCAGTCGAGTGCGTTGTGATGCGTCACGAACGGCCGCGCGGCGGCGCCGCCGGCGATCGGGTGCAAGGTCGGCGTCTCGACCTCGAGGTACTGCTCGCTCTCCAAGTAGCGCCGGATCGTCGTGAGCGTCTTCGCACGCTTGACGAAGACGTCGGCGACGCCTTCGCTCGCCCACAAATCGACGTAACGACGGCGGTAGCGCAGCTCCTTGTCGACGAGTCCGTGCCACTTCTCCGGCGGAGGAGCGACGGCCTTCGCGAGCAACGTGACGGATTCGGCCCAGACCGTCGGCTCGCCCTTCTTCGTGTGACCGAGCGTCCCCGTGACACCGACTAGATCGCCACCGTCGAGGAGCTTGCGGTCGGGCCACCACGCTTCGAGCTTGTCGCGCTCGAGCCCGACCTGCAGCCGACCCGTGCGATCGCGGACGGGCGCGAAGACGAGCTTGCCGAAGTCGCGCAGGAGCTCGATGCGGCCCGCGACGGTGACACGGGTGCCGACGAGCGCCCCCGGTGCCTCGGGCGTGCCGGCACCCGCGAGCAGCTCGCCGATCGGGGTCCCGCTGACGCCGCGCGCCGGGTACGGATCGATGCCGCGCGCGCGCAGCGCCTCGATCTTCGCGATGCGGTCGGGGTGGGCAAGGTCGGTCATGGGCGGTCGGAGAGGGTAGCGGCCGCGAGGATCCCACCCAACGGGCTGTGCGCCCGTCGACTCTGGGAGATCGATCGCAGCCCCGGGCCCGGGGCGATTGGCCGGTTGTCGGGCGCTTGCGCCGCACACGTCGGTGGCTCTACCCTCAGCCTGCGTTCGAGTCGCTTCTCTCTTTCCCTTGCTGAGAGGTCGTCCCATGCTGTCGCTCGCTCCGTGGGTTCGCGCGGTGCTCATCGCGGTCGTCCCGCTGGTCCCGGCCGGGTTGGCACGCGCGCAGGTGCCTGATCCGAAGAATTGGACGGTGCAGCAGGGCTGGGCCTACTGGGCGCACCCGGATCGCAACTACGAGTTCAAGGTTACGAAGACCGACGTCGCGGCCGCAGCCGTGCCGAGCGGCGACTTGCTCGAGCACGGTCAGTACCTGATCCAGGAGATGCTGGCGCACGTTCCACCCTCTGGCAATACGCTCGGGAGCGTCGTTATGCGCGTACGGCCGACGGACAAGGTGAGAGACAAGCCGAAGGCGAAGTTCTCGTTCAAGAACAAGGACAAGTCGCTCTTGGAGATGCACACCGAGTACGGCGAGTCCTTGGTGTACAGCTACTGGGATCAGCCCGAGACGCTCACGAAGTACATGCCCGGCCACTACGACAAACACGAAGTCCTTCACTACCAGGCGCCTTGGTGTGGCGCAGATCCCATCTACGATGGCGGCACCGTCGGAGTCGTCATCAACGGGCCGTTGAGTACGAAGGACCTCTTTCGCCACTACTGGTGGGCGCTCGTTGGTGCGCTTGTCGTTGGGATCGCTGCGGCTTCGGCCTGGCGGAAGCTGCGCGCCAGCCCATCGTGACCGAGTCGATCTCCTAGGCGCCGGTGCGCAGCGGGAGTGCGACACGAAGTCCCAGCGTATGGTTCGAACCGCCGGGTCCGTCCCACTGCACATACGACGGACGCGTCACCCGCAGCGGCACAGCGAAGCTCCCGCCGCGGAAGGCACGTGTCCCGCGCTCGGGTTGGCCAATGCGCACGGGAGTGATCGATCCGAACTCGTCGGCGCACCATTCACTGACGTTCCCGAGACAATCGTGAAGTCCGTAGGCGTTCGGTCGATACGCACCTACAGGCGCAGTGAGCACGTGGCGGTCGATCCAGGTCGCGATGCCGGGACCGGGTGCTGACCTTCCAAGGTCGAGCACGTTCTCGTGCTCCTCGAGACTTGCGATCGTCGGCCCGTATCCGTGGAGCTCCCATGCGCCCGCGCGCGCGGCGTATTCCCATTGGACTTGTGTCGGCAACTCCACGGCGAGTCGATCGCAAAACTGCCGAGCCTCCATCCAACTCACACCCTCCACGGGGAACTCCTTCGTAGCTGGAATTCCTTCGTAGGCACCCGGCACCACCCGGGACGGATTCGAGCCCATGACCCGGAGCCACTGGCCCTGTGTGACCTCGTACTTCGACATCCAGAAGGCGCCGATCTCCAAGGTGTGAGGGGCTTCGAGCGGATCGGGAGGCGGGTCGGTCTGCGGGGAACCGAGGCGCGCTGTTCCCCCCGGAAGCAGGATGAGGGTCATGCCCGAGTCCGCTTTGCGTGGCATCTCCCCGCGCAGGGGCGGGCGAGTGCCGCTGGCCACGAACCAGAACTGCCACAGCCCCGAGTCGACGTCACGCTCGAGCGGCACGAGGCCGAGTTGCGGCACGAGTCGTAGACCAGCGTAGGCGGGGAGCGTAACGATCTCGGAGATCGCGCTGCCCCACGCCTCGAGAGCGCCGAGGGAATCGCGTTCCAGATTGCTGGCGACGGCTCGTCTCCCGACAACCTCGTCACGCAAATGCAAAAGCGTGGCGAACTGGACGAGTCTCTCGTCGGAGGTGCGGAGAGAGCTCCTGACCGCTTCGAAACCCTGCGTCGTGTCGCGTGGAGCCTGCCTACCGCCGTGCTTCAACATGCGGCTCTCCAGGTCGGCGACCTGCTTCAGCCAATCATCCATGGCGAGGACCCGCGCTGGAACGGCGGGCCAAAGTTCCTTCTCGACGGCGAGCAGTGCGGCTACCGCCATCGTGTCGCCGCGCTCTTGCGCTTCCGCACGCGCCCGTTCCTTTTCGTCTCGCTCCTGGGTGATGCGCTTGACGAAGAGAGCCACCGAGGCGAGTAGAAGCCCAGTGCCGGCCGCCGCGGTCACGACTGCCGCTCGATGTCGCTCCGCGAACAGCCGCAGCGCATGCCTCACGCTCGGCGCGCTCGCGCGAATCGGTCGGCGGTCGATCCACGCCTCGAGGTCGGACGCGAGCTCCTCCATGCTCGCGTACCGCCGCTCGATCTCGCGGGCCATGGCCTTCTCGCAGATCGCCACGAGGTCCGGGTCCGCGGTCGGAGCCCACGCCGCCACGCGTGCCGGCGGGCCGTGCAGCACGAGGCCGAGCACGGTGCGCGGCGAGATCCGTCCCTCGGACGGCTCGTACGGCGCGTGGCCCGTGAGCAGCAGGTAGAGCAGACCACCGACGGCGTACACATCCGTGCGCGGGCCGACGCGGGACAGCTCCCCGCGAGCTTGCTCCGGCGCCATGTAGAACGGCGTCCCGAGCACATCGCCGTCGAGCGTCTGCAGCACCGCATTCGCATCGCCGGCCGCATCCTCGCGGTCCGTGTGCACGCTCGACAGCGTCCCTGTCTTGCTCCAGCGCACGAGGTCCATCTCCTCGCGCCCGGTCACGCGTGCGAGGCCCCAGTCCATCACGTACACCTCGCCAAAGCGGCCGATGCGCACGTTCTCGGGCTTGATGTCGCGATGCACGACGCGCTTCGCGTGCGCGAACGACATGGCCTCGCAGACCTTGAGCAACACGCCGAGTGCACGGGCGAGCGACCATCCGTCCTCCCCTGCGCGCGCCTTGGCGAGCACCTCGCCCAGGTTCTGCCCGCGGATCACGGGCATCGTGAAGAACGGACCCTTCTCGTCGATCGACAACTCGTGGACGGGAGGGATGCCTGGGTGCGCGAGTTGGCCGGTGACCTGGGCTTCTTGCAGGAAACGCGCGAGGTAGTGGCGGCGGACCTCGCCGTCCGCGTTCGCAGCGCGCTTCGGATGCAGTCGCTTCAGCGCGAGTGTCCGACGCAGATCCGGGTCGCGCACTTCGAGCACGATTCCCATCCCGCCTTCACCCAACACCGCGCCCTCGACGTGCCGCGACTTCAGTGAGCCGTGTTCGCGCAGTCGCTCGAGGATGGAATCGACGTGATCCTTGTCGAGCGCGGAGATCGGATCTCCGTCGTCGCGACCCGTGGAGCGCGGCCAGCGATCGGTCATGGCGAGGGGCGGCCCGGATCCTCGACGCGGTTGACGGAGCGAGCGAGAAGAGCATCGCGCCGAACGTCGGGGGTGGGGCGGCAGATTCTAGACTCGCGCGCCGCTGTCGGGCTCTACGCGGCTCTGTCGGGCTCCACGCTTTGATCCGTCCTCGCCCGGACTTCTGAGGCCCGACCAGGTCCCCGCGGAGACCTGGTGGAGGATCGGGGGTTCGAACCCCTGGCCTCGACAGTGCAACTGTCGCGCTCTACCAGCAGAACTCCCTCCCACGTCGATGCATGAAGTGTCGGCGGGCAGCGAAGTCAGGGAACTCCATCCGATCGGCAGCATCCGTCCGAGTCGCGGCGAACTCGCGTCGACCTCGTTCCAGGGGAGTTCATCGTCCGTGATGTCGCACGCGGGTGCTGCGCGTGCTGAGCAAGAACTACACGGCGCTTGCACCAACCCCCTCTTCCCAGTCCCTGTCAGAGCAGGCGCGCGGAACGTCCTGAGCGGCGAGCCGCGGGTTAGGCCGAGTGCGCGTCGTGGTGAGACGCGGGGCATGGGGTTTGCACCGCTTCCTTCCAACGCACTGCGTCTGTCGCGCGGACGCAGTCCCGCTTCCAGTCCGAAGATGCGCAGTGCGCCCGCACGCGACACACGCGCGCGGGTCAGCACGTGCGGATCACGACGTGCAACGCTCACGACGGCGGTCTGCGACTTGAGAATGATCACAAGAGCGCAGTTGACTCGCGCTGCAATCACCTTCAACCGCTTCCACGTCCACCTTCACCTTTTCCAACTTCACCTTCCAACCTTACGCCGGAGCACGACATGAATAACGCCACCAAGACCACCACGGACGACATCGACCAACTGAACTCCTTCTTACGCGGCGAGATCTCCGCCGTCGAGACCTACGACCAGGCCATCGAAAAGCTGAAGAGCGAGCCGACCATCGCAGAATCCCTGCGGGCGTGTCGCGAGTCGCACGACCGTCGCGTCAGCGCGCTCCGGGGCGAAATCCGCCGTCTCGGCGGCGAACCCGCGGACGGTTCGGGAGTCTGGGGCGCTTTCGCCAAGGCCGTCGAAGGCGGTGCCAAGGTCTTCGGCAAGGGAGCCGCCATCGCGGCTCTCGAAGAAGGTGAAGACCACGGCCGCGACGACTATCTCGGCGACCTCGAGAAGCTCTTGCCGGCGACGCGGGCGTTCGTACAGACGCATCTCGTCCCCGAACAGAAGCGCACGCACGACGCGCTTTCGCGGCTGAAAGCGACGCTCTGAGCCGCGAACGCCGAGCGCCGGTCATTCGTCAAACAGCCCGTGGGCGTTCGCGCCTGCTGGCTGTCCGTTTTGGATCAGGTGCTCCCGGAGCGCCGACCGAAAGGCTTTCGATCACCACGAGGCGCGTGAGGGGGACTGCGACGCTTGTCGAGCTCAGTCGGGCTCTTGGGGCTTGGCGCGCACCGCATACTCGACGGGCGGCGGCGTGCCGTACTTGCGTCGTGTGTAGACGTGGGTGATCTCGGCGCCGACGAAGAAGATCAATGAGGCGTAGTAGATCCAGGCCATCAGGACCACCACGGATCCAGCCGCGCCGTACGCCGAGCCGATGCTCGCGCGGCCGATGTACAGGCCGATCGCGTACTTGCCGACGACGAAGAAAATCGAGGTGATCACCGCGCCGAACCAGACGTCGCGCCAACGGATCTTCGCGTCGGGGAGGAACTTGAAGATCATCGCGATGTACACCGTGACGATCCCGAACGAGATGACGGTGTCGACGACCTGCCAGAGTGCTGGCTGCAACGCGACGCGGCCCTCGAGCCACGACCCCGCGGCCGACAGCGCCGAGCTGATCACGAGCGATACGAGCAGCAGGAAGCCGAATGTGAAAATCATCGCGAGCGACAGGATCCGGTCGCGCACGAGCGACCACAGGAAACTGCGCTTCTTCTTGGCCTCGGTCTTCACGTCCCAGATCCGGTTGAGCGCACTCTGCAGCTCGATCAACGCCGTCGTCGCGCCGATCACGAGGGTCACGAGGCCGATCGCCAGCGCCACGAAGCCGCGCTTCGGGCCTTCGGCGTTGGAGAGGACCGTCTGGATGACCTCGGCCCCGTTCTGCCCGACCATCCCGCGCATCTCCTCGACGAGTCGGCCTTCGACGGCCTCGCGGCCGAAGGCAAGGCCCGCGACCGACACGACCACGAGCAAGAGAGGAGCGAGCGAGAGCAGCGTGTAGTACGAGAGCGCGGCCGCGAGGTGCAGCGGCTGATCCGCCTGCAGCTCCTCGACGACCTCTCGGATCATGGACCAGGCTTCGCGCAGTCGTTTTCGCATCGCTCACTCACGATGGGTGCGACGAGTCGCCGAAAATCGAGCGATCTCGTCGATCTCGCGCTGCATCCACCCCTCCCTAGGAGGCTTGGTGGAGGATAGGGGGTTCGAACCCCTGGCCTCGACAATGCCATTGTCGCGCTCTACCAACTGAGCTAATCCCCCGCGTTTCCAGGTCCGGGCAGAGAGGCCCGGATGCCGCTCGGTCGCCCGAGCGGGTGGAGAAAGATGCCCCCGGCGGAGGAGGCTGTCAACGTCGGCGCGGGGAACGTGCTCGATCCGCGTCGATTCCCCGGCGCGCGTGTCCGGGGGAACCGAGTCGAGGGTCGCACTCGGCTATCCTGCGCGCTTTCCCGCGTCGCAACCCAAAGCCTCCGAACACGTGTCGCAACTCTACGAGCCGTCCACTTTCGAGAAGCGCTGGCAAGAGCGTTGGATCGCGTCCGGCGTTTTCACGGCGAAGAATCCGGGCGAGCCCGGTTTCGACGCAGCTCAGCCGAAGTACTACGTGCTCGACATGTTCCCGTACCCCTCGGGATCGGGTCTTCACGTCGGGCATGCACTCGGGTACGTGGGCACGGACATCGTCGCGCGGCGCAAGCGCATGGAGGGCTTCAACGTCCTGCATCCGATGGGCTGGGACGCGTTCGGGTTGCCCGCGGAGCAGTATGCGATCCAGACCGGCAAGCATCCGCGCGCGACGACGGACGAGAACACGGCGAACTTTCGTCGCCAGTTGCAGAACATCGGGCTCAGCTACGACTGGACGCGCGAAGTCGACACGAGCCACGCGACGTACTACCGCTGGACGCAGGCGCTGTTCCTCGAGCTCTACGAGCGCGGGCTCGCGTACCAAGCCGAAGTCGCCGTGTGGTGGTGCGAGGAACTGAAGACCGTCCTCGCGAACGAAGAGGTCATCAACGGCCGCAGCGAGCGCGGCAACTTCCCGTGCGTGCGGCGTCCGCTGAAGCAGTGGATGCTGAAGATCACCGCGTACGCGGAGCGGTTGCTGGCCGACCTCGACGGTCTCGACTGGCCCGAGTCGATCAAGATCCAGCAGCGCGAGTGGATCGGTCGGTCCGAAGGCGCCGAGGTGCGTTTCGACCTGGAAATCCAGGGTGAAAGCGTGACCGTGTTCACGACGCGGCCGGACACGTTGTGGGGCGCGACATTCCTCGTCTTGTCGCCCGAGCACGCGTTGGTGAAGCGCATCACGACCGCGGGCCAGCGCCCCGCGATCGACGCGTACATCGCGACCGCCGCGTCCAAGTCCGAGGTCGATCGCACGGATGCGTCGAAGGAGAAGACCGGCGTGTTCACGGGCTGTCACGCGCACAACCCCGTGTTCGCAGTCGACGATCCGCGCGGTCGCGTGCCGATTTGGATCGCCGACTACGTGCTCGCGACGTACGGCACGGGCGCGATCATGTCCGTGCCCGGGCACGACGAGCGCGACTTCGAGTTCGCGAAGAAGTTCGGTCTCCCCGTGCGCGAAGTCGTGCAGCCGCCGACGGGGACGAAAGGACTTGGGGACGGCGTGTGCTTCACGGGCGAGGGAATCGCCGTGAACTCGGGTGCGATCGACGGGCTCGCCACACCTGAAGCGAAGCGGAGGGCGAGCGAGATCCTCACCGATCGCGGCGTCGGTCGCCCGAGGATCACCTACAAGCTGCGCGACTGGCTCTTCTCGCGTCAGCGCTACTGGGGCGAACCGTTCCCGCTGCTCCATCGCGAGGACGGCACGATCGTGCCCGTTCCGCTCGACGCGTTGCCGGTCATCCTGCCGGAAATGACGGACTTCAAGCCGTCGAGCGACGGGTCCGCGCCGCTCGCGCGGGCGAAGGACTGGGTGGCGACGACGGACCCGACGAGCGGCCAGTCCGCGCGTCGCGACACGGACACGATGCCCGGTTGGGCCGGATCGTGTTGGTACTGGTTGCGCTTCATGGATCCCGCGAACTCGTCCGCGCCGTTCTCGAAGGAGGCCGAGCAGTACTGGGCTCCCGTGGATCTCTACGTCGGCGGCGCGGCGCACGCGGTGATGCACCTGCTCTACGCGCGCTTCTGGCACAAGGTGTTCTTCGACGCGGGGCTCGTGCACACGAAGGAGCCGTTCCAGCGCCTGTTCAACCAAGGCATGGTCACGGCGTTCGCGTACGAGGACGCGACGGGCCGACTCATCGCGAGCGACGAAGTCGAAACGCGTGGCGACGCGTACGCGCGCACCGTGACGGGCGAGCCGCTGAAGCAGATCGTCACCAAGATGGCGAAGAGCTTGAAAAACGTCGTCAACCCGGACGACATCGCGGCCGAGTACGGCACCGACGCGTTCCGGCTCTACGAGATGTTCATGGGGCCGCTGGCCGACTCGAAGCCTTGGAATCCGCGCGACATCCCCGGTTGTCGGCGTTTCCTCGAGCGCATGTGGCGCGTGTACGTGGACCCCGAGGGCGAGGCACCGATTCGGCCTGCGCTCGCGCGCGGGGCGAGCGAAAAGCCGCTCGAGGGCGATACCGCCCTGCTCGAGCGCTCACTCCACAAGGCGATCCAGCGCACGACGGACAGCTTCCAGTCGTTGAACCTGAACACCGCGATCGCGGGCTTCATGACGTTCGTGAACGACGCGACGCGCATCCCGTCCGCGCTGACGCGCTCGCAAGCGAAGCGCTTCCTCGAGCTCGTGTCGCCCTTCGCGCCGCACGTCGCGGAGGAATTGTGGAGCCGCATGGGCGAGCCCGGCCTGTGCTGTCAGAGCCGCACTCCTGCCGCCGAACCTCGCTGGCTCGTCGAGGACGAGATCGAGATCGGGGTCCAAGTGAACGGCAAGTTGCGCGCGAACACGCGTGTGCCGCGCGTCGGCGACGCCACGGTGCTCGAAGCGGCCGCGCGCACGGCGGCCGCGGCGCACTTGACCGGGAAGGAGGTCGTCAAGGTGGTCGTCGTGCCCGGAAAACTGGTCAACTTCGTCGTGCGCGGCTGAGAATGTCACCGCCCGACCTGCGCACTTTCCCCCGGAGGTCTCCGTGATCCAACGACTCGCCATCCTCATTCCATTCCTCTTCGCCGCCTGCACGTACGTCGGCACCCATGCCGTGCGCGGTTCCGGCGTCAGCACCAGGGTCACGCGTAGCGTCGCGCCCTTCGACGCCATCGACGCTTCCGGGGCCTTCGAACTCCAGGTGACGGCTGGCGCGAAGACAACCGATGTCGTCGTCCTGGGTGACGACAACATCGTGAAGTACTTCGTCACGCAGGTCTCGGGATCCACGCTCGAGCTCCACCTCGAATCCGGGTCCTACGAGCCGAAGACGCCGCTCGTCGTGCGCGTGTCGACGCCCGCTCTCGAGAACGTCCAGGCGAGCGGCGCGATCCGGATCAGCGCCACGGGTCTCTCGGCCGCGGACTTCCGCGCGGGCCTCTCCGGTGCCTGCCAGATGCAGGTCTCGGGTACGGTGGACCGGGCGCGGATGACGAGCAGCGGGGCGTGCAAGGTCGAGGCCTACGACTTGGTCGCAGCCCGCGTCGAGCTCGAACTGAACGGCGCGTCGAAGGCCGAGGTGAGCGCCACGGAGCTCCTCGACGTCCAGGCGAGCGGCGCGTGCAACGTGCGCTACCGCGGGAAGCCGGAAGTGAAGTCGTCCACTTCCGGCGTGTCGTCGGTCGCGCCCGAGTAGCGCGCGTTCGGAGGTTTCGGCCTGAACAGCGCGAGTGCGGACTCTTCGGATCCGGGGTGCGCGTGGTTCGTGGGGCACGAGACTTCCCCGAGAGCGCGTGAAAGATCGAGCTCACGGGCTCACGGGCTCACGGGAACTCAGGAACTCGTCGCGTGGATCGGCGGCGCGGGAGTCCCTGATTTCTTCACGGACTCCGCGCCCGCTCCGTCGCTATCGTCCGCGCACGTGGATGCGCGCCCCGCTCGACCCGTGTCCCTCGTCGGACGCGAGGCCCTCTCGATCCTGCTCGTCGCGCTGACTCTGCGGCTCGCGTTCGTGCTCGCGTTCGACACGCCCGGCGAAGTCGCACGCGGGATGTGGGAGTGGGGGTATGAAGCGGGCTCGATCGCGACGTCGCTCCGCGAAGGGCACGGATTCGCGAACACGTGGACGCGCGACGTGGCGCCCTGGAGTTCGGGCTCGGGCGCGACCGGATGGCTCGTCCCCGTCTATCCGGGGCTCATCGCGCTTCTCCTCGAACTCACGGACGGGCTCACGCGCAGCACCGCGTGGATGCTGTTCGCGATCCAATCCGTGCTTTCCAGCTTCACGGCGGTCCTCGTGTGGGGACTCGGCAATCGGCTCGGGAGCGCGCGCGCGGGACGCATCGCGGCCTGGGCGCTCGCACTCCATCCTCTCGCGATCTGGCATGCAGCGTCGACCGTGTGGGACACGACGTTCGCGGCGTTCGCGTTCACGTTGGTGCTGACCCGGCTCGCCGCCTGCGAGAAGCGCGATGGTCGGCGGTCATGGTCCACGTTCGGCCTGCTGTTCGGACTCGCGTTGCTCGTGAACCCGGCACCCGTCGTGCTGGTACCCGTCGTCGCGTGGGTCGCTTGGCGCGCGAGGCCGCGTTTCTCCCTGTGGATCGGCGCGTTCGTGCCTTTCACCCTGGCCGCGAGCGCCGTCGTCCTGCCCTGGATGCTGCGCAATCACGCCGAGGTCGGTGCGTTCTCCATCCGCACGAACTTGGGCGTGGAGCTTTTCGTCGGGAACTATGACGGCGCGGACGGTCGCTACGCGCGCGATCGACATCCGAGTCATTCGCCCGAGGAATTCCGGCGCTACCGCGAGCTCGGTGAAGCGCGCTACGCGGCCGAGGCGTTCGCCCGTGCAACCGATTGGATCGTCGCGAACCCCGGAACTTTCGCCGTACTCTCCCTGCGGCGGACCGCGTCTTGGTGGATCGGCGAGGACCCGTTCACGGACACGCGCCGCGATCGCGGAGTCTCGGCGCGCGAGGATCCGAAAGCCTGGGCGAAGTGGATCCTGCACGGCGGCATCGGGATCCTCGGAATCCTCGGCGCACTCCTCTGGGCGCGCGCATCCGCGGCGCCGCGACCCTACCTCTTGACTCTGTTCGTGGTGCCGCCCGTCTACCTCGTCACGCACGTGTTCGAGCGCTACCGCTGGCCGATCGAACCCGTGCTCGTCTTGTGCGCGGCCTGGCTCGTCGCCAAGGTCTTCCCGCGGCTCCTCGCGCGCGCGCCAGACGCTCCCGGGTAGGCTCTGCCGCCGTACATGACGAAGAACGACGACAAGACGAAGAAGAGGGACGAGCCGGCACAGCCGCTCAGGAGTTTCAAGGACCTCGTGCGCTCGCGCGGCGGGACGCCGCAATCCGAGACGAAAGAGCCCGAGGTGACGTACGACGGCGAGCTCGCCGCGCGCGCCCACACGCTCGGCGACGAAGCGTTGGACGCCACGGCGCGACAACGCATCGTGCGACGCCCGAACGCGTTCGGGCCGATGGAGCACGGGCCCGCTCCGTACAAGGACGAGGGCTCGGAGGAGATGCAGCTACTCGCATCGTTCCGCGTGCGCACGTTCTTTCCGCGCGACGTGACGCAACACGTCGCCGCGCTGCCGCGCGACCCCGATCCGGCTGAATACGGCGATCGTTGGGACCTGCGTTCGCAGTGCATCTACACGATCGACGGCGAGGACGCGAAGGACTACGACGACGCGATCTCGATCGAAGATCGAGCGGATGGATCGAGTGAGATCGGCGTGCACATCGCGGACGTTTCGCACTACGTGCGGCCTGGAACCGTGCTGGACGACGAAGCGCTCGCGCGCGGCACGAGCGTGTACCTGGCCGACCAAGTCGTGCCGATGCTCCCCGAGG
>Ga0163154_10007732_pt1 | contig 12727 bp, 12 predicted proteins | sample OliLakLV19MP9P1_FD_148649 | JGI IMG/M metagenome (GOLD analysis project Ga0163154, IMG submission 148649) | Freshwater microbial mat bacterial communities from Lake Vanda, McMurdo Dry Valleys, Antarctica - Oligotrophic Lake LV.19.MP9.P1 | ecosystem: Environmental > Aquatic > Freshwater > Lake >... | reverse complement strand
CTAATCACTGCTCAAAAGTCGTCAGGTAGATATTCATTATGAAAAATCAATTGCTAAAACCATTTCCTAGCAAAAGTTCTGGGAGATGTGATACCTGATTGCCAGGAACGGTGTCATACCCCACACTGCCGAAAATCAGTCATTTTCGGCAGTGTGGGGGTTAGGATGATACGCAGCAGTGCGTGTTTTAGGCGTACTACAAAAACTCGCCCAACCATCTTTTTCAGCAAAGTTTCAAAATGCTTACCTCCGCCCCGTAAATCCAAAAATCAAGACGTGCGATCGCGCGAACATCTGGCATCAGATGAAGTGGAATCATTGATCCAATCCGCGAAAGGGGAAGGGCGGCATGGACAGCGAGATGTTGCCTGCACGACTGCGATTGAACGCACCGCAATTAGTCAGAACTTTAGCATCCAGAGAAGTTAACGTCTGAACTATCTGTATAGCAACCATTTTCAAGATTCGTGGCACTATTTGACACGTATCTCGGCTTGACCCCAAGGTTATCTGCGTCCGGTGAGCGTCCGTTAGATCGCAGGTCCTCAGTGGAGACAGCCAATGAAGATCCTCGCTAAATTACTCAGATGAGTTATACATCAATTTTCGGGGAACACTAATATCATACAAAGTCACAAGGTCATGGCATGTCTCAAGAACGTTATGCCCGACATAGCCTCATCCCCAACTGGAAACAAGAAAGATTAGCGGAAGCGAAAGTTGCTGTTGTGGGGTGTGGGGCACTAGGAAATGAGGTGCTCAAAAACCTTGCGTTGCTCGGAGTTGGGAATATTTGGGTCATTGATTACGACACTATTGAAATTCATAATCTGACGCGATCTATACTATTTAGAGAATCTGACATTGGTAGATATAAAGCTGAGGTTGTTACTCAACGGCTCAAAGAACTCAACCCAGATATTCATATTCATCCAGTAATTGGAAAATTAGAAACAGATTTCGGTCGTGGCTTACTCAGTGAAATGGATGTAGTGGTAGGCTGCCTAGATAGTGTGAGAGCACGGCGATTACTTAATAAGAGATGTTACTCCGTTGGGATTCCATGGATTGATGGTGGAATCAATCATTACTCAGGTAATGTGGCTCTTTTTGACCCGAAAGAACCCGAAACTGCTTGCTATCGTTGCAAAATGGATACATCAGCATGGGAACGGTTTAACGAGAGCTACTCATGTGGTCTTTTAAGGGATGATTATCAGGAAGCAAAGCTAGCAACAACAATTATGACTGCTTCTGTTGTTGCTGCTTACCAAGCTGAAGTATTAGTTCAGCTTTTGTTAGGAAGCAGCAACTTAAAGCCAGGAACACAATTAGTTCTTCCAATAAGGCAACCACTTGGTTTCCGAATCATGGAGTTCACTGTAGATAAGGACTGTCCTGATCACCACTCAATTACCCAAAAATGGTATGAAGATTTGCCTCAGTTTCCGCTTGCTTACACACCATCTCAAGTTGCCGCAAAATTAGGTTTAAATAAAGATTGGAAATTAGAGTTACCGTTTGATTTTGTATCTAAAGCTTTTTGTAAAAATTGTGGCACTGTTGAACTGATAGGTACTCCCAGAGATATGGTAAGACAAAGTCAAAAGATTTGTTCTAAATGTGGATGTGGGGACAGAGAGATACCTCATTATTGCCAACTTGATCATACTCATGAAGATGCCGATCAACCGTTCTCTTTCTTCAAGCTCTGCCATAGAGAAACTATTCAATATATTCACTTGAATGAGCGTATAACATTTGAGTTGACAGAAGATTTATCCTTAACTAAACCAGAGGAATGCTAAATCATGAACCAAATTACCGTAACAGTGAGAAATCTCGGTGGTGACTTCCGCAAGGACGCTGATGTTCAAGTCGATATGACTTTAGGAGACTTTAAAGAAGCTGCTAAAGCATTTGCTGGACTGCCTACTAGTCTTCCCTGCTCGCTTGTTCTTGAGAAGACAAACAAAGTGATGAGGGACTCTGATACGTTTCAGAGTGCAGGTATTGAGTCGGGATCTGTTCTCATTCTTACCCCTGAAGCCGAGGGAGGCAGAGCATAAATGTCAACTCGTGATGATCGCCTATCAAATGATTATCGGGAACTGCAAAAGCTTTGTGCATTTAATGAACCGGTCAAGATTCAGATGCTTGAAGGTAGCCATGCTCCAGAATATTACCGGCTCCAGCTTTCCAACTGTAAGAGTGTCGAATCTGTGAGTAATGGAACACCAAGGTACCGAACCAATCATATTTTAGAGATTAGTTCGTTTCCTTTAGACTACCCTGATCCTGGAAAGATTCCTGACGTGAAGCTCATAACACCGATCTATCACCCTAATGTTTTTCCTAACAACGGGCTTTTTTGCTTAAAGGGTAGTGAGTTAGAGAGGATGAGTCATCCACTAGATGCTCTTGTGAAAAGGGTTATTGGGATGCTCCAGTATGAAAACCTCCGATTTGGAAAGCCAGCGAATCGTCAAGCGCGTGACTGGGCAAATATAAATAGTCATCTTTTCCCATTTAGTTCTAACTCTCAAACAAGTCAGTCACCTCAACGAGTAAGTTGGAGGTAGGTTTTATGGCTCAACTGCAATGGCGAGATAATGCTGATGTGTATAAGCCAATCATTTATCCACTCAGTTCATTCTTAGAGAGTCGAAGTCAACTAATTGATCGACAAAGCAGTAATTCTTTTAATCAGCAAATAGACAGTTTTCCAGAAATGTTAGTCTTTGTCACCCAAAGTGCGGAGACGCAGTTAATCAACCATCTTTCGGTCGATCCAAACAATGAAACAGGCGGTGCTCTAGTCGGCAATGCTTATTACTGTGCCACAAAGCAAAAACACTATACAGAAATAACAGGCTCTATTTCTGCTCCTTACACAGTAGGAAATAGAGTTCATTTCAGATTTACACCTGAATGTTGGCAGGAAATACTCAGAATCCAAAAAGAGCATTATCCACACACCACAATTGTTGGTTGGTATCATTCTCATCCAGGACATGGAATATTTTTGTCTGGAACAGATTTGAATACTCAAAGGCTATCCTTTAGAAAGATCTGGCAAATTGCGACCGTGTATGACCCAATTCGCGATGAAATAGGATACTTCTATGGAGGACAAGGTAAACGGTTAAGTCCCGTTTATTTAAATAGCTCAATATCCCCATCAAATGAAGAGACTTCAGAGCCATTAGTAACTAGAAGAATTGAATTGCCTCAACTATCTAAACGTGAAGTAGTTCCTCCTCAAAATATGAATATTGAGGCAAATGTATCCAATTTAGAATCAGAAAACTTTACTCAAGATGGCGATCAGAGACAAACCCCTAGAAGCTCTGAGTGGAGTGTCGTTTCTATCTTCGATGGTTTCAATTACTTGCTTAAACAAATTTTTCGTTACATTTTCAGAGAGAGAGAATAGATAATGGTATGGCAGGACTCATTTGAGAACTTTGGATGGGGGCTTCGATCCTTTTTTGGGGGTGGTGAGACAATCATTGGACCTCTTGATTCCCTACCTCCAACTGATATAGATGTTCGTGAGTTGAGAGACTATTCGGGAACTGCCACTCTCAATGAAATTACAGATGTATTGAAAAATCCAGGATCGAATTTTCATGACACACGAATCCTCAAAAACCATGATAGGTGTGCAACACAACCTACATTTAACGTTGGAAATTTTCTAGATATATCACGCGGTCGCATTCGCCCAAGTGAGAATGTTTGGTTACAGGAGAACAGCATCTATAAAAACCTTGCAATTATCGGACCCGCAGGATCTGGTAAAACTGATGGGTTTATTATTCCAGGTATAAAATCGGCAATTGATGCTGGCTTGTCCAATATAGTTATTGATGTTAAGGGTGGTTCATTAATTGATAAATTAGGACAATATGCAGAAAGTAAAGGTGTTCGAGTAATCTACTGGAGCGCACTTCCTCAAGAAGTCTCGCGTAGCCATAGTATTAACTTGTTAGATAATATTTCTTCTATTCAAGATGCTCAAATTTTAGCGAAAGCTCTCTATGGTAATACAGATGATTTAGGTGAAAATCGTCAGTTTGCCACAAGAGATATAACCTGGGTTGCTCAATGGATTATGCTCATTAAGCAGGTGATGGGTAGTTCCGCAACCTTAAAGCATGTATATGAAATAGCTCAAGATCCCTTAAACAGACTGAATCTACTACTGCAAAGATGCCAAGATTCTGCGTTGCAGCGATCAATACAGGCTCAACTAAGGCTTTTGGAGAATAGTGAAGATGCAGATCAAGCATTTACTTGGGTTATTCAAGATAGCCTTAGCTTTTTCTCTTGGTCAAATTTTGAGCAAGTTACGAACCACAGCGACATTTTACTGCGAGAAATTCAGAATCGCCAAACCCTTCTTATAATTGGGGCTGAGCTTGCAGGACGTGATATTTCTAAGAAAATCTCCTCCGCGCTAATTGATATCTTGATGACGATATTCTATGAACGATGGACTGACTCTAGTGGGGGATTAGGTATAGCTTTTTGGCTGGATGAATTTCCAAGGATACAAAAGCAAATTGATATAGCTGAGTTCAGTAGTGTAGCTCGTTCAGCTAAAGGTAGCATTGTAATTGCCGCACAAAGCCTGGAACAGATTGATCCTGACTATCGAGACCAAGTTATGGAAAATTTTGACACGGTTATCCTCTGTCGGGGGGTAGGTGATGGAACTGCTAATTGGCTAGTTAATCGTATTGGGGATAGACCTCAAAGCGTCAGGCGACGTAGATATCATGAAGCAAATTCTCAGGATGAGTTTCCTTGGTTACGCACGCGCTCTTCAAGAGAGCGGTACGAAAACTCACGAGAATATGTCTCTGTATTAGAGGCTCGTGAGATTAAATATCCTATTGGCGGTCAATTTGTTGCAACAATTCATTCTAGAACAGCTTGTCGAAAACCCTTTTTGGTGGATTACACAAGGCAAGTGGAACCAAATGTAAGATGGTGTCCCTCACCTAGAATTAGTCTTAATTGGAGAGATTCCAACCAAATGCCTTTGACACCGAGTTCCAGACTTGTCTGGCGGGAAGGTAATCAATCTCCTCATCTGGGGGAGCAAGCAAATGATCGTTCAAGGCTAAATTGGCGTGATTGAGATTTATAGGGAGTCATTATGCCTAACGACGGGCATTGGGGACAAGCAATTCAATTAGATCCATCAACAGGGCTATGGTACAAGTTCAAACATAATTCCGACAATACCTGGGAAATCTTATGCTCTGGAGATAGAGCCAGCCTTGATAGAAATAGCGTAATCTCTCACGATCATTATTGGCAAAAAGACGGGCGTTGGTACTTTCAAGGAAAAGTGGGGAATAATGACCATACGATTGGACGTGATGCGTTTTTGAGAGACCTAAGAAACCGAAATCAGAATGGAAATCTGAGCTTAACAAATGAAGAGAAGCGTGTATTGGGGATATCTAATAACGAAAATATTTTTCTAGCGGAGAGTCAAATCAAGAGCATAGCTGACCATAGAGCAAATCAAGCATATGGCAGTTCTGGCTATGTTGGTAACAATCACGGCATAGAGGTTTCCAGCTACGATCCCAACGGCGATGAAAGAATGAATCGGTTAGTGAATCAATCCCAACAATCCTCTGCCCAAAACCTGGTGTGGAGAGATAATCCAGAGCTAACAATGGAGACGCAATCACAACTCAACTGGAGAGACGATACCAGTAATCCAACTTCGTTATCTAATAATGTTAAAGCACAGTCTAATCAAAGAAAGCGCAAAGGCAGTAGAAGTATCAGGAAGTAGTTGAGGTTTCTTGTAGGTAGAAATGGAAATTTTTGAACCAGGCATTCGATGCCCTTGGACTAACAATACTTTCAGCGTTAACGACCATGGTAGAAAATGTCCTTGTTGTGAACGAGTTATTACACTCAGTGCGTGGCAAGAGAAAGGACGTTGTTTCTGTGGTAACACTTCTCTTGTAGAAGCAGTAGCTAGATCGTCGGCACCAACCCAAATCTTAAGGACTACACGTCCACAAACTCCAGCGAATTCTAGTAGCCCTAATGTTTCTAGACCAACTAGAACTACAACATCTAGTGTCCAAAGTACGTCTTCTACTACATCTTCAAGATCAATTCCTAGTTCTTCAAGTTACTCACCTGCAAGTGATTCTTCTTTACCTGTTTGGGTCTATGCACCTTTAATTTTTATAACAATCGTATTTGGTACGTGGATCTCTCAATCTAATCAACAGTCTAGAACTAGACCGTCTCAACCCCAAAGCTCTGCGCAGCCTCAGAATAATCCATCTCAGAACTATCCAAGCTGGAATTTCCCAAGATCGGCGTGCGGTGATTCTGATCCTCCCGGATTTCAAACTTTTTATCCGGTTTTCGTAAATCGAACTGATGAAAGTACTCTTCGCTATATCAAAAGTAATTATTGTATGGATGCAGATTTAATGACCAGGCAATCAGGTAATCGAAAATCTATTCAAGCTGCCTCTTTTAGGAGTAAGGAAAGAGCTTTTGAATTGTCTCAAATTATGCTGAGAGATCCGAGAATAAACAGTGCTGAGGTTGGTTCACCGTCACTAAAATGAAAACATTTGTATTGTGTTGCTCTGTCTTGAACGTTAAGTCATAAGTTGAAGCGGCATAATCGGGTAACCAGTGGATTTTCTGCCCTAGTCCTGTTCGCGTAGCGTGCCGCAGGCTTAGGCTGGGGCGCTTATTAACGGCATCTTGACCCAGCGTTTCACACGATTGGTAAGGCAAATACTCAAACAATTGAGCGCAAGCATTTAACCTTACGCACTCGAATTAAACGATTGGCTCACAAAACCATTTGCTTTTCCAAGTCAATATGGTTGCATGATGTGGTCATTAGTTTCTTCATTGATCGCTATGAGTTTGGCTTAAATGTCTAACCTCGATCTATAGGTCTACAACATTACCAAGGTAAGGAAGCATCGGTAATGTCCTAGACTTGTGGAAATGAGGGAAAGCAAGGGTTTCAGGCTCCTGCATACTAGCAAGTTTCACTGGCATACTCCTTAACGCAACTTTCTGCTCGCATACTCATTTAAACCCGTGAAGGGCGGGAGGATCAGAAAGGTTTGCTAAAGATTTAAAGTAACCATCAGCTTTTCTGATTGCGATCGCCCTTCCCGGTCTGGACTATCGAAACGGCTGAAACCCAATAAACTCGTAGATTAATTGCTTTTCCCGCAATTAATCAAAGGGTTATAACTGCTGACAGATAAAGCTTTTAGAATCAGTTCAGAGCTTTGGACTAAACTTGGACTAACGTCCTATTTTTGACCTTCCATTTTTTGAAGCGTGGAAGGGGTAAAGGTTCACAAGTTAACCTGATTAATCAAATGAAGAATTTCCACATCGTGGGAAAAATTCCACCCTTTATGAGACAGCCCCAACTGGCACATCCTAGTCTGTACTGTTAATGTACTGTTAATGTACTGGTGTACACGATCGGAAAGGATAGTGTGATGGCGATTGCTGACTACAAGGAGAAGGTATTCTTCAGTGTCTATCTGAAGGATCGGGTTGTAGATAGGAATATGCGCCCCAAGTCGGAGGCTTTACGTAACGTGCTTGCGGCTGCTTGTCAGCAGGATGATGTTCACCAGTAAAAAGCTTGAGTTGTAATAGAGCAAAAACCTACACTAATACAGTTCTTAGCATCTGGACATCTAAACTTTTAGATGTCCAGATGTTTCAGAGATGGGTGCTTGAACTTAGATGTTTAGATGTTTAGGCGTTTATCTCAGTGCTTGAGGTAAAATCTCCTCAGCCTAATGGATTCAAACAATGATCATCACTGTTGCATCGTTCAAGGGCGGTGTGGGGAAATCGACAACCGCTTTACACCTGGCTACCTATCTCCAAACAAAAGAACCAACGCTCTTAGTTGACGGTGATCTGAATCGCTCTGCTTTGCAGTGGGCAAGCTCTGGAAATCTACCCTTTAAGGTTGTGGACGAGAAAGCAGCGGTTAAACATGCCAAGAACTATCACCACATCGTCGTTGATACCCCTGCTCGTCCAGACCCTACTGAATTGAGAACGATCGCTGAAGGTTGCGATTTGCTGGTGTTGCCTACATCGCCTGACGCTTTGGCAATGGGGGCAATGCTGCAAATGCTGGAAGCCCTACAAGGATTAGATACTGATTACAAAATTCTCCTCACTCTAATTCCACCTGCACCAAGCAAGGTTGGAGACGATGCCAGAACTTCCTTACAAAATGCAGGACTACCTTTGTTCAAAACAGGGATTAGACGACTAGCTGTATTTCAACGTGCTGCTCTAGAGGGACTGCCTGTAAATCAGGTGAAGGGTGATTCTTATGCTGGGATTGCATGGCGATGCTACGCCGAAGTAGGAAAGGAGATATTGCCATGAGCAGTAAGAAAGAAGGAAGCCGCTTTGATAACCTCTTTGGAGCGGCTCGATCTGGTAAGACGGCAAAAACATCTGAACATCTAGACACTCAGACATCTGATACAACTGAGCATCTGAACATTCAGACATCTAAGAGTAAAGACCCAGGCTATCAACGGACCACTATCTACCTGCCAAAAGCCATGCACCGCCGTCTAAAAGCAGCGGCAGCGAACGAAGAGAAGGAAATGAGTGCGATCGTGGAAGAATTGCTAGAACAATGGTTGAGTTCAAGAGAAGATGCTTGAATGTCTAGATGTCTAGACATTCAAGCATCTTGCTATTTCTGATTTGTGTTGGCTTACCCTCTTAGAGGGTCTGTTCAAGCGTCTCGCCATGCTCTTTGAGCCATTGCTTGGCTTTTTCCAGCGTAGCTACTTGAGACCCCACAATGTTCCAAAAGCGTGGAGTATGGTTCGGCTCGATCAAATGTGCCAGCTCATGCACCACCACGTAATCAATGACAAACATGGGAGCCTTCACCAGTCGCCAGTTGAAGGTTACATTGTCGTTGGGTGTGCAGGAACCCCAACGATACTTGCTGTCAGTAATCTTCGCCTGATTGAACTCGACACCCAGGCGCTGGGCATAAACCTGAACGCGGGGAAGTATTTTTTCTTTGGCTTTCTGGATAAACCAGTTCTTAAAAACATTGCCGCGTTTCTCTGCCTGGTTTTTGGGTACGAGAAAGCGGCTATTGGCAAATTGGATATCGCCCTCTTCGTCCACTAGCTCTAACCGATAGTTGCGCCCCAGGTAGAGTAGGGATTCACCATTTACCAGTTCTTTGCCAGGAGGGTGGAGCAGCGGCTGATATTTTTGCGCGTGGTGTGTCTTTTCATAAAGCCATTGTTTGCGCGACTCTACTACTTGCTGAATTTTCTCAGGTTGCGTGCCTGTTGGCGCTTTGACGACGATCGAGCGATCGCGCTCGACGGTGATCGTCAGCGTTTTGCGGTTGGAGGAATAAACAACGTTGTAGTCGAGTTTCATAGCGATGCACCGCTGATTCATTGTGTTCAGTCTATTCAGCGTACAGAATTTGGTCGTTATTTTTATTAGCTAATTCCATCACGCGTGAAATAATTTGCTCCCGATTTTTCACCAGATTGGGAAGCTTGATAAAGGCTGGCGATAGCAATACCGCCTGGATTTCGGCTACGAGTTTATTACGGGCTGGAGTACTCTCCCAAAAGCCAGCCAATTGAAGCTCGCGCTCAATGATACTGAACACTTGTTGGGTGAGGGCAACCATCTGGGCAATCGTATCATCATCCAGGTTCATCTCCCCGAAGCATTCCCGCCGAAACATCCGGAAAAACGGCATCTGCTTTTTCTTGTGCAAGCCGTAGGTGGGTTCTTTGTCAGCGTCTTTCACCCGCTGACGCAGCTTTTCTAGTTCTTCGTAGATGCGCTGCCAGTTGTCTTTAAACTGCTCCAGAATGATCGCCAGCGCTTCCGCAAACGAGGCTTGCAATTCCGGGTCATCGTCCAGTTCGATGTCGATGTGATGACGCAGAGCATGTTCGACTTCAGCAGCCTTGGTTTTGGTGCGGCTGTGCTTTGTAACCTGGCTCTCAAAGTCGTCATCCAGGATGGAGATCGGCTTCACTTTTTCATCGATACCCTTTGAGCGCAGGTATTCATCGGTCAGTGCTCGCAGCTTGGCTGGAATGCCTTTCATGCTCATACGCGCATCGTGGAAGTGCCTGCCCGCCAGTACATTCACCTCAGCCAGTGCCTGATAATCAGCCATATACGTCAGCGCTTCCTTGGCTGGAAAAACCAGATTGAGGCTGCGGGTTAGTTTCTTGAACGCCAGCATGAACTCGAAGCGAATATCCTCATCGTAAAAGAGATCGAAAAAGGCATCGTGGTCGGTCAGGTCGGTGAGACCGTGTTGCTCTAGCAGCGCCAGAACTGTCCTGTGGTCATCCTCAAGCTGGCGGATTTCCTCCTCTGGGAAGCTCAGGGTCTCTTCAACTTCTTTCTGCTCTAGCTCGTCGTAAGTATCAATAGCCCGCTTCAGGTGGTGACCGATGCCCACATAATCCACTACAAAGCCCTTGTCTTTATCAGCCCCACCGACGCGGTTGACGCGGGCGATCGCTTGCAGCAAGTTGTGTGCCTGGATCACCTTATCGAGATACATCACCTGCTCGACGGGCGCATCGAAGCCGGTGAGCAACATATTGTTGACGACGACGATCCCGATGTCGCCAGTCACGCCGTGGTCTTCTGCGTCAAAGGGCAGTTTGAAGCTCTTGATGGTGGTTTCGTGTTTGGAGGCATTGGTGTATTTCTTCAGGTGTGGCAGGTCGTTATGGCTGCCAGAAATTACCACATCGGTACGCAGGGTTTGCAGTCGATCGAGGGGGATTTTATGGGGGTTCGCTTGCTCCAGTTTGACGATCGCCTCCGTAATGGCTTGATCTAAATGCTCCTTGTACCGCACCGCTGCCTCGCGGGAAGTCGCCACCACTTGTGCCTTATAGCCATTGGGAAAGATCCATTCCAGGTAATGAGCCACGATATCTTGGGCTTTGGCGGCGATCGTGGAATGGGCTTCGAGGTAGGCATCTCGTGAGCCGTAACCCAAAATTTGCATCCGCTGTTGTAAGTTGTACTCACTGAAGACATCCTGAAAAGCGGCATCCATGCCTGTCTGGTCAGGCACTTCAGCATTATGGGTGCGACCTTCGTAGACGATTTCCAGGGTTACTTTGTCCTCGATCGCCTGACGCATGGTGTACTTGTCAATGTAGTCACCAAAGACTTTCTCGGTTTTGTCGATCGGTGTGCCTGTATAGCCAATGCGGGAGGCGTAGGGAAGGGCTTTATCGAGGTTGGCTCCTAGCAGGGAGTACTGCGATCGGTGTGCTTCATCGGTCATCACCAGAATGTTGGCGCTGCGGTTTAGCTCTGGAAAGGCTTCTTGTAGGTCGCGTTCCTGGAATTTGTGAATCATCGCCATGACCAGATCTGAGGAGTCACTGCGGAGAAGCTCCTTGAGCTTGGCGATACTATCGGCAGGTTTGACGGTGAAGCCGATGTTCTGACCCGTTTCGGCGAGCTGTTGCTCTAGCTGGGTGCGATCGGTAATAAACACCACTTTCCACTGGGAGAGGTTGGGATGGCGGTACATCGCCCGCACCATGAACATCATGGTCAGCGACTTGCCGGAGCCTTGGGTATGCCAGATGATGCCACTGCGTTCCCGTGGGGTTTTACCGTCTAGCAACCGCTGCACGGCTTTCTTGACGGCGCGGAACTGCTGATAGCGCCCGACGATCTTGATGGCTTCGCCCTTGTCATTGACCGAGAAGAGCGTGAAGTTGCGGATGATCTCCAGCAGGTTCACTGGGTCGAGCATTCCAGCCACCAACCGCTGCTGATCGTTGGGGGAACTGCTGCCATGATCCAGGTCTTCTAAGGTGCGGGGAAACGGATCAGCCCAGCGGTAAAAGTATTTTTCGGTGTGGGTGGTGAGGGTGCCGAACTTGGCTTGATTGCGGCAGGTCGCCACCACAAACTGGTTGTAAAAGAATAGGGGAGCGCTGCCTTCTCCTTTGGCTCCGCGTTGTTCGCTGTAGCGGAGAAGCTGGTCGATCGCTTCGGGAATGGGTTCTTTGACCTTGGGGGATTTGCACTCGATCACCACTACGGGCAAACCGTTGAGGAGCAGAACGATATCCGGGATGATGTGGTTCTCGGTGCCGAGAATCCGCACCTTGAACTGGCAGACGGCGATAAAGCGGTTGTTGTCGCGGCGATCGAAGTCGATGAACTTCACTGTGGGGCTTTTTTCACCCGTCTGGCGGTTTTCTGAGACGCTGGTGTTTTCTTGCAGCAGGGTGAAGACGTGGCGATTGTTTTCTAGCAGGCTGCTGCTGGGGAAGCTGGCGGTAAGCTGCTTGACCACTTCCTCCACCTGGTCAGGTTGCAACCAGGGATTGATTACCTGAAGCTGCTGGCGCAAGACTGGCAACAGCGCCACCTCGGTAAAGCTGTCGCGAAAGGTTTCCCCTGGCTGCTGTTTCATTTCCAGATCCAGCACGCCCCAACCCAACCCCGCCAACTGATCCAGCAGTGGCTTCTCGACGTGATTGCGCTCATCGAGCTTGATCTGTTGGGATGTTTTATCTGATTTCATGGGGTTATCCTGCCAAAGTGAAACCTGCCTGAATGAAATGACGATCGAATGCAAGGGCGACTGAAATATGTCTGTTTTGCATCACGACGAAGG
>Ga0163154_10007729_pt1 | contig 12730 bp, 10 predicted proteins | sample OliLakLV19MP9P1_FD_148649 | JGI IMG/M metagenome (GOLD analysis project Ga0163154, IMG submission 148649) | Freshwater microbial mat bacterial communities from Lake Vanda, McMurdo Dry Valleys, Antarctica - Oligotrophic Lake LV.19.MP9.P1 | ecosystem: Environmental > Aquatic > Freshwater > Lake >... | reverse complement strand
ACCCTCTACCCTCTACCCTCTACCCTCTACCCTCTACCCTCTACCCTACCCTATTCCTTTTTTATTAAATCGGAGAAGTTCAACTTTTTGCCCTCCATATTTTCATTAACAGTGAGCAGTGAGGTTGTTTTTTTCTCCAAATTCTACTAAAAAGACTTGTGTGCCGATTGGTTTTACAAAACGATAAGAGGAGTTACTTTGTATGCTCATGCTTGCCTTGCCTATATGCAGAATAATGGTATATGGCCTATCGTTTTTGATAGAAAAAGTAATATCTTGTAAGGCTGTGGTTTGCCACAAAAAAAACCAACAGGTAAAAAGGTAGGCAGTTCGCATATTGCAAAACTACCTACCTAATTTCTTTTGTGGTTGCGTAAGTTTACGAAAGACTGTTTTGGATTTACCAAACTGTATTTTGAGTTTATAAATTAGACTTCCAAGACTTTCGCAATAGGTCTATTATATTTCTTTCAGTAATTTTTCTTTTTTCTCCTGAAATTCTGCGTCAGTCAATACACCTTTATCGCGGAGTTCGCCCAGTACGCGGAGTTTTTCAAAAGTGTCCATTTCTGTATAGTTTGCTTGGCTTTTAGGTGCGGCTTCTTGTGCGTGTTGAGAAGACGTTTCTTTCTCTTGTGTTTCAGTTTTCTTGCCTGTGGCAAAACCTTTTGCATCATTCCAAAGATTTTCTACATAGCCTTTTCCTTTGTCGTAAGCATCATTGTAAATGTTTTGCGCGTTTTCAAAACTGAAATTTGACATAAAGCCACCAATTTCAAGGTGCTTTTTGAATACTTGCCCCATACCATAAGTAGAAGCTCCCGACATAACGACCATAGGCACACTACCCAAGAAAGCACCCAAAATAGGGATAGCTTTGAGTGCAGACGCGCCCACTGTGGCGATGGTGGAGCCTGCGATGGAAGTAATAAGATTTTTACCAAACGACTCGTTATAGTCTGATTGATAAATCATGCACAACTCTTTAAACATATTGAGTTGGATAGCTGTAACAACAGCTGAATCCAAAAACGGGATAGGAATCGCACCCGCGCCCATTGCCCAAAGTACGTGGCTGTCTATTGCATCATCAGCCATGGTGGATTGTTTGCTCATTTTGATTTTGATTTTAAGGGTTGTTTGATTACCTTGTATTGCAAGGTACTATTATATACAAGTTTTTTGGGCTTTTAGTTTCAAAAAGTGTGCAAATAAATAAATAAAGACAAAATCTCTGCGAAGGGTTTTGCGCCTCGACAGAGATTTTGCGTGGGGTAGTTTAAATATTAGCGTTGGTCAAATTTGGGCATAGCGATGTCAATGATGCGTATATCGCCGCGTGGGCTAAGGTTGATTGCTGCCAAAACCACCCAATCAGTAGAAGGTATGCCGACTATAAATTGGAAGACGGCTTCGTTTTTTTCTTCATCAAAACGTACAAATTGTGGGTGTTTGATGATGGCTTTTTCCAAGAAGGCTCTCTCCATTTTATTTTTGAAAATGTCTTTGCTAATAATTTTCGAGCCACTCGGCTGTCCATTGTGTTGCATGGCTATACTGGTTTCATAGTTATGCAATAAGCGGTAAGTTTTGTTATAAGAGTCCCCGTAGTTAAACATTTCTTGTGCGACGAGGCTATCGTTCAAGCAGGCTGTTGCATAACTGATTTTGTATTTTCCGCTTTTTGTATTCACAAGTGTGTCGTTATGCAATATCTCTTTGTCCATCTCTACATATTCTACTTTTGCGCCCTTGCCTAAACCCGCGAGCAAAGTTTGCACGAGCGAAAGTTTCTTTTCTTTCGGGAGTTGTGTAATTTCTTTGGGCTTAGCCGATTTTTTTTGCGTATTCTGCTTCTTTGCTTCTTTGCTTGTGTTATTTTCGGCAACATTTTGCGAAGTAAGGTTCTGTGCTTTTACGTCATTTTGTTCTTGTTGTTTGGAGCTACTACATGCAGCAAGGAGTATCAGGGAAATAGTGAGTGGATAAAGGCGTTTCATAAAAGTCGGCATCTGAAGCCGTGTTAAAAAGGTAGGTAAAGAATTGGTTCTATCTTATACGGCTAAACAAAAAAAAGTATCTAAAGGTTGCTTGAAATAAACAAAAAAAATTTTTTATTTTAAAATAAAAATTTTACATAAAAACCCTTTAACTTTGCACGGCAAATACGTACAACAACCTTATTGTATTTGCTCTATGCATATCCACTCAGATAAACTGCTCTTCGAAGCACTCACCTACGACGATGTTTTGTTGCTTCCTGCCTACTCGGAAGTCCTACCAAAAGACGCTGACACCACCACTCAAATCACCCGCAATATCTCGCTCAACATTCCGCTCCTATCAGCATCAATGGATACTGTTACAGAGGCGGATATGGCCATAGCGATGGCGCAAGAAGGCGGCATGGGCTTTATTCACAAAAACATGTCTATCGCCTTGCAAGCTGAACAAGTACGCAAAGTGAAACGCTCTCAAAGTGGTATGATACTCGACCCTATCACGCTCACTGCAGATGCTACCTTAGGTGAAGCATACCAATTGATGACCGAGATGCGCATAGGCGGTATCCCTATCGTAGATGCAAACGGCTTACTCATAGGTATCATCACCAACCGCGACCTCCGCTTTCAAAAAGACCTTACCACAGCTGTAGCCAATGTAATGACGCGCCAACGCCTTGTTACTGCAAAAGAAGGCATTGACCTTCAAACAGCGGAAGAAGTATTGCAGGAACATAAGATTGAAAAACTACCTATCGTGAATGCGCAAGGGAAACTTGTTGGCTTAATCACTTACAAGGATATTTTGAAAAAGAAAGACCGTCCATTTGCTTGTAAAGATGCTTATGACCGCCTGCGTGTGGGCGCGGCAGTAGGCGTAACACAAGACCTCATGGCGCGTGTGGAAGCCTTGCAAAAAGCAGGCGTTGATGTGATAAGCATTGATACAGCACACGGACATTCGAAAGGCGTGATAGAAGCCGTAAGAGCTGTAAAAGCCGCTTTCAAAGGACTGGAAGTGATGGCAGGCAATGTCGCCACAGGCGAGGGCGCGCTCGCACTCGCTCAAGCAGGAGCAGATGCCGTAAAAGTGGGCATAGGTCCAGGCAGTATCTGTACTACTCGAATAATAGCTGGAGTCGGAATGCCTCAATTCTCGGCTGTATATGAAGCCTGCCAAGCATTAAAAGGCTTAGGGGTTCCTGTAATAGCTGATGGTGGAATTCGCTTTTCTGGCGATCTGGTCAAAGCCATCGCGGGAGGGGCGAGCTGTATCATGGCGGGTTCGCTGTTCGCAGGTACGGAAGAAGCACCGGGCGAGTTGGTTATTTATGAAGGGCGCAAATTCAAAACCTATCGCGGTATGGGTTCTTTGGAAGCGATGGAGTCAGGCGCGAAAGACCGCTACTTTCAAGCAGATGAACACGATGTTAAAAAACTTGTGCCTGAAGGAATTGTAGGGCGTGTACCTTTCAAGGGCTATGTCAGTGAGGTTATATACCAAATGATCGGTGGCTTAAAAGCAGGTATGGGCTATTGTGGTGCTAAAGATATCGCCGCATTGCAAGAAGCAAAATTTGTAAAAATAACAACGGCAGGCGTGCGTGAAAGCCACCCACACGACATTCAAATAACCAAAGAAGCTCCTAATTATACTCGATAGAGGTGAGAGATGGGAGATGAGAGGTGGGAGGTGAGAGGTGGGAGATGAGAGATGGGAGATGGGAGATGGGAGATGGGAGGTGAGAGGTGAGAGATGGGAGATGAGAGGTGAGAGGTGGGAGGTGGGAGATGAGAGATGAGAGATGAGAGGTGGGAGGTGAGTGCTCCAAAAAGCCTCCCTCCAAATTGGAGGGAGGAGCATATTATTTGAATTTCCCCTCTCCAAATTGGAGAGTAGGCAAGGTAATAGGCTAAATATTTGACAACTTGCCTGCCCAAAACGAGGACTTAACAGTTCTGGGGTTGAGGATTGAATTGATTAACCCTCAACAAATCAACCTTCAACACGCAACCTTCAGCCCTCAACACTCACCACTAATTAGTTATTTCAATTTTTTTCTTGCAACTTTGGGCAAAAATTGAATTCGCAACATGAAAAATAAAATATGCCTTGTTACAGGCGCAAATTCGGGCATTGGTTTTGTTACTGCGATGGAGCTTGCGAAGCGTGGCGCGTCTGTCGGCTTAGTGTGTAGAAATGCCGAAAAAGCAGAAAAGGCGCGCCAAGAAATCATCAGCAAAACAAATAATGAGCAGGTAAGGGTTTTCTTATGCGACTTTAGCATACAAAGCGACATACACGCCGTTAGCACCCAAATCGTGGGACACTATGAACGGATAGACGTTTTGGTGAACAATGCGGGGTTTATTGCCAATAACCGCACTACGACTGCTGAAGGCTTAGAATTGACTTTCGCTGTGAATCATTTGGGGTATTTTATGTTTACTAATTTACTCAAAAAACCGCTTCTCGCAAGCACGGAAGGGCGCATCATCAATGTTTCATCAGAAGCACACCGTTTTGCGCATATAGATTTTGAGAACCTCCAACTCGAAAAAGGCTACAACAGCATAAAGTCTTACGCGCTTTCAAAGCTATGTAATATTTTGTTTACCAATGAATTAGCCAAACGCCTCAAAGGAACGAACCTTGTTACGAACAGCCTTCACCCTGGCGCAGTAGGCACAAATTTTGCGAAAGATGCCAATAGTCTGGTAAAGTTCGTGTTCAAGTTGGGCAAAGCCATATTTCTTACACCCGAACAAGGCGCAAGGACAATGCTTTATTTGGCTACAGATGATGAAGCGGCACAGCACAATGGCGAATACTTTGATAAGTCCAAACCCCGTGCTATGTCGGCCGAAGCCCGCAACGAAACCAATGCCTCAAAACTTTGGGACATCAGCTTGGAACTTACAGGCTTGCAAGGGCAAACTTTTTAGCAAAAACGCCTGAAAGTTTTTAACTTTTAGGCGTTTTTTTATAGTTTGACAAAAGCCAGCACAGCTTCAGCTATTTGCCTTGTAGCTTGAGGTTTGGCCAATGCTTGCATGTTTTGGCTCAATGCTTTTTGTTGTTTTTCGTTCTGCACGAGTGCCAAAATGGTAGGCAAGAGTGTTGTTTTGGCTTCGCTATCTTTTACGAGTAGCCCTGCATTTTTGGCTACCAATGCTTGCGCGTTTTTGGTTTGATGGTCTTCTGCTGCAAAAGGATACGGCACAAAGATACTTGGTTTTTGTACCAAACAAAGCTCTGAAACTGCCAATGCGCCTGCTCTTGATACTACTATATCAGCTACCGCATAGCCCAGATCCATTTCATAAATGAATTCGACTTGTTTTACGGCAGGGTTTTGTAGGCAGGCAAGGGTGTTTTCTGGGTGTTTAAAAGGTTGCTTGCCTGTCTGCCAAAGGATTTGTAAACCTGCTTCTATTAACTTATCTAAGTTTTTGGCAATGGTTTCATTGATGCTCCGCGCCCCTAAACTTCCTCCTACGACAAGCAATGTTTTTTTATCGCTTTGTAGCCCAAAGTGTTTCAGGGCGCGTTCTCTTTTGCCGCTCAGGTCGTTGATGTCTTGGCGTACAGGGTTTCCTGTGAGGAGTATTTTTTCGGTTGGAAAGAATTTTTCCATGCCTTCATAGTTTACGCATATTCGTTGTACTTTGGTAGCAAGGTTGCGGTTGGTCAGCCCTGCGAATGCGTTTTGCTCTTGTATGAGGGCGGGGATTTTAGCCTTCGTTGCCCAATAAAGCAATGGACCGCTCGCATATCCGCCTACGCCTACTACTGCGTCAGGCTTGAAGCGTTTTAAAATGCGCCTTGCCTGCCAGCTGCTTACCAGTAATTTTATAGGAAATAACAAATTGCTCAGTGTCAATTTTCGCTGAAGCCCGCTTATCCACAGCCCTTCTATGGCATAGCCTGCTTTAGGAACTTTTTCCATTTCCATTTTGCCTTTTGCGCCCACAAAAAGTATTTCTATATGAGGGTTAATTATTTTTAGTTCGTTGGCTATGGCTATCGCGGGATAGATATGCCCGCCTGTACCGCCTCCACTGATGATAATGCGCATAAATAATTTTTAACTACAAAAAAGTTTGTTCTGTCTTGTTGGCTGAATTACTCCAACCGTACACGCGGGTCTATAATGGCATATAAAACATCTACCACGATATTGATGATGACAAATATACAAGCGATGACAATAGTCGCTCCCATAACTATAGGCAAGTCGCGTTGCCCTACGGCTTCTATAGTAGTGCGCCCCAAGCCTTTCCAGCCAAAGACATATTCAATAAAGAAAGCGCCTGCCATAAGACTTGCGAGCCAACCCGAAACGGCAGTTACTACAGGATTGAGGGCGTTTTTGAGGGCGTGCTTCAAAACTATTTTTGCGAATGGCAATCCTTTTGCGCGTGCTGTGCGGATATAATCTTGCGAAAGCACCTCAAGCATAGAGCTTCGTGTGAGTTGCACAATGATAGAAAGTGGGCGAAGTGCCAGCGTAAAAGCAGGAAGAACGAGGTTTTTTAGACGCAGTTGTTTTTCACCCGAAAAGGGGTCAATATCCCAAAGAGAGCCTGTTAATTTTAGCCCTGTGTAATCCGTCCAATAAAACCCGAAAAGCACCGAAACCAAAATAGCCAATACGAAAGAAGGAATAGAAATGCCCAATACCGAAAAAGTAACGAGGGTATAGTCTATCCACGTATTGGCGCGGAGTGCGGCTATGATACCGATAGCCATTCCGATAAGGGTAGCGAAAAACATGGCAGTCAATGCCAAAACCAGTGTACCTTCTATATCTTGCCAGAGAATCTCGCCTACGCGCCTGTTGGTTTGATAAGAGCGTCCCAAGTAAGGTATTTTCAAGACTACGCTATAAAATCCTGTGGGTATTATGCGTAAGTAGTTGTATTTTTTTTGGTTGTCGGGTGTATGCTCATGCAATGCGACAGGAGATAAATCATTTATGTAATAAAGGAATTGCAAAGGCAAGGGCTTATCCAATCCTAATTCGCGCTCAAGATTACGGCGAGTCAATTCATCGCCCTTGCCTCCCAACATGGCGGCGACAGGATCGCCAGGAAGGACATAAAACAAGAGGAATAAAATAATGATAACACCAAAGACTACCCAAAAACCGTATCCTATACGCCGAAGCACAAAATATACCATACAAATTGCTATGTTTCTATAAGGCAAAGATATATATAAAATGTGCTTTTAGCAAAAAAAAAAATGTTTTTGAAAAAATGTATGCGTTTTTAAAAGCTAAAGAAGCCGTTATAGTTTGAATCCCATGACCAGAACATCGTCTGTCTGCATGGTATTTCCTTTCCAATCTTCGTGTGTTTCTTTGAATATTTGGTATTGTTTTGCCATAGGGAGTTTATAATTTTTGAGGAATAACTCTTTAAAGTTTTTCATCATAAATTTCTTGTCGTTTTTATGTCCAAATTGGTCGCGATAGCCGTCTGTAAAAAGGTAGAAGGTCGTACCTGTTTTGTAGTGTATGCTGTGTCGCTTGAATGTTTTGGCAAAATCGGATACGCCGCCTACGGGAAAATTATTGCCTTCAACAATTTGGAGTGTGGGCGCGGTGTCTTCAGGTACATCTTCTATGTAGAATAAATAGCTTCTTGCGGAGGACACTTCGAGGAGTTTTTTTTCTGTATCAATATAGCAAATAGTTCCGTCCATGCCATCGCCGCGCCCTATGCTTATTCCTTGCTTGAGGGCGCGGTTGATATTCTTATTGAGGGTAGTAAATATATCGCCTACATCAATAATTCCTTGAAAATCAACAATTTGTTGTAGGTATGTGATGCCAAGCGATGACATAAATGCGCCAGGAACGCCGTGCCCTGTGCAGTCCATCGCGGCTACTACAAAGCGCGTTACGTCTTCGCACATGCCCAGCGTAGAAAACCAATAAAAATCACCTGAAACAATATCTTTGGGGAGGTACAACACGTAGGAGTAGGGCAGGATGGATTTCAGTTCTTGCAATTCGGGGAGCAGTGCGTTTTGGATATGCCTTGCATACGTGATGCTACTTGTGATGAGTTGGTTTTTCTCATCAAGCAGTTCATTGGCAAGTTCTATTTGCTCTTGTTGTTGTCTTATTTCCTCGTTGGCGGCAAGTATTTCTTGGTTTTGTTCTTCAATACGTCTTTTCTCACGGTTCAGCTCTTCTTGTAGTTTATTATTGAGTCTTGCGCGTTCTACCAAAACACGTAATATTCCTTGCAAAATTTCGGCATCATTGAGCATTATATCATAAAAGGTAACCCTGTCCAAGACCAAGAGTTCGGTATTTTGGACGGCTGTTACACTGGCTGAACGCTCTATGGTATCGAGGAGTGCGTATTCTCCAAACACTTCGCCTTGCTCCAGTGTAGCAAAGGTATATTCACCATCATGCACTCTTACCTGCCCTCTGATGATAACATACATAGCATCACCTTTATCGCCTTTATGAAAGACAATTTCGCCAGGTTTTGATTCGCAAATAGTTACGTTTTGGGCTATTTTGGTCATAATGTTATCTTCTGTATGTGCGAAGATACTCACACGTTTTAGTAAGGATAACTTTTCTGACATAGGCATATTTTGCATAGTCGGGGAGTTGAGGTGCTGCTATGGCATTTTACAAGCTACAAAATAAGGGTAAAAAAACCTGAAAACCTAAAAAAAAGCTGAAATATTGCCATTTTCCAGCTTTTTTCTTGTATTACATTTTTTTAGTAGGCACTTGAGCAGGGTTTGTTAGTTGCCTGTCATTATTCGCATGCCTTTATTTTCTTGCATGAGTTTCTTCATTTCTTCTTTGAATTCCTCCTCTGTTACTTTTTTTCCTTTTGTGGGTTTGAGCAAATCTGTTTTACCTAATTTTTTGAACTTGATAGTTTTTGCTTCGCAAACGGTAATGCTGTTTTCAATATCTACTTTTAGGATCATACCTGGCAAACCGCCAAAGCTCATAGGCCCTGTCGAAACGGGGATAGTTTCGGCATACCATGCTATCACTGCCTTGTTGTCTTTATTGGTACAAGTAGCTTTTTTACAATCGTAGCCTGCAATTTTTGCGGTTTCGTCTGTAAGTTTCCAACCTTGCAAAGCCAAGTCGCCTTCTATGAGGTAGTCTTTACCCATGAAGCCCCGCATTTCGGTTTTCTTCTTTTCGGTTGTATTGATGTGGACTTCATAGTTAGGACGCATCATTTTGAAACGCATGTTATTGCCTTCGTTTTCGTCTTCATCGTCATCTTCGTTTATTTTGAACAATGATTCTTGTGCGTTGAAGTTCAAATCAAATTTCATGGTGCTGAACTGCGGAATACGCGCCTTCATCTGCTCATTTTCCTTAGGGATAGAGGCGTGTATGTCGCGTTTAGTTTCAAACACTATGATGCCTTCTTGCTTTGATTGGGCAAGGCTAAACTGTGCAAAAGCACAAAAGAGGATAATCAATATTTTTTTCATGTTGTATTTGGTTTGGGGTTTATTATAATTTGTTTTTCAGTATAAAGACTACCTGACCATCATAAATCTGTTGCCGCCTCTATTTGTTGTGGGTTTAGATATTTTGCTAAGCGAATACGTAAAACTTAGCATAAAGTAACGCCCCAACGAGTTCGTTGTTTCTTGTTGGAGAGCATTGGCGGTAGCTGTTTGCGAAACGCCTACATTTTGATTGAGTGCGTTCACTACAGCGAGTTTTAATTCGCCCTTGCCTCCGTTTAATACTAAGGCAGACAAAGAAAAATTCAGCATAGGCAATTCTTGGTAAAAATCATTGGTAAGGCTGCGATAAATCATGTAGTTCAAATTGGCATTCGCCCACGCCCAAGAAGCAAAACTAAGGTTGGTTTGTACGCCATATACTTCATTTAAATAGGCTTGATTTTGTGTGGCATTAAAGTCATAATTTGTTTGTTGGCGCGTTAAATTAGCGGTGAGTGAAATATCCCAAATTTCACCCAAATTAAATTCGTAACGTGCATTTACGCCTATATTTTGTTGGTGTATATAGCTTTCCTGCCCGTTTAGCAAGTTTATGCTTTTATTGTAGCTTGTATTAGTTCCTACATTAAATTTGCTATTAAGTTTATTGATACGCATGCCATAATTAAGAAAAGCTGAAAGATTAAGTGTTCCTTTTGTATTTACAGGTTGTGTAGTGCGTATCAATCTTTCTGAAATATTTTGCATGTTTACAATGCTATTTTGTGTATAATTCACGTTCGCAGAAGCAAAGAAGTTAGTAAAAGTAGCTATGTTAAAATTCACGTAATTCAAAGAACCGCGATGGGTATATTGTGGACGCAAATTAGGATTTCCCAATGCAATATTAAGTGGGTCAGTATTGTTTATAACGGGTTGTAATTGTTGTATTGATGGCTCTCTTACGCTTGTATTATAATCCAAAGTAAGGTTTTTACTTTGCGCAAAAGCATAACTAAAAGAAGCATTGGGCAATATATTATCAAATTTACGATTTACGGTACTTTGGGTAGAAAAAACGCCTTTTAAATCAGAGAATTGACCGCTAACACCTACTGTAAGATTGTATTTTTTGCGATTAAGTTTGAAATTTGTACCGACACGATTGTATTGAAATACATTCTCATAGCCATTGCTCAACGAGTCGTTCGCAATCCGTTGTTCATTTACCATATCAAATACATTGCGGGTAACATCATTTACATTGCGCTGGTATTGATGGTTAAATTCAAGATAGCGTTTATTGCCTAACGGCTCTGTATAAGAAGTTTTTAGACCATAACTTTCTGCGTAAGTATTTTGTTCATTTTGTTGATTAAAAGTCAATATGTTAACAGGATTAAAAAACTGATTATTGTTTACCAATGTGCCTTGTTGGTCTTGATTGTTGGCTGTAGTGGTAAGATTGGTGGATATTGTTCTGCCTTTTTTTCTGAATTTATGGCGATACAATAAATTTAGGTTGTAGTTCAATCCTTGTGTATTGTTCTTATTATCGCGTTTATTTTCGTTTTGGAGTATTGTACCATTTAATAAAGAGCGAACAAAAGTATTCACAGAGGCGCGATTGTCTGTATAACCTCCGCTGGTAGTAAGTTTGATAGAATTAAGCGAGTCTATTTTATAATCCAACATAAAGTTAAGCCTATGGCTCAAATTATTTGCTTTTTGATAGTCTGTTTGGTCTGTCGTATAGATGATATTGGGTAGAAAATTTTGGTTGTATTGATTTTTGTCTATGATATTGTTGGCGTGTGCAAGAAAATAACTGCCATTCAATTCAAGTTTACTGTTGATTTGTCTGTTAAAATTTAAGCCGCCTGCTATATTTTTTAAAAATCCATAATTTCCTCCTCCTCTCCCACCCATATTGATATTCAAAGGGAGACTGCTCATAGCATCACCATCAAAAGACATGGTGCGCCCTCTGCCACCGCCACCGCCGCCGCCGCCTGAACCCATAAAATCAAAATAATCAGAAAATGAGAAGCCTGATTGATTAACATTGTTTGCCATTCCAAGCAATGAGAATTGGTTTTTGTTTTTGAAAGTGTTAAAATTGGCTTTGGCTTCATAACGTTCGTCGCTGCCATATCCGCCTGTAAACTTACCAAAACCCATTTGTTTGTCCTTATTTTTGGTTTCAAGATTGATGACTTTAGTTTTCTGACCATCATCAACACCTGAAAACAAGGCTTGGTCGGTTTTTTGGTCAAGGACTTGTATTTTCTCTATAGCGTCGGCAGGCAAGTTTTTTGTAGCCATCTTCGGGTCATTGCCAAAAAACTCTTTGCCATTCACCAAGACTTTTTGAACCGTTTGCCCCTGCGCTTTGATGTTACCATCTGCATCTACTTCCACACCCGGTAATTTCTTCAACAATTCTTCTACAGAGGCATTGGGGCGTGTTTTGAAAGAACCTGCATTAAATTCTATGGTGTCTTTTTTGATAGTGATAGGTTGTTTCTCGCCTACCAATACTATTTCTTTGAGGGTGATAGATTCGAGTTTGATGATGCCCAAATCCATATTTCCTGTAGGCGTTATCATTTTTTGATAAGGCAGAAAACTCACATAGCTTATCTTTAGCAGGTAAGGCACCGCTTCAATGCCTTTAAACTCAAAAGCACCATTTTCTTGTGTACTGCTAAAATAAACAAGGGTTGAATCGGCAGGCTTCAACAAGGTAATGGTAACAAACGGAATAGGCGTTTGACTGCTATCTGCGACTATTCCTTTCAGCGTAATGCGTTGAGCAAAAGCATTTTGAAAACTAAAAAAAGCCAATAATATAAAAAATATTTTTTTCATGAAAGGTATATGGTTTATTTTGGTGCAAAGGTAGTTTGGTTTTTGGAAAAGTATTTATCATACTTGTTAAAGATTGTTAAAATATAAAAAAGCCTACTAAATGCAGGCTTTTTTATATTTTAATACGTTTGTATTTTAGTAGCCTTTACAGTAGTCGGAATATTTACTCCTGCTATACTTTTTTCCGAATAGTGCGTTTGCATGAGTAAACAAACACCCTCAGGGATAGTTAGCCAAAAATTATTCAAAGGATCTTGGCTTATATTAGAATCGCAATAGGGCGGAATATAAGTTTTAATTCCTGTGGCAATCCACATATATTGTATAATACCATTTGTTTTTTTTTAGTTTATATTTTTTATATCTATATCCTAATATTAGCGTATCACCTTTTATTTTT
>Ga0163154_10007726_pt1 | contig 12736 bp, 10 predicted proteins | sample OliLakLV19MP9P1_FD_148649 | JGI IMG/M metagenome (GOLD analysis project Ga0163154, IMG submission 148649) | Freshwater microbial mat bacterial communities from Lake Vanda, McMurdo Dry Valleys, Antarctica - Oligotrophic Lake LV.19.MP9.P1 | ecosystem: Environmental > Aquatic > Freshwater > Lake >... | reverse complement strand
ACATACACTTGGTAATTTTAAAGACAGAGATTCAAAGGTGTCAGCACAGATTCAAAAAAAACGAAAAAATGTTTTACAGCAAAGTTTGGCTGAGTTAAGAAAAATTGTAGCTGAATTGCCTTCACCTGAAGCGATTTATTCTGGTGACTCAGATATCGATAAGACGAACAAGGCCACTCAACAGCCACAAAAAAGAATAAGGCATCCTAAGGAGTATCCGGCAATCCCAAAATCCGCACTACTAAGATCAGTTGAATTAAAAGAAGACCAAAATGCATCCAAAGTCTTGCCTCAGCCTGAACAGTTAGAAGGGGCTGAAATTTTTTCTGATACTGAAAAAACAACTCTCTTAGTTGCTGCTACAAATTTTGAAGAGCTATATGCCGCAATGGGGAAGGTGGGTCCAATTCATGTTAACAAGAAGGTTTTTACCGCTGAAAATGTACAAGCTCTACATAATAAAATTGGTAAGTTTAGGGTAAGTAACCCCGATAACGCAATCCAGGAATTCGATATTTTCTTAAAATATCAGTTAGAGGGAATCACTCGCGCGATGGGGCTAAGAGCAGTAGTAGAAAAGCTACTAAATGAGCTAAAACCTGAGATTCGAAAAAAATTATTCTTGGTACATATGTATGCTCGGGGAGATAAGAGAGTATTTGACACTCCAGAGACCAGAGGTACTGCTGAGCCAAAAAAGAGAGATTTTAAATCAATCATAGATGAGCTTACTTCTACAATGGAATTTGCTCGTATATCCAAAGCTGAGCAAGAAAAAGTTTTGGGGGATATTGAAGCGTTTCGCCAAGTGATCAGAGATATAAATCAAAAAGCAGACACTGATACTAAGGCTAAACTCGAAGCTGAATATAACAAGCTAAGGCTTAGAATCCAGGAAGTTTTCAATGAAGATACTACCACGGAGACTACTCCTGATAACCTCGGTTCAAAGGAACCTTCACCACCTCCTAATGCTTCAAAAGAACCAATTCAAGCCAATGCTGTTCCTAGTGAAAAGTCCCCAGAAGCTTATGAAAATGCCAAAGAATCTTTGTTTGCTGCTAAGTCAGCCTTTTTGGCAAATAAGGCGGCTTTTGAAAAAAGAAGTCTTTACGCCAAGATGAAAGATGGGTTTGGTTTCAACAATATAGAATTACAAAAATTGAAAATTGAAAGTGATAGTTTGCGAAGTGTTTATGCCAAAGCCTTAGATGCCGCCCTTACTGAAAGGAGTGCCAAAAAAATGACCGTAAAGGATAATGAGGGTAATATAGTAAAAGAAAATATCCAGAATAAAGATTACTCATTAGAAGCCGATCAGACCAAAATAGCTTTTGTAAAAAAGTTTATTTTAACGGATCGGGATAAATATCTAGATTTACTAAAAGATTCTCAGTCGCCAGAAAAGAAAAGAGTCGCTGAAAAAATACTTGGATTTCTTAAAAAAAATAAATGGCCCATGAGAACTGGCTTCATTGTTCTGGCTGGCGCTGCAGGGTTAATGTCTGGTGGAGCCGCCGCAATATTTCTTGGCGTTGGCTCTAAGGCCCTTCGCTCAGCAACTACAGCTGTCAGTTTAGCTTCAACTGCCAACGTATTAACTCAGAGAGGGGTTGTTAAAAAGGAAGATAATTTTAAGCAAACTGTAATTGAAGCAAGTAAGAATTTTACTTTAGACAATATTGATTCCATAGATGCTGGAGTCATAAATGCTAGAGAAGAAATAAAAAACGCCAGAAGAAAACAAACAGCCGCTACTATCGGAGCGGGTATTCTGGGCGGCCTTGGAGTTAGTGGATTTTCCGCTGCCGCAGAAGCGTTTGGTGCAGCTCCAGACGGGCTTAAAACTTTAAAAACAACCCCACCGGATATTATTACTGAACCAAGTCCAGTCTCAGAAATTGTAAATAAAGTTTCAAATGTAGAGTTGAAGACTTCTCCCGGAACCGATATTCCCGCGGCAAATCAAGAAGCAATGAATACATATCTGGTGAATAAAATTCAAGATTTCTTGCATGATCGCCCAAATTATAATCCTGACGACCTTAAAAATGATTTGTCTACTGAACTTTTTAATAAGTTCGGAAATAATGACTGGTGGCCAAAAGATGGAGTTGTTAAAGTAGGACTTAATTTGGAAAAAGTTGATGTAGATATTGAGGACACTAATTCAGTGAATAAATCAGAAGTTCAAGATCAAGATTTGACTCAAAATGAAGAAACTCCTAAAAAAGTAGTCGAGGTCTTGGGTCCAGTTGAACTTGTTCCAGAGGCAGAAGTAAATACTTATCAAGTTCAAAGAGGAGATACACTCTCCGCTATTCTTAACGAACAATTTAAGGACAAGTTAAGTCAGGTGCCAGAAGGACGATACAACGCCACCCTTTATAACTTGCTAGATAAAATTCAAGATGATCCTAAGCTAGCTGAATCCCTGGGTATTAAAGGTGGTGATATAGATATGATTAGAACTGGGGAGATATTAAATCTTGGTGCGGTACAAGAAGAGTTGGATAAATTGATTGCCGCTGAAAATTCAAAAGACACCATCAGTATTGTTTCAGGAATATCTTCTGAACAAGATCCGTCATTTGATATTGAACGAAATGTACCTGACATAGATACAAATATTGAAGAAGCGTTAGATATCACAGAGTATGAAAAGGATCAATTAATTAAAAACATAAATACAGTCGCAAATAGCGCGGACGGATACCAAAGTTTAGCTAGAGAATACTTTATTGATGACAAAGCCTTTCGTAAAGCGGTGGATGTTTCAGCTACAAAGTTTGAAGATAATATATATGGCTTCACTGATAAACTTTTCGGTAATTCATATTCAAGTCCCTTTAAAGTCATGGCAAATATGAGCGTCGAAAAAATTACTGATTTGGCTGAAGGGCCAATGAGCGAAGCTAGAGCCTTTTGTGAGAAAAATAACTTGAAGTATGAAGTATTTCGTGACTGGACTTTAGAACTGGGTTATATGCAAGATAAGTTTTTGGTTGATCCTAAGGACACCTTAGTTACTACTTATGAACGAAGTGTTCTCATTGATAAAATATACGGCAAGTTAAATTAAATTCTATATGACAGATACCAATAAAAAATTCTCACTACGACTAAGTGACTATGAAGGAAAGGACAAAGAAGAGTTCTTAGAGGAAGTTGGTAGTTTAGTATTTAAAGCGGCCCTGATGCGCTACCTCGATAAGCTAAACGAAGATGAAACTAGAATTTTTGAAGCTTATATGAAAGTGCATGCAGAGTCTGAAACGTTGTTTGAAGACTTGGCCAAAACTTATCCAGCCTTTGATGTTATTTTAGGTGAAGAAATGAAATCTCTAAGCGACGAAATTACTTCATAATTCACAGAGTAACTGATGCTGAATACGCGTCGTAGTGTTATGATAAATAGATCATGAGTCAGGATAGTTCTTTAGGTAATACTTTCGATTTTAATTCTCAAAAGGGAATCGCTTCTTTACTAGCTGCAGTACGCGGCAGTGAATTGAATGTGAATGATCGAAACGAAATCCGCGACCTGATTTTTCTATATACAAATGGCGGCGGTGATCAATCTGTGCGCCTGGCTTTAGAAAAAAAGCTAGTGACCCACCAAATTAAACCAGTGGTTCCAGCTAAAAAAGTTGTCGAAACAAAACCAGCTCCCGTGTTGCCTTTTGGTAGTTCAAGACCATTGCCGGTTTTTAGTGCGCCAACTTCTTCGCAACAGGCTTCTGCTGTAGCACCGCCTCCGCCTAAGAAGTTTGTTCCGAGTAGTGCGACTATTTCTGATCCAGCCAAGGTCACCGCTCCGACTACAAGACCAACACCAGTACCAGAAAAAAATGTAGAAGTGGAAGCTAATACGTCTGTTTTTACTCCAACTTCTCCAGCTAGGACAGCTGAACCAGTGACTTTAGCCAATCCGGATACAGTAACAAGAACAACTCCAGAACCCGCTAAAGAAGTGCCTGTTCCTGTTCCAATAATGACAGATGATGTTAGTCAATATTTAAATAGAATCAGAGAGATAAAAAGTATCGTCAACAATAAAGTCGGTAACCCGGTGAATCTGGTTGATATAGATAATAAAGTTGGTCGTGAGTATATGACGGCTCTACTAGAAGCTATGAAAAGTCTCAGTGGTGGACCTTCAGGAAAACTAAAAGAAACTATGATCAGACTGGAAACGGCTTTTATAGCAGTGGAAGTCGCCATTGAATCCCATGATAGCAAGTCGCAAGTCAAGTCGGAATCAACTGCAGTAGAAGTGAAAGTGCCAGACCCAGTAGTCGGTGCTCAAACTCCAGTTGCTACGCCTATGCCACCACCAGCCCCGCTTGAGAACAGGCAATTTCCTGTAGCAGCAGACGTTAGTCCTAGTGTTGCAGTACCGGCACCTAGGCCAAGTCCTCCACCAATGCCCATTACTCCAACACCAACACCAACTCCGCCACCGGCACCAACTCCGATTCCACCACCACGACCAGAAGTAGTTGTTCCTGAATTTAAGCCTACGCCGGCACCAGCTCCGATTCCACCACCACCACCAGCGCCACGACCAGAAGCACCAGCACCAGAAATGAAGTCTGAACCAGCACCCGTAAGTGGATCTTGGTCGACGACTGCAAATTCTACTCCGCCGACCTCCAATGATGTAGCGCCACAAACAGAGTCAGTGCTCGCCAATAATTTTAAAGCGACATCTATTCTTGATGATAAGAAATTGATGACACCAGCAGATTTGCCAGAAAGAAAAGCTGACGCATCCACAAATGCCAATCCGCTGTACGCAGAAGAAATCAATCAAGGCTTAGAACAGTTGTTGTCTGATTGGGGGTTGTTTAAGAAAAGTGGTCTATTTGGCACTGGTCCAAAAGGTAAAGAGCATCCATTGTATAAGAAAATTGCTGACCTACAGATTCCACTACTTTTATCTGGTCGCTTTGAGGGTTCAACTCAAGAAATAAGACAAAGTATTACTGACTACATGAATGGTTGGCGTTACGAACAAGGAATTATCTATGAGAGGGGGGAAACTTTTGAGCAATACTTGCGCCGAGTGATAAAACAGATCTTGGATTTGCAAAAAAAGCGCTTACCTTCATAATAGATAGATGCATAGCCATCACTCATACTTACTTCGGGTCTCAGATTTCTCTGAGGCAGATATATCAGACTACATAAAAAAACTTGGTTACGAAGAAGTTTCATATTTAGCCTTTGACAGCTTTGGTATTGGTGACTCGCGCACTTTAGTGTCTCAGGCCTTTACTAGGCCAGAAATTTCTAGCCACAAGCTGATTGTAGTCAAGATGAAGAACATTACTTTAGAAGCGCAGCAGTCATTACTTAAGATTTTAGAAACACCACCCGAGACTTCAGCTTTTCTGTTTGTGGTGCCACAAGGTCTTTACCTACTCGACACTGTCTTGTCTCGTTTCCAACAAGATATTTTAGCCAGTGATACTGCCAATAGTCCAGCAAACACTATCTTCAAACTTTTCACTGAGTTATCGGTCCCAGAAAGAATAAATGAAATAACCAAAAAAGTGACTGCTAAAAATACTGATTGGATTACTGATATCAAAAATGGCTTACTTAATTACTTGTCACAAAATATAAGGCATATGAATCAGTCTAAAGTAGCGGGTCTTTACTCTTTAGCTAGCTTGATCCAGACCAGAGGCGCTTCCAATAAGTATTTGCTTGAAGAATTAGCCTTTACTTGGGATGAGGCTGTAAAAAAACTAGAAAATGGTACACTATAAAAATTGCTATAATTTAACATATTATGAATCTGGAAATTAAAAAACGTTTAGATGAAGTGCTGGTTTGGTTACAAAAAGAATATTCTGGTATCAGAACTGGACAAGCCAACCCGGGCCTTCTAGATTCAATCAAGGTAGAGTCTTATGGCGCATTTTTACCAATCCAACAGATTGGTTCAGTTGGTATTGAAGATGCTAGGACACTAAGGCTCAATGTTTGGGATGCTAGTCAGGTATCAGCTGTCGAGAAGGCTATCAGAGATGCTAATCTCGGCGTATCTGTAGTAGGGGACTCTTCAGGGTTGAGAATCATTTTCCCAGAGCTTACTAGTGAACGCCGGGCTCAACTTCTAAAGTTGGCCAAGACTAGACTAGAGGAAGCACGTATTTCAGTCCGGGCTGTACGTGACGAAGAAATGAAAGAACTTGAAAGAGCTTTCAAGGCTACTGAATTTAGTGAAGATGAGAAATTTACTAGAAAAGAGAAGATCCAAAAGCAAGTTGAGGAGGCAAACTCAAGTCTAGAGTCGCAGTTTAATAGTAAAGAACGAGAATTAAATAATTAGAACTTTATGTCAGTCATCCTTTTTCTCCTAGTCTTATTTGTGCTGATTTTGGTGCACGAATGGGGACACTACATTACTGCCAAAAAAACCGGTATGCGCGTGGATGAATTTGCGATTGGTTTTCCACCTAAACTATTTAGTATTAAAAAGGGTGAAACCGAATATTCTTTTAACTCCTTGCCAATTGGTGGTTTTGTACGCATTTACGGTGAAAATTTAGACGCTGATGTCAAAGCTGTGGATCCAGATGCCTCAAGAGCCTTTGGCTCTAGACCACTATGGGCTCAGGCCGTAGTGCTGGTCGCCGGAGTGACGATGAACGTTATCTTTGCTTGGTTTTTGTTTGCTCTGACTTTTATGATTGGAGTACCAGCCTCAGTCAATGAAGATGTTGCTGGTGCAGAGGCTGTCTTGTATGTGGCTAGTGTTTTACCTGAGGGTCCGCTTGATGGAGTGATTCCCCCAGGTTCTAAAATACTTAGCCTGTCTAGTGGAGACAATGAACTAGTATCACCAAGACCAACAGAATTTAGCCAATTTATCCAAGACAATGCTGACCGTGATATTTCCATTAATTTTCTGGCGCCAAAGAGTGAAGAGCAAACAGTAACTGTTACACCAGTGAAGGGTCTTATTGCTGACAATGAATCGAAGGCGGCTGTCGGCGTCGCTTTATCTCTAGTGGAAACTGAAAAATATTCTTTCGTGGCCGCTATGATTGAGGCGAGTAAGGCTACTTATAATGGACTTATAAATATTACCGTTGGATTAACCTCACTTTTGGCAGACGCGGTTACTGGTAACGCCGACTTCGCGCAAGTGGCTGGACCAGTAGGGATTGTGGGTATGGTTGGTGACGCTGCTGACTTTGGACTAACCGCTTTGCTCACTTTCACCGCTTTTATCTCTCTGAACTTAGCGGTTATCAATATGCTCCCGGTACCAGCTCTCGATGGAGGACGACTCTTGTTTGTGGCCTATGAAGCAGTGACTAAAAAGGCAGTTAATCCACTGTGGGCTGGACGTATGAATCTTATTGGTTTTGTGCTACTGATGTTACTCATGATAACTGTGACATACAACGACATCTTGCGACTGTTCGCTTAGTTTTATTAATTAATTTCTTTTATGCGCCAATCACAATTATTTACCAAGACCAAAAAGGAAGTTCCGGCCGGTGAAGTGGCTAAGAACGCTCAGCTCCTAATCAAGGGTGGGTATGTCTTTAAGAATATGGCTGGAGCCTATAGTTTTCTACCGTTAGGCCTTAAGGTGATAGGAAAAATAAATAAAATCATTCGTGAAGAGATGGATGCTATCGGCGGTCAAGAAATGGTCATGGCTTCACTGCAGGATAGCTCGCTTTGGGAAGCGACAGACAGATGGGACGATAAGAATGTAGATGTCTGGTTTAAGAGTGAACTCAAGGCTGGAGGTGTAGTTGGCCTAGCTTGGACTCATGAAGAGGTCATTACTGACCTGATGCGACAGTTTATTTCTTCGTATAAAGACTTACCGCAGTACCCATATCAGATTCAAAAGAAATTTAGAAATGAAATGAGGGCCAAGAGTGGCATCATGCGTACTCGTGAGTTTGACATGAAAGACCTTTATTCTTTTTCAGCTACCGAAGAGCAGCATCAAGAATTTTACGAAAAGTGTGCAGCAGCATACATGAAGATCTTTAATCGGTTAGGAATCGGACATAAGACATACAAAACCTTTGCCTCTGGTGGGGCCTTCTCAAAATTTAGTCACGAATTTCAAACCTTAGCTGAAGCAGGAGAAGATGTGGTCTACGTAAATGAAGAGAAGGGAATTGCATTAAATGAAGAAGTGATAGATGAAGTTGATTTGGCTGAATTTGGTGTGGCCAAAGATGAGTTGGTGAAAATGAAGAGTATTGAAGTCGGAAATATCTTCTCCTTAGGGACTAAATTTTCTGAGGCTCTTGATCTAAACTTTACTGATGAAACTGGTCTGTCAAAACCAGTAATTATGGGTTCTTATGGTATCGGTCCAGCTCGAGCTATGGGTACGGTAGTTGATTTGCTTTCTGACGACAAGGGAATAGTTTGGCCAGAAGCCATCGCGCCATTTAACATACATTTAGTTCTACTAAATAGTGATGACGCCGAGACCAAAGACTGGGCTGATGGTTTTTATACCTCACTCCAGGCTAATGGTATTGAGGTGCTATACGACGATCGTGATGCTCGGGCTGGGGAAAAGTTTGCCGACAGTGATCTTCTTGGTTTGCCGTACCGGATTGTGGCTAGTAAGAAGACCAAAGCTGAAGGAAAGTTTGAGGTCGTGACCCGAGCTACTGGTGAGGTTAGGTACCTTAATGAGAGCGAAATCTTTGCCGATTTTGATAGTAACCCCGAGACGTAGTAAGATAAGCATTAATGAGTAAGTTTTCTAAATATCTCAACCGAGTTTTGTCGACGTTTTCTACCGACATTGCTATTGATCTTGGTACTGCCAATACTTTGGTATATGTAAAAGGTAAGGGGATTGTCCTAAATGAACCCACTATTGTAGCCATCAATAAAAAGACTGGACAACTAGTGGCCGTTGGACATGAAGCTAAAACGATGCAAGGGCGGACGCCGCAACACATTGAGGTGATTAGACCTTTGGTCGATGGAGTGATTTCAGACTTTGAAGTAACAGAAGAAATGCTCGAGTACTTGATCAATAAAGTCCACGCTGACATTCGTACTTTTATAGCGCCACGAATCCTGATTGGGGTCCCATCTGGTATCACTAACGTAGAAATGCGGGCCGCTAGGGATGCTGCTAAAAACGCGGGTGCTAGAGAGGTGTACTTGATTGAAGAGCCAATGGCAGCTGCTATCGGCGCTAAACTACCTATTAGTAAAGCGGTCGGTAGTATGATTATTGATATTGGCGGAGGCACTACCGACATCGCGGTGATTTCTCTTAGTGGAATAGTCGTCTCCAAAAATCTCCGTGTGGCTGGCGATCACTTGAGTGCTTCGATCTCTTCATATGTCCGCGATCAGTTTAAGATTTATGTGGGTGAAAAGACTGCCGAAGAAGCCAAAATAAATCTAGCTTCAATCAATCATGACACCACTAGAACCGAGATGATTGTACGGGGGAGAGACGTCATGACAGGTCTACCTCGGGAGGTGATTATTACTGCTCGGGATATTCATGATGCTATTGAGAATCAGGTCGATATTATTGTGGAGGCTACCAAGGTCGTACTCGAGCAAACACCACCTGAAGTTTTAGCTGATATCATGCAAAGAGGTATCCATCTCTCTGGTGGTGGGGCCCTGATACCAGGCTTGGCGCACTTCCTCGAAGAAGCTCTCCAAGTACCAGTAATCGTGGTACCAGACCCACTTAGGGCGGTTATCCGCGGAGCGGGAATTGTAATTGAAAATCTTGATTTATATGAAGAAGTACTCATTGATAAAGAAGGCGAACTTTCGCCCCAATTTACATAAAAGAAAGATTGGCTTTGTAGTCACTCTTTTCATCGTCATAATTTTGGGGATTATTTTCCCGTGGTTTATTTCCAAATTATCATCCGTAGTTTTGTATCCGATACACGCCACCACAAATTGGGTTAAAACTTCTGATTCCGTCTTTCCACTGTATCTTAGGTCGCGCGCGGATTTGGTTACTGAAATTGAACAGCTAAAGGCTAGGTCTGCTACCGATTCTGGAACTCAGTCATCTATCAAAAGACTATTAGTACAAAATATGCAATTGCGCGGACTTCTCGGCGTAAGTGGAGACGAAGACAGGGTAGTGGCGCAAGTCCTGGGTCGTCCTGGAGTCTTGCCATACGACCTGATGCAAATTGATAAAGGGAGCAATCAGAATGTTTTAGTAGGGGCTCCAGTTTTTAGCGGATTAGATTCTCTGGTTGGTATTGTGACCCAAGTCTTTCCTGAGTATGCTTTTGTGGATTTGTTTACTTCACCGGGTTTTATATCAACCGCGTATATCTTTGGTCCAGACGTCATGGCCCCACTTGAGGGTGTCGGTGGCGGTGTCGCTAGAGTGAAGTTGCCACAAGGAGTAAATATTAAAGTGGGGCAGTTGGTTATTTTGCCTGGAGTCTCAAGTGCTTTGTATGGTGAAATTGTCAGTGTGCAAAATGAACCGACTCAACCAGAGCAATATGGCTACATTGCACCACCAATAGCTTTGAATCATTTACTTTATGTGTCAGTAGGGCTTAAGGCAATTAACAACGATGAAGATTTTAATATTGATGAGGTAATGCGAAAGGCTGTCCAAAAGCAAACTGTACTAGAGAATTACGAGGATATCGTAGCTTCTTCTACAGCCTCTACCTCACTTCCAGTAACTGAGGTTAATTAGCCCTTATGATTTTTGCGCTTAGAATTTGTCTCATTATTCTCACAGCTTGGCTCATGGTGGCCGGACTTTATATTCCAGGAGTTGTCTTGGCTTTGGTTTATATTTTATATTTTAGTGGTACTGAGATTGTGATCGCTGCCATTTTGATTGATGGCTATTATCAGCACTTTTACTCAGTGCCACTTTTTAGTATCGCAGCCCTGGCTTCAGTGCTTTTAGCAGAATTTTCTAAGCCCTTTTTATTGATGTATACTAAGTAAATGGCGTGGTTTAAGAAAAAAAGAAAAAAAATAGTTGACCTAGAAGAAGTGCTTTTGGACTCCTCAAATATACCAGCCTTTAATCAGGCACGTATGGAAGGTAAGCGTGAGCTACCAATACCGCCAAGTACTATCAACTTTGTAGCGGTCGTCGCCTTACTTTTTAGCGTGCTTTTCTTTAGTAAAGTATTTACTCTGCAAATCACTGAAGGAGCTGAGTTTAAAAAGATTTCGGAAAACAACAGTGTCGATAAAGCGCTCATTATTGCGGAGCGTGGCGTGATCTACGACCGAAACGGCGAACTAGTAGTTTGGAATGAAGTCGACAAGCGAGAGATTCATGATTTCCCGATTAGGGCCTATACTGACAGACTGGGACTGGGACAGGTCCTGGGTTATGTAAGCTATCCGAGGAAAGACAGCCGGGGTTTTTATTTTAGAACTGAATACTTAGGTCGAAGTGGAGTCGAACTAGCTTTTGATGAGCAACTAAAAGGGACTAATGGCAATAAGATCGTCGTGGTGGATGCTTTAAACAAAGTAGTGGGAGAGCACGCAGTGGCCAGTAGTGCAAAAGGTCAAGAGATCAGGTTGTCCCTTGATGCTGAGCTGTCTGAGGCGATGTATCAGATCATTTCGACCTCTAGTGCCAAAGCTGGATTTAGAAGCGGTGCTGGGGCAATTATGGACATCTATACTGGTGAACTGTTGGCCATGACTAGCTTTCCCACCTATGATCCCGAGGTTATGGCCAATGGCTTTGATACCGATAAGATCGACGAATACAATAATGACGACCGACTACCTTTTTTAAATAAAATGATTAGTGGAGTTTATACTCCCGGATCAATTGTAAAACCATTTTTAGCTTATGCCGCTTTGGCTGAAAAAACTATCGATCCAAATAAAGAAATTGTCAGTACTGGAGAAATCGTCATACCCAATCGCTTTAATCCCAGTAACCCTTCTCGCTTCACTGATTGGCGCGCACACGGTGTTATGACTATGAGAGAGGCGATTGCTTTTTCTTCAAACGTCTACTTCTATATTATCGGTGGTGGCTTTGGCGATCAGAAGGGAGTGGGTATTACTAAGATGGCTGAGTATTATCGACTTTTTGGTATGGGTACAACTACCGGTATTAATATTGCTCCCGAGCAAGCGGGAGTAGTCCCTGATCCTGAATGGAAAATGAAAGTATTTGATGATGATTGGCGCCTCGGGGATACTTATTTTACCGCCATTGGTCAGTTTGGTTTTTCTACTACACCAATCCAAATGTTGCGGGCGTACGCCGCAATTGCTAATGGCGGGATCTTGGTTGAACCGCATGTAATCAAAGACAAACAAGGTAGTGTTAAAAACTTATCATTAGACCAAAGCTATCTAGAAATCATTCACGATGGTATGCGTAAAACTGTCATCTTGCCTGGCGGTACGGCTAGAGCTTTAGAGAGAAAAGACGTGGCGATAGCAGCCAAGTCAGGAACTGCTGAAGTGGGCGCTGGTAATGCTTACGTCAACTCTTGGGCAGCAGGGTTCTTTCCATATGAAGATCCAAAGTACGCTTTCATCTTGATGATGGATCGGGCTCCTCGTAGTAACGATCTTGGAGCCACTAGAATTATGGGTGATGTCGTGGAATGGATGTCCAAAAATAGACCAGAATACTTGGGGATAAAAGATTAATTTATAAATAATATTTGGTTAATTTTTTTTGTTAATAAGGGTATTTTACAAAAAATTTGACCTAACAGTCTAAGTG
>Ga0163154_10007725_pt1 | contig 12737 bp, 12 predicted proteins | sample OliLakLV19MP9P1_FD_148649 | JGI IMG/M metagenome (GOLD analysis project Ga0163154, IMG submission 148649) | Freshwater microbial mat bacterial communities from Lake Vanda, McMurdo Dry Valleys, Antarctica - Oligotrophic Lake LV.19.MP9.P1 | ecosystem: Environmental > Aquatic > Freshwater > Lake >... | reverse complement strand
CCTTCTGTAAGGGGAGGGAGTCAATGCGCCTCCCTAACCTCCCCTTCTGTAAGGGGAGGGAGTCAACGCGCCTCCCTAACCTCCCTCTTCCGTAAGGGGAGGGAGTCAATGCGCCTCCCCTTCATAAGCGACTGCGAGGAGAGGGGGCATCTGATTCCCCCTCCTTGCATAAGGAGGGGGTTAGGGGGTGGTTAAGAATCGATCTGCGCCCGGACAAGTTCGCTCGACTCGGAATAGTTGAGATAGACAGATTTCCATTCCGTGCAATAGTCCATCGCCATCCAGCCCGCTTCACGGTGTCCGTTTCCGGTCTGCTTCACGCCCCCGAACGGCAGCTGAATTTCTGCGCCGCTTGTAGGCAGATTGACATAAACGATCCCGGCTTCGAGTTCGTCAATGGCACGAAAAGCGCGGGTTAAGTTATGGGTATAGATCGAGAGCGAAAGCCCGTAGTTGGTCGCGTTCGCCGCGTGAATTGCTTCGTCGAGACTGCCGACTTCGATAATTCCGGTGACGGGACCGAAAATCTCTTCCTGCGCGATTCGCATATCGAGGGTCATCTCGTCGAAAATGGTCGGCGCATAAAAACAGCCCGCGTCAAGCGGCGACTCGGTCAGAACAGTGCCGCCCGTGAGCAGTTTCGCGCCTTCGTTCCTGCCGATTTCGACGTAAGAGTGGATACGCGACAGTTGGGCGCGATTGACAACAGGACCGATTTGCGCGTTCGGGTCGGCTCCGATGCCCATTCGCAGGGCGCGGGTTTGATCTACGAGTGCATCACGGAATTTCGCCTTGACCGCTTTATGCACGATCAGGCGGCTGGCGGCGGTACAACGCTGTCCGGCAGTTCCAAACGCGCTCCACAACGCGCCTTTGAGGGCGAGATCAATGTCGGCGTCGTCAAGAACCACAATGGCGTTTTTGCCGCCGAGTTCACACGAGACGCCTTTCATCAAGGCTCCGCAACGCGACGCAATGATTTTGCCCGTTTCGGTACTACCCGTGAACGAGATTACCGCCACGTCGGGATGCTCTACCAACGCAGCACCCGCCTCTTCGCCAAAACCCGTCACGAGATTGACGACTCCCTCCGGGACGCCCGATTCCGCCAGCAACTTGACAAATTCGAGTGCCAAGCCGGGGGTATCTTCGGCGGGCTTGAACACGCAGGTATTTCCGGCAAGCAGAGCGGGGAACATCTTCCACGCGGGAATCGCAATCGGGAAATTCCACGGGCTAATGACGCCGACCACGCCCATCGGAACGCGCTGCGCCATACAGAACATCGCCTCGCGCTCACTCGGAACGGTGGCTCCGTTGGGAAGTCGCCCGAATGCCGCCATATAGTACGCCATGTCAATCGCTTCTTGAACATCGCCGCGTGCCTCGACAAGCACTTTGCCCATCTCGGCAACCATCAGGCGCGAAAGTTCTTCCTTCTTTTGCTCAAGAATCTGCCCCATACGGAACAGAATGGCTCCGCGCTTCGGAGCGGGAGTTTTGCGCCATGCGGGATACGCCTTCTTTGCCGCCTCCACCGCCGCGCCCACTTCCAATGCCCCGCTCCGCGCATAAATCCCTAAAATCTCTTCGGTATTCGCCGGATTGCGCGATTCAAACGTGCGCCCGTCCCGCGCCGCGCACCATTGCCCAGCGATGAAATTCGTCTTTCCCGTGTCCATAGTCTCCCTTTCCAGCCGGATACACATCGTCCGGCGGAAAACAGTCTCCTGCGGGTTGCAGGGAATTTTTGCCTGTCACCGCACGACCTCGGCGGGACAGTGTATATAGTACCGGAAATTCCGCTGATAGTTTCGGAGGCGAGCGAGAATTTCTTTGCGCCGACCTTGCGCCCACGGCGGCATGGTATCACGCCATTCGGCTTCTGTCGGAAAGAAAATCTGGGCAGTATCGTAGGGAATTTCGCCGGTGAAGCGGAGTTCCTTTGCGCCTTCTGTGTATATCAATACGCTTTTCGGAGGAGATTCCTCAGTCTCAAGCGGAGGCGCGAGGGCGATACGATAGCCGAGTCGCTGCCAGTGCTTTTCCATCGCCTTGTCACTGGTCACGACGAGATAGAACACATAAACGCAGAACGCGATCACCGCGCAACCGATGGCAGACGCGGGAGTACGCCCGATGAGGTTGCCTACGAGGGCAAAGAGGCAGACAAATAGCAATCCAACGAAGAAGTTTTTCATAGCGTGACCTTGTTCCCAACTCTCTTACAAAGTAGAATCTATGGCACAAGGTCTTTGGGTTTGTACACTGTCAAGCCGGGATAGCGCACGAAATCGTCGGCGTTGAACGTGAGAATTGCCGTGATGCCGTGAACATTCATCGCGGCGGCAATGCGGGCGTCGTGGTTTTGCTTGCCTTCCGCGCCATAAGTTTCGACAAGCCGCTCCCACTCTAAAAATATCGCGGGCGTCTCCTCGAAAAGAACGTAAAACTGCCGAAACTGCCCAATTGCTACTTTCGCCTCAGCTTGGCTCATGCCGAGACCGTTGACTGAGAGCGGGCGCGTTGCTACCGCACGAAACTCCACCAAATTCTGCGGCACGACACAGAGAATATCGCCTCTTCGCCCCACTTCTTTGATGGCATCTTTCGCCTCTTGATATTGAGGGTGTTTAGGGTCTGCGTAGCGAAGCAGTATATTGGAATCGCTGAGGATGTAGGACATTAGCCGCGTCCCTCATAAATGCTGTCGCGATCCATCGCCTCATCAGAGAGTAACCCACCTCTGCTTGGTTGGTTATTTCCCCATTCCTCAACTGCCGCGATCCACTCTTCTATTGTCGCGGTTTCATAGAACGGGCGCGGTGTCTCCTCTTTGACTTCTATTTCCTCAACAGTCACTGTGACGCGCCGGTCTGCGAGTTCTTTACCATGTTGCCGCGTGATTTCCGCGAATGTTCCTTCGTAGGTTTGTGTGTGTCCCACAGATTTTTCCTCCCTTTCCCACTTTATTATATCACGGTTTGACGTGCCATATTCTCTATTCTTCCTTCGGCACACGCAATAGGGTTTCAGCTTGAGTATCTACGTTGGAGTGAGCAGGGCGCAACAATTCCTCTTGCCCGCCCGTATTCTCCGACGCCCGCAGTAACGTCTCGCGTGGGTTTTGCTCTTGTTGTCTTTGCTTGATAGCCTGTATACTTTGTCTCGCCGCACCACGAATCTTTTGCGAATATCCAATTCCTTCCACTTTGATCAGAGTAGGAATTTCTCTGACCGTTCCGATATGATCTAACGCTGTCAATATCGCCAACGACTTATCTTCATCAAAAGAGATTTTACTCTCAACCGCATATATCAGAAGCCATTTCCGAAAAATACGGCGATGCTTTTCCTCGAATAAAGGGGCATCTTCTGCTTCCACCAAAGCGAGTTGACGATAAAAATTTGGCTCTATAATCGGGATCGCTTTCGTGAGTATTCCCGTCAGAACTTGGATTTTATAGGGAAGATTACGCGGGTCGTCATTTTCGGCAATCTGTCTTAGCCATGAGACATAACGGGGTTGCATTGGGTCACGTCTGAGCCCCATTCGCAGGAGGATGTAAGCAGCAAGGAATATTCCACTATGAGCCGCGAATGCTGAGAGCGATCCTTTCCAGCCATTTTTTGTATACCCTAAGAGGATAGAATAGACGAAGTAACCACCAAAACACACCCATAACGAGAGACGTTCGATTGGGGAGGGAGTGCGTTTCGTGATAAATGTCCGCTCTCCAAAATCCATGATTTGCGGCAGTATCTCGGTTTTGTTCTCGCTATAGAAGCGTTCCGCCTTCTCTCGTATCTCAGTGTCATGACTGCTGAGGTCGGTGAGAAGTTTATCAATATCGGCGTCGGAGGGTTTCATATGATTGCGTCTCATTTTGGCGAAGATGACTCTTCGCTGACTTCGATTTCGATGGAATACATGGCAGATTTCCTCATGTTTGTTTGACCGATTTTACCATAGATGAGTTGCAGTTATTCTGGCAGGGGCTTGCCTTTGGTTTCAGGAGCGAGGGCAAGCCCGATATACCCGACAAAATAGATGAACGCGATAATAGCGGCGGCGGTACGAAGTCCAGCGGTCTCATCGGTGGGACTGGCAAAGTGTTTTGACAAACCGCCAAGCGCGAACGGAGCCGCCGCCGCCAATAATCGCGCACAGTTGTAGCAAAAACCGATGCCCGTCGCACGGAGGCGCGTGGGAAAGAGTTCGGGAAAGTAGACGGCGAAGGCAGAGAAGGGAGCGAGAGTACAAAATCCCATGAACATTCCATAAATTTTGGCGGAACCAAGATCATGGATGCCCCAGAACGCCGCTTCGATAGAGACAAACGCCAAGAAAAGGAAGAGTGCGAGCGAAGGTCGGCGTCCAACCCGTTCGCTGAGGGCGGCATACGCGAACATTCCGAAGAAGCCGCCGACCTGCTGATAGAAGAAAATTTCGCTGCGCCATTGGGCGAGCTGCCTCTTTGCCACAGCGGGTTCCATGCCTTGAGTCAGCGGTTTGAGAACAGAGCCGACCAAATCCGGCAGGAAAAACCCGATCCCCCAAAGTCCGCCGACACCGGCAAGCGCGATCAAGGTTCCGGCAATGGCGTTGCGGCGCAACACGGGGTCGGAGAACAGCGAGCCGATATTGCCCGCTTTGTGCGGCTGTTCGCTGACGGCTTGTTTCCAGCGTTCCGGTTCTTTGACGGAAGCGCGAATCCACAACACCAACAAGGCAGGAAGCGCACCCACGAAATAGACGACGCGCCAATTCGCTCCCGAAAAATAGGTGATTCCTGCCGCCCCCATATTGCCGACCGTCGAAAGGGCTTGAAGCGTGCCGAGTGCCATCGGGCGTGAGCGTTGAGGCCACACTTCCGCCACAAGTGCCGCACCCGCCGCAAATTCACCGCCGACGCCCAACGCTGTGATAAAACGGCAGAGCGCGTACATCGGGATTGTGTGAACGAAGCCGTTCAATCCGGTGAAAATCGCGTAGATGCAGATTGTGATCATCATCGTGCGCGTGCGCCCGATTTTATCGCCGAGTATCCCGAAAATGAAGCCGCCGATTGCCCAGCCAATCAGAAAGATCGCCGTCAAATTCCCTCCAATCACTTTGGCAGCGGCATCGAGTTTGGGATCATCGGCGACAAATCTGCCTGTTTCTATGAGAATTTCAGTGACGGATGGCTGACGGACAAGCGAAAACAAGTTCTGATCCAGCGCGTCGAACATCCAGCCGAGTCCGGCGATAATGAGGACTGTCCACGCATAACGCGGCACGCCTTGATACCAACGCAGATTTTCTTTTGGCTCGGTTTTGTCCAAATCGGCTGACATTTATGGTTTCTCCTGAGTGTCTTTGGCGTGCCGTTTCGCGGCAAAGCGGGCGACAACATTGGGCAAAAGGGTTTCAATAATAAAGCCTAACTGCACGGGGCGATAAGGATACATTTCGGCGGGTGGGTTCGGCATCGTCGCGCAGCGCAGGAGGCTGCTGGCAACACGTTCCGGTGTGATAACGATACCTGCGGACTGATATTTTTCGCCGCGTGCGCTGTCGAAAAAGGGGGTTCTAACGGAAATCGGAAGCAGTTCGGTGATAGAGATGCCGAGTTTGGCGGCTTCGGGGCGAATGGCTTGCGAATAGATGTGAACCGCGCCTTTGGTGGCGGAGTATGCCGAAACTCCTGCCGCTCCGAAACGCCCTGCCGCCGACGAAACATTGAGGATACGCCCGCTTCGGCGTGCGCCCATAATTTGCAGGGCTTCGCGAGTGAGTGCGGCGAGCGCGAAGAAATTCACCTCGAATAAGAAGCGCAAATCTTCGAGTTTTGTGTCGATTGCCGCCGCGCTCAAGCCAACACCCGCGTTATTGATAAGAACGTCGATATTCCCAATGAGCGACTCGGCGCGAGTCAGTAGACCCTCGACCTGCTCCGGCTTGGAGAAATCGGCGACAAGGGCATGAGCATTTCCCTGTTCGGCTTTGATGGCGTCGGTAACTGTGGTCAGTGCGGCTTCGTTCTCAGAAACCAAGACGACACCGAAACCCGCCCGCGCAAACATCTTTGCCGTGACCTCTCCAATGCCGGACGACGCTCCCGTAATCAGTGCATTCATAAAGAAGGCAATTCGGCTTATGGTAAGCATATTCCTGCTGATATTGCAAGCGTGGGTGCGAATTCAATGCAAGACCGGATGCAGAAAAGGAATAGGAAGTAACGGTTCGGTAGTATAATCTCGTGACGAGAGGCAGTACTCGCATCGCAAGTTGGTACGGCGAGCGACTGCCTGACGGAGAGGTTTTGGGATATATTCAGACAATAGACCTCTTGTAAGAGTACAGCGAAATGAATTTCTCTGCTGGGGGCGTTCCGCCGTGCCGTGCTTCGCACTCTCAAGGCAAGAGAATTTCGTCCGTAGGACGGCTGTTTTTGAGTCGGGTACGTTCTTGTACCCGACTTACGCAAAAGGTCTAATGTACGGCGGCTTCAACCCAAGTTGCTTCATTAGAGCGGGCAAAGATTTCTGCCGCAGTTGAGCCAACTCGACAAGGGCTTTCAGACGACGAACATCGAACGCTTCTGCTGCTTCCGTCAGAGCGACGAACTCTTGATGTTCTTCAGGTGAAATGGTTCCACCGTGCAATTTGGCGTTAAGACTATCAAATCGTTCCCGAAAACCGGCGCGTTTCTCACGGTAGATTTCCTGAAAAAGTTCGGTTTCGCGCTCCGACAAATGAGGTACACGCTGTTTGGCACGCAACAACGAGGTGCGGCGGGCAATCGCGTCGAGTTCGCGGGCATCCATATTGCCGAGTGCGTTCAATATATCATCCGCAGTTGCAAGTGTCATCATGTCCTCCTCGTGAAAAGTTCCTGTGCGATTTATCTATTAGACCTCTTGCGTAAGTCGGGTACAAGAACGTACCCGACTCAAAAACAGCCGTCCTACGGACGAAATTCTCTTGCCTTGAGAGTGCGAAGCACGGCACGGCGGAACGCCCCCAGCAGGGAAATTCATTTCGCTGTACTCTTGCAAGAGGTCTATTCTACCACAGAGTCATTAGGGCAGATAGCCGTAGAAGACGCCCACCCAATAGCCGAGCAGCCACGCCGCGCCGTCGTCCAAACCGCGCCCGTCACTGCCGCCGTTGGGACTCCACGGGTTGCCGTTCCAGCGAGCGAGGGCGCGTTCCGAAGCGGGCAGGACGCGAGTCAGTTCGGTGCGCGGCTTGATTCCCGGTTCGACGCGCAAAGTGACATCGAATCTGTGCGAGTTTTTGACCGACCACTGCACGCGATCCAGCGACCAATCCTGCAATGTCTCGATGGCTTTGTCCGGTTCGCACGCTTTGCCCGTCAGTCCGCCATACAGGAAATTATACAGCGGGCTGTGTTCGCCCTTGAGCGTTTTTTCGTGCGGCGAATCTTCCCATGTTCCCGCCAAACTGTGCAGCAATGTGGCACGCCGCACGGGGTCTTTCTCCAAATCCAAAATCAGGACATAATTCATATACGCCATCTCATCGTCACTGTGATTGACATTTTGCCATTCGCCAAAATGCCCGCGCCGGAACAGAATCGTATTCAGCAGATAATGGTGTTTGTGGATCAGCAGATCGTAATGTTCGGTATATTTCTTGTCGCCCGTGATGTACTCGGCGACTTTGAGATACGAGAGAATTTCGAGGGAATTGAGCGGACGCTGTTCCCACCAAAACGGGTCATCATTGAGAAAATCGGGTGACCAAACGCCCCATCGCGTTTTCCGTCCGGTATGCCCGATGAAGTTATAGCCGTCGCCGATAATGCGGTCAGTGGTGCGCTTGACGACTGCCTTGATTTTGGCTTTTTCTGCGTTGTCGGCACAATAGCGATAATAGAGATACCAAACGTAATAATGCCCATCCAACTCATCGCTGCTGGTATCGCCCTTGCACCAAACGGCAGGATCGACGGGCGAGCGAAACCAGATTTTATCCGTTTCACCCGGCACGCGCACCGTCTCGTTCAGATCGACGCCTGTTGCGCCCTGCTTGAGTTCTTCATCGGTCACAACGGCGCGGGCAGGATAGCCGGGAAGCCCTGAAAGGCGTTCCAGTTCCAGCATCGCCTCGAAGGCTTGTTTGGCGTGCGCCTTGGCGGCGGGATCTTTGGTCGCGGCATAGCGATAACACATCGCCGCCACATAGATGCTGTTCCAGAGTCCGTCGTTGTCGCTGATCTCGTAAGGGTCGGACTTTTGCGGCACGCCGGGCGTTTTGAGGCTCCGCTCCGCGATATAGCCGCGCCGATTGTTCCATTCCTGCGTGGTTTTGTCGAACTGTTCGGCTTTCTCGCGCAGGGTCATGGATTTCTCGGCAATGGCACACACGCCGCCATCGGTTTGCAGCAGAATCTGCCCGTCCTTGCCCTCCCAAATCGCCGTAACTTTATCGCCCAATAACCAGCGTTTGCCATGAAAATAGCGATACTGCCCGCTCCGCAGTCGCCACGCGCCTTCATTAGTTCCGCCCCAAATATCGCCGTTGCTCGCCAACAGCAAACAGTTCATGTCTTCATAGGGCATCCCGTCGCGGCGGTCAAAATGCTGCCACCACTGATCGCCGTCCGTCGCGTACATTCCGCTCGATGTCGCCGCCCAAATATGCCCGTCGCTGTCTGAAGCGACGGCATGAACAAAGGTGTCCACATTGATCGGCGGCTGGTGCGAGCGAAAGATACGTGGCTCTTCGATGAGAACATATTTGTCGTCTATTGTGCGATATGCGCCCTTGTCCGTCACGACCCAAACAACGCCGCTTTTGGCTTTTGCTGCCGTCAGAATGGCTGCGCCCATCGGCAGTTTCGTTTTGTCCACAAATCCGAAATCCGGCTTTGGAGCAGAAAGGTTCGATAGTCCGCTCTTGATGGCGATGAGTTGAGGGAATTTTTGCATAGGTTTGTTCTGTGCCAGACTGGGCAGGACGAAGGTTGACAGGAAAAACAGGACGGACAGAGAGCGTATCAGCATAACAGCATAATCCTTTTTTGAGAAAGAGTGGTAGAGCAGGTGCGGGTACTGAAAGTACCCGGCAACAAAGTACAAGCGTCTTTACCTCACCCCCAACCCCTCTCCTGATACCCGAACAAGTTCGGAGGAGAGGGGAGTCCATACACGGATGGGTGCGTCTGAAAGACGCTTGTTTTTTCCTGACGGGGGTTTAAAACCTCCGGCAAACAAACAGAATCGATCAGTTATCGCGTTTGGAGGCGAAGGCAATATCGCCTTTTCGCATCCGCTTGATGCCCCAAACGCTCGTGCCGAAGAGAAGCAGCAGAATGCCAAGATAGACGCCAATCAAAATCGCCCAACTTGCCGTATCCATTGCAGCATAGCCGCGCATCGAGCCAAAAATCCAACGGAGCAAATTGCCGCTCTGTATCATGGCTTGAATGCCGATTACCCACAGCCACCCGAACATGGCAGGGCGCACCGCCTTCCAGAAGATACTCGCAATCGAAAGCGAGAGCAAGCCCAACGAGAGGGCGACAATGGCACAGGTTCCCGTGACTGCCGCCCAAGCGATGAGGGGAGATGGCTGTCCCGAAATCAAGGACAGGATGAGAGAGAGGAACAGTATCCAGATGGAGAACAAAATCGCGTTTGATCCCGCTCCGCCCAGCAATCCGAACAATTTGCCGGCAACAATCGAGGTCGGGCGCATCGGGGTTATGAGGAGAAAGCCGAGCGTAGATTTGTCGCGCTCGCCCGAATATGCCAAAAGCAGCGACAACCCCGCCGCCGCGCACGAAAAGAACATCGGGATATACCAGTAGCCGATAATTGCCGCGAGAAGTTTCGCTGTCGGATTGGCAAACATCCCCATCGTGAACTCGGCAATCCCGCCCCTAATGGCTTGCGGCAAAATAGGAACGGCAAACAATCCAACGCCTGTGATGACCGCGTAGGTGAGGAATGTTCCTTGCAGACTGCGAGCCGCAAACTTGCCGCGCCACCCGACCCGCAATTCTTTGATACCGACGGCATTATCCCATATCTTTTGTACAAACTCCACTAAACGCCGCGCCACCGGCGACTCGGTTTTGGCGTTCGTCGTCGCCGTAACGGTTGTCGCGTCCAGCCAGATTTCCATTCCGTAGCGTGTCGGGTCGAGGCGCAGTATGTCCTCAGGCACAACAATCTTTTTGCGTTTCCATTGCAATATCGCCAGACCTAAACCTGTCAAAATCAATCCCGGCACGAGCATCGCCAGAACGCTGTGCAGCCAGAAAAACGGGGCGTTTGTGCTTTTGACAACTGAACTCAGGACGATTTTGCTCAGGGACAAGAGATTATAGGTCGGGCTGAGATAGAGCAAAAATCGGTAGGTGTAATCATATCCCGCGAGCGGAATGATGCCCAAACCCAAGTAAGCGAAGATACCGAAAATCCGCGTCGAACCGATGCCGAGCAACGCCCCCGCAAACCCAATCGCCACCATTTTGCCACCCAACGCGAACACACTTGCCGAGAAGGGAGACGTATGCCCGACAAGGCAGCAGAGGGCATACAACAGCAGCACTTGCGCCACCGGAAACACCAGAAAACGCAGGGTCGAGCCAAAAGACATCTTGCTCAAGACAGTTGCGTTCTCCGGGACTTTGACCGCGTTGAGCCATCGCCCGACCATCCCCGCACGCCAGAGCATCTGCCCGATACCGACAAGCAGCAGAACGAACAAAAAGCCTTCAAGCCCCGAAGTCGAACTGCCCGCGATCCACGACAGCCCGCCGCGCCATACCAGCCATTTCCACAAATAGCCGATGAGGATGAAGAGATTGACGACACGAAAAATCGTCTCCCATTTGCGGCGCGGCAGGTACGTCGAGAGCAGTGCCAAGTCGCGATAGGTTCCGACTTGGAGGTATTCTGCCGTGCGTACCAATTGCAGATAACGCCCGGCAAGTATGGAAAACAAGACGAATGGAAGCGGAATGATCCCAGAGCCGTACCAATCGAACGGCGACACAAAGGCACGCGCAAGCAGGAGAGGCCAAGACAGCATCGAAGAGGGCAACAGCACCAGAACCGACTCCGGGATATACTCTTTGAGGTCTGTATACCACCCCGCCATGCCGCGACCTGAACTCATCGCCCCGATAAAACTGATGATCATCGGGATAAACAGCAGCATTGACCAGCCGCCCTGTGCGCCGCTGTTGGCTTGCCCGGTAGCGGCGGTGGCGTTCGGGTTGTGCCTCCCGGCAGTCGCACCCATCATGCCCGTATTATTCTGCTGAGGCTGCGGGCTGACCTGTCCACTGGCAACGGCATCACTCAGCGCGGGACGCCGCCACAGAGGGATTGAAATCGCCACAATCCCGAACACGACATACAACATCAGCAGGTCGCCCCAACTGACTCCGCCCAATCCCACGCACAATACATAGACCGGAAGCAGCAATATGCCGGTTCGCATCGCCACAAGCCATGGATAGACCATCGCCTGAAGCAAGAATTGAAATGGCGTGATCGGCAGCAGGAGCAGATGGGAAAGCGTTTGGCGGGCGGCTTCCTGCGTGAAGAGAGCGAGGGTATGTTTGGTGGACGCGCCCATGACAAAATACACATGAACACCCGCGATCAGAGCGCAAATGGCAGTGCCGAGATCGCCGCCAAGAAACCACGGGACGCCCTCTGCCGACAAAATAATCTGCCACAATCCCCAATAAGCGAGTCCGCACAAAATGAGAAGGGTGATGCACATCCACACCAGTTGTTTATAGGGTTGTTTGCGTTTGCGGTCGCGCTGTGCTTCGCGGCGAACAAACGGGTTATCGCGCCAAGTCAGCGGGTCGCGCAATGCCGCTTCGTGATCGGGAGTAAGGAGATGCATTATGGGTCGTTTCTCGTTTTCGTCCGTTTTACAAGGGCAAATAACGCACTTGATTCGCAAAGTCGGCGGGTTCGCCCGCCAAAGCCATAAACTCCAGATCAGCGATGCATTGCCCAACTGTCAGCACGTTTTGGCGAGCATAAATCACACCCGTAAAGGCAATGCCGTTCGCCTGATATTGGTTTGCTTCAATAGACCTCTTGCGTAAGTCGGGTACAAGAACGTACCCGACTCAAAAACAGACGTCCTACGGACGAAATTCTCTTGCCTTGAGAGTGCGAAGCACGGCACGGCGGAACGCCCCCAGCAGAGAAATTCATTTCGCTGTACTCTTGCAAGAGGTCTAATGATCATATCACTGTCACGCGAAAAAAGCACCCGTCCCAGTTCATTCGCTCACACAAAAACAGCAGGATCGTCACGCCCCTGATAGCCGTCATCTCTCACAGATAATACATCGATTCCCCGAAGACGCAGACCAACCATGATCGCTTGTTGAACATTTTCGTCCCTGTAAAGAGTAATCATGCGGCTTCATTCGCTGTTTGTTTTTGCAGACGTTCAAGCAAAGCCTCTCGTGTGAGTGGTGCAGACTGTTGCGAGCGTAACTGCTCCGTCAATCGTTCCTCTTCGGCAATCTCGGCATCGATCTGCTCTTGATTGTCGCAATAGAAGGCAATCGCGGCATAAATCTGTCCAAGCGACAAGTGCGGAAAGTCTTTTTGTATGGCTTCCGGCGATTTCTTCCAAACATTGCGCTCCACCGCAATATGGCGCACTTTGATGCGTGTCCCAGCAATGGAGGCAACTCCGCGCTCGTCAACGTGGATATGGTTGATGGGTGATGCGGTCA
>Ga0163154_10007720_pt1 | contig 12741 bp, 10 predicted proteins | sample OliLakLV19MP9P1_FD_148649 | JGI IMG/M metagenome (GOLD analysis project Ga0163154, IMG submission 148649) | Freshwater microbial mat bacterial communities from Lake Vanda, McMurdo Dry Valleys, Antarctica - Oligotrophic Lake LV.19.MP9.P1 | ecosystem: Environmental > Aquatic > Freshwater > Lake >... | reverse complement strand
ACCCGCCACCGTCCCCGCCCCGCATGTTTTTCGTTCGCTGGGTTTGCTCGGTCGGCTTCGGCCGCGCCTGCGACGATCGGAAGCACTTCCATCGAAGGCGTTTCCGCCGGGAGTGGTTCGGCGGCGACCGCTTCCATCGCATCGGCCCCGGTTGCATCTCGCCGCAGGTCGCACGGCGGATTCTCGCTCACCGAATTGCTGGTGGTCATCGGCATCATCGTGCTGCTGGTGGGATTGCTGCTGACGGCGTTGAGCGTGGTGCGAAAGAAATCCGACCGCACCCGCACCGAAGCGGTGATGCAGCAGTTCGCCAACGCCTGCGTCGCGTTTCAGGCGGAGCATGGGAGTTATCCCGGGGTGTTGCCCGAGGACGTTCTGGCGGGAAATCCGCTTATCAGCAGCACGGAAAATGCGTTGCTTCATCTGATGGGCGGCTATCGGGTGCTTTCACCACAAGACACGGGCACCCCCTACGAAACTGAGTTTAATGCTTGGGGCGATCCGCCATTCACCGCCGAGATCAGCTATCCATATGCAGGTTCCGCTTGGAAACTCCGTGTTGACCTGAACAAGATCGGGGAAGGCCCGGTCATTGATGGCAAGGCGTATCCGCCATACTTCACACCTGACGGTAATTCACTGGCTCAAACCGGGGGGCAACTCGTCGAGCCACACCCGACATTGGCTCCGAATCCGAGTCCCGATTTTGAGTTTTTAATTCCAGACCTCGTTGATGCATGGGGGCAACCCATCCTGTACTTGCGACAGCAGCGAACCCGAGGTGCGTTGGTTTCGGCCTACAACGTCAATCCCCAGCCGCAGTTTTTATATGAGACGCTGAATCCGTACATCAAGTCATCCGGATTGGGGGAAATGGGCAGGAGCCAAGTGACGTTCAGCATCTTGAACACCGCACCTGATGACTTTGCGACTCTCGCACGTTTTTTGGTGCACCCCACCCTCGACAATACCGCCCGCGGCGCGTTCTGCCTCGTCTCGGCCGGACCCGACGGGGTGTATTTCTCACGCGAGAACGGGGCGGGTAGTCAGAGCGCTCCGATCGACAACATCGTCGACAATCCCACCAACCCGGATTTGAACAACATTCGCATCGTCGATGAATACGACGATGTGCGGATTTTCGGCGGCGGCTGATGGCTTCTGCAAATCTTGTTGCCTCGAAAGTTTGAATTCGTTCCACCAGCCGAAAGCATCGCCCATGATTCGCCAGCCATCATCAACCATGCGGTCGCCAAACGTGATGCGGGACGGATTTACCATCGTGGAACTCCTGGTTTCCATCGCGGTCATCTTCGTCTTGATCACGACCGCTTTCGTCGCCTTTCGCCTGGTGAAAAAGGGCGCTGATCGCACGCAATCGGTCAATGCCCTGCGGCAAATGATGGCGGGATACAACCTCTATTCCGGCGAGCACAAGCAGCGATTGATGCCCGGGTACGTCGATCCAACGATGCTTGATAACGCCGAACCGATCAATCCCGTTGAGCTTGACCTTCGCGCGAAGACCGCTTCAGGTCTTTTGCTTTCCGAAGCCGATACCGGCCCTTACATCTGGCGTCTCGCTCCATATCTTGACAACGCCTGGCAGACGTTCATGGCCGACTATCGCAGCCCGGCCATGAATGAACGGCTGGCCCTTGAATACGGGGACGGCGGGGCAGCCGGCGTGTATGGGCCCGGCACCGTCGGCGTGAACCAGTACGGCATCGCGGCGCGTCCGTCTTTCGGCTTGAATTCTATTTATGTCGGCGGCGACTCCTTCCACGGCGGCGGAGCCGTCACCGCTTTCAGTCCGTGGGACATCACTTCGGGAACCGTCCAGCCTCGTCCGAATAAAGTCGCTGCCACCCGCGTCTCCGACGTGAAGAGCCCCGCCAAACTCATCGTGTTCGGCCCTGCCGGCCTGCGGACAGCGACAAACAGCCCCGAACAGCCCGTTGATCCAGCGTCCGGCGCGGTGCTCGGTTATTTTGAATTGAGGGCACCCTTCGGCAAATTCAACACCGACACCGGCTTGGGTGCGGAACCGCAGTGGCTGATCAATCCCGTAACCGGCAATCTTGATTACACCGGAGCCGGCATTGCGGGCGTTCCCCTCGACCGTCTCGGGCTAGGTAAAATCTCCGTCGGTCATCTCGATGGCAGCACGGGCACCGAAGAACTTGCCCGGCTTGGCGCGGATATGTCGCGTTGGTCGCCATTCGCGATCAAGGTCAACTGAACGCTGAAGAAAAGTCGACAAGTCCACAAGTAGAAGAAAAAGCCGGCACATATCGTGTGTCGGCCTTTCTTTTACCTTGTTGACTCGTTGAATCACTCACGCCTTCAATATGCCGCGTTGTTCCAGCATGTCCAGCAGTTTCTGCACCGACTCTTCCACGCTCAGTTGATCCGAGCGCAGCGTCAGTTCCGCCCGTTCCGGGCCTTCGTACGGGTCATCGATGCCCGTGAACCCCATCCCCTTGCCCGAGGCCAGCGCGGCCCGGGCTTTTTTGTACAGCCCCTTGGGATCGCGTTTCTCCGCTTCCTCCACCGGGATGTCGATGTGCACCTCCACGAACGGAATCTTGGCCGCCTCGTGCAGGGCGCGCGCGGCGTCGCGGTCCTTGCGGTACGGGCTGATGAAGCTGGTGATGGCGATCAGGCCCGCGTCGGCGAACAGCTTCGCGACCTCGCCGATGCGCCGGATGTTCTCCGCGCGATCATCAGCCGTGAAACCGAGATTCTTGTTCAGTCCCATGCGGATGTTGTCGCCGTCGAGCCGGTAGGCGTGCTTGCCGCGCTGCAGGAGGACTTGCTCAAGGGCGACGGCGATGGTGGATTTTCCGCTGGCGGAAAGACCCGTCATCCACAGCGTGCAGCCTTTTTGGCCGAGGTTTTTCGCGCGTTCGGCGGCGGAGATCGCGCCTTCGTGCCACGTCAGGTTGGTTCCAACTTGCTGAGCCATTCGGGATTCAGTCCTATTTATCGTGCGACCTGTGAAGATGGGAAAGACTGCGAATCCCCATCATACCCAATCAGGCGGTTTCCCATGGGTCTCGGCGGCGTGGCACGCTAACGTTGATTTCATGGTCGCCCAGCCTCAACAATTTGAACATACTGTTCCCGTTTCATCCGCGTCGCAAGCCCGGCCGATGGAATTCATTGCCGACAACCGAAGCATTGCCTGGCCGGATGATCCGATCATCGCCGGGGATGAAACCGTGGGGGATGAAACCAATGATGAAACGCGGTTCGGGGAAGTTGACCTCGCGCGGAAGTCGCCCACGGAAAGCCCGACAGCCGACCTCAACAACCGGGCAACCCATCCGGCGACGGGCTATGTGAAAATTTTCGCTTCCGCCGACGAACGCGAGCGAGACTCGTTGCGGGCGCTGGCGACCTCCGAGCATATTCGCCGCATGTGTCGCCAGATACCGCACAACCGCATCCTTGATGTGGGCATGGGCGATGGCCAGGTCTTGAATCGCCTGGATCATGTGAACTTCGGCCAAAGGCTGTGCGGACTCGACATCACCGATGTCCATCACGCCGAGGCGCGGGGGAAGAAGTGGAAGCATCTCGAGGAATTGCGGACCCTTCGACGGTCGGGTCATCCCGCATGACGATCAGTCGTTTGACCTCGTGATCCTCAGCGGCGTCGTGGAGTATCTCGATTGCCCGCGCGAGCTGCTGCGCGAGGCCGGCCGCGTCGGTCGGAACGTATATGTGGAGGTGCCGCTGCTTCACCATTTGCGCAACCCTCGTTTGCAGGATTCGCGGCGTGGATTCCAGAAAGGCGAGCCGGTGAACTTCTTCGATCCGACCTTGATCCGCCTGCTGGCACAGTCCGCGGGATTGCAGGTGGTAAACCAAAAAGTGTTCCAATCCTCGCCGAGGTCGTACGCCCAGGGCAAAGGTCGAAGGGAATCACTGGCCTATTGGCTGCGGGCGGCGGCCTTGCGAATCAACGAGCGATTGGCGACGCTGCTGTTCCCGTATCACAGCGGTCTGCTCTGCACCGGCGAAAGCGGACGAACTTGAGCCGGACGCCCGTGCCGTCCTTGCTTCAGACTTGACCAGCGCCTCGTTTGGGCGGGCGATGGCCGGCGGGTAGAATCGCTGGCCATGTCCGCTCCATCGTTCAGCAGCTCCCCCACCGATCCACCGGTCGCTTCGGCGGGTTCGCCGTCCAAACCGTCGCTTGATTCGTTGTCTGCAAACCGGTTAAGCGGTCACTACGCGGATTATTTCGCCACGCCCGAGCAATTGGAGTGGTACGCGTTGATGGCCGTTGATAAGTCGGACAATATCATGTCGATCTGCCGCGATGTGCCGCACGACAGCATCCTGGACGTGGGCGCGGGCGACGGCGCGGTGCTGAATCGCCTCGATCGACTGGATTTCGGCACGCGGCTGTGCGCGGTCGACATTTCCGAGTCGGGATTGCGAGCGTTGAAATCGAAGGCGTGGAAGCATCTGGAGGAAGGCCGACCGTTCGACGGTTACGCGATTCCTTATCCCGATCAGTCGTTTGACCTGGTGGTGCTGAGCCACGTCATCGAGCATGTGGAGCATCCGCGGATCCTGTTGCGGGAGGCGGCACGGGTCGGCCGGCATGTCTACATCGAGGTGCCGCTGGAGTTCAATCGCACCAATCGCCGGCTGAAGGGAGACTTCAAGATCGACGCCACGGGACACATCAATTTTTATAACCCTGCGCTCATCCGCCTCCTGATCCAGTCTTCGGGCCTCAACGTGCTAAGACAGGAGGTGCGGCACTTCACGCCAAAGGCCTACACGCGTGGCCGAGGTCGCAAGGGGATGCTCAATTACTGGATTAAGGAGACGGCGCTGCGGCTCAACCGCGGATTCGCCAGCACTTGGTTCAACTACCACTGCGGCATTCTCTGCAAACGCGAATCGGTTTGAGCAGTTCACACCGCCACCGGCGATTTCTTCGTCGCCCACTCAATCAGCACGTCGGCCACCTCGGGTCGGCTGAACTCGGCGGGCGGACGCTGGGCGGCGGCGAGCATGTCGCGAACCTTCGTGCCGCTGAGGGCAACCTTCTGGTCGTCGCCGTGCGGGCAGGTCTTGGGGCTGACCATACCCTCGCAGGCGTTGCACCAGGCGGTGTGCTCGAATTTCAGGATGTGCATCCCCATGTCGATGAACTTGAACTGATTGAAGATGTTCTGCGCGTCGTAGGTGCCGTAGTAGGTGCCGACGCCCGCGTGGTCGCGGCCGACGATGAAGTGCGAACAGCCGTAGTTCTTGCGGACGATGGCGTGCAGGATGGCTTCCTTCGGGCCGGCGTACCGCATGGCGGCGGGCATCACGCCGAGCATCGTGCGCTGCGGGACGTAGTATTTATTCATGAGCGCGGTGTAGCACTTCATGCGCACGTCAGCGGGGATGTCGCCCGGCTTGGTCTCGCCCACCAGGGGATGGATCAACAGGCCATCGCAGATTTCCTGGGCGCACTTGGTGAGGTACTCGTGCGCGCGATGGATGGGATTGCGGGTCTGGAAAGCGACGACCGTGTTCCAGCCGCGCTTGGCGAACTCCTCGCGGGTCTGCGCGGGTGCGAGGCGATGCTGGGTGAATTGTTCGCCGGGCTCTTTTTCGGGCGTGACGGTGAGCACATGGATGGAGCCGCCCACGCACCACGGGCCTTCGTCAAGCACGGCCTTCACGCCGGGGTGGGCGGGATCGCTGGTGCCGAAGACGGCGGGGATTTCCATTTCCTTGTCGTGCGGGAAGATGTCGGAGACATCCATGATGGCCAGCAGGGTGCCATCGGGGTGATACAGCGCGGCCTGGCCGCGGCGGACGAGCTTGGCCTCGGTCTCGTTATCAACCGAGAGCGTGATGGGGATCGGCCACACGGTGCCCTCGCGATTGCCCTTGTTGGCACCGGGATTGACCCGGATGCCGTCGGCCAATCGCATCTTTTTGCAGATGCTCTCGAAGTCGGCTTTCTTGACGAATCCCGTCAGCGGGCTGAACGCCCCGATCGCGATCATCTCCAGATCGCACGCCTGCTTGAAGCTGAGGTCGATGCGGGGCAATTCCGGGGCGCGCTGGCGGAGAGCCTCGGCGCGGGCGGAATCAACGATGCGATTGACGAGCGTGCCACCATGCGGGGCGACGAGCGAACCAGCGGACATATGCGAAATTCTCCAAAGAAGCCCGGAAAGTGAAGCCCGGATGCTACAGAACCTGATCGGCCGTGGCAATGGCCCTTCGAGGGAGAGGCGCAATTCACGATCGCCATCGTCTGTGCCCCCAATGCCCCGATCAATGCCCCAGGGCGTAACCGTGGGCATCGACGTCCTGTATTCGCGGAGATCGGTCCAACAAATCGGATTCGCCCTCGAAATCCTCGTTTGCTGTATCAATCGTCGGAGACAGTCGTTCCTGCGTCATGAGCTTGGCAAGGATAAGCCACCAGTAAAACGGCGCCGGGCTGCTCAGGCTTCCTTGCTTCAACGCCAGGAAGAGATAGTACGTGCACATCGCCAACAGGATGGCAACGGTGGATCGCATTGAGTCGTCGTGCTTGTTGGAAGTCCAGAGCGCGTACCCGTTCTGAACGACGAGCCAGAGCAGTGCCACGAAGAGTGCCGCGCCCACCAAGCCGTGCTCGCACAAGGCTTCGGCGGCAATGTTGTGAACGTATGTCATGTCGCGATCGGGGGAGATGGCGACGTAGGCATTGGTTCCGAGACCGAACACCCAACTTTCAGGATGAGCGAGATACTCGGAAAGCAGTTCCCAGACATAGGTCAATCGCAGATTGGTGTCGCGGAGCATTCCGAACACCTCCCACCGCTGCTCATTCTGATGCCCGACGAACAACTTGAAGACGGCGTAGATTCCCAGCACGAGGATTCCGAAACCGAACACGCCGAACACAAAATGCTTGACGCTGACCAGCCTGCGGGCGACGGGGAAGAACACCACGCCGCACAGTCCCGCGGCCAGCACTTGCCCGCGGGAACCCGAGCCGATGGCCAAGCCCATGCCGGCCACGAATGCCGCCACTCGAATCAGCAGGTAAAGCGTGGAAGCCCGCACGGGTTTGATGAGGGCGGCCATCAAGGCGATCATGCCGCCCATTTCACCTAAGGCGAGCGGATTGCCGTGTCTGGCAATTCCTCCGCCGACCATCCCCAAATCCAGACTCAACCGGCCCGAGTGGTAGGCGCTGTTGGGATGGGCCATGATCAGCACCGCCACCACCGCGCCCAGCACCATCACCCCGCCGAGCATCTGGCGGAACTCCTTCGCATCCAAGATCAAGATGGGCAGCAGCACCAAGTACAGCGTTTGATACGAGAGCGTCATGCCCAGGCTTTCCATCACATAGGCATGGGCCACTGGTGGCGTGTACACGATGCCAAACAACCAAAGGATATAGAACAGCAGCGTGAGCACCGTCACCGGGTTTTTGTAGGCCTGAAGAATCGGATCCCGGCGAAATAGCCGGGTGGCGATGGCAAGCACCGCCAACGAGCCGATGACGAAGTTGATCAACGACGAGCGCGCCAGCAAACCGGGGATATAGGCCTGAAGCAGCTGTTCGACCGGGAACATGCAGACGATGAGCACGAACACCCAGTAGGGCCGCCACACAAGAAACAGCACGCCTGCGATGGCGCCGACGACGACCAAAATCCGAAGGAACTCCATCATGGGACGGGACTGCTTCCGGGTACTTCGTTCTTTGAGGCATGAATCCATGCCCGGCTGCCGCCATGATCAGCGATCGATTAGGATGATACGGGCGGCGTGATGAACCGGTTCATGGACAGATCTGCCGTGATGATATCGGCCAATCGGCGTCGCTGAATTATGTTTCCCGGCGGGTTTTGATGCAGGCAGCCCTCTGCCACATGCTGTTTCTTGCACCAATTGAACCGGGTGACGAAGACGCAGGTATTGACGGATTCATGCCGACCGAAAATCACCAACCATCGTCGGATTCCAACACGTCAACCTTGACGCATCGGACCGCCCGCGGGTTCGCCTGGATGGCCGGTCAATCCATCGCCGCCAAGCTCATCACCACCGTCGGTCAGATCATTCTGGCGTGGTACCTGGTTCGAGAGGACTTCGGCCTGACGGCGGTCACCTACATGTTCAGCGTGGTGCCGGTGCTGATCCAGCAGGGCGGGATCAAGGAAGTGCTCATCCGTCGCCACCGGCGATTTCATCTTTGGGCCAATGGAGCGTTCTGGATGTCCATGGCGTTGGGGCTGGCCGGGGGCGCGATCATGGCGTGCATCGCGCCGTTTGCCGCCGCATGGTACGACGAGCCGCGGCTGCTGGGGCTGACGCTGTTGATCGCCATCCTGTTTCCGCTGGATTCGCTGATCATCGTTCCACTGGCGTCGATTTACGGCAGCATGCGCTTTCGGTTTGCCGCATCGCTATCCCTGGGTCAGGCCTTGATGCAGACGACGCTGGCCGTCATTTTCGCGATGTGGGGGTTCGGCGCCTTCAGCCTTGTGCTGCCCCGGCTGTTCGTGGCTGTGGCATCCGCCATCGTCTGTTGGTCATTGTCGCCGGTCCCGCTTCATGCTCGCCTCCAGGTCAAGCGATGGAAGTTGCTCGCCCGCGACGGGGGGATGGTGATTGCCGCCAATGCCTGCGAGCTGGCGTTGGCGTACGGCGGTTATCTCATCCTCAGCGTGTTCTGCGACCTTGGTGAGGTCGGACTTTTCTACTTCGCGTTCACGCTCTCGCTGCAAACCTTCGCCTTGATCACGCAAAGCCTCAGCGGCGTCTTGTTCCCGGCCCTGAACACGCTGCACGACCAACCTGGCCGTCAGACCGACGCTTTCCTCCGCGCCATCAGGGTGTTGGCAATCGTGATGTTCCCCGCGTGCTTTCTGCAAGCAGCCCTGAGCGATCCCGGCATTCGCCTTCTCTTCGATCAAAAATGGATCGACGCCATCCCCCCCTTGCAGGCGTTGAGCGTTGGCATGGCGATGCGCGGCGTCGGCGCACCCTCGGTCGCCTTGTTTCAGGCCCAGAACCGCTTTGCCGCCCGATTGGCCATGTCGGTCGTCTCGGTCATCCTCTTCGCCTTGGTCGCCGGACTCGGCGCGTGGTTGGACGGTGCCCAAGGCATGGCGTACGGCGTGGCGGCGCACGCCCTCCTCATCGAGCCGTTCAATCTCATCGTCGCCATCAGGCATGGCGGTCGCGGCGCGACTCAGCTCGCAAAGGCTGTGCTGCAACCGGCGGCGATTGGCGTTCTCATCATTGGCCCGGCGTGGCTGCTGGGATTGCTGATCCCGGAACACCCCAGCCTCTGGCCTCGCCTCGTCGTCACGGTCATGGCGGCAGGGATGCTTTTCTTCGTGTCCGTTCGCCTTCTTGCCCCTGATGTCTGGGTCGAGGGCCGCAACCGATTGATCGCCTTGCGCCGCTGAGCCGATCAACGAAGCCTTGACTTCGGATGCGCCGACCATATCGATGGAACGTTCAATTCAATTCGCGATTCCACGCGACCATCCACTGGTTATGCGGAATGTTCCGGTTCTCGGGCACGATGGCGCGATACCACCCGGGCTTGACAATCCTGACGGAGTAGCCCAGTTCCTTCAGGAAGGCTTGACAGCTGCGTTCCAATTCCACGGTATGCGTCTCGATGACGAGGCGGCAGTCACGGGACTCCAGCGTCGTCCTCGCTCCCCGCAGCACATCAAGTTCACCGCCATCGACGTCGATCTTCATGACGAAAGGACCCGACGCTCCGGCCAGCACCGAATCAAGCCGGCACCATTGTCCATTGTCCTGATCACCGACCAGTTTGGGGGCGATGGCCGTCTTGCCCGCGCAGCGATCCGAATTGAGCGCGAGATTGGCCTCGGCCCGACGAACCAGCTCCGCGTCAGGTTCGAATCCGAAGACTCGCTTAATGCTCGCACGCGAGGCGAAGAACGCGGCATACCAGCCATCATTGGTTCCGACATCGACTGCGGTCTCGGCCCCGATGCTCATGCGACGCGTCCACCCCGCGACCTCCGTCTCATCCAAACCCATCAGGCGCATCGACTTGTGCGCGGTGTCGATGTGAAATTGAAGGCCTTTGAGCAATCCCCTGGGAATGTGCCGGGCTTGCTCCCCGGGCGGCCCGAACATTGCGGTCTTGATCTTGCTCTTGAGCGTCATGAAGCCCAATGTATCAGGCGATGACCGCCGCGCGGATGGGGACAGCCGGGCGGTGCCGATCAACCGCCGCATTGACCAGGTCGGCGAATGGTTTCAGTCCAAATCGCCTGCTCTTCTCCACGGCCCGTTCCGACATTTCCGCCAACAGTTGGCGGTCTCCGTCCAATCGCCGGATCGCCTCGGCAAGTGCTGCGGCATCCCCTGCGGCAACGCGAAGCCCGTCGATGCCGTCGGACACCACATCGCCACAATTGAAGGTGGAGATGACCGGCACACCCATCGCCATGGCCTCGAGCTGCGTGATGGCAAAGCCGTCGGAGATGGTGGGAATGACGAAGACATCGGCGGCTCTGTAAAGATTGTCCGTTTGATCGCGCGTGATTCGTCCCAGGAACTGCATGTTCGACGGCGCCGCGCTCACCACCGACGGTGCAATGCCAATCGGCCCCGCCACCACAAACCGGACGGTCGTGCCTTGAAGTTGACGTGCCGCCTCCATCAAATACTGAATGCCTTTGCGCAGGATGACACTTCCCAGCCAAAGGACGTTCAGAGGCCGTCCGTGCTCCTTGCGACTGGCAGGCTCGGCGACGGCGGGTTCGTATGCCAACGGCACCACGATGATCTTGTCATTGGGCACGCCCTGCTCAATCCACGCCTTGCGCGACCACATCGAATTCACCAACGCAAGGTCCGCAATTCGGCACTCCGCCAGCACCCGATCGTAATAGAACGAGGGCACGATCGGATCAAGCTTCGCCCAACCTGGCCAGCGTTCGGCTTCGTTGGCCACCAGACAGTCCTCGACCTGGCCCGGTCCCGCCAAATCAACGATGGTCATCACCCCGGAGCGCTTCAGGTCCTCCAGCACTTCCAGGCACTCGCTTTGATATCCAAAGAAGCAATCACGACCGCGATCCAGCGTTTGCTTCCGTAAGGCTTGGCGGACCCTCTCCGCGAACCATTGGCTGTTGTCGATCTCCCATCGATAGATGGCGTCCACATCCGCGGGACGCGCCACCATGCGACGATGCAGCGCCCAGCCGAGGGATCCAAAATCAAATGACTTGACGCGTGCGGCGGGGACATCGGGGTGATGACGGCCCGCCAGGGCTCGCAGTGCCGAGGGCCCTCGCCTCAGCAGGGCCGACCCATGACGGCACCACGACCCAGTGTAAAGTCTGGCGAGTTGTCCTTGGTGCTGAAACGCCCTGGCGACGGCGTAGTGTTCGCGGGCGCCGGACTGAGCCACATGCCAACGGCGAGGCGGAGATTCAACCATGATTTCGAGCGGCCTGACGACGCTGCCTGGCTTTCAGAAGCGACCGACGCATCCTCACAAGCGGATTCTTCTCGTAAGACGGGAAATCCCAGAACGTCTGCTTGGGGAGACCCATGATGTCGTCGAACTGCTTTTCGGTCAGCCCGAATTTCTTGCAGACGAAAACTTTGTCCTGCCGGATTTCCTCCGCCGGCGCCACCGGCTTCTTCATTTCATCCAGCGCGTGTTCGCGCGTGATTTGCCCGGACATGATCAAGCCCGACAGGTGAATTCGCCTTTTGTCATAGCCGAACTTCCGCGGCAGGATGTACGACTGGTAAAAGCGGGTGTACACCGATTCGTGATGCTTGCCGGAATAACGCACATATCCGAACTTGTCGGCAAGGAACTTCAGCGCGTCTTCCTTGTGATAGTCCACATAGTTGAGGATGTCGATCGCTCGCTGGCGCTTCACATAACGCAGCCACGCGTCGGTCAGGAGCGTGGTGTGGGGGAAATCCTTCAACGGCCCCTTGCCGAATCGGGCATTCACGCTGCGGATGTACTTCCAATCGGTTTGCCCCATGGACCATGTCGTCACCCGGATATTCTCCGTGGACACGTTGTTGCCCATCACGATGAACCGCACGCCAAGCTCATTCGCCTTGATTTTCAAGATCGAGTTGATGGCATGATCGCTGGGCACTTCCGAATCGGGTGTGGAAGCTTTCAGGAAAGCCAGTTGCAACTCGCGGAATTCATCCCAATCCAGCACCTTGGTGTAGAGGTCGATGTCCAGGGCCTTCAAGCATTTCTCGATGTTGGCCACCGCCAGTTCGGAATCCCAACCGTTGTCGAGGTGGATGGCCAGCGGACGAAGACCGAGCACCTCTTTGACGACATAGGCAACATAGGTGCTGTCCACGCCTCCACTCACGCCGATGACGCAGTCGTAATCGTGTCCACGGCCCTCAGCTTTGATCTGGGCCACGATCGCCTCGCGCCGACGATCTCGCTCCTGGGGACTGAGGATCAACGACCTTTGCATGACTTGGCAATCGCGGCACCGGTTGCAGATGCCATGAGCATCGAACTCAATGCCCGGATCGGAGGTGTCCATGATGCAGCGCACGCAGATGCGATAGCCCGCATCCGATGGGGCATCGAACGCATGAGCAGGTTGATTGAATGGCACGGCTGCGGATTGGGTCATGCAAAACTCGTTTTCAACTCCTGTCCGGTCGGGAAACTGATCAAGACCGCGCGGTGCCTGCCTTGGAACACGAACAGGC
>Ga0163154_10007719_pt1 | contig 12741 bp, 13 predicted proteins | sample OliLakLV19MP9P1_FD_148649 | JGI IMG/M metagenome (GOLD analysis project Ga0163154, IMG submission 148649) | Freshwater microbial mat bacterial communities from Lake Vanda, McMurdo Dry Valleys, Antarctica - Oligotrophic Lake LV.19.MP9.P1 | ecosystem: Environmental > Aquatic > Freshwater > Lake >... | reverse complement strand
TTCCAATAGGGTCTTTTTATCTGGAATAAATCCTTCTTCGCTCAATTCCAAAGACATGACATCCAAATGGGTCACAAACACCGATAAGGGGGAACGTAAATCGTGCGCCGCCACCCGTATCATATCACTTTTCAATTGCTCTAATTTATTGACCTTTTCAAACAGGGCTTGTATTTCGTCATATTGTTTGGCGCTCTCGCGGATTTGTTGCGCGAGGGCTTGCTCGGCACGATAGCGTTGGGTGACATCTTGAACAAGCGTATGGATGAGTTCGTCCTCAATGGGTTGAATAATCCGATATTCAATCCACTTCGATTCGCCATCTTTGGTGATAATCAGATGTGTCAGCGATTGCTTTGACTGAAAATCATGCTCAAAATCCGAGTCTCTGATAACCATGTCGGCAGGGGTAAACAGATGCAATAATGCCTCATAGTCCTGCCCAATGAGTTCATCTGGCAGATACCCCGTGAGGTGTGCAATAGAATCGGTGGCATAAACGATTGTGCCATCGAGGTTAAAACTCACTATAGCATATCCTGCGGCTTGTAGAACGTGTTGATGAAGGTGAAACGTGAGCATTTCGTCTTGAATGAGAGAAAATTTATCCGTACTCATGCGCGTGTATATCCCATGCTATCTCATTATGTGCCTTAGAAACATTATCCTATGAAGAACGTAAAAATTCAAGTATTTATTAATAAACCTATTGCTTTATTACAGTTTTTCAATAAATACCACAATAAATACCCTACAATGGGTATCTATTGGTTATTCTATTATATGAATTATTGAAAAAGATGCTTAGCCGAGGATACTTTTCCTAAAAGCGAGGGCGCGTTGCAAATCGGCTTCCATCCCCAAACGGGTAAAAGCGATGATGACTTGTTGCAATTTGCGTGTGGCACTATTGATATTGCCACGTTTTGCCAAACTGACAGCTTGCGAATAGGTGGTGAGCGTAATTTCGGCTTCGGCATTGAGTTCTCTAAAATACTCTAGCGAGGCACGAAAATAATCATCTGGGTCATCAGAAAAATTGGCATCTGGCACACGGTCTAAATGGGTGATAACCGCACCGAGTGTCCGATTGACCAAGCCATGATGCCGTTGGTCGGTACTACGTTGGGCAATCTGATAGGCAGTATGGGCTTCATCCCATGCTTTTTGCGGGTGATTTAATTCAAGATGAATGGTCGCCAAACCATGATGAATTTCGCATAATGTCCCAAGTGCGGCATCGGGGTCTTCCCATTGCTTAGAGAGCGATAACCCATCTAAAAAGGCTTGTTGGGCTTCTTCGAGGCGCTTAAGCGAGAGCAAGGTTAACCCACTATTGACAACAGAATAGGTTTGCAACACCGTATCATTAATTTGACTCGCATACTCATAGGCAGACCGATATAAGCGGATGGCTTCATCGGTATTACCCTTAAAGCGGTGGCTTTCGCCCTCTGTAATATCAATGATAGCGAGTCTGGCGGGGTTATAATAAGAAGAAGCGAGTGTGCGGGCGCGTTGGGCGTGCTGGATACACGCATCTAAGTTGCCCCGTGTGAGTTGCACATTGGCTAAAACTTGCTCGGCGCGGGCTTGATTCATGGCATTGCCCTCTGCCGCCGCCCGTTGCACCAATACAGCAAGGCGGGCGATGGTCTCATGGGGGGGCAAAATGCCTGTGCGCCATTCATTAATAAGGGCAATACAGGCACTATTAAATTCTGGGGTGGGGTTAACAATTTCGGGCATAGGACACTATCACATTAAGGCTAATTGGGCTTCGGCGGCGCGTGCCGCATCGTCTACCATGCCCAATTTACTAAACATATCCATCACTTGTTGCAATTTCTTTGCCGCCATTGTGCGTCGCCCGCGTTTGGCAAGGCTCAGCGATTGGGCAAACATAGTACGCGCCATCTCTGCATCGGCTTTTAACTCTTGCAAATAACCAATAGAGGCGCGGAAATAGTCATCTGGGTCAGATGAAAAACGTGCATCTGGCGATGTTTTGAGTTCGGTTATTACTTCACCCAATGTCCGATTGGCATACCCTTTGATGAGGGGTTGTTGGGCTTCTTCTGCCACTTGCAAGGCTTCTAATGCTCGCATCCATGCGGCTTCTAGGTTGCCTTCGTGCAGATGAATCACCGCCAAACCATGATAAATCTCGCACAAGATATTCGCTATATCCACCTCTTGGACATTTAACTGCTGTGCCAATTTGAGGCTTTTATTAAACGAGATATGCGCTTCATCATATTTTTTAAGCGTGAGCAACACCAATCCCTCATTCGAGGAGGCGATAGTTTGCAGGCGCAAATCGCCAAATTGCTCTGCCACTTCATAGGCAGATTGATAGAGTTTTGCCGCCCGATTCAGTTCACCCTTAAAGCGGTAATTTTCACCCTGATTAAGGTCTATGGTCGCAACACGTTTGGGATTACCCGCCCGTGAGAATAAACTCCGCGCCTTTTCATTATGGCGGATACTAATATCCAGATTACCCCGATAGTGCTGAATATAGCCCATCAGTTGCTCAACACGCCCCTGATTGACCAAATTACTGCTTTTATCGGCTTCTAATGCCAATTTTTCTAATTCGGCAAGTGCATTTTCGTATGGCAAGTCGCCTGTGCTAAATTGATTAATAACCTCAATGCACTTCTGATTAAATTCGGGAGTTGGTTCTGGAAAATTGGCTACCCTGACCATTGTTTATCCTCCGATTAATAAATGTACATCATCGAAATGTCAGGCGCGGATACCCCTGCCTTTAGGCATGGGGAGGAGCGCCCTCTCTCCTTATCATATATGTATAACAGACTAAATATCTCCGAAGGGAGAGGGCTTTGCTCTAAAGCAGGTGTCCTCTGACCTACTCCGCTTGCGCGGGTTATGGTCACCTCGTCACTGTTATCGGGTGGTTTTGTATGTGAACGACACTGGCTGACTCCCATTTCGTCCTGTTTAATCGTTCACCGCAGAGTTCGGGGCTGGTGAAGCACCCCGAAGTGCCTATATATTCACCCATAACATAGCCATTGCTGGCTGAGACTGGTAAGCATTGAGGCTATTGAAAGCCCCTGCCTTTAGGCATGGGGATGCTTACTCCCTTAAGGATAACCTAACCCCTGTTAAAATTCTACCCTATTCAAAAAAATTTAGCAAAATAAAGTCACTTAATTGCATTACTGCATAAAAACCCCACAATTGCATTGGTCAATAAAACCCTAATCGCGCTCTAGCACTGCCACAGCATCAATGTAATAGGTTTGTGGATGCAAATCTATGGGATATACCTTCCCCAACCGATAGCCCTTCCCCACCAATCGCTTGCAATCACGCGCCATTGTTGCGGGGTCACTGCCTACATAGGCAATACGCTTCACGGTGGAATCTCCCAACGCATCTACCAATGCAAGGCTCAAGCCATCGCTCGGCGGGTCGAGGATAATGGCAGAAAAATCATCTAGCCGATAGAGTTCATCTTCCACCGCACCATCTATGACCTTCACATTATCCAAATCGGCACAATTTTCGCTGGCATCGTGTACAGCAGGTGGGTAACTTTCTATCAGCACCATCTCTTTGACCTGTGACGCGAGTAGGGCGCTAAAAAATCCGCACCCACCATACAAATCACCCACAACATCATCTTTGGTGATGTTCAAAACTTTCGACACCAGTGTCGATAACTCGGTAATTTCGGCGATATTGGGGCGAAATTCACATCCTGCTGTGACGCGAAATGTACGCTCACCAATAACATAACGGCTATGCGTCTCACCGATGAGATTAATCGGCACACCATCGGGCAAAATCGCATTCACGCTGGCGGGAAAATCCACTGCCAGTTCTGGCAAATTATCTTCATCTTCCACATACAAAATGAGCATGGAGGTGTTATCGCTACCCAGTTGCAATTTGAGCATGGTCATGCCCACGAAATCCATTTCAAGCGATTCATATAAGGCAAAGAGGTCTGGATGAATAATTTCGCACGCTTCGATGACCATTAAGGTATCATTATCGGTAGACGGCAGACCAATTTGCCCCTCTGGGCTAATTTTGAAGGTCATCTGATACAAATATCCCCATTCGGCACGGCTTGGGATGACGGCTTGCACATCGGCATCGGCAAATCCGCCAACACGCTCAAATTGGTCGGCGAGGACATCCTGCTTGAGCAAGACTTGGGCGGTATATTCAATATGTTGCCATTGGCATCTGCCACACTTGTTTATGCCAAAATGGGCGCATTTGGGATAGACCCTATCATCAGACGCATCGTGCAATGTGACTCCCTGACCAAATGCCACACGTCCTTTTTCGCGGATAATTTTGGCATCTAGCGTCTCGCCAGGGAGGGTATAGGGGATAAATATCACCTGTCCCTGATGCTTAGCAATTCCGCTACCACCATTTGCCATAGAATCTATTGTTACCCGTATTGTGCTATTATCCGTCATGAGTTTTTTCCTATTTTCGGTTTCTACAATTGCGCTTCATTGTACCCTGAATATACTTAAAGATGAAATTGGTATGCAGGCATGGTGTATCATGTCTACTACTATCAGATTCATATATTGGGCGTGGTTCATCATGCCCCTATGAGGAGCGCCACTTATGCGACCCAAACAAGTTATCCCGATATTCATCATCTTTGGATTATTAACCATCGTCCTATTCACCATCCAAAGCCCATCGAATGCCCAATTAGAACCGATACAAGCCCAAGTGACATTGGTGACAGTCACGCCTGTTGGGACATCGCCACTTGCCACACTTACCGTCCAGCCAACCTTCGATTTTAGCCTGCTCGCCACACCACAACCAGCACTCGCACCCGGTTGTGGGACGGTGTTACCCATCCCCATTGGGGGGACAATCATCGTGCGGAGTGGCATCGTCATTCGCACTGCCCCAGACCCATCTGCACCGTTGCTCCGTACACTTATCGAAGATTTTATCTTCACCGCCATCGAAGGACCCGTATGCGGTGGTGGGTATGTGTGGTGGCGCATCCAAGAAGGCACATTTGTGGGATGGGTGGCAGAGCGCAATATCAACATAGACTTTTTTGTGAATTATACGACCACTCTCAATCCATGTAACCCACCCCTCACCCTAGAACGGTTTGAGGTGATTACGGTGGGCTATAATGTGCGCCTGCGCGATGTGCCAAGCATTGGCGGGCGGGTGGTTACGGTGGCACAAGCTGGCACACAAGCAATCATCCTTAGCGCACAACCGACCTGTGCCGATGGCTATAATTGGCGCGAAATTCAAGTTGAGGTGCTGGGGGTGATTTATGAAGGCTGGATGGCAGAAGCCAACCGTCAAAATCAGGTGACATATTTGGCAGAAGCCACATCCGTTTTTAACTGTCTGCCTCCTATCACCCCATTTTTGATTGGCGACAAAGCCCGTGTCCGTTATGCCGATGGCACACCCAAAAATTTACGCGCCACACCATCAGAAAGTGGTCAAATATTATTTTCACTGCTCGAAGGTGTGCCTGTAGATATTATCGGCGGACCAGTCTGCGATGGGAATTATGTCTGGTGGCAGGTGCGGGTGATGTCTACTATCATCGCAGAGGGCTGGATGTATGAAGGTCCGCGTCCCAACGGGTGGCTACAACGATTTGATGAACCCGTTCCTGGATATGGACGATGAAAGAGACCCTCTATGCACATCCCAAGCCCCTCACCAACCACATCTCACAACTTGTCGTGATGGTGGGGGTGGCTTTTTTGGTCATTAGCACACCATTTCAGATATTACTCGGATTTTCTGGCGGGACATTATTTTTTTTGGCGGCATTTTTCTCGTTGTTGCTCACATTGCCCCTCCTGATGTCTACGGTGATTGCTCCTGCGATAAAAGTAGATGATGACGGGCTAACCGTGATGCCCGTCATCTGGAAGTCACACACAGTCACATGGGTAGAGATTAGCGCGGTAAAACCATATCCGCTTTTGCCCCCCGCCGATGCCGAAGTGACACGCAAAATCGCGGTTGGTCGGGTAAAATATGCCCCTGCCAACGGTATCATGTTGGTTATCCCAAAATTATCGTGGATGTATCGCATTGGTGGATTTTTTGCGGGGGAACATCGCCAGCCCATTATCGCTATCACCAACCGCGCCCATAGCCATTATACCGATTTGGTCTATGTGATATTAGACAAAACCGACCCCCAGATTCATGATGATGAGCTTAAAGCGAAAAAATAAAAAGAGGCGCTGGTGATTGCGCCTCTCTCAATGTGTGCTTTTATGGAGCAGAAAAACCGAGTTCTTCTGCTCTGCGACTATCTAAAATAGATAGTGCCTCATATAAACGTCCACGACGAAAATAATATTCGCCATTATTCGGCGCGAGTTCAATAGCAGTGGTCAAATCGGCAATGGCGGCATGAGCATCGCGCAAGCCGATATAGGCATTAGCACGATTGGCATAGAGTTTGTCGTCTGTGGGGCGCAATACAATGGCAGCTGTATAGCTCTCTACTGCACCCGCAAATTCGCCAATGATATTTTGTACCGTCCCACGATTGATTAATGGCACGATATAAGCGGGGTCTAGCTCAATGGCATGGGTATAATCGGCTTTGGCAGACGCATAATCAAATAAAAATTCATGTGCCAAGCCACGATTGTTGTAGGCAGGGGCAAAATTTTCATCGAGATTAATCACAGCAGAAAAATCAATAATAGCTTTGCTCACCTCATCCGTGAGCAGATACAACATGCCTCTGCTCATATAGACCACAGGGTCATTAGGGGCAATTTGGCGGGCAGTGTCTATATCTGCCCATGCGTCATCTATCCGATTGAGATTGTAATTGAGCCGTGAGCGCAAGGCATAGGTGAGCGCAAGTTGTGGGTCGAGTTCAATGGCACGGGTAAAATCGGCGTTGGCGGCGGGCAAATTATTGAGCGCACGATGCAACGCCCCCCTAAACGCATACGCAGGGGCAAAATCGGCATCAAGTTCAAGCGCACGATTAAATGAATTCATGGCAATAGCATCATCAGTACGCCAATACGCCATAACACCTACTTCATATAATTCCGCTACGGTTTGTGTTTGGGCAGAAACACCCATCACACTGATAACAATCAAACCTATCCAAAGGATTCGTATCCATGATTTCATAATTTTTTCATCCCATCGGTGATAATTTTACTTATTATAGGCGATATGAGACAAATTTACGCCACAATATAAAAAACTATGGATGATTTTTCGGAAATTTTTCATAAACCGCTCGTATGTTCGTTTATCAAGCATACCATAGCCGTTATCCAATCGGGATTTTCATTCAAACAGGAGATGAATCGAAAATTATCTGGATTACCGCCCCCTTCTGCAAATTGGGCGCGTCCTTCATTGCCCAATTCATCTAATGTCTCTAGGCAATCGGTCACAAATCCGGGTGAAAATATCATCGGATGCTCAATACCCGCATGATGTAACCCCTCTAATACCTTATCCGTGTAGGGTTCTAGCCACTTTTCGGGTCCAAACTGTGATTGAAAACTGAGTATCCAGTCATCAGCCCCCCAATTCATCGCCCCTGCCAATAATTGCGCGGTATGCTCACAATGGGCGCGGTAGGGGTCGCCTGTGCGGATATACCGATTGGGTATGCCATGAAAGCTGATAATCACCTTATCTGGTGGATGGTCTGCTTGAGCGATTTGTTCGGTGAGATGATTTTTTAGGGCATGGATATAAGCGGGGTGGTCATAATAGGGGGGGATAAAGCGAACAACAGGCATAAATCGTTTTCGGTCTGCTAATTTTCCCATGACTGCCCCATATACCGCATCATAAATAGACGCGGTGGTCGTACACGAAAATTGGGGGAACATCGGCAAAACAACCATGCGGTCTATGCCTTCTGTCTCTAATGTCGCAACCGCATGAGCGATACTCGGATTGCCATAGCGCATCCCCAATATCACCCGAAATCGGTCTCCCAATTGGGCTTGTACTGCGTTTGTTAGGCGTTGCGAATAAACCAACAACGGAGACCCACCCTCTAGCCAAATCCGCGCATAGAGTTTTGCCGATTTTTTGGGGCGTGTGCGGAGGATAATCCCACGCAAAAGGGGTTGCCATAGCACAGGGCTATAATCTATCACCCGCCTATCCGATAAAAATTGGCGCAAATATGGACGTAAGGCTTGGGCGGTGGGGGCATCTGGTGTGCCGAGTTGCCCAATCACCACCCCAATTTTTGAAGATACCGGTTGTGTCATGTAGCTATATCCAATGATTAAACAAAGTCAAAAGTTATAGTCCAATTCTACATAAATCTACACAAATCTACATAGTGAAAGATGCTATCACGGCAGAATATGTATAGTTGCCCAGTCAGAAAAATATCATACACAAAACTTTTTGCCCTGTATGGGTATTATTGGTTATGCAGGCTCATCTCAAATTGCATAGACCACTGTTGTGCCAATTGGTCACGCAGAGGGGCAATGGTCACGCCATCTTGTGGGATGAAGAAAAAGACCACATTCCCCGTGCGAAAGGCTGTGACGACACGCGCACCAAATTTTTCGATGATGGTGGCGGTGATAGAGGCGATAAATGCTTCTCGCTCTACCCGTTGAAAATGCTGATAAATCAGCAACGATTTGCCCGCATCAAAAAATGTCTTGAGTTCATCCCAATACACATATTTCGATGAATTTTTTTTGCCTTTGGGGATGGATGGCACTTCAATACCATTATCTGGGTCAAAAAAAACGAGGTCGCAATGCACAAAATGGTCTAGCATATCTGCCATATACGTTTGGCGCTCTTCTAGGTCATCTGTCACGAAACGGGTGAAATATTTTGCCTCGCGGATGAGTGTTTCTTCCTCTGCAATGCCCACATAACGCCTATTATTGAGGACATATAGTTGCAGAGCATCGAATAGCGATGGGGCGTAGTTGCGCCATTTGTTGGGTTTATCCAAATAATCTACAAATTTGCCCTCTGTGCCTTCATCATTAGGTGTGAGCATCCACCCCACCCCAATGGCGAATCGCTTGCATAAAATCCGCAATAAGCCATACTTGCGGTAGTCGTTAATGTCGCCAAAATATTGATTTTTCATCTCATTTTCCTCATGCACTCCGTTCACGGGCGTGCAAAACATCGTGGGGACTCACAGCACGGACTTGATTCGATTCAATTGTCACGACATCTACGGTATGTCCATCTAAAGTAAAAAATTCAACCTCATAGGCGGTTGCATTGGGATAAATATGAACAACAACACCAACATCACCCGCTTTAAGGTCGTAATCGGGTAAATCTACCATGAGGACGGCTTGTTTATGTTCAGGTATCATCATAACTCCTTAAATTGGATAAGCACTTACCAATCTAGCACGCCCATCTTCCATCATAATCCAAATAGTTCTCACATTGGGCATTCTTCCATCGGGTGTTTGCAGTTCACCCTCTATTATATACTTGATTCCATGTGCGTTTTCCATCGTTTTCTCGATTTCATGGCTGGCAACATGAATTAATAAGGCAGACCTTAACAGTTGCCATTTTTCAATAGAAAACCCCATCCTAAAAAAGAAAACTGCTTTTCCTTTAGAATTTTCTTCTGAAAGAAGGTAATCTACAATTTTTTCTTCTTCAACAAAAGCATTTTCATAATTAGGAATTTTCACACAATGGTTTCCATCTCTAATACAGGTGCGAAGGCTTGTTCGAGCGCCACTAGCGTCTCTGCGTGGTTAATGCCCTCACGGATACTCGTGGCGTTGTTCATCCCCACCGTATAGCGGAGCAATTGCCCGCGCAATTCACGAATCGTCTGAATTTCTGTCAGGTTACTGGTGGCTATGGTACGGCGGGCGTGGGTTTGTGCCATTTGCACCCGTTCTAATACTGATGGCATGGGGAGTGTTTCCCCTGTGAGCAAATAGTGATGAATCTGGCTAAATACCCACGGATTGCCAATCGCCGCCCGTCCGACCATCACACCATCGCATCCCGTGCGTTCCATCATGCGCTTGGCATCTTCACCCGTCCAAATATCGCCATTGCCAATGATAGGAATGTGCTTCACCGTCTGCTTGACCTTCGTTATCCAATCCCAATCGGCATCACCGCTATGTCCCTGCACCGCAAATCGGGCATGAACAGCGATAGCAGTCACACCCGCATCTTCGGCGGCTTGGGCAAATGGGACACAGGTGGGGTTATCTGGCGACCATCCCGCGCGAATTTTGACCGTCACAGGCACATTCACGGCATCCACAACCGCTTTGACAACGGCGGTGGCGGTGCAAATATCCCGCATGAGCGCCGCCCCAGACCCCGTTTTTGCCACTTTTGGCACCCAACACCCCATGTTGATGTCCACAATATCCGCGCCATGGTCTACAACGATTTTGGCGGCTTCTGCCATTTCATACGGACTTCCCCCAAATAATTGCACCGCCACCGGGCGAATATCATCCATCCAATCGAACATACGCCGAAAGGTGCGTTCACGCGCCCCTTTATGTTGCATCGCCTGACTGCTGATGAGTTCTGTACACACCAACCCCAATCCCCCCTGCTGGCGACACAGTGTGCGGAAGGTATGGTTGGTCTGCCCCGCCATCGGCGCGAGGAATAAAGGTGGGTCTATGCGGATATTTCCGATAAAAATCGATTTGAGCGTGTCATTCATAGAGTAGATTCCATGTAAATTAACGATAATGGGGATTTTGTGGCGAACCTACGACCCTAAAAGGGTCTAGTCCGCCATTACACATCAAATGAGTAGGTTCTGTAATGGCTGATCAGCGCAAAGCGCATATGTCAGCCACAGCCCGCCACATTTCAATAATTACCCAATCAAGTGAAATGTCGTTTGTCTGCCATGCAACCAACGCATGACCCCATCTTGCAATACGGCATCTTCTTCGAGCATGATACGGACTTCTTGCCCATCCCATTCTGGCACGGGTGTGATGATGTTCAGCTCAATCGAATACGCGGTATTGTCGTTGACCTCATAGTCACCCGTCCCAATTACACGCGCCTGATTATCCCACAAGCCAATCGTGGGACCCGCCGCATGTCCATGATAACCAATTGGGTGACTATACACAGACGGCGTAATGCCTTCTGCTTTGGCATGAGATAGCGTATCTGCCAAAATATCATTGCCTGTCCGCCCAACCCGTATAGTGTGCATGAGGATGTCTTGTAGCCGATTCCCCTGCACCAACGCATCTTTTAAGCCCGGTGGCGCATCGGTCTCATCCACTTTTAACACATAGGCGTGTTGTTGCTGGTCGCTTGCCAATCCCAAGTAATAAAATCCCATGTCGCAATGGAGCAAATCACCGGGAAGTATCACCTTGCGCCCCGCGTCTTTGATATTGATGGCATGAAACGCCGTGCCGTGTGCCTGAATTTCGACTGTTGGATGAAACCACGCCTGCAAGCCAAATTGTGCCATTTTTTCGCGCATCCACCACACCACATCATCGGTGGTGGTGATAGACGGGGTAATCACCCGCGATGAAAATGCCTCTGCGATAATCGCATGACCGATTTCGATGATACTCGGATATGCCAGAAATTCATCAGGGGTGCGGGTTTCTAGCCATCCCACACACAGACGCACCGCACTTTTCATCTTGTGGCGCAAATCACCATTTTTATCCAACGCGAATAAATAGGTGTGTTGGCTGTGGCTCAATCCATCGGCAAAAGCAAAATTATCCGATATATTGATGCCAATCGTCTGTGGGTTGCGCTCGGTAATCACCCGCGCCAACGCATCATATTGGTCTGGTTCTTCGTCTGGATTCCACACCGATTCATAAAATCCGGGAATATCATATCGGCTGACGGTGAGGCGTTCCACTGTGCCGTCTGGCTGGCGATAAAACACCAAAATTGTCCGACGACGAGCAGACATGACGGGTTGTGGGAGCAATGTCATCACCACAGGGTCTTCGTTATATTCCCGTGCGATGACCAACCACATATCAAAGCCTTCGCGCTCCATGAGCGCAGGCAACACATGGTCTAGGCGATATTTTAGCCACGCATTACGAATGTCGGCTTGTTGGCGCAACGATAAAATTTTGTGACGATAGGCATCTAGCATAGCCTATTTCTTCCCAATACGGCGCAAACCTTGATAATAGGGGTCGCCCTGAATTTCTGTCCAGCGTGCCACCCCGCCATCGGTGTGCCATTCCACAACGTGCATCCCATTGGGGTCAGCATATTCCAGCACAGGCGCAAGGTTAAACAACATCTGACGCAACACGCCAATGAGTTCTTTGCGTTTTTCGCCACTGCGGAGGATAAAATATTTGCCCGCTTCCCATTCAAATTGAATCGGCATCCCGTTCCAGTTGCCTTCCATTTTGATGGGTGCAACGGCTTGGGTGCAATTCATATAAATGCTTTGCAGACGATTTTTCCAGAGGGTGTGGTTAATCCGTTCTTCGATATAAAACGGGCGCGGTTCTGGGGTGGAATAAAACCATTTACGGGCATCGGTAGCCATACAATAATCTCCATGAGTTAGCATATTCGACATGCACTATAGTTTACCCGTTTTGGGCGCATTTGGGTAGGCAATGATGGACTGATATAGGTCTGTACGGACGCGCTTCTAGGCTTGTCCGTAGTTAAAAAAGCAAAATATGATAAAAATAGCGTGTATTTTGCCAGCCGCTGGGCGGTGAACCACTCATC
>Ga0163154_10007718_pt1 | contig 12743 bp, 10 predicted proteins | sample OliLakLV19MP9P1_FD_148649 | JGI IMG/M metagenome (GOLD analysis project Ga0163154, IMG submission 148649) | Freshwater microbial mat bacterial communities from Lake Vanda, McMurdo Dry Valleys, Antarctica - Oligotrophic Lake LV.19.MP9.P1 | ecosystem: Environmental > Aquatic > Freshwater > Lake >... | reverse complement strand
AAAGAACACGAAAATTAATGCAAACAATCATAAAGATAGAATTCTTGAATTGTCCCTGTGTTCCCTGTGGTTCTCTCTCTCTCCTCTTCTCCTTTTCTGCGTTAAGCGGCTTTTTCGGCGGGCAGATAGGTCTCCAATAACTCTTCGATTTGGTTGCGGCGGAGTGCTTCTCGCTCGAAACAGAACGGCAAGCCGACTTCGAGGAGGTTAGTGAATTCTTGTGCGGGAACGGGACGGGAAAAATAGAAGCCCTGCCCGATATTACAGCCCAAGGTCTGTAGTTGAATCACCTGCTCTTCGAGTTCGATACCTTCGGCGGTTACGTCCATTTTGAGGGTTTTTGCCAGCATGATGAGGGCGGCAACGACTGCGTTTGCCTCCTCTTGGTCGCCCAATTTTTGCACGAACGCTTTATCAATTTTGACGGTATTGATGGGGAAAACGCTCAGGCTCGACATGGAAGAGTAGCCTGTTCCGAAATCGTCAATCGCCAATTTGATTCCCATGTCACGGAACTGATTGAGTTTAGCGATGACGTCCTCTAAATCTTCCATGATGACGCTTTCCGTGATCTCTAATTTGAGGAAATGCGGCGGCATCTGCGTCTCTGCGATAATCTCGGTGATGCGCTCGACCACATCGGGACGCTGCAACTGCCGCCCTGACAGGTTGACGTTCATCGTAAATGCGAAGCCCTCCTCAGAGGACGCCGCCCAAAGTTTCCATTGCTGGCAGGCTTGCTTGAGAACATGATAACCGATAGGTGTGATCAATCCCATCTCTTCGGCAATCGGGATAAAGTGAAGGGGAGAGACTAAGCCGCGCTCCGGGTGATTCCAGCGAATCAGGGCTTCCGCCCCGGCAATATGCCCCGTTTCCAGATCGATGAGAGGCTGATAATAGACCACAAATTCGTCGCGTTCGAGGGCAAGGCGCAGTCCTGTCTCGATCTCCATACGTTCGACAACCAGCGCGTTCATCGAAGGATCGAAAATCGCATAGCCCGATTTTCCCTGTGATTTGGCGTGATACATGGCGGTATCGGCGTGGCGAAGTAAGGTGTCCTCTGTAATCTCCTGGTTGCCGCCTGTGAAGGCGATTCCTATACTGGCAGAGGCGAACAACTCTTTTTGCGGCAGCAGGATCGGCGAACGGAACGCGAGGAGAATCCGATCCACGATTGCCACAATATCGGGAACGTCCGGTATATCTTCAAGAAGCAAAATAAACTCGTCGCCCCCCAAACGCGCCACCGTGTCGCCGGGGCGCACCGCTTCCAGCAGCCGCTCTGCTATCGTCATCAGCAGGGCGTCGCCCGCTTCGTGTCCCAAACTGTCGTTGACGACCTTGAAGTTGTCCAGATCGATAAAGATCACGGCAAGCAGTCCCGCTTTGCGTTTCGCCCGCTGCTGCGCCGCAAACAGCCGTTCCGTGAAGAGCGTTCGGTTCGGGAGACCTGTGAGGGAATCGTGAAATGCCTGATGAGCGATTTGGGCTTCCAATCCCGTGCGTTCCGAAACATCTTTGGTGAAGAGATAACTGCCGGTGATTTCACTCTCATCGTTGCGAATGGCAACAATGACCGTCTGCTGATGAATGATCCGACCGTCGCGCTGTAGTCCTTGAAGAGGGATTTCCATTTTATCGGTTTGCAGCAGAAGACGAAACGCCTCTTCCATTTTATGGACGTCGGGCGGGTAAATGGTCTCCGACCAATGGAGACCGATCAATTCTTCCGAAGCGTACTCCAGCATCGCCGTATACGCCATGTTTGCGCTGACAAAATTACCGTTGGCATCGAGGCGGGCGATTCCTTCGACGACATTTTCCAGAACCGCATTGTGGGTGCGGACTTCGTCCTCGGCATCTTTGGCGCGGCGGATATTGATCTCCAACGCCCCAAGCAGTTCATTGATTTGTTCGCCGAGTGAATTGAGTTCGTCCTGTCCTGCCAAGGTGACTCGTGCCTTCGATAAGTCCATGCCGTTCATCTGACCAATGGAGATTTGACCGACCTGTTTGCCTAACTGCGAGAGCCGTATGAGGACTGCATACTCCAAAATCAGGAGGAAGACCGCACTGAAAATCACACACGCCGCCACAAGAAATTTCAAGAATAAGTTGACACTTTCAAGCCCCCTGTGATAGATTTCGCGCTGCTGTATCGTTTTGAGCAGGAAAATAGGATTCCCCTTCAGGTCGTTGATGCAAGTATAACCCGCAATCAAATTTGCATCAACCACGTGTATCGAGGTGGCAGCAGACCCCGCTAAATCTTTCAGAACTTGGCGGTATTCAGGCATATTTTTTGCTTTGCGGACTTGAATACCGGACACATCGAGTTGGGTTTGACGGCGCAGGCGATCCATCAAGCCCGAATCGAAGTGGCGTGCCATAATGATCCAGCCACGCGGCTTGCCCGTGTTTTCGGAGGTTTTGATGGGGCGCACGGAGAGCATGAGAGGCACATCAATCCCGGAAATCGTCGTTGACAACTCCTGATCGGGTTTTAATCGTTTCGAGACATCGGAGAAATGCAGAGCATCCAAAACGCTTTGAGGGGAGGACGTTCGTACAGCAGGAAGGCGATTGATTGTAGAGGCATGGAACAGTTTGCCCTGTGGATCAACATAAAGTACCATCTCGACAGTGAGGGTTTGCAACGTGACGGGTGTGGTATTGGAAGTGATATAGCGCGAATTCTTGTCACGCATGAATTGATAGGTATCGTCCCACGAAGCCCAATCGCTGGTTCTTTCATGAAGCGTGACAACGGTCTGCTCGAACGCTTGTTTGACGCGGAGGGCATTCTGTTCGATGCTTTTGCGTTCTATTCGAGTATAGTCAGCCATCAGCAGCGAACGCGACATGAGAATCAGCCCGCTGATGAGACACACCAGAGTAAAAACCATAGCCAGCAGTATTCGGCGACGTAATGTCATAGTTTCCTAATGTTCCAAGCGAGCGAGTAAAGGATAAGATTGAATGTGTTCATCATAAAAATTGCCGGGAAAATGCAACCTACTCCTTTGCGATTATCGGCGAACCTGTGATTTTCTTGAGGTTTGCGAGGACGATTGACAAAAAACGTGGGAGCCATCTTCGGGTATAATAGGGTTGAAATGTTATCGAATTCCACTGTTCTCAGTCCTATTCTCTATCTGCGGCGCAATATACGGCGTGTTCTGCCGACGATGCTGGTCATCGTTCTGGCAGTGACGTTGGTTTGCAGTATTGTTACGATTGTCGGCACGATTGACAAAACCGTTTTCACGCTTTATGGCTATAATCGCTATTTGACGGGGGTGACTCCCCGCAACGCCCTGCGCGTCAATGAGGATGAACTGGTCAAGGTTCGCGCCCTCCCTGAACTCGGCAAGCTGTATCAGGCGCACTCGTATCAAACGCAAGTCAAGACGATTTTCGGAAAAATGCCGTTTCCGCTGTTCGGTTTGGAGCCGGAAGCGCGGGCGTTGCTTATGGAACGGTGTCAGATACGCTTGAAATCGGGGCGGCTGATCGAAGAGAACAAGCCGGAGTGCATGATGTCCGCTGAAGTCGCACAGAACTTGGGGCTGAAAATTGGGGATAATGTCTGCTATCCCGAATCGGAGGACAGTTTCGCGCCGGTTCCGATCAAATTGGTGGGGTTGTTGGAGGGAGTGGTTTGGATCGGATTGACTTCGCGGGCTTTGGTGGATCGGCTGTCGCCGTTCACATGGGCGGGCTATCTCGCGTTTGCGCCGACGTACAGCGACGCGGCACAGAGTCGCCTCGACGACGCCATCGAGCGGGTCGTCAGCAAGGGGAATGCGCGGGTGTGGCGGTTTTCCGGGCTGGTGAAGGAGACGCAATCCGCCCTGACAAATTTGTATCTGATCCTCAATATCGTCATTGTGATTATCGTCGTTTCGATTTCGTTCGTTTGCGGCTTGCTCTCGAATATCTACTTCACGCAGCGACTGCCGGAGATCGCCACTCTCTCGGCGATAGGCTATCCGCGCTCCCGTTTGTTTCGTCGCGCCGCATGGGAAACGGTCATATTGTGTCTGTTCGGCTGGATACTGGGCAGCATTGTCACGGTTTCGCTGTTGTGGGTGGTAAAACTGATTTTCATGGCTCCTCGCGGCTTGATTTTGGAGCCGTTCGACCTCCACGCCCTCGCCTTTACCCTGCCGCTTCCTGTGTTTATCGGTTTCTTCGCCATCGTCACCATTGCGGTACGCCTCAATTCACTCGACCCCGTCAGCATCATTGAACGCCGAGGGTAATAGCAAGTTCTCATGGTGAGGTGCGAATGGGTTTCAGGGCAAGTTCTCCCTGTTGTGTTCCGGGGGATGAGGGAGGAATGTTCTCTCCCATATCAGCGTATGCAAATCTATTGCGGGTACAATAGACCTCTTGCAAGAGTACAGCAGAATAAATTCTTCAGACGGAGGGCGTTCCGCCGTGCCGTGATTCGCACTCGAATGGCAGGGGAATTTCGTCCGCAGGACGCCTGTTTTTGAGTCGGGTACGTTCTTGTACCCGACTCGTGCAAGAGGTACACTATCCTAATACACAAATATCATCTCAACACAATCTCAACAAGGAGCCGTCACCTATGCGAACGCCGACTGCCTTTCTTCTCTGCGGAATCGTCGCCGCAGGAACACTGTTAACCGCCGCCATGAGCCAAGCCAATACCACCCAACCCGAAACACCCAAGCCGCCCGTCACCCGACGCGGCGATGTCGTGGACGATTATCACGGAACCAAAGTCGCCGATCCCTATCGCTGGCTCGAAGACACCGACTCCCCCGAAACCAAAGCGTGGGTCGAAGCCCAAAACGCCGTCACCTTCGGTTATCTCAAAAGCATTCCGGGCAGAGACCGCATCCAAAAACGCCTTACCCAACTCTGGGACTATGAAAAATTCGGAATGCCCTACAAAGAAGGCGGCAAATACTTCTATTCCAAAAACAACGGACTGCAAAGCCAGAGCGTCCTGTATGTCGCAGACACCCTCAAAGCCGAACCGCGCCTTCTCCTCGATCCCAACACACTCAGCGATGACGGAACCGTCGCGCTCGGCGGAACCGCTGTCAGTCCCGACGGCAAATATCTCGCCTATGCGACGCAATCCGGCGGCAGCGATTGGCAGACATGGCACGTCCGCGAAGTGGCAAACACCACCGACACCAACGATAAAATCGAATGGGCGAAGTTCACAGGAGCCTCTTGGTCGAAAGACGGCAAAGGATTCTACTATAGCCGCTACGACGTCCCCCCCAAAGGCGAAGAACTCAAACAAGCAAACTACTTCCACAAAATTTACTATCACGCCCTCGGAACCGCACAGGACAAAGACATTCTCATCTATGATCGCCCGGATCAAAAAGACTGGAACCTCGGAGCCTACGCCACCGAAGACGGCAAATATCTCATCATCACCGCCTCACGCGGAACAGACCGCCAGAACCGCGTTTTCTACAAAGAGTTGAGCGACCCAAACGCCAAAATCCTGCCGATCTTCGATAAAGCCGACGCCGCCTACTCCTTTCTCGGCAATGACGGCGCGACCTTCTATTTCCAAACCGACAACACCGCAGCAAGAGGGCGCGTAATCTCCCTCACCCCAAGCAGCCCCGCACCCGAAAACTGGAAAGAAGTCGTCCCGCAAGCCGCTGAATCGCTTCAAGGCGTCGGCGTTGTCGGGCGTCACCTGCTCGCCGAATATCTCAAAGACGCCAAAACACTCGTCAAAGTCTTCGATATGAAGGGCAAATATCTGCGCGATGTGCAGCTGCCCGGCATCGGAACAGCGGGCGGATTCAGCGGCAAAATTAACGAGACCGAAACCTTCTACTCGTTCACAAGTTTCACCGCGCCGCCAATCATCTATCGCTACGACGTGAAAAAGAACAAAACCTCGACCTTCAAGGAAGCGAAAGTCGCGTTCAACCCTGCCGATTACGAAACCAAACAAATCTTTTATTCAAGCAAAGACGGAACCAAAGTCCCCATGTTTCTCACTTACAAAAAAGGCTTGAAGCTGGACAGCAGCAATCCGGTTTATCTCTACGGCTATGGCGGCTTCAACAGCCCCATGACCCCATTCTTCAGCGTCGGAATGCAGGTGTGGATGGAGATGGGCGGAGTCTTGGCAGTCGCGTGTCTGCGCGGCGGCGGCGAATACGGCAAAGAGTGGTACGAAGCCGGAACCAAACTCAAAAAGCAGAACGTCTTTGACGATTTCATCGCGGCGGCAGAATGGCTGATCTCCGAGAAATACACGTCCTCACCAAAACTTGCCATCGCGGGCGGCAGCAACGGCGGCTTGCTCGTCGGTGCGTGCATGACCCAACGCCCCGAACTCTTCGGCGCGTGTCTGCCGGCAGTGGGCGTTCTTGATATGCTTCGCTTCAATCGCTTCACTATCGGGTGGGCATGGACTTCCGATTATGGTTCGCCCGACAATGCGGAAGAGTTCAAGGCACTCTACGCCTACTCGCCCTATCACAAGGTTCAGTCGGGAACGTCGTATCCCGCAACAATGATCACTACAGGCGATCACGATGACCGCGTTGTTCCTGCACACTCCTTCAAATTTGCTGCTCAGCTCCAAAACGCGCACGCCGGAACTGCCCCTGTGCTGATTCGCATCGAGACACGCGCAGGACATGGAGCCGGAAAGCCGACTGCAAAAGTCATCGAGGAAGTGACGGATCGCTGGGCATTTCTCTCGAAAACCCTCAACGTCCCCGTTCCTGAGAAATTCGGCAACTGATCCACGAAAGAACCTGCAATGTCTGTACAAACACTCGAACAGCGTGTCAGTGATCTTGAGAAGAAGGTCGCTCATTTAGAAGGCGGAAACGCCGAGGAGACCCAACCCGTTCCGTGGTGGGAGCAATGGTTCGGGGCATTCAAAGACAACCCTGATTACGATGCCGCGATGGAACGCGGAGCCGAATACCGCCGCTCACAGCCAAACCCTTACGATAATTTCGACGCAATAGAATTGGATTGGAACAAATGAACTTGTGGCTCATGGATACTGAGAACTCTTAACAAAACTACTACTCCGTCAACCATAAACAGCGAAATGAATTTCTCTGCTAGGGGCGTTCCGCCGTGCCGTGCTTCGCACTCTCAATTCAAGGTTTTATTATGAACTCCTCTTAGGCAACGGGGGTTGAAAACCCCCGTCTGGAAAAAACAAGCATCTTTCAGACGCACACTGCCCCGCGATGAGAATGTCTCCGCGTCTGAAAGACGCTTGTACTGTGTTGCCGGGTACTTTCAGTACCCACTGCGAGAGGTGAGGTTGTAAAATGGAGTCTGCGGACGTACTATCATTAGCGAAAACTACCAAAGGGTTACTGAATTGCAGAATTGGCTTGATGCTCTTGATGCTAATGTTTGAAACTCACTGCGAGGAAATCGAATAAAAACGGTCTGCCTCCTCACTTTGTGAAAAAAAACGCAAAGTTTGCCGCGTGGCGGATATAATCTGCCTTTGCCGAGCGTACTCGGATATAATCTGCCTTTGCCGAGCGTACAGAGAAGAGAACAGTGAGATTTTCGGGCAAGGAAACAGACACAATGGCGTATGCGGATTTTCAAGACTTTTTGGCACGATTGGAGCGTGAAGGCGAACTCAAGCGCATCTCTACACCCATTGATCCGTATCTGGAGATCACCGAGGTTTCAGACCGCGTAATGAAAATGCCGGGCGGTGGACCGGCGTTGTTGTTCGAGAATCCGACGGGCAAAAACATTCCGCTCGCCATCAACGTTTTTGGCTCTTACAAGCGCATGAGTATGGCTCTCGGCGTAGATGATATGGAAGAGATCGCGTGCGAAATCACCGACCTGCTCAAGCCCGAAGTGCCGCGTGGACTCCTCAACGCCGCCAAAGAATTTCTCCCCAAACTCGCCATGCTCGCCAAAATTCCACCGCGCCACGACAAAGGCGACGGACGCTGTCAAGAAGTTGTCATGACAGGCGATAATATCGATCTCGACAAATTTCCGATTTTACACTGCTGGCCCGAAGACGGCGGACGCTATATCACTCTGCCGCTCGTTTTTACGCACGACCCGAACAACGGCAAGCGCAACGTCGGAATGTACCGCGTTCAAGTGTTCGACAAGCGCACAACCGCCATGCACTGGCAGATGCACAAAGTTGGCGCGGAACACGCCCGAATCAGTGCCGAAAAGCGCAGAAAAATTGACGTATGTATTGTCTTGGGCTGCGATCCGGCGATCACCTATTCCGCGACGGCTCCGCTTCCGCCCGGTATTGACGAGATGCTTTTTGCCGGCTTCCTTCGTAAAAAGCCAGTGCGCCTCGTCCGAGCCAAAACCGTGGATGTCGAAGTTCCCGAAGACGCCGAAATCGTTATCGAGGGGCAGATTGATCCGTTCGAGAAACGCATGGAAGGTCCCTTTGGCGATCACACGGGATATTATTCGCTTGCCGATATGTATCCGGTTCTCCATGTCACTGCGATCACGCACCGCCGCAATCCCGTCTATCCTGCAACCATTGTCGGACAGCCGCCGATGGAGGATGGAATGCTCGGCAAAGCAACGGAGCGATTGTTCCTGCCACTGCTCAAATTGACAGTTCCCGAAGTTGCCGATATGAACCTGCCCGTCGAAGGCATTTTTCACAATATCGCCCTTGTCTCCATCAAAAAACGCTATCCCGGTCACGCATTCAAGGTGATGCACGCCCTGTGGGGTTTGGGACAGGCGATGTTTACCAAAATAATTTTTATTTTCGATGACGATGTAGACGTGCAGAACGTCAAAGAATGCCTGTGGCGATTCGGCAATAATATCGATCCGGAGCGCGATATGTGTGTGGTGCGCGGGCCCATTGACGTTCTCGATCATTCATCGCGCACGCTTGGTTTTGGCTCGAAAGTGGGCTTCGACTGCACGCGCAAACTACCCGCCGAAGGGTTCCACCGCGAGTGGCCCGACGTGATCACGATGTCGCCCGCTGTCAAAAAGAAAATTGACGGCTTGTGGGATTCGCTGGGCATCAAATAGGCAATGATCTTGCTCCCCAAGCCGTTTGCGCGTCCGAAGAAAGCACGGCAAGGAAGTTGCCCTCGTCTGAGGAATTTATTCCGCCGAAACGAAGAGAAGCGGATTTCGTTTGCAGAGTTGGGTTCGATAGGGTATCCTGTGATCACGTGTCAGACCTAATAGGAGCAAACAAATTTTGGAGAGTGAGCAGTCCCAACCGGAAATTGAAGAGCAAGAACAAAACGCCGGAATGAGTGCGGAGAGCATACTTTTTGTTCAAGAGATGCAATGGGGAGAGCAACCCGTCCGCCTGACCGCTTACCGCCAAACCGAAATGCCGACGGAAGCCCCCGTAACTTCGGTTCATGTGGTCGCGTTTCAGGGCGATAAAGTGTTGGCAGTGCGGGATCGGCGCGGCATTTTCGGCTTTCCGGGCGGACGCCTTGAAGCTAGTGAGAGTTATGAGCAAGCCTTAGCGCGAGAGGTATATGAAGAGGCACGCGCCGTGATTCGTGCCGATGTGCATCTGTTCGCCATGATGAAAATCGAATGTACGACGCGACTGCCTCACCGCAATTATCCGCATCCTTATACTTATATGGCGATGTATGCGGGAGCCGTCGAAGCACTCAAGCCTGTTGGCAACGATCCGGCAGGAGTGATCACAGGGCGTGATCTCTTCAATTTTCCCGATTGCGAGAAATACTTTGCGGCACATGACCGTATTCTGTTGAAAGAAGCGATCAAAATTCTCTCGAAAAAGCCCGAAGGCTTTATGAAACCATTGCACGCCTATTTGACTTGGCTCAAGGAGAGCAAGAAACAGGTCGTTGGGTGATTGGGTCGTTGGGCAATTCAGTTTCAACCTCTGCGATCTCCAATGAGAGCATGAAAGTTGAAATCACGTTCCCCAATGACCCAATCACCCACCGACCCAACGACCAAATCATGACCGAATCTACCGGAAAATTAGTGGTCGCGATTACAGGAGCAAGCGGTGCGCCGTATGCGATCAAGTTTCTGCAAGAAGCGGTCAAGCACTATCGCGAAATCTATGTTGCCCTCTCAGATCAGGCGTTGCAGGTGATCAGTTTAGAGACGGGGCAGACGGTCAATCCGCGCACGGTCTCGGCGGAAACGTTGCTCGGTTTCCCCTCCGATGTGCTGAAATTCGTGGAAAAGCGGGATTATTTCTCGCCTCCGGCAAGTGGCTCCTTTCGGCATGACGGCATGGTGATTGTGCCGTGTTCAATGGGAACAGCCGCCCGAATCGCCAACGGAATCAGCGATGATCTAGTCACACGCGCCGCCGATGTCTGCTTGAAAGAGGGACGCAAACTGATTCTTGTGCCGCGTGAAACACCGTGGAACTTGATTCACCTGCGGAACATGACGCAGCTCGCCGAAGCGGGCGCGACTATTCTCCCTGCGGCTCCCGGATTCTACCATCAGCCGAAAACCATTGACGATTTAGTGTCGCAGCTTGTCGGGCGTATTTTGCAGCAGTTGGGCGTACAGCAGAATCTCACGCCGCAGTGGGCTTACGATGAATAACAGTTGCGGGTATTGAAGACACTTGTTGTGCAATAGTGGTCACCGGGTACGTTTTGTACACGGCAATAAAATGCAGGCGTCTTTCAGACGCACAATGCTTCGAATTGGCTCTCCTCTCCTCACAGAAGAAGGGGCGAGAGTGAGGTAGACGGGGGGGGTTCCACCTCCGGCAAGGGCGAATGATGAACATTTTTCGGGCTTTTTGGGTACGCACACGGCAGATACTGGAAATGGTGAAATTTGAACATACCATTTTTGCCCTGCCGTTTGCCTTGATGAGTGCCCTTTTAGCGGCGGACGGCAAATTTCCTCCGCTCGATAAATTGGGTTGGATATTGCTCGCTATGGTCGGGGCGCGAAGTGCGGCGATGGCATTCAATCGACTCGCCGATGCAAAAATCGACGCTGAAAACCCGCGTACCGCGACCCGTCATATTCCTGCAGGAATTCTCACTAAAACGCAGGTCGGGATTTTCCTTGCTATTTCGATTGCGCTGTTCGAGTGGGCAGCGTACCGACTTGGAACACTGTGTTTTGCCTTGTCACCTGTTGCGCTGGTGTTCATCCTCGGCTATTCTCTGACCAAACGCTTTACGGCGATGTGTCATCTTTTTCTTGGGTTCGCCATCGGAATCGCACCAACGGGAGCGTGGCTGGCAATACGCGGCACCTTTGATCTTGTTCCCATTCTGCTCTCTCTTGCCGTAATGCTCTGGATCGGCGGCTTCGATATGATCTATGCCCTCCAAGATTACGAGCATGATGTCCAATCGCGGCTACATTCGTTTCCCAAAGCGTTCGGCAAAGTCAACGCGCTGCGGATGTCTCGCCTGATGCATTTTATCATGGTGCTGCTTTTGGTGGCGGTGGGCGTGCAATATGGTTTGCATCTGATCTACTATCTCGGCGTCGTGTTTGTCGCCGCGTTGATTATTTATGAGCAGAGTCTGGTACGCCACAACGATTTGAGCAAGGTCAATTTGGCGTTTTTCACGCTGAACGGATGGGTCAGTATCAGTCTGTTCTTCTTCGTGTTGCTGGACACCTCGCTGTTACGAGGCTAAAAGAGAAAGACCCATGTTGCGGATCGGCAGTGTTCCTTATCTCAATTGCAAGCCGCTAGTGGACTGGTTCCATGAAGAGGTTTGCGACGTTGCGGCAGAAGTCACCTATGCGGTTCCGTCCCAACTCGCGGAGATGCTGCGGCGTGATGAGACCGATGTTGCCAATGTCTCTATCTTCGAGGCGTTCCAAAATCCTAACTTAGTTCTGATTCCTAATATCTCTATTTCGGCGTACAGTGCGGTCAAGAGTGTGCGTCTTTTCTCGAATGTGCCGTTTGCGGCGATCAAGTCTGTCGCCCTCGACACCAGTTCGCTGACTTCGGCGGCACTGACACGCATTTTACTCGCGGAGCAGTTTCACATTACGCCGGAATTTGTTGCCCATACGCCCAATCTGGAGAAAATGCTCTCCCAATTCGACGCAGGCTTGATAATCGGTGATCTCAATCTATTCGAACTGCCCGAAAATGTGCAGGTTTATGACTTAGGTCAAGGCTGGCATGACCTCACCGGCTTGCCTTTCGTCTATGCGGCATGGTTAGCGCGAACCGACCGCATTTCGCCTGAAATGACCCCTATACTCGAAACGGCGAAGACGTGGGGCTTGGCGCATCTGGAAGAGTTGGCAGTCAAGTGGGCGGCAAAATGGAATTTGCCGGTGGACCGCAGTTGCGATTATCTCCTCAACGTCATGAACTACGATCTCACGCCTGAGCAATGGCAAGGGCTAAACCTTTATCATCAAAAATGCTTCACGCATGGTTTGATACCGGAAATCTTCCCTCTGAAAATCGCTGAGTAACGCCCGTGTTCGTGCGTTTCCTCTTGACAATTGGCGTGGTTTTTGCTATAATTTGGTTGTGTTGCCGATGTAGCTCAGTGGTAGAGCAGCTGTTTCGTAAACAGCAGGTCGTCAGTTCAATCCTGACCATCGGCTTGAAGTTTTATGAACTCACCTCTCGCAGCGTAGGTTGAAAGTACCCGGAACCCCAAAGTACAAGCGTCTTTACCTCACCCCCAACCCCTCTCCTGATACCCGAACAAGTTCGGAGGAGAGGGGAGTCAATTCGAGTTGGTGCGTCTGAAAGACGCTTGTTT
>Ga0163154_10007717_pt1 | contig 12744 bp, 10 predicted proteins | sample OliLakLV19MP9P1_FD_148649 | JGI IMG/M metagenome (GOLD analysis project Ga0163154, IMG submission 148649) | Freshwater microbial mat bacterial communities from Lake Vanda, McMurdo Dry Valleys, Antarctica - Oligotrophic Lake LV.19.MP9.P1 | ecosystem: Environmental > Aquatic > Freshwater > Lake >... | reverse complement strand
CCGACACCTACACGATGGTGAACACAACCGCGGCGTCGAACGTCGATCTGACCTTGGGCATCGCGACCAGCACGCAGACCGGCAACGACAAGCTGTTCTCGATCGAAGACGTCACCGGCAGTGCCGGCAACAACGTCATCGTCGGCAGCGCGGCGGCGAACACGCTGCGCGGCAACGGCGGCGACGACACGTTGGACGGCGGTTCGAACGGCAACGACACGCTCTTCGGCGGGCTTGGCAACGACACCTACATTGTCAGCCACAACGGCATGACGCTGACGGAAAACGCCAACCAAGGCACCGATAGCGTGTTCGCGAACCGGACTTTCACGTTGGCGAACAACTTCGAGAACCTGACCCTGACGGGGTCGGGCAACTTCAACGGCACCGGCAACGGCGCTGCGAACGTCATCCAGGGCAACTCGGGCAATAATACACTGAGCGGCCAGGGCGGCGACGACCGCTTCGTCGCCACCATCGGCGACGGCAACGACTCCTACAGCGGCGGCGGGGGGACCGATACGCTGGATCTCAGCGGCATCACCGCGGCGACGACCGTCAATCTGCAGACCGGTGTCGCGACCGGCGCGCAGATCGGCAACGACTCGCTGAACGGCATCGAAGTGGTGATCGGCGGTTCGGGCAACGACACGATCACCGCCAACTCCGCCCCCGAACGCTTCACGGGTGGCGCGGGTGCCGACACGTTCGTCTACGGCACCAGCGCGTCCGCCGGGAATGCGGCCACGCGGTCGGTTATCGCCGACTTTCAGCATGGCATCGACCACATCAACTTCGCCGGCATCGACGCCGATACGCGCGGCGCAAGCCCGGGCGTACAGCACTTCACCTTCGATGGTCAGCTTGCGACTGGCGTGAACCCGGCTCAGGGCCACATCGGCTTCCACTATGTGACGATCGCGGGGCAAGACCACAGATCATCGACGGCAACATCCGCACCGGCAATGCGATTGAAACGAACGTCGACTTCCAGGTCGACCTGTTGGGTCACATCGCGCTGACGGGCACTGACTTCTTTCTGACGTAAGGGGCGACCGGCCGGCGCGGTTTGAAAAAGGCCGCGCGGCCGCACAAAGCGAGTGGGGAATTGAAGATGACGAAATCTCGCCTGAAATCAGTCGGGTATGCGGCGGCGGTGTTCGCGCTGAGCGCGGTAGCCGCAGCGCCGGTGTTCGCGCAAGCGGCCCCGGGCTTCGATATTCCGACCGGCGCGCCGCCCAGCCCGTTGTTCAACGCCCAGCCCTTTACGGTTGAGATGTTGCTGTTCGAGGAGTTCGGCACCAAGACGATACCGGGTTCGACGTGCCCGACCTGTACGCCGCTTCCTGTCCCTGCAACTTGTAGCGCCTCGCCTGCGTCGGCATCGCTCGACACGTTCTTGGGACAATCGCTCTGGCCGGCCGCTTCGCGCGCCGCGAATACGGCGCTGCCCAATCCCTGGGCGGCCAAGATCGCGACGTGCGTGAGGACGCTTACCACCAGCGCCACCGAAGGTCGGCCATCCGGCGAATGGTTCGCCCATCAGCGTTGGACCGAATTCCCGGCGAAGACTTTCTTCCAGAGCGCGACGGCAGGCGCGCGTGCGAACGGCGGCTTGCGCGACACGCTGCAACGCCACCACTGGGCGGTCGGCGAGTTCAGGCCCGGCGGGCTCTATTACGGCGGCGGCACGAATAAGACCCGGCAGGTGCGCTTCCATCCGTCGTTCCCTGTGCAGGACGCGAACTCGGTTTGGACGTTCGACGGTACGATGCCGCCGAAGCTTTTGATGGCGCGTTACGGCGAGCCGATCCTGTTCCGTCACTTCAACGCTCTGCCGCTGGACGCGGCGGCGAACAATGGCTTCGGCATTCACACGCTGACCACGCACGAACACAACGGGCATAACCCGGCCGAGAGCGACGGCTATGCGGCGGCGTTCTTCTTCCCGGGTCAGTATTACGACTATCACTGGCCGATGGCTCTGGCGGGTCACGACTCGATCAACACAGCGGCGACGGATGTACGGGCCGGCATGCCGAACGGTTCGGGCGGGATCACAAAGATCCGCGGCGACTGGCATGAGACGATGAGCACGCATTGGTTCCACGACCACATGCTCGATTTCACGGCGCAGAATGTCTACAAGGGCAGCGCCGCGATGATGAACTACTACAGCGCCATCGATCGCGGCCGCGAAGGCTTTCAGTGCAACTACGCCAACGCCGCCAATCCCAATCTCTGCCTGCCCTCAGGCACGGCGCTCGACTGGGGTAACCGCGACTACGACGTGAACTTGATGATCGCCGACAAGGCGTGGGACGCGAGCGGTCAGCTTTTCTTCAACATCTTCAACAAGGACGGCTTCCTGGGCGACCGCGTGCTGGTCAACTGGACGTACAAGCCCTTCTTCAACGTGCGCTCGCGGCGCTATCGCTTCCGCATGTTGAACGCGGCGGTATCGCGCTACTTCAAGATCGCAGTCGTGACCGCGGCCGGTCAGCGCGTACCCTTCTATATGATCGGCAACGACGGCAACATCATGGAGAACGCGGTGCCGTTCCCCAATGCGCAATCCCAAGACCTGCCGCAGATGGGCATCGCCGAACGCTATGACATCGTCATCGACTTCAAGGGCTTTGCACCGGGGACGAAGATCTATCTGGTCAATTTGCTCGAGCATCGCAACGGGACGGGTCCGCAGGCCGAAATCCCGCTCGCCAGCATTCTGAACAACACCTATGTGGGTGATCCGGCGGTTGGCAAGTTCTTGGAGTTCCGCGTCAACGCCTACACCGGCGTCGATCAGAGCATGAATCCGGCGGATTATATCGTCGGGCGCAAGACGATGATCCCGACGCCGACCTTCACGGCGGCCGAGCTTGCCGGCGCGCGTCAGCGCACCTTCCAGTTCAGCAAGCAGAACGGCACCGACGACAAGCCGTGGACGATCTCGGTCGACGGCGGGCAGGGTTTCGGCATGGACCCGCACCGCATCTCTGCCGCGCCGACGAAGGGCGCCGTCGAGATTTGGCATCTGCGCGGGGGTTCGGGCTGGGCGCATCCCGTTCACATCCACTTCGAAGAGGGCAAGATCCTGTCGCGTGGCGGTGCGCCGGCGCCGCTGTGGGAAGCGGGTGCACGCAAGGACGTCTATCGGCTGAGCACGTTCGCGGACTCGTCGAACAACGTGGATCTTGCGATCCGCTTCCGCGAGTTCATGGGCACTTACATGGAGCACTGCCACAACACGCAGCACGAGGACAACGCGATGCTGCTGCGCTGGGATATCAAGAACCCGGGCGCCGCTGTCGCTATCCCGACGCCGGTGCAGACGTGGGAAGGCACCTTCTATGAGCCGACGTTCGGTCTCGCGCCGGGCAACGGTGGCGGCGGATGATCCGCGCCGGTCTTGCGCTGTTGCTCGCATTCGTTGGGGTGGCCGTATGGTCCCCCGGCGTGCAAGCGGGCCAGCCCTGGCATGACGGGTATTTTCCGAACGTCGTGCTGACGGATCAGGATGGACGCAAGCACGCGTTCTACGACGATCTGATCAAGGGCAAGGTCGTCGCGCTGAACTTCATCTACACGAAGTGCAAGGATGTCTGTCCCGCCGACACCGCGCAGATGCTGCAGGTGCAGGATCTGCTTGGTGATCGCGTCGGCCGCGACGTTTATTTTTATTCGATCTCTCTCGATCCGGCGAACGACACGCCGCGGGTGCTTAAGCGCTACCGGCATATGTTCGGGATCCATTCGACGTGGCTGTTCCTAACGGGCAAGAAGTCCGACATCGTTCTCATCCAACGCAAACTTGGGCTTATCGGCGAGCGCGTGCCGTCGCTGAAGGAGCACAACACGAGCTTGATCGTCGGCAACGAAACGACGGCGCAGTGGATCAAGCGTTCGCCGTACGATCATCCGAAGGTGTTGGCGAACCTGCTCAGCGATGGGTTGCGCAACTATGCGGATGCCGGCGCGGCGGCGATGCAGTCGTTTGCGGCGGCCAAGCAGATCTCCGGCCAGACGCGCGGCGATTATTTGTTCCGCACGCGCTGCACCGCGTGTCACACCGTTGGCGGCGGCGACAAGCTTGGTCCCGACCTCAAGGGCGTTGTTGCGGCGCGGTCGCGTGGGTGGTTGACGCGCTGGCTGAAAGAGCCGGACAAGATGATCGCCGAGAAGGATCCCGTCGCGGTGGCGCTCAAGGCGCGCTATCGCAACTTGCCGATGCCGAACCTGGGCCTGAACGACGTGGACGCCGAAGCATTGATTGCGTATCTCGCGACCGTCGACAGAACAACCGTCGCGACGCAGACGTCACGTCAGGCGTCGAGCAATCCGTTGCGCGCGCAGTAGGCTAGCGCCGTTGCGAGTTGCTGCTTTGCGTTTTGAGGTTCGAACGCCGAAAGCAACGCTGCGTGGTTGCGCGAGCCGTCCATCAGCTCGACAAGCGCCGCTACCGCCGGCGGCATCTTTACCGCCATGTGATGCTGACCGGTCGCCCACGGCTGCTTTGCCGCAGCTTCGGCGCGAACCAAGGGCCACGCGCGCGGCGTGGGGCTCTTCGCGCCGGCGACCGTTAACGGATGTGTGAACGCGTTCGCCTGGCCGCGTCCAAGCATGGCGAGAAGCGCTTTCAGTGCAGGTTCAATTTTGTCCGGTGCGGCGAATTCCTCGATCGACAGTGTCGAGGGATATGCTGCCGCAAGCTTGCGCAACATCTGCACGGCGTCGGCGGTCTTGGGCGTGATCGCGCGTTCGTTCGCGTCTTTGAATTTAGGCTGTTCGCCTTTGCTCGCCGCAGCGATAGTCACATCGGCGTTGAAGTGCAAGTCGCGGAGGTTGCGCGCATCGACCGCTGCCGCGGGCCGCTCGCGGTCCGCGCGGACGAGAAGCGAACGGCGGAACGGGCGGCCGGAGAAGAGGTCCATGTATTGCTGCAGGGCGATCGGGTTGTTTCCCGCCGTGGCGCGGATCTGTTTGGCGACGGCGGGGAAAAAATATTCCGGCAGCGACGTAGCAAGGTCGCCTTCGCAAACGTACGCGAGCTGCGCGGCGTTGGCGCGCTTCGCGAAGTCGCCGAAGTAGCAGGGTGCGTTGCTCTCGGCCAAGAACTCGCCCATCACGTAGGCGGCCGGCGCCTTCACCAGACGTTGCGCCTCGTTGCGCAGCAAAGTGGCGTAAGGGCTGGCGCCGCTTAGCGCACCTGCGATTTGGCTCAATGCCTTGCGCGCCTTTGCGACGCGCTGGCTGGGCGTTTCTTTTGCGTCGGCGTGGAACATGCAGATGTCGCGGATGATGCGGCGCATGTGCCAGCCTGGAAATACGTTGTAGCTAATCGATGCGACACCGTTTTCGCTCAAGCTTTCGCCGCAGATGCGCAGGATCGCGTCTTGCGCGGGTTTTGGGACCCAGCTGAAGACGCCGTGGCAAACGACGAAGTCGAATGAGCCGCGATCGAATTTGGCTTCGGTCAGGTCTGCGCGTTTGATCGCGATGTTCGATAGGCCGAGCTGCGCGATGCGCGCGTGGGCGTCATCGACGTGGCGCTGCGACAGATCGATGCCGACGAACGAGGCGTGCGGAAAGCGCGCGGCCAAGGGAATGATGTTGCCGCCCGAGGCGCAGCCAAGTTCCAGCACGCGGGCTTGGGTCACATCGGGTGCGCTGAGCCCAAACATGCGCAGCATCGCGGCGAGTTGGGTGGGCTGCGAGTAAGATACCGCCAGAGAGGGGTAGGGCAGCTGATCATAGTCAGCTTGGGTCCGGCCCGTTTCGCCGACCATCGCCCGGTCAGTTGTTCGCGTAGTTCGTGTCACAGATTTCCTGCCGATAGCCAAGAAATCTTAACGGCAAGGACCAAGCAAAGTCTTAACGAGCGGCGGGGTCGCCTCGGTCGTAGAATTCGACGCCTCGGTCCATCTTCACGGCGCCTTGCGAGTCGGGTGGTGATGGTGGCCGACAAGGCCAAGGAGTTTGTTTGTATGGGCGGTTACGGATCTGGGCGTCGCGGCGGTAAACCCACCGCCGAAGCCCTTATGCGAGCCAGCGCGAGACCGTCACGGCCCGAGCCGTTCGCCGGTACATGCGCTTCGAGCGCAAACTCCTGGGGGGTAAACTGAACAGTCAGGGCAAACGGTTACGGCCACAACGGCGAACACATGGCCGCCTCCTGGCGCAAGTTACCGCCGCATGGTCGATGGTAGCGCGCTCCCTATAGGGGCGAGCGTCGCTCCCCAGGCGCCGGTTTTGAATCTCTTTTCGGAAAACGCGGCGATACGACGCTAACGGGCACACCACACGAACAGTCGGCGAACCGTGAAGCGGCTAGCCTGCTTCGACCAGTGGGACCGGAAGTGGGGCCGGCCTTCTACCGCGAGCGGGCAGGATTCCAAAAACTGAATCTCGTCAACGCCTTAGGTCGATGCGAGTGGCGGACAGAGAGAGATTCTAACTCAACGGTTCATTCGCCGTACCGTCGTGGCGGTCGGCCGGTATCGATCAAGCGGGAGAACAGTGTCGGAGCGCGTCGGTTTTTGGATAATCCGGCATATCTCCAAAGCCAGTGCATTGAGCGCATACCGCTTCTCTTTGAGATAGTCGTGCCGGTCGTAAGTCCCTTCTACGCCGGGAATTACGTGCCCTAGGACGCGCTCGGAAATTTCGCGCGGCACGCCGACACGGGCCATCAGCGTTTTGGCAGTGCGCCGCAAGTCGTGTAGACGCCAGGGCTCCAGTGCGGGTTGGGCATGCCGCTGCGAGTCTTCGTCCGTCAATTGGTCGCGCAAGATGACTTCCATGCCCACGTCAAGACGAGCCTTGCACTTTGAAAAGCCAGAAAACGGCCGGTCGCCGGTAGTGGTGAAAGCGAATTCGCCCATTTCGGAAACGGAGCGTAAGTCCGTGAGTTGCTGAAGCGCGAACGGAGAGAGGGGCACAGTTTGCGCTCTTCCATTCTTGAACCGTCCAGCGGGTATGACCCACAAGTCGTCCTTCAGCTCGTACTCCGGCCGCATGGACGCCACCTCATCTCGCCGCTGGGCGGTCAGCAATAGCGCCCTCACGATCTGCGGGAACGGCGCCTCCATTGAGTCCAGCGCGCTCCACATGACTCTGATCTCATTATCGCTGAGGACGCGCGTGCGCTTCTGCGCCGTGGGGCTGACGCGTCCCATACCCTTTACGATTGGCGAGACGTACCGATCGTCGCGCGTGGCGTGCCAATTGAGCATCTTGCGGACCTGGGCAAGCACCGCGGTGGCCATCGCGGCGCCAGACTCGTCCTCAATCTGGTCGAGGAGGGTGACAACGTCCGACCGCCTGATGGTTTCGATCGGTCGCCGTCCCCATACAGAGAGGATATGGCGTTTCAGTATCCGGTCTGTCTCCCGCCAAGAGCGGTTCCGTTTGGCGTGACGTTCCACAAACTCTTGGCAGATCTCCGAAACAAGGTTCTTGGGTGCAACGCGCGCGGCTTCTCGTTCTGCCTGCGGGTCGCTTGCGTTGTTGTCGTGCCGGGCTTTGTTTGCTCTGTTCAAGGCGTCTTGCGCGGCGGTGCGCGCCTGTTCGGGTGTCAGGTCGCCGTATCGCCCGAGGGTAAAGATGCGCTGGCGGCCGGCAACCGAGTACTTCACAGCGAAGCTCTTCGACGAGCCTCGGGCGCGCACCATGAAGCCGCGCAGTTCGGTATCAAAGATCGTCTCGCCCGCCCGCAAGCCATCGACCGATTTCTTGTTTATTTTTGCTTTCGCCATCGAGCACCTCGTTGCTGTATCCGGATACAGGCGGGATACAGTGCGAACAGGTGTGATGTGATGCAACGTTCCACAAGGTGCGACAGCGAGCGGCTTAAATCCTAGCGTTTGCGTAGGTCGTGCGTCGTGATGCGGCGGGGTGCGAGCAACGCTCTCTAACTTTTAATCAGAGGGTCGATGGTTCGATCCCATCTGGGCTCACCAAGGGACTTACCGCGGCTCAATAGAACGCTGCCGCCAGCCAATAGGCCACGGCGGCGATGAGGGCGGTGGCTGGGATTGTGATGACCCAGGCGACGACGATGCCGCGTGCCACGCCCCAGCGCACGGCCGAGGTGCGGCGGGCGGCGCCGACGCCGATGATGGCGCCGGTGATGGTGTGCGTCGTCGAGACGGGGATGCCCAGATAGGTCGCGCCGAAGAGCGTGATGGCGCCCGCGGTCTCGGCGCAGAAGCCCTGCATCGGCGTCAGGCGCGTGATCTTCGAACCCATCGTGTGGACGATGCGCCAGCCGCCGAACAGCGTGCCCAGCCCCATGAACACATAGCAGAGGATGGCGACCCACAACGGGATGTGAAACTCGCCGCCCAGCATCCCGTGCGAATAAAGCAGCGCCGCGATGATCCCCATCGTCTTCTGCGCATCATTGCCGCCGTGCCCCAACGAATAGAGAGAGGCCGAAACGAACTGCAGACGGCGGAACGTGCTGTCGGCGAAGGCGGGCGTCGCACGAACGAAACTCCACGAGACGATCAGCACCATCATCAGCGCCAACACCACACCGGTCAGCGGTGAGCCCGCGATCGCGACGATCGTCTTGGTCAATCCACCCCACACGATGGCGTCGAAGCCTGCCTTCGCGACGCCCGCGCCGACGATGCCCCCGATCAAGGCGTGCGAGCTTGAGGACGGAATGCCGCCCAGCCACGTGACGACGTTCCACACAATGGCGCCCGAAAGCGCGCCGAAGATAACGGCATCGTCGATCAAGGTTGGGGCGATGATGCCCGAGCCGACGGTCTTCGCGACCGCGACTCCGAAAACGAAAAACGCGACGAAGTTGAAGAACGCCGCCCACGCGACGGCATATTGCGGCTTCAGAACACGGGTCGAGACGATGGTCGCGATCGAGTTCGCGGCGTCGTGCAGACCGTTCAGGAAGTCGAATGCCAACGCGACGAAAATCAAAAGGATGAGCGAGAGGGGAACGCCGTCGATTTCCATAAGATGGCGCGGTCTATAGGTGCTCGATCACGAGTCCGCTGATGCGGTTCGCTACGTCTTCGAAACAGTCGACCACTTTCTCGAGATGGTCGTAGATCTCCGCGCCCTTGATATAAGCCATTGCGTCAGTGCGCGCCGGTCCTCGCAGAAGCGCTTTGAGGCCGTCGTGGCAGACGACGTCGGATTGCTCTTCGACGCGAACGATCTCTTCGGTCAGATGATTGAGACGCGGCGCATTGGCGCGCATCGTACGCAGCAAGGGCGTCGCCTCCGCCACCAGCGCGGCCGACTTGATGATGAGATCGCCGGTTTCCCGCATGCCGGGCTCGAACGCCGTGACCTCGAAGAGCATGACGTTCTTCGCGGTCTTATTCATCTGGTCGAGCGCGTCGTCCATCGAATTGATCAGGCCGCGGATATCGCTGCGGTCGAACGGCGTGATGAAGCTGCGCCGGATGGCCTGCAAGACCTCGTGCGTGATGAGGTCGGCCTCATGTTCGTGGGCCGCGATCTTGTCGCAGAACTCTTTCACCGTCGCCCCGCCGTCGAGCATGCCGCGCACGGCCTGAGAGCCGGCCACCAGGCTCTCTGCATGCCGTTCGAACATGTCGAAGAACCGCTCTTCGCGGGGCATAATCCGGTGAAACCAGGCCAACATATTTCCCCCGCCTGCGGATTCGCGCCGGTCGTGCGGCACGGTGTCTAGCGCATCGACTAGGCGATGTCATTAATCTGTCATAAAAGGCCGTCGGTCAGTTGGGGGAGAAATCCGTGAGAGTCGTCGTCACCGCCGTCACGGCGTTGTTCGCAGCCTTTGTCGTGCCGGCAACGCTCGCGGCCGATGCCGCGCCGAAGCCGAAGTTGATCGTCGCCATCGCCGTCGATCAACTCTCAGCCGACGTCTTTGCCGAGCATCGTGAGTATTTCACCGGTGGCTTGAAACGGCTTGCCGGAGGCGTCGTCTTCCCCAGCGGCTATCAAAGCCACGCCGCGACGGAAACCTGTCCCGGTCATTCGACGATCCTCACCGGCGCGCGTCCGTCGCGCAGCGGCATCATCGCGAACGGCTGGATCGACCTGTCGCTGCCGCGCGAAGACAAGCGGGTCTATTGCTCCGAGGATCCGGGTCAACCCGGAAGCAACTCGAAAGCCTATGTCGTCTCGCCGAAGCTGCTCAAAGTCCCGACGCTCGGCGACCGTGTGAAGGCCGTCGATCCGCAATCCCGCGTCGTGGCCGTCGCGGGCAAAGATCGCTCGGCAGTGATGATGGGGGGGCACCACACCGACGAAATCTGGTTCTGGAAGGATGGCAAGTTCGTCACCTTCGCCGATCGTTCTGCGCCGGCGCCGGCGATCGTCGGTCAAGTCAACGCACGCGTCGTGGACTTCCTGGCAAAGGACCCGCCGCCGCTGACGCTTCCGGCGCAGTGCCAAGCGCGCTCACTGCCCGTGCCGGTCGTCGCCGACAAGCAGGTTGGCGTTATTGTCGACGGCAAGGCCGGAAACCCATTGTCGTTGAATGCGATGCTTGAGCTTGATCGCGGCACCGCAGACATCGCCATCGGACTCATCAAGGAATTGAAATTGGGTGGCGGACCGTCGACCGACGTCCTTGCCATAGGCCTTTCGGCGACCGATTACGTCGGCCACATCTTCGGCACGTCGGGTGCGGAGATGTGCGTGCAGATGTCTGCTCTCGACGCAATGATCGGGAGCATCTTGGGGGCGCTCGACGCGACCGGGATTCCGTATGCGGTCGTCTTGACGGCCGATCACGGCGGTCATGATCTTCCCGAACGCAACAAGCTACGCGGCTTTCCGAAGGCCGAGCGCATCGAACCCGGCCTGAAGGTGGATGACATCGCCCCGCCGCTGGTGAAGAAATTCGGGCTCAAGCTGAAGGAGCCGCTGCTTTATTCGGATGGCCCCTTCGGCGATTGGTACGTCTCGCGCCAGATTGCCCCCAGGCTTCGCGCGAGAGTGATTGCGGCCGCCAAAGAAAAATTCCTTTCGCACAGACAGGTGCAGGCGGTGTTCACCGCGGACGAGTTGAAGAAGATGCCGTCCCCGCAACCGCCGGTCGACGAGTGGAGCCTGGCTGAGCGCGTCAGGGCGTCCTTCGATCCGGCGCGGTCGGGCGACATGATCGTCATGCTGAAGCCGTACGTCACGCCGTTCAGTGACCCGAAGGTGCTCGTCGCGACGCACGGTTCGCCTTGGGACTATGACCGCCGCGTGCCGATCATGTTCTATCGGCCGGGCACGGTCGGCTTCGAACAGCCGCTCGGCATTGAAGCAGTGGACATCCTACCCACGCTCGCGGCTTTGATCGATCTCAAAATCCCGCCCGATGAGATAGACGGCCGCTGCCTCGATCTGGATGCCGGCGCAAGTTCGACCTGTCAGTAATTCTCTTAGGTGCGCGGAGCCGGAATCTTGGCCGGTGCGGCGCGCTTGGCCTTCTTCGGCGCGGCCTTCGCTAGCGCGGCGGCCTTGTCGCGCTCAAGTCGCAGCGCGCGCAAGCGCTCTGTGTTCGCCTGAAGCGCCACGCGGCTCGCCTCGTATTCGACCATCGCAGCCTGTCGATCGACGGCCAGCGCAGCACGCTGTTGGAGTTTGGCCGCCGCCGCCTCTCGCGCGGCCACCGGATCAATGGGAGCGACCTCGCGTTCGGGCGCGTTGCGATCCGCGCGCCAACGGGTGGTTTCGGTGAAATCCGCCATCTACGACAGAAGAGCCAAATAAAGGACGCGTGCGCCGATCATCAGCGTCAGCAAAATCGGCACGAGTACCGGCGGAAAGAACCAGCTATTCGGCGCCGCGGCCGCCGCGGTTTGGGCTTTGCGATGGTTGGTCATCGAACCTATATGGGTACGAAGAGGCCAAAGAACGAGTGAATTCGCCAAAACCGCAGTCTGCGGCCGCCATTAAGCGTGTCCAACGTCCTGAACTGTCGGATAACCGCCAATCTACGACTCAATTGCAGGGCGCAGATTTGCCGCCCGCCAGGCGTGCCACGCCTCGCGTGAGATGCTGTAGAGGCAGACGTCCAGCATCGATCCGTCGGCGTGCGACTTGATGTGCCCCTTCAGCGTCTTGTCCAGCGTCCATCCGGTTTTGTGGAAGTAGTTCCGGATCGCGGTGTTTGAAGCAAGCGCCGTCGCCACCATGCGGTCCAAGCCGCGCTCATCGAAGAAATAGTCGCGGAACGGCGGCGTGAGATCGAGCATGAAGCCTTTGTGGCGCCGGTCTTCCTCGCCGACGATCGTGTTGGCGAGATACGTCCGTTGCGTCCAGTCGATCAGTACGGTGATGATCCCGACCATCACGTCGTCGGCTTTATCGAAGATGCCGAGGAGGATCTTCGTGTCGTTGTCGTACTTCCGGATATAGGCGATGACGGTCGCCTTGGTGTTCTTGCGCGGCGCAAGGTTCAGCGACTCCTGCACCTCACGCTGATCGAACCACGACGCCCACCGCACCGACGCATCGGCCTCGGTCAGCGTGCGCATGTAGCACTTCGGCGCGTCGATGAAGATCGGCTTGGCCGGTGTTGAAACCTTGTGCGCAAGACTCATGTGATTCGCCTCCTCGCCGATGATAGGCCGGAAGCTGCACGAGTGCTGGCCCGCGCGCACCGTGCGTGTTAGGACTGCCCCATGCCGCGGCAGTACAGCAGCGGCGGCCGGGTTCCCAAAGACACACCCGGACCGCCCCCCGGAGGCCCCCTCCCACCGAACGCCAGATCGCTGAAAGAGCGCG
>Ga0163154_10007712_pt1 | contig 12748 bp, 16 predicted proteins | sample OliLakLV19MP9P1_FD_148649 | JGI IMG/M metagenome (GOLD analysis project Ga0163154, IMG submission 148649) | Freshwater microbial mat bacterial communities from Lake Vanda, McMurdo Dry Valleys, Antarctica - Oligotrophic Lake LV.19.MP9.P1 | ecosystem: Environmental > Aquatic > Freshwater > Lake >... | reverse complement strand
GGTATGCTCGGGTTGGACAACCAGGCCGTTGCGGCAGCGAATTGGCGCCGCTGTCTCGGCGATGGCAAACACATCCATGATGCGGCCATGATCGCCATGCATATCGCGGGCAGAACTGAAGACCTCGAACGGGCCAGCGAAATCGAGCAGCTCGACATCATCAAAAATTAGGATGGCAACGCTGCGCTTGCGTGTTTCCATGATGAACCTCCATATGTGACAGGGTGATCATTGATATGCATGGCAATTATTCTGACTTCTGACTCCTGACTTCTGAATACTATTTTAGTATAGCACCAGCCACCGATGATCGATCAGGAAACAATCCCTTAATCGGAACTTTACGATGACACACTCAACTGCTAACACGGGGCGGGTACATTCAGGCTATATGTTCAGCATACGATACACGCTATCAAGAGAACCACGATGCCGCGCGTCTGTGCAGAAATTGTAGGTTTGTGATGGACCAGAGTACCATATTGAGTATCCTCAGCCGGACGCAGCCCCAGGAGGTCAAGTTGTTTGCTGAGGATCTGATTCCCGATCTCGGCCCGATTGAGGTTGTTCGTAATCGAACCGGCTTGGTTATGCTGCCAGCCATTGAGCCAGTCAAGGGTGCTGCCTTCTATCTTGGTGAGGCACTGATCGCCGAGGCGTATATCCGTTTGGCCGAAACCGAGGGCTATGCTGCCTGCCTCGGGCGGGATCTTGAGCAGGCGTTGGCAATTGCGCTGATCGATGCAGCACGGGCAGGCAGTATTGCGACGCAGAAAATAAACGATTTTGTGACCCGCCAGGCGGCACTGCAAGCGACCGCAGATCAACAGCTTCGGGTGGCTGTCGAGGCAACACGGGTTGAAATGGAAACATTCTGATGAGCGCTCCTCTCCGAACAGCAGCCGAATCCCAAGCCCAGGCAACCTTTACAGCGCTGATGTGGGCGCTGAGTTACCCCGGTAGCCCACAGGCGCTACCCCGAACGAAGGCAACCGGAATACTGGCGATTGCCGAGGCGCTGGTGGATCTTGAGACAAGTTACTATACGCCTGATCCGCAGCTCGACCAACAGATTGCCCAGATGGGTGCTCGAAGGCGCGACCCTGATCGGGCAATGTATCAGTTCTTCCCGCAACTCTGCAGTGCTGATCTGGGTGTGCTGTGGGTAGCTCCAATCGGTACCTTTCGCGATCCCGATCAATCGGCAACGCTGGTGATTGGCTGCCAATTGGGTGATGGCTCACGCTTTCGGCTGCGTGGCCCTGGCATTCAGGGTAGCACTGAACTACGAGTCGGTGGCTTACCGGATGGCTTTTGGGCGCTTCGTGCGGCGAGTAACCGCTACCCACTTGGCTGGGATGTGCTATTGGTTGATGGCGAACGGGTGATCGGTTTGCCGCGTACAACCCTGGTATACCCTGCGCCCTGACATGTGACACGGTGACATGTGCTTTGCTCAGTGCTGTACCACTCCGATCAATCACCAAGTCCGATGTCACCAAGTCACCTGTCATATTATTACCTGGTCAAGAACGTCAGGCGTAGGAGCGAGTTTTATGGCCTATGTAGCGGCGAAGGGCGGCGAGCAGGCAATCCAGGCCGCTGAGCAGTTCTTTCGCAATCTGAATGGTACGCCCGATAGGGCCTTTGTGCAGCTGATCGAGCGCCATATGCCCTATCTGATCGACAGAGTGATCGGTGAGGGTTCGCTGTACGCCCCCGATTTGGCAGCGCTGGCCCTGGCGCAAACAGGCGGCGATCTATATGAGGCAATTCTGTTGCTGCGGGCCTATCGCTCGACCCAGCCACGGCTTGGCTATGCCGAACTGATCCGCCCAGAAGAAATACTAACCGTTCGGCGGATTTGTGCAGCCTTCAAAGATATTCCTGGTGGCCAAATTCTTGGCCCGACCCTCGATTATAGCCATCGGTTGTTGCACCTGGAATTGTTGGATGGTGCGCAACACAACACGGGTGAGCAAGCGGTTGCCAATGAACTGCCATCTGTTGATCAAACATCAGGCTTGGAGCATTTGCGATCCCCAATTCCGGTGGCGGATTGGCAGCGGGCGGCTGGTTTGCTCGATCCATTGCCCGAAGCAGCCTCAATCCATCCATCGGAGATTCCCGATGTGACCCGCGATCCCGTTGATTTCCCCGCTCCACGCGCCCATCGCCTGCAATCGCTGGCCCGCGCCGATACCGGTGGCGTGCTGGCCCTTGGCTATGCTAGTATGCGTGGCTATGGCCTCGCTCATCCGACAGTCAATGAGGTGCGGCTTGGCTATGCCGATGTGCAACTGCGCCATCCAATTACAGGCGTGCTGTTTAGCGCCGGGCGCGTGCGAATCAGCTCTGGTGAAGTGGTCAGCAATGCGGCAGCGGATACGCTCGAACTTGGCTATGCTGCCACCCTTGGCTGGAATGAAGTCAAGGTGATCGCTGGTTCAATGCTTGATCTGGAAATGGAAAAGCCCAACCCACACCCGGCGCATACCGAGGATTTTGTGCTCTACCATACCGAACCGGTTGAGGCATCCGGCTTCTGTATCCACTACAAATTGCCCCACTATGTCACCTTTGCCAGTACTCTGGATGCGCTCCATCGCGCCAGGGCGAGTGATGAGTAGTGTATGACCAAGCTTTCTGAACTAGCTGCCCAACGCCAGGATTATAGCTATGCTTTTCTGGATGAGTTCGCCAAGCGCGAGTTGCGCCGCCGGATTCTTAAAAGCATTGCTTTGCCTGGCTATCAGGTGCCATATGCGAGCCGCGAATTGCCAATCGCCCGTGGATGGGGTACTGGTGGCCTTCAGGCAACCCTGAGTTTGGTTGGCCCAGGTGATACCGTGAAGGTGATCGACCAGGGTGCCGACGATTCGGTCAATGCTGCCAATCTGCGGCGCTTTATCGCCCGTATGACGGGTGTCGCAACGACGACCGATACACTGGCTGCGACCATCATTCAGAGCCGCCATCGTATTCCCGAAGAGCGTTTGCGCGAGGGCCAGGTGCTTGTGTTGCAGGTGCCCGATCCCGAGCCACTGCGGCAGGTTCAACCCGATCTATCCAAAGCTCGCGATCTGCACGCCGAGGCCGATTATGCACTGATGTGGCTTGGCCTGTACGAACAGTTGGTGCGCTATGAAACCTATACTGGTGGCTCAAGCTACCCGGTCGTGGTTCATCAGCGCTATATCATGGCTCCCAGCCCGATCCCGCGCTGGGATAATCCGGCATTGCATCAGGCAGCCCATTTAACCCTGCTTGCTGCCGGGCGCGAAAAACGGTTGTATGCTGTACCACCCTACACCGATGTGCGTTCGCTCGAATTTGACGATGTGCCGTTTCAGATCGAAAGCCAGGCCGGGCGGATGTGCGAACAGACGGGCGCGACCAATAAGTTTATGAATGTGATCCCGCAACCGGATGGCACCGAGCGCTATCAGCTTTCCGATACGGGCTATGCCGAGAAGCTGGCTAGGCACAATCGGGGTGAGCCAACCGAGATCGGCGAGACATATTATGATGCTGCTGGGCGATTCTATATTGATGGTGTGCTCAAGCAAGATCCCCTCACCCCTGGCCCCTCTCCCACTGGGAGAGGGGAAGCGCAGCAGGAGTGAGGGAATAAGCCAGATCTTCCCGTAATATTACTATCGAGAGTAGCTATGATACATCAGCCATTCAATAGCCCACTGCTGGTGAAAAACCAACCATTGCTCTCCGCGCGTGGCCTTGTAAAGCACTATGGCTCACTTGTGGCAGTCGATGGTGTTGATCTGACGGTGCAGGCCGGCGAAGTTCTTGGCATCGTTGGCGAGTCCGGTTCGGGCAAATCGACGGTGCTGCGCCTGTTGAACCTGGAAGAGCCACCAGATGCGGGCGATTACCGGCTCGATGTTCCTGAGGGAACTGGACATAATCTGTTTGAGCTAGACAAACTGCAACGGCGGTTGGTACGTGTGCTACGGATCGGGATTGTCTACCAGAACCCGCATCTTGGGCTACGGATGCGAACAACAAATGGTGGCAATGTGGCCGAACGCCTGATTCTGGCTGGTGAGCGGCGTTTTGCGCGCCTGCGCAGTGCTGCTCAGGATTCACTGGCGGTTTCAGAGTTCCCCGCCGATAGGATTGACGATCTGCCGATGCAACTCTCTGGCGGAATGCAACAGCGGGTACAATTGGCCAAAGCGATTGCATTGCGCCCGGCACTTCTGCTGCTCGATGAACCAACAACTGGCCTTGATGTGTCGATCCAGGCGGTTGTTCTGGATACGTTTCGCCGATTGCAGCGCGAGCTACAGCTGGCAACGGTGATTGTCTCACACGATCTTGGCGTTATCCGCATGCTCGCCGATAGGGTGATGGTCATGCGGCGTGGTGCTGTTGTTGAGCAAGGGCTGACCGACCAGGTGCTTGAAGATCCACAACACCCCTATACGCAACAGTTGGTGAATGCGAAGCTATGATGAATACTCTTTTGCAAGTCGAGAACTTCTCGAAATCGTTTACTGTCCATCAGCTTGGGCGTGAGATCGCCGCATTTGCCCAAGTAAGTTTCAGATTGCGGCCTGGGGAATTTGTGTTGCTACGTGGCCCGAATGGGGTCGGCAAATCGACGCTGTTGCGCTGTTTGTATCGAACCTACCTGCCGACAACAGGCCAGGCGCTCTATCAATCGCTTGGTGGTACAATCGATCTGGCCCGAGCTGCCGATGTCGATATTGTGTATCTGCGCCGCCATGAGATTGGCCATGTGACTCAGTTTCTACGCCCTCGCCCTCGGGTCAGCGCGCTGGATTTTGTTGTCGAGCCATTGCTTCAGGAAGGCATCGCTGCGGAAGATGCCTATCGCGAGGCGAGCCACTGGCTCGAAGCATTTGGCCTGAAGCGCGAAATCTGGCCAGCCTACCCGGCAACGTTCTCTGGTGGTGAGCAGCAAAAGACCAATTTGGTGCATGCGTTGATCCACCCGCGCCGCCTGCTCTTGCTGGATGAGCCGACAGCCGCACTCGATGCGAATGCACGTGCCGCCTTAGCTGGGCGCTTGCGTGAATTAAAGGATCATGGTGTGGGAATGATCGGCGTGTTTCATCATCCAGAAGATGTGGCTGGCTTGGTTGATCACGAGATTGTATTGCGACCGCCGACGAATGGCGAATGGGCGAATGCCGAATAAATTATCGCCAATTACGGAAGACGGAACACCCTATGTGGCTCACTGGTCTACGCATTATTCTGCCGAATGGCGAGATTGAGTGCGGCTCAATCGAGATCATTGGCGAACGAATCGCTGCTGTCATTACAGGTGATCGGCCCGCAGATTCACAGGAACCCTGGTTTGATGGGCAAGGGTTGATTGCGCTGCCAGGGCTGATCGATCTGTGTGGTGATCTACTGGAGCGCGAGTTGGAACCACGCCCTGGATCGCTATTTCCAGTTGAGGCGGCACTGCATGAGTTTGATAAACGATTGGCTGGTGCTGGCCTAACAACCACATGTGTTGTGTTGACGCTGGACGCAGCCCATGCCCATTGGCGCAGTCGCCGTCCTGATCATGTCAAATCAGTTGCACGAATGATCATGGCCCACCAGGCAACATTCCTGACCGATCTGCATATACACCTTCAATGCTCGCCCGATCTGCCTGATGCACCTACATTCGTTGATATGCTACTGGCCGAGGGACTCTGCGATCTGGTTGGGTTGCGGGCTATTACCGGTGATATGGCAACTGTGGCGGCAGCGGCCTGGCAGCATCGGATTCCACTGGCTATCCACCAGCTTGCGAGTATTGAGGATGTTGCCAACGCTCGCGAATTGGGTATTCAGTTGAGTCTCTTCCCCCGCACACTCGAAATAGCACAGGCTGCTCGCAACCAAGGCCTTGTTATAGCGGTCAGCGCCCCTGATCTTGTACGCGATCAATCCATTGCCAATGAGTTGGATGTACGTGAGGCACTACGCCAGGGTATAGCCACCATCCTAGTTGCCGATGAGTCGCCGATCTCGCTGCTTCAGGCATTGTTTGTGCTTGAACGTGAGCAGCAGCTACCCTTGCATGCTGCCGTCGCAATGGCAACAACCAACCCAGCAGCAGTGCTGGGATTGACAGATCGAGGAGCAATTGCACCGGGCTTATTGGCCGATCTCGTGCTTGTTGAACCAGGGCGGCTCCCACATGTGCGGATGACCCTGCGACGCGGAGTGCCAATCTATCGGCGGATGTAGGCGTCAGAAGTCAGAAGTCAGAAGCCAGAAGCCAGAAGATGTGCCATCAACCTTGCTTAAGCGCTATTCTGACTCCTGACTCCTGAATACTAAACAAGAGGGCCTGTGTTTCAGATCAATAACTTCCCTGAACAACTGCACTCAAGTGGCCCACACCAGCTTAGCGAGCAGCCGACGATCCATCCAAGTGCGCGATTACATGCCTGCCAGGTTGGCGGATGGACCGATATTGGGCCTGGATGCACCATGATCGAAACCAGTTTTGGCGATTATAGCTATGCTGCCGATAATGTGTCGATCATCTATTCCAATGTTGGCAAGTTCTGTTCGATTGCTTCGCATGTGCGCATCAACCCTGGTAATCATCCAATTGATCGGGTGACGCAGCATCACATGACCTACCGACGCGCTCAGTATGGTTTTGCCGAGAGCGATCAGCAGGCCTTTTTCGATTGGCGGCGTGCTCATTCTTGCCAGATTGGCCATGATGTCTGGATTGGCCATGCAGCAACGATCATGCCAGGTATCTCAATCGGAACGGGTGCAGTGGTTGGGGCTGGCGCAATTGTGACGAAGAATGTCGCTCCGTATCAGATTGTGGTTGGGGTGCCAGCTCGGCCCTTACGCATGCGTTTCCCACCGCAGATTACCGAGCGGTTGCTTGCCATTGCATGGTGGGATTGGGATCGTGCGACATTAGCGGCGCGCTTTGAGGATCTGAATAATCTGCCGCTGTTTCTAGAAAAGTATGATTTTGGTAGTTGAGCCGTCAGCTGTCAACCAGGAGAGCCATCAGCTTTGGTGTAGATGAACGATCTTACTGGCACTACAAGTCTATTGTTTGTACAAACTTCTATCGTCTGAGAGCTGAACGCTAACGAGACATATTCTGACTCCTGACTCCTGACTCCTGAATACTGGAAGCTGAGAGCTGAACGCTAACGAGACATATTCTGACTCCTGACTCCTGACTCCTGAATACTGGAAGCTGAGAGCTGAACGCTGAGAGCTGAACGCTCGTCGAAGGATAGACCCATGTGGCTAACTAATCTTCGGGTGGTGTTACCCGACAGAACCCTGGAGCGTGGTTCAATTCGGATCGATGGCGGATTGATCGCAGAGGTGTGTGCCGATGATGTCACCACTGCTGACGACACGCTGCAACGTGTTGATGGGCATGGGTTGACAGCCATTCCAGGGCTGATCGACATGCATGGCGATATGATCGAGCAGGAGGCTGAGCCACGTAATGGCGCTCATCTACCACTCGATCTGGCCATTCACGAGCTTGATCGACGCCTGGCTGCAGCCGGAATAACAACCGCCTATGCCTCGATTTCATTCTGGGAGCCGGAATCGGAAGAGCGCAAGGTTCATCGCTCTGGTGATCGGGCAGCACAACTGGTTGGTGCAGTGGCCCACCTACGCGATGAATTGCTGATCGATCTGCGGGTGCATGCGCGCTATGAACTGACGACTCCATCGGTTGCCGAGCCACTACGCACGGCTCTACTTGCTGGCCATGTACAGTTGCTTTCGCTGATGGATCACACGCCAGGTCAGGGCCAGTATCGTGATGTTGATCGTTATGTGAGCTATCTGGCCGCCTATCGTAACACATCCACAGATCAGCTTGCCGCTGAGGCGCATGCCCGTATTCGGCGAGCACAAGAGGATGATAGCTATTGGCGGGTTGCCAGAGAATTGGTGACAATCGCCAAGAGCCAGGGCTTGCCATTGGCCTCCCACGATGATGATACCCCCGAAAAGGTTGATCTGATGCTTCGCCTGGGTGTGACGATTAGTGAGTTTCCGGTGGCAATGGCGGCTGCACACGCTGCGCGAGCGCGGGGTATGCACGTCGCCATGGGTGCGCCGAATGCGCTCCGTGGAACATCGCATTCAGGGAATCTCAGTGCTCGTGCCGCCATCAAGGCGGGTGTTGTTGATCTACTGGCTGCCGATTATTCTCCCTCGGCGATGCTCCATGCAGCCTGGGTATTAGCAGCGGCTGGCACGCCATTGCACGAAGCTATTGCACTGGTATCGCGGAACCCCGCCGATGCATTGGGCCTCACCGATCTCGGCCAGATTGTGGCTGGCTACGCCGCCGATCTGGTGCTTGTCGAAGATGGCTCGCCACCACGAGTCCGCGCAACAATCCGTCGTGGGCGGCTGATCTATTGGGATGGCAGCATGCACCAGCGTACACCATGGATGAGGTAGCGTCAGGAGTCAGAAGTCAGGAGTCAGAAGTCAGGAGTCAGAAGTCAGAAGAGATTCCTCCGACGGCCTTAGCAAAAAACTTGGCCCATAGCTCTTGGTTCTTGGTTCTTGGTTCGCGTTCCGGTATTCTGACTCCTGACTCCTGTCTCCTGAATTCTCGGTTCTTGGTTCTCGGTTCCGTGGTTCTCATAGAATATTCGTGCATATGTTCTAATATTCTGGTATCATGATGCCAGGATCAATGGCTATGCATGAATATCAATGAGGAGATACATATGGAATCAATGGATGAATGGACCGACCAACTGCTTGAGGTTGAGCAGAAGTTTGCTGACGCACACCAGATTCTGGCGCAGCTCCAGCGTGATCTCAAGGATGCTGGGCGCAAAAAGGATATGCAGGCGATTGCGGAAGTGGTTGAGCGTCTTGGTCGCTATGGACGGTTGTTCGAGGATATTCGGCAGAGTTGGACGGAAGTGGCCGACTAGCGACAATTTAAATGGTAGAATTGTTGCCACCAAATGCGAGCCAAGCTATCACAGATTGAATAATGATCAGCGGATTCCGTATGTCACACTATCATCTGGCACAACTCAATATCGGTGCGCTCAAAGCACCACTCAATTCGCCGATGCTGAGAGATTTCGTGGAAAATCTCGATCAGATCAATGCTCTCGCCGATGCCTCACCTGGCTTCATCTGGCGTTTGACAACGGACGAAGGTAATGCAACAGCGCTGCGCCCATTAGGCGAGGATATCATCATCAACATGTCAGTCTGGCAGGATGTCGATTCACTGCATCACTATGTCTATGCGTCAGGGCATGGTGGGTTCATGCGACGGCGGCGAGAATGGTTCGAGCGCATGGCCGATGCATATATGGTGCTGTGGTGGGTAGAGGCTGATCATCACCCATCAGTACAAGAAGCGCTCACACGCCTCGAATTACTCAAACAGCATGGCCCGACACAGGCTGCGTTTACCTTCCGCCAGATGTATCCTGCACCCGAGCCATAGTCTGTCATGGCTGATGTGATGATTGAGCATGGCGCATGGGGCGCGATATATCGCGCCCGTACGATTGTTCAGATCACCTATGACGGACTACTAGAGCCACTTCCGATAGTGCATCGGGGTGCTGGTTTCTTCATATCCAAGCTGCGCGTGGGCGTGTGGGCTGAGTGGGTAGGTGGCATCTGTATCGGAGGCCATCTCCTGGCATCCCTGCGCCCGTGTCCACGCCTCTGCGATTTCAGCGAGGCGCCGACCAATGCCCTGCTGCCGCACATCGGGATCGACGTACCACGCTTCGAGATAGCCGACATCGCTGGTTGTGCAACCAATGGCGTTCGGTTGGATGCTCACTTCAGCTAAACCGCACAGGCTGCCATCAGCCCGTGAGCAGACATAGGCTGCGTGAAGCATTGGCAGTATAGGCAGTGGTGGAATAACGAGAAAATGCTCGATTTCGCTCGCTTCCTTCTCCGCAGTGGAATCTGGCCAGAGCGCCATCCGCATCCGCAGCCATTCGGCAGCAGCGGATGCCTGTACAGGACGAATATCCATACAAATGCTCCTATTAGAATGATGCGAATTTCGCGGTACAATGCAGCCGACACATATTCTCGCATCGCGAAGGCCAGCATTCCTGGGAGGGATCGATGATCAATGAACTGAATGAACGCTATGCCATTGCGGGCAAGCTACATATTGCGCCAGGGCCGAGTGGACTCCCACATATCAATATCGAGGCACAAGGAGCACAAGCGGAGATTGCACTCCAGGGTGGCCATCTTGTGCGCTATGGTCATCTTGGTGCGCCACCCGTGCTATGGGCCAGCCGTCAGGCGATCTATGCATTGGGGAAGCCTATTCGCGGCGGTATTCCTATTTGTTGGCCCTGGTTTGGCCCCCATCCCGATGATCCATCCAAGCCGCAGCATGGCTTTGTGCGAACGGCACTATGGGAACTTCGTGCAACAGGCATGGCTGGTGATGCGGTGTGGGTTCGGCTTGGCCTCACCGATAGTGCGGCAACATTGCCGATCTGGCCGCATGCCTTCGATCTTGAATTGATAGCGACAGTCGGCACGCAATTAGATGTCGTTCTCACGGCACGCAATCGGGGTGATAGCTCGTTTAGCTGTGGTGGCGCGCTGCATAGCTATTTCGCTGTGTCCAATGTGACCCAGATTGCAATTGAAGGGCTTGCACGAACACGCTATCTGGATAAAGTTGCTGGTGGTGAACATATTCAAGAGGGATCGGTGACAATCACACATGAGGTTGATCGGGTCTACCGCGATACAACGGCTAACTGCACAATTGTAGATTCAACCCTGAACCGGCGGATTGTGATTGCAAAGGCCGGTAGCCGCACGACGGTTGTCTGGAACCCATGGATCGAGAAGGCCAGCCGTATGGCCGATTTTGCCGCCGATGAATATCAAGAGATGGTCTGTGTGGAGACAGCCAATGCCGATGATGATCTGGCATTCCTGCCACCAGGCGTCATGCATACACTACGGACGACGATTTCTGTGGAGTAGGGAGTACGGGCGGTTCGCGAACCGCCCGTACAGGTTGTTGGTGAACAATTAATGCCATAGCGGCTCCTGACTCCTGAATACTTGGTTCTCACAGCGCCCATGCCGCATGTAGCGTCCAGTTCATATCATGTTGGCGCTCATACAGCCGTAGCTCCCAATCAGTGGGCGCGTATGGATCGATCAGTTCCTGGGCCAGTGCAACCAGGCGTTCATGCTGCTCGGGGGCGAATCCATAGGCCAGGCTGAGATGTAGCCAGCCCTTCAGTCGTATTGTATCACTGCGCGTTGCTGAGGCGGCTGCGCGAGTGGCGAAATCGGCGCTGAGTTGCTTAACCCAGGGCGAGTCAAGCAACAGGCCATGAAAATCGTTGGTGAACTGAGTCTCTGTTACCTGAATTGGATGCGTTGGGCGTGTAGCAGTGTGTTCGCGCAGCGCAGCCGCTAGATGCTCGGCATACCATCCAATCGTCTCTGCTCGATCATGAAAGAATCCTGTCAGCGTACAATGTGCCATATAGGCATGGGCAGCATTAGGGCCGCAGTTCGAGCGTACGACGGCGAAGTATGCGTCGATTTGTTTGGCAAGCGGGCCGCTCGGGCAGGCGTACACGATCAGTTCCGCTGTCATTTTGCTTTCCCAACATAGAACCTGCAGCTAGTAGAGCATTGGTTGGTTGTATTGGGGGTATGCTCGTGTTAGCATTGGGTTCTGGAGTGGTATGATCCGCCTGGATGCCCTTGCGAATGAACAACCAGCTCCCGATTGCCTTGAGTGGCTGGATCGCGTTATCAAGAACCTGGATCTCGACGCCGTCAATCCATCGTAAACTAAGCAGGATCTCACACGCGACAACTCCAAGAAAGCGGCGTTCTGCTTCTGGTAGGACACCCTGCACAAATATGGAGATGACAACATTATTGGCTTGCTCGATAAACACACTGATGCCTAACACTGGCGGGCTAATTGCCTCTAATATTGCACTCTCAACCGACTCGTAGATCTGCCTGCTTGCGTTGAATCGATTTTGCATTGGTGTCATCCCAATACCCCTTCTATGGTCACGCGGCATTGCATACGTGGACGATACTACCGTCTCAATGCTCATTGGTACCGTTTTTGTAGTAGAGTTGCGCGCCATGTGTATATATCTAAGGAGGGGAGGGTGCTTGCTTCTTGCAGCATGAATGAGAGCGAAGTGCAAATTGATTGATCTATACCAAACTGCCCCTGCCGTATTGGCAGAGGTACAAGCATTTGCACGGCGAGGAACAATACCGCTGATCTTCGCGATACGTACCATAACATGTACTCTATATGCTGTCTTGTATTACACCACAGGAAAGCGACGCTGTGGTCATCATATGCGGTACAATAAGCGGGCCAAACGGTAGGACAAATACCAGGCTTAACGAGCGTAGGATTTATTCCACGGCAGCGTGGCGGAGGAAGCTGTGGCAATCGAGGACTCACTCGGACCCTGGATTCAGCGGCGTCGCAAAGCGCTAGATATGACTCAGCAGCAGCTTGCGTTCCGAGTGGGCTGTGCTGTTGATACGATCCGCAAGATCGAAGCTGGCGTTCGGCGGCCATCACAGCAAATTGCTACCCGGCTTGCCGAGGCATTGGGAGTGCCGGTAGCTGAGCGAGCGGCCTTTATTCGCAGTGTACGTGCCAGGCTCGCCCTACCGCAGCTTGTGTCATCGGCACTGCCACCGTTTGCGCCCAGAACTCTTA
>Ga0163154_10007711_pt1 | contig 12748 bp, 14 predicted proteins | sample OliLakLV19MP9P1_FD_148649 | JGI IMG/M metagenome (GOLD analysis project Ga0163154, IMG submission 148649) | Freshwater microbial mat bacterial communities from Lake Vanda, McMurdo Dry Valleys, Antarctica - Oligotrophic Lake LV.19.MP9.P1 | ecosystem: Environmental > Aquatic > Freshwater > Lake >... | reverse complement strand
GCCGGCCGACCAGCGCGCCGGGCTGGTATGCGGTCTTGATGCCGGCGAACACCGTGCGTTTCTCGTCGCCACCCAGGGACAGAGTCAGCTTGAGGATCTTCTTGGCGCCCGGCACCTCGTCGGCCGCCAGCACGCGCGCCACGCGCAGATCGACCTTGGCGAAGTCCTCGAAGCTGATGGTCGCCGCCAGCGGTTCGGCGGCGAGCGCAGCGCCATCGTCTGCCCCCGCGGCGGACTGGGCAGGGACGGCGGGCGTGGTCGGTACGGTCACGGGCTGGGCTTCCTTGCTGAAGTCGATCATCGCCGCCACCTGCTTGGCATCGACGCGGTCGAGCATGCGCGCGAAGGGCGCGATGGCGTTGCCGGCGAGCGGCGTGCGCGCCTCGTCCCACGTGCGGATCGGCTGGCCAAGCAGCGCGCCGGCCTGCTCGGCGAGGCGCGGCAGCACCGGAGCGAGATAGACCGCGAGCTGACGGAAGGCGTTGAGCGCCACCGTGCACGCGCGTTCCAAGTCCGCCGCCTTGGCCGGATCCTTCTTCAGCGCCCACGGCGCCGCGCCTTCGACATACTCGTTGGCGCGGTCGGCCAGGCCCATGATCAGGCGCATGGCGCGCGCGTAGTCGGTGGCTTCGTAGGCGGCGGCGATCTCGTCCGCCGCCGCCGCGCCCTGGGCGAACAGGCCGCCATCGTCGGGATAGACCGAGGCCAAGCGCGGCACGAAACGCGCGGTGCGGCTGGCGAGGTTGACGACCTTGCCGACCAGATCGCTGTTCACCTTGTCCTCAAGCTCGCCGAGGTTGAGGTCGAGGTCGTCCGCCGATGCGTTCAGCTTGGCGGCGAAGTAGTAGCGCAGGTAGGACGGATCGAGGTGGTCGAGATAGGTGCGGGCGCGGATGAACGTGCCCTTCGACTTCGACATCTTGTCGCCGTCGACGGTGAGCATGCCGTGGATGCGCACCGTCTTGGGCAGGGCGTAACCCGCCGCCTTGAGCATCGCCGGCCAGAACAGGGTGTGGAAGTAGACGATGTCCTTGCCGATGAAGTGGTGGATCTCGGTGCCGGGATCAAGCCACCAGCGGCGGTAGTCGTCGCCCCGCGCGTCGCACCACTCCTTGGTCGCGGCGATGTAGCCCACCGGCGCGTCGAGCCAGACATAGAAGAAATGCCCGGGCGCGTCCGGGATCTCGAAGCCGAAATACGGCGCCGGGCGCGAGACGTCCCAGTCGCGCAGCGGTTCACCCTCGACCAGGAAGGCGCCCTTCAGCCAGCGCGCGATCGATGGGTCGAGCGCGCCGCTGCGCTGTGTCCATTCCTCGAGGAAGGCGCGGAAGTCTTCAAGCTGGACGAAGAAGTGCTTGGCGCTCTTCAGCTCGGGCTTGGCGCCCGACAGCGTGCTGCGCGCGTCGATCAGGTCGGTCGGCGCGTAGGTCGCGCCGCACTTGTCGCACGAGTCGCCATACTGGTCGGGCGCCTTGCAGATCGGGCAGCCGCCCTTGACGAAGCGGTCGGCGAGGAAGGTGCCGGCCTGCGGGTCGAACAGTTGGGTGACGTCGCGTTCGGCGACGTGGCTGCCGCGGCGTAGCGCGAGCCAGAATTCGGCGACCAGTGCACGGTTGGCCTTGCTGTCGGTCGAGCCGTAGTGGTCGAAGCGCACATCGAAGCCGCCGAGGTCGTCGACGTGGGCCTTGGTCTGCTCAGCGATGATCGCGCTCTCGGGCTTGCCGGCCTTGCGCGCGGCGATCATGGTCGCCGTGCCGTGGGTGTCGGCGCCGCAGAAGTAGGCGACCTCGTGCCCGCGCTGGCGCTGGAAGCGCACCCAGATGTTGGTCTGGATGTGCTCGACCAGGTGGCCGATGTGGATGTGACCGTTGACGTAGGGCAGCGCCGACGTGACGAGGATCCGACGACGGGTCATGCGCGCTCCGGGCGGGTGATCGTGGGGTGGACCTGAATGGGTCAACGGCGTGCCGGTGCCGGCCTCCCGGTTCAGCCCATCACCCCGCGGTCACCGTCCGGTTCGCGCGCGCGAAAGCCCTCAGCGTTCGCCCGGCACCACCGCCACCTCGACCCGGTCGTAGCCGCGCAGCACGCAGAGGGTGACCCGCGCCCCGATGCGCTCCGCAGCCAGCCGGTGATGCAGCGCATCCGGCCCATCGAGGACATTGGCATCGAGCGCCACCAGCAGGTCGCCGCGCGCCAACCCGGCCTACGCTCCGGGCGCCTCAGCATCGACCTCGGTCACGCGCACCGCGCCTGTCTGCGCCAGGCGGACGTGGCGCACCTGCCTTCTGGTCAGCCGCGACGGCGCGCAGGCGATGCCCAGCCGTCCCCGGCGGACACGGCCACGGTGGATCAGCTGCGAGGCGACCTTGATCGCAAGGAGCCTGTCGGGGATGAAGACGAAGCCCAAGCCGCGGCCGGCCGGCACCTCGCGACCGTCGACCCGCCGCCAGGCCTCGATGCCGACCACCGCCGCCCCGACCCGCTCCACCGCCGACACCACGGGGGCGGAGTAGGCATCCAGATCCTCATCACTGGCGAAATCGACCATGGCGGGCCTCCTTCCGGGTCGGATCGACCCACGCGAGCGACGAAGGCCATTCCTGTACCAATCGGTCAGGAAACGTCCCGCGACTTGGCACGCGCTTCGCCACGGCTCCTGGGCAGGCCTCCGTCCGCCCCCGGACTGTCGCGCCCTGCGACGGAGACGATGTGGCCCAGGACTCTGGCGGCGGCGAGAAGACGGAAGACCCGACGCCCAAAAAGCGCCAGGACGCGCGCAACGAGGGCCAGGTCGCCTTCTCGCCCGAAGTCAATTCAGCCGCCATCCTGCTCGTCGGCTTCAGCACCCTGGCCCTGGTCGGCGAGGATATGTGGGGTTCCTTCGCGATAGCCATGCGCCGCAGCATGAGCGAGCACCTAGCCATCGAGATCACCGGCTTCGAATCGGTCCTGCGCCTGTTCGGCCAGTACCTGCCCCTGCTCGCCACCCTCGGCCTCTTCCTCGGCGTCATCCTGGTGTCGGTGATCGCCTTGGGCCTGGCCCAGGTCGGCTTCCACCTGACCTGGAAGCCGCTCATGCCGAAAATGTCGCGCATCAGCCCCCTGACCGGCTTTGGCCGCTTGTTCGGCATGCGCGGTCTGGCCCGGGTGCTGGTCAGCGCGCTCAAGATGTCGTTGATCGTCGCCGTCGCCTACTCCGCCATCGCCGCCGACATTCCGCGCCAGATGGCGATCGACGACCGCATCGGCTACCGCTTCGGCGTCGAGATCAGTTCCTTGCTCGGCCTCGCCATGCGACTGGTCTTCGTCATGGCCACCATCGCCGCGATCGACTATTTCTACCAACGCTACCAGCACACCAAGGACCTGATGATGACCAAGCAGGAGGTGAAGGAGGAATACAAACAATCCGAAGGCGACCCGCTGATAAAGAGCAAGATCAAGCAGATCCAGCGCGCCATGGCGCAGAAGCGCATGATGCAGGAAGTGCCCAAGGCCGACGTCATCATCACCAACCCGACCCACGTCGCCGTGGCGCTGAAATACGATAAAGACGGCATGGCCGCGCCGGAAGTCGTCGCCAAGGGCTACGACGACGTCGCCCAGCGGATCAAGGCCATCGCCGCCGAGCACGGTATTCCCCAGATCGAGAACGTGCCGCTGGCGCGCGCGTTGGCCAAGGAAGTCGAGATCGGGCGGGCGATCCCGACCAAGTGGTATCAGGCGGTCGCGGAGGTGCTGGCGTTGGTGTATAAGTTGAAGAAGGCGGGGTGAGATGGGCGGGATGACAAGGGGGATAACAAGCGTTGCGAAGCACTAGAACTGACATGAAGCTAGATTGATGGCCACGCCGCATCCCTCAACAAAGACCACTCACGAGATTCTAGGTCACCTGCATAGCGTCCGATCAGATGCACTAGGCCGACATTTCCTGGGGAAGAACATTGGCAAGCACGGCTACAATCTGAGCGACAGTGCCTTGCGGCATGAACTCGGCCTACTGCAAATAACAGTGCAGGGAGCCGTTATCCTCGACGTCATGCAGATATTTGAGCGCGATAGTCAGCGACACGCTCAGGATAGCTTCAGCCATGCCATCGCATGCCTCCCCAATTCCGATAAGGAGTGGAAGGGTCTGCGCCATGCCGGCAGAATGCACGGACTCCAGTGCGTAGCTGCAGTTGCAGTAAAGGCGAAGCTGGAGAAATCAATCGATCGGCGGCGTAATCGGCCTTCATTTAAGGTGCTGCGGACGATAAGGGACCAGTATTTGGCCCACTCACAAAGGAATCCAAAGCCCTTTGGCACGGTCACCTGGAACAACATCTTGTCGTTGCTAAGATTCGCAGATGCACTGCAGCGATATTTAGCCCTCTTAGTTTGGGATGCCAATCTGGAACTGGGTCCTTGGCCGAATACGACCGGCCATGCGCTTGCTGCGCTTCTCAAGAAGCAGCCCAAGCAGAAGCGCTAGGCGATCACAACGCGAGGGGGACCCTGTCCTGGCGTCCGGAGATGCTTCCGTGACACGCGAGCAGGGGATAGGGCTACCAGACTAGGGATAGCGGATCATGTGGCCTCGGAACTATCATGCGCCCTTGCTCCAGTCATTACCGAAACATGCGAATAAACTTATTTATACCGCTGCATGTGAATATAAAGTAGTTGGAAATGCACACTTTCTCACCAACGAGCCTGGGCGCGGTAAATTCATGCCCGACTTTGACCAAAACGGCGTCTACTTGACGAAGGGATGACCTGGCCGGTCCTCTAATCGCCAAAAGTAGACGCTCGTCAGGGACAACCAAGATGGCCGGACACCAGATTGGGAAAGTGCCATTAGTTGACCCAGTTGCTATGGCTTCGATTAGTCCAGAATATCTGACGGAAGCATGACTTACTGCCTGGCTCCACTTGTCATATAATGCCCCTCTATCGGGCAGCTTTCCCTTTACGGGTATCTGAATAGTTTCAACGCCGATGTATTCGATGAAGTCTTGGCCAAAAGCGGCCACAAACCCATGCATTTTTGATATAGGAATGGAGTCCTGATAGCCGATAACTTCTAGTTTGTGATCACGTACAAGCCTAATCGCCTTTACCTGCTCATATTCGAACTCGCGTGCGCCGACAATCAGTGGGAAGTCTGAATCAATATTTTTGCATTCAACCGACATCTCGATGTGTCGAAACGAGGCTGTTGCTGTACGGCCATCCAGATTATTGGTCGGCGGCTTTGCTAAGATGTCGTACTCGCGCAACTTGCCTGAAATGGGATCCAGATATCGCCCACCGTGATCAGATAGGCATCCGGCAGATTTCAATTGATTGTGAACTTGCAGCTCAAAATCTAGGTCGCTAGAACTCTGATAGGTTCGCGACAATGCTTCCAGGTCATATTGCATCGCCTTCTCTTATGGCTGCCATTGCGCATGACAACCGGTAGGTGAAGGTCGTCGCGGATGAAGGTCATCTCCTACGTCGTCGCCTTCGATTCCGGTCTCGCGCCGAACCCCTTCTTCGGCGCCTGCACGCTGACGGTCTGCAAGCCGGTCATCCGTCGCACCGCGCATGTCGGTGATTGGGTCCTCGGCTTCGGATCAACCAAGGTAGTTGGGCAAGATCGCCTCATTTATGCGATGCGTGTCGACGAAGTCCTGCCTCTTGAAATCTACGGTGTCGATCGCCGCTTTCGCCGGAAGCGTCCTGCCCGATCAACTGAGATACGTCAGGTCGGTGACTGCGTCTATTGGCGAGGATCCGACGGCGAATGGCGTCAGAGACCGGGACTTCACGGTCCGGCGGACATGGCTCGGGATCTCAGCGGTTACAAATCGCTGATCAGTCGCCGTTACTGGTACTTCGGAGCCGAGGCCCCCGTACTGCCAAATCGCTTCGGGCAGCTGGTGAAGCGCGGGCGTGGGCATCGGATAGTGCGAGACATGAGGCTTGTGGCTGCATTCGTGCGGTGGCTGGAAGGGTTAGGGAAGCCGGGACGGCGCGGGATGCCGTGGATGCTACAGGCAGGATGCGGGGGACGCCGCACTGGAGGCTGCTAGCGGTGCGTCCCCCGGAAACGGAGGTGTCGATCAGGACCCGGATCCCAGCATGATTAGAGCACTAGACAAGCGAGCGTCCCCCAGTGCTTATGGATGCCAAATAAGGATATGCCAAATAAGGACATACGCAAATTGCCTCAGCTTAAATATAAATGATTTTCCGTCACTGCGTGGGCCGGTCGGACCACGGCAACATGCGCATGTCCTTATTGACATCCTTATTGACATCATATCCGCTATCCTTGCTAGACCGACTCGATGTTCGCTCTGGAAAATGGGCGAATGGCCAAGAAGGCTAGCGCCAACCTCGCATGGTCAGATGCTTCGGTCATGGATTCTGAACTCATCGCTGCTTTCGGCGCGAATGGCTATGTGCTTCTGCCGAGAGGCTTGACGCCATTCGCATGTGATGACGTGGTCGAAGCCATCAATCGCGTCGAGAAGTCGAATGGAGACCGCCGCGGTGGCATCCGCAACGTGTTCCAGCACATGGCTGAGGTCCGCGTGCTGGTTCGCTCTCCCGTCATCCGAGCGATCATCGAGCCGATCCTCGGTCACACCGCGTTCGCCGTCCGTGCGATTTTATTCGACAAGGTGCCGCAGGCGAACTGGCGCGTCCCCTGGCATCGTGACATGGCCATTGCGGTCAGAGGGCGCATCGATGTCCCCGGCTTCTCTGGCTGGTCGATCAAGGAGGGAGTGGTTCACGTCGAGGCGCCGCGCGAGGTCCTCGACCGGATGCTCTCGATCCGGCTCCATCTCGATCCGGTGGATGAGGACAATGGGCCGCTGCGGGTCATTCCGGGCTCCCATGGCGAACCGGTTGGCGCCGTGAAGGTGGACGATGCCCAAGCCGTGACGCTGACGTGTGCGCAAGGTTCGGTGTTGCTCATGCGTCCGCTGCTGATGCACGCCTCCTCTCCGGCGAAGAGACCGGCGCACCGACGCGTCCTTCATCTCGAATTCGCGGCGCACGATTTATCGGGTGGTTTGGGGTGGTACGAGCGCTGGTGATTGCCGACGGTGATTGCCGCGCCTGGCGGGCGGTGGCGATAGCTTTCACGCCTGACGTTACAGAAGAGCGTTCTTCCGCATCTCGGGCGGAATCGGCGATCGGCGGGTAGACGACTCGCGTGGCGATGGCAAACGCTAGACGATGATGTCAGCGTTCTCCCGCTCAACTCCCAGGATCCTCAGGCGATAGAGATGGGTATCCGGCCGGATCAATCCAGCTGTGGGCGCCACGTCCATGTACTGCCTGACCAACTGGGGCGATTCATCCCACCCACGGGGCGCAGGGACGCCCTCGGTCGGCTGGGCATACAGAACATGATCGAAGCGCGCGCGCTTCGGGACGTCTGACCCATGGATGTGGAGCGTCGGGAAGAAGAGGCGGGTGGGCATTGCCGTGGGAAAGGTGAGACCGAGCGGATGAATGCGTTTCTTTCCCTCCTTCAGCTGCACCACGGCGAAGCCATAGGTGGCATAGGCGGGAAGGGCCGCCCAGATGTCCGGGGAGAGCCGGAAGCGGTCGTCGAGGCGGCTGAAATCCGCGGGCGAGGGGACGAAGGAGGCGATGAAGTCGCCGACCTCGACCACCGCCAGCGGTTCCGGGGTCGGCGCGACAGTGCGACTTCGACCGGCTGCTATGGGCTCGGGAAAACCGGCCGCCAATTGCGTGAACAGGTCGCGCGAGCCCGACAGGTCGACGAAGGCGAGTGCATTCTCACCGGAGTTGGCCGCCACCGGCAGGGGCAACACCATGGCGAGGGCTTCGCGGGAAACGTACGCCATCTGATAGATCAGCGCCTGGCGAGCATTGCCGAGCGGACGCGCGAAGATGTTGGTCGAGGACACGGAATCGACCGGGCGAGAGAAGCAGCACATGGCCACGTTGTGCCATCGCGCGGTGCCGTACAAGCGTCCCACCCCTGGTTGCGCCAATCCGCTGGCCTGCAGGAGCGAGAAGGAGGGAAATGCCCGGTCGGATGATGGCCAGGTCAGGTCAACACCCCTTCCCCACCAGCTCGTTCAAGGTCCTCCTCGGTCCCATGGCGAGCGCGCCGGCAGGTGTATGGTTCACTCAACACAACGCGTGGGATGGATCCCACGGCAGGCATAAAAGCCCCCCGCAGCGGGCGCCTGATGAGCCGGAAAGGCGAACGCGGTGCAATGGAATGGAATGGAATGGAATGGAATGGAATGGAATGGAATGGAATGGAATGGAATGGGATGGAATGGAATGGAATGGAATGGAATGGAATGGAATAGGAAGCGGTTGGAGTGGTAGGAAATGGTCGGGATGGGATGGGGTGGAGTGGTCGGAAATGGTGAAATTGGGGTGGAGTGGTCGGAAATAGATTGGTGCGTGGATTGGTAGACCGCGCAAATAACGCAACGATGTAACCCCCGGCCGCCATCGGCCGGGGGTCTTGTGTTGGTGGGTGGCCCATGCCGAGAGGGGCCCATCGGTGGACCTGCTTGCCGATTCACGGGTCGCCACTGATCCGCGTGCTTCCTGCCATCGATGAGGATTGGCGCCTCAGCTCTGATGTTGAAACCGCCAAGCAGGTGCTGACGAAGATTCAGACGTCCATGCGCACGCACGTCGGTGATTGCCGTGCCCCGTGAGAGATTCTGCTGATGAGTCAGCGCCAAATTCGCAGCGCCAGGATCCCCCCCTCACGGCTCGCCCGCAAACGCCTCCGCGAACTGCTCCAACTCGACGGCAGTCATGCCGATCCCGCTTCCGACCCGGCGCCAGGTGGCGACTGCTGTCGTGACGTCGCTCAGGATCACCTTCGCCCGCGCTGCGTTGATGCGGAAATACGGCGCCGCCGCCAGAAGCGCCTCGATCGATGCCGCCGGTCCGGCCTCCTCCGAGATCCAGGTCTTCAATTCGCGCGCGCGTTCGGGGAAGGGGTTGAGATCGAACGCGGGAGAGAGCCGCCAGTGGCCGTCGCCGGCATAGAGGAAGCCGTGGTTGCGCAGGTGGTCGTCGACGTTGGCGATGCGGATCGAGAAGGCGATGCGTCGCCAGAGTTCTTCGATGTCGCGCTGGGCCTCGGCGCCATGCACGCGTAGCGCATCGACGATCTCGCCGTAGGTGTGCTGCTCCTGGTCGTCGCGATCCACGCCGAGCATGGTTGCGGCCGAGACATAGGGGATGCGCTCGCCGTCGGCCCGGCGGTCGAAGCGGCGGACCAACGCCACCGGCACCCCGTCGCTCGCGATCAGCCGGGCTTCAGCGGCGGTGATGCCGGCCATCCGCGCGAGGTGCAATGCCAGCACCTCGCCCTTGGTCACCGCCCGTTCGTCGGCGACGCTGGGGAACTTGCCGATCGCCAGCCAGCCGTCGTCGTCGATCACCGAGCATTTCGGGCGCAATCCGCCCAGCGAGGTGCCCTTGCCGCGCAGGTAGGCGAGGTCAGCGGCGGTCTCGGTGCTGGTCTCGACCGCGCGCGAGGCGTTGATCAGGTGGCGCAGGTCGACGAGGGGCGGCGCCCGCCGCTCGCCATCGGCGTGGCTTGCTTGGAAGACGCCGTGTTCGTCCCGCAGGCGCAACGCGCCGAGCCGCGAGACGTCGTCCACCGCCAAGAGGAAATCCAATTCGCCGAGCACCGCTGGTACGGATGCGCCGGTGGTGCGTGCGGTTTCGCGCCGCTTGGCGTGATCGCGGACGATGACCTTGCGTCCCCAACCGTCCGGTTCGGTGTCGGCGATGGCGGCATGGAACAACGAGCCATCACCGGTCCGACGGTGGAACTGGAAGCCGGGAACCAACGGCAGGGCCGGATCGATGGCGAAGCGGTTGTTTCCAGCCAGCCAGTCGGGGGCGTAGGCGAAGGCAGCGTTCTCACGCGCCCCGTGGCGGTCGCAGCGCAATTCCCCGACCAACCGGCCGGCTTCGCCGAGGCAGACCTGGATGACCCGCTTCATGCGGGCGGCGGGCGCCGGGCATTGACGCGCTTGGGCAAGTGATCCAGGTCGAGCAGGAGGCCCTGCTCGTCCTTCCGTTGGTCGATCACCTCCGCCAGGACGGCGCCGAAGCCGAGGACGAACAGCGCCTGCGCGAAGGCGCCCAGGGCGACGCTCGGGTCGCCCTGTTCCATGCGCTTGTAAGTCGACAGGGAGACGCCGCTGCGCTCGGCCATCATCGCCAGCGTCAGCCGGCGCTTGCGGCGGGCGATCGAGAGGTCGCCCCCGAATTTGACCAGCGAGCGGCGGATGGGTGGAGAGAGGACGTCCTGCACGGCCGAGCGCATAAAGGTCTATATATGACCTCTTTTGCCGTGTAAAGGACTATATATAGACCTTACATACACTCCCTCGGGTCGCGCTTCAAGAGCCCTGCTTGCCGGTTTGGGTCGAACCCACACCGTTCCGACGTGCAGTGGCTGTTCCTGATCCTGCTGTCTGCCATCTCCCTGCTCTCCGCCGCCGACGGCGGTTTACGCCTCGCCCCCGATGCGGAAATCGCCGAATGGGTGCGCACGAAGATCCAGGCACCCATGCACACGCACTGCGGCGAGTGTCATGCCGGAGCCATGGCCGACGGCGGTTTCAGCATCGATCGCTATGAACGCATCCTCGGTGGTGGTTTCGACTACCCGATCGGCATCCGCCCCTGGCGGCCCGCGCGCAGTCCCGTGCTGCAGATGATGCAGTGGAAGCTCGACGATGATCTGCGCATGCCGCCCAAGCAGCAGGCGCCGGCGGAGTTCATCGCCGATGTCGAACGCTGGATCGCAATGGGTGCGCCCTGGCCGGACGTGGCTGCGGTCACTCCGGCGCCGACTCCGCCGCTGCGCCCGTCACTGCTGGCGCGGTTGCATCCCGTCGCCGTGCACCTGCCCCTGGGCGCCATGATCGTCGCCCTGCTGCTGGAGGTGATCGCCAGCCTGCAGCGCTCCCCACTTCATGCGGGAACCCGCTGGGCGCTGGTGCTGGCGCTGATCGGCGCTGCATTCGCCATCACCTCTGGGCTGCAGATGCCCGAGAGCCAGATTCCGGCCCAGCGCGAGGCGCACGAACAGGCCGGGTGGATCCTTGGCGCGCTGCTGGCGCTGGCGACCCCCGCCGCCTGGCGCGCCACGGTCGCCCCACGCTGGACGTGGCCGGCGCGTGCGCTGATCGCCGGCGCCGTGGGCGCGGCGCTGGTCACCGGTCACCTGGGCGGAGCGATGACCTGGGGAGCTGGCTGGCTGTTTTAGCCGTCAAGCCGTCTCCAACCGGCCAACGCGTAATCGTGGTGCGCCGGGCGCGCCTCCCTTCACCACCGCCTCGGCTGCCAAGCCGACCGGACGAGGCGAGTTGCTCGTCACGATCCTGCGCTTCGCATTCCCTCACTGGCAACCCGTCTACCATGTGCGCATGCGCGTTCCCATCATCCGTGGTCTCATTGAACGGCGCCTGCTGGTGAACTACCGCGTCGATCCCCGCGTCCTGGCGCGAATCCTGCCCGCGCCGTTCCGGCCCAAGCTGGCCGGAAGTTTCGGGGTGGCCGGTATCTGCCTGATTCGCCTGAGCGCGATCCGGCCGCGCTGGCTGCCGGCGTGGTGCGGCATGACCTCCGAGAACGCCGCCCACCGCATCGCGGTCGAATGGACCGATGGCAGCGGATCGCCACAGGAAGGCGTCTACATCTTGCGCCGGGATTCCAATGCGCGGGTGAACACCTGGCTGGGTGGCCGGCTCTTCCCCGGAGTCCATGGGCGCGCCGCATTCGCGGTTGATGAACGCGATGACCGCTTTTCAGTTCGTGTCAGCAACGGATCTGGCGCGCCGCTGGCGATGGTGCGGGGCCGGGTTGGCAGGACCTTGCCGAGCGGATCGGTGTTCGGCTCGCTCGCGGAAGCCTCGGCCTGGTTCGCCGCGGGCTCGGTCGGTTACTCGCCGGCGCGTGGGGTCGGTCACCTCGATGGCATTCGCCTGGCGAGTGAGACCTGGCTGGTCGAGCCGCTCGATGTCGAAGCCGTCGCCTCGTCCTGGTTAGAAGATACCACGGTGTTTCCAGGCGGGTCGGCCAGCTACGACTGCACCTTGCTGATGCGCAACATCCGCCACGAGTGGCACGCCGTGCCGAACCTGGCGTGCGGGACCTGCGCGGCGTAAGGTACCCCGTGCGCATCCCCGGCATCAAGCACCAGCGACGGATCACCGGGCGGCAGCGGATAGGGGACGAAGGCGCGGACCGTCTCGCCACCATGGCTAGTCTGCTGGTGGGTACCGGTGGTGCGGGGCATCGGGTGCTCGGAAAGAAAACTTCACCAGTCGGGAAAGCTGATAAAGAAAACCGTACCCGCTGGCACGCCAAAAGCGGGATCCTGCTTGGGCGCAGGTAGTTCAGGAGCCTCGGCTTGGCCTCCCATCACACCCTTAGCATCCCCCTTCTCACTCAGGCTGATGATAGATCGCCCGGCGGACGTCATTGAGCGCCTTGTTCATGTGCGACACGATGTGGAAACGGTCATGGACGATGTCGGGGGCAGGTACCGGGAAGACCGATTCAACCGCCAGCTGGTAGGGATCATGCATGTCCAAGGGCGATGGCTTGGACGAGGACGGCTGGGAGCCGCCGAAGGCGAGGGCCGAGTCGGTCGCTCTCGCCTACGCCAGAGTCACTGGCACATCGAGCCATTCCAGCGGCAGGTACGCATGCTGCATGCGCACGGTATGACCGCGGT
>Ga0163154_10007709_pt1 | contig 12756 bp, 11 predicted proteins | sample OliLakLV19MP9P1_FD_148649 | JGI IMG/M metagenome (GOLD analysis project Ga0163154, IMG submission 148649) | Freshwater microbial mat bacterial communities from Lake Vanda, McMurdo Dry Valleys, Antarctica - Oligotrophic Lake LV.19.MP9.P1 | ecosystem: Environmental > Aquatic > Freshwater > Lake >... | reverse complement strand
GGGGTGGGGATTGAGGCAAAACAAGAGAATAAACCCTTAACTTGACGCCCAAGACCCAATGTGGTTGCCCGACTTTTGCAACAGAATCATCATTCATGCCCCGCTGAGTTTTTTTGCCCTAGCGCTTACGGCGTGCCATTTATGGAAACCGCGCGACAAACGCCGCCAACGCTGATTCGATCTCGTCCGCGTCGATCTCGTGATCGGCGGTTTCGGGTAGCAAGCGCAGCACCGGCAGGAGCGCAGTTTTCATGTCCTCATACGCTTGTTTGGCGGTCGGTTCATCGGCGAAAAAACGAGAGTGTACGGTCCAGCCATAGATCGTGAGGGTGATCGCAAGGGGCACGCGCAAACAATCCCGTTCTAAGGTGATGCGCCCCCCATCATCGTGCTGCTCATCCTCAATGATGATCCCGCCTTCACTGCCTTTAATGCCGAGTGTGCCGCCATCTTCAAAACGATACCAGTGGGGTGAAGAAACATTGATCATGGTGTTATCCCGTGCGTAATCTGAGAACGCGATAAAATGGGCTAAGATAAAATCATCAAAAATTGGGGTGCTTAGGATAGCGCACTAGGTCGATTGGACGATAACGCCTTTTCACCAATGGAGTATAGTTGGCATATATCCGCTTTTCATGGCTTGCCGTAGGAGTCCCGATGATGCAATTGATCAGACGATTTTTAGGGATGGCTCAAGAGCCAGAGGTTCCACTGGCACCTTTAGACACATTCACTATCCAGTTTCCGAATAAAAACCGCTCCCAAGCGGTTAAAATCCCAGCGCGCGTCAATCCCCTCAGTATCATCCACAGCCTAGGACTCCATGCCCCCACCCCCACAATTCTGATTTCTGGTGGCGCTGGGGCGATGGACACTGCCTCCATGCAAGCCAGTCGCACCACCATTGAAGATGGTTTAGCGCGCTTTTTGAACGATTATCAAGTTGCGCTGGTCGATGGCGGCACTACCTCTGGGGTGATGCAGCTTTTAGGCGTCGCGCGCGAACGACGAGCGTATAAGTTTCCGCTGATCGGCGTTGCGCCGGATAATGTCGTTTGGTATCCGGGCATGGAACGTAGCGAACAACGTCTGGCGGATCTGGATGCCTTTCATTCACATTTCGTCTTGACGCCGGGGAATGAGTTTGGCGATGAATCGAACACGATTTTTCAACTCAGTTATGCCCTGTGTGGCAAAGGGGCACGTCCACGCTTGTGTATCGTCGTCAATGGCGGGCAGATCGTCAAGCGGGAGGTTCATCGCATGAGTACCGCTAAACCGCGCTTCCCGATTTTGGTGATGGAAGGCACGGGGCGCTTTGCCGACGAATTGGCGACCGCACATCAGCAAAAACACAGCGCCGATCCGCTCATTCAAGCGACCCTCGAAGAGGGCAATCTCAGTTTCCTGAACATCAACGCGGGCGCGCCCATGTTGCATAATTGGCTCGAAAACTTTTTCGGCGTCTAAAGCAGTTTCATCCCATGAGGAACCCGAAACAATGGTCAAGCGACGACTCTTTTTGCCCGCGTCAATCGGTTGCGTGCTGATGCTTTTGCTCTTAAACACGGTAATGGCGCAGGCGCAAGACCTAACTCCTTCTCCACCCCCCGCCATCACCACGCCCACGAACGGCTCCGCTAACGACTTGACCCCCCAGATCAACCTCGCGCAGTTGGAACGTCTTTTGGCGGAGACCGAAAAAAATGCCGCTGATGCCGCCCGTTATGCAGGGGATGCCAGCAGATTTCTCGGTCTCTTTGAAGCCTTCAGCGTCGTCATCGCGGTCTCGGCAGGTACGCTCAGCGTTATCGGGATCAGCCGCTTGTTTTCGGCACAAAGCAGCCTGAACGAGACACGTAAGAAATTATTTGAAGAACTGGAACAACTGCGCAAAGACTTCGATGTCCAGATCGACGCGCGCGAAAATGACCTGAAACAACTGGAAACGCAATTGCTCAAAACGGTGGAAGAACAGCGCAAAACCGCTTCCCAATCCACCTTAGCACTCTCGCTGTTGCCCTTGGGCGAACGCCAATACCGCGCTCAGGATTACAACGGTGCCGCCGATACTTATCGGCGGGCATTGGCACTGGATGAGAACAACCCGCTCATTTGTTATCGACTCGGTTATGTCTGCGTGCAAAATGCCCAGTTCCACGAAGCTGAACAAAACTTACTGCGCGCGCTTGCCATTGACCCTGATTTTGTATTGGCGCGGGCGGCGCTCGGTTTTGTCTATCGGCGCATCGCAGAAAAATTACCGGAAAGCGTCGAGCGCGATCTGATGATGAACAAGGGCGAACAATACTTGCTCAATGCCCTAAAAGCGCAACCTCGTTTGGTCGATGAAGACAGCGAGTCGTGGTGGGGGTCGTTGGGGGGACTCTATCGCCGACGTGGGCAAGTCGCTCAAGCCATTCATGCGTATGAAGAAGCCGCCAAAGTGACGCCGCATTCTTCCTACCCCTTCAGCAATTTGGCGCTCCTCTACATGGAAAAGAACGACAAAGACCGTATGATGCAGACCTATGTGCGCGTGGAACGGTTGGCACGCGGCGAGGCACATGCGGAGGTCGATAATTATTGGGCATATGCCGACTTGCTGACCGCCAGCCTCGCGCTCGGCAAAACGGCAGAGGCGGATGAGGCGCTGATCTCGGTGTTGGATATCGCCCCCTCGGACTCGGAGAACTACGCACTGAAATCGCTGATCGACACCCTTGTCCGGTTGCGCGGCGCGATGGGGGACGATGACAATGCGTCCCCCATCGAAACTTACGTCAACCGCATCAAGGCGCGCATTCAACAGCGCGAGACCGCGCTGCCGCCCGTCGTGCCAGCGACGTAGACTCAACCCCTCAACGCCTCTCCAAAAGAAAAGCGTTGAGGGGCATCCCTGCCCTTATAAGCCGTAGATATCGGTGTACTTCGCTTTCAGATAATCCACAAAATAGCCACATTCCACCGGCTCCCCCGTGATGCGTTGGGTCAGTTCATCGGCGGTGAATTTGCGCCCGTGCTGATAAATATTGATGCGCATCCATTCGCGCAGGGTGTCAAACTTGCCCTGCCCAATTTCGTCGGGGATGGTCGGGTGTGCCGCGAGCGCTTGCCGATAATATTGGGCGGCGAGCATGTTGCCGACGGCATACGTCGGGAAGTAGCCGATCAACCCGCTCGACCAGTGGATATCTTGCAGCACACCCTCTTTGTCGGTGGGCGGTACAATGCCGAGGTAAGACTCAAAGCGTTCATTCCATGCTTTGGGCAAGTCGTGGACGGCAAGCGCGCCCGTGACCAATGCCATTTCTAGTTCAAAGCGCACCATGATGTGCAGGTTATAGGTGGCTTCATCGGCTTCGACCCGGATATACGACGGGGCGATACGGTTGATCGAGCGGTAGAAGGTTTCGAGATCGACCGCCTTCAACTGATCGGGGAATGTGTCTTGCAGTTGCGGATACGCCCATGACCAGAAGTTGCGGCTACGCCCGACGACATTTTCCCACAGGCGCGATTGCGACTCGTGAACGCCGAGCGAAGTCCCGCGCGAGAGCGGGGTGCCCTCTAGCTCGGGGGCGACGCCTTGTTCATACATCGCGTGACCGGCTTCGTGCATGGTGCCGAACAGCGCCGGATTTAGGTAATTTTCGGTGAAGCGGGTGGTAATGCGGACATCCCCCTGCGCAAAAGTGATGCAAAACGGGTGGACGGCTTCGTCTTGACGACCCCGCTCAAAATCATAGCCATAATTGCTGACCATCTTTAAGCCAAAAGCGCGTTGCTTGTCGATAGGATACGATTGGCGCACGACGGCATCATTGGCGCGGTCACTGTGGGCGCTGACGGCAACGACGAGTTCCACCAATTCGCTTTTGTGGGCATCAAACAGCCGTTTGACGCGGCTGGCGGTCATGCCCGGCTCATATTGATCCAAGAAAGCATCATAGGGGTGTTCGACAAAACCGAGAAAATCCGCTTCTTGCCGTTTCAAATCGAGGATACGTTGCAGGGCTGGCTCAAAGGCGGCGAAATTGTTATTGGCGCGCGCCTCTGCCCATACTTGATGCCCCAGCGCTTCGGCTTCGGTGATGTCCGCCACCAGTTGGGTAGGGACGCAAGTGGCTTGGTGGACATCGCGCTTGGTGACGCGGATCATGCTGCCTTCGACCGAGTCATACGCTGCGTCTTCGGTTTCTTTTTCGGCATCTTGCAGCAAGTGCCGGGTCTCGTCGCTGATCAACATATCATGCCCGATGCGCGACAAGGTGGATAGTTGCGCGGCGCGCGCCTTCGCCCCACCGCGCGGCATATTCACCTGTTGATCCCAACTAAGGATCGCCCGTGCGCGGTCAACATTACGGATTTCGGACAGACGCGCGACGAGCGCCTGATATTTTTCGCCCATGATCCTACCCTTTCAAATCATTTTAATCGTGTGAAAAATTTTATCAGGGGCATCCCCGTCGCGCTAGAGGGTGCGATGTTTTGTTTGGGGCGCAAAACGGGGATACTCTCGCTTATACTTAGGGGCACCCACAGACAAGGACTCAAGGAGGGCGACGCGATGAGGCGAGGGCGGCGATTTCAGGTAATTTGGGGATGGGGTAGCGCGCTAGCGCCCCTATGATCGATCAGTGGGTAGGACGACTTCCCCGACGGTTGCGCGATCAACCGATCATCAAGCAGGAACGGCTCCACTTGCTCCGTTCCAAACAAATCCGAAACCGACGCAGCATCGAGTGGCTCTTCATCCTCTTGCTGGTAAGCGGCATCGGCTTTCAAATCGCCGACCGCTTCCAGCCCCAGATCGCGCAGTTCCTCAACCAACCGTTGAGAGGCGTAGAAAGTTTCATCGATTGGGCGAAGGATTTCCTGCCGAGTATTGCCATCTTGTTACTGATTGTCCAACATCTCGGCGTTGGCTGGACAGCACTCCGTTTGGCATCGGGGACGCTGGCGCGGGAACGCCAAAACCGCACTTGGGAGACGTTGGTGTTGACAGCAGTCAGCGCGCGACGGATTGTTTTTGGCAAATGGTTGGCGGTCATCACTCTACAATGGCAGTTTCAGCGGCGGGCGTTGCTGTTGCGGGCAGCCCTGATCGCCTGGGTGCTGTTTGAAGCCCATTTCCAGCAGCCCCCACCGCTAGAGACATGGGGGATCGCCGCGTTGGGCGTGGTGCTTGTGGCACTGGCACCGATGGTCAATGTCTTGTTTGGGGCGGCGGTGGGTGTGCTTGCCTCTGCTTTTACCCGCAGCGAAGTCGGGGCGGCGCGCGTGGCGGGGCTATTAGAATTTATGGTTTTGCTGCCGCTGTTGATCAGCGGCGGACTGGTGGGGAATCTCTTTGTACGGCTAGGCGGTTTGAGCAACGAAATCAGCATTTTGCAATCCACCCTGCTGCTTGCTTTCATTGATGGGGGCATCTTTGCGTTGGCGAACGTCGTTAGTGCGCGTTATCTGGAGCTAAGCGCGTATTATTTTATGGGGTTGCTCCTGTGGGCAGGCGTATTCACCTTGATCGCGCTCGGTATCGTCAGCATCGCGCAATCATGGGTGGTGCGATTAGGGGCGCTGCGTGGGGTCAAAACGCGGCTATAATGGTGGGGCAGCAGGGTAAAGTGCAGGTCTGTAAGGACGCGCAGAAGGAATCTGTTGAAAAAGGGTTTGAATCGGCGGGCGACCCCATTGGGTCGCCCCTACAACAACGGGTCTCGTAGGGGCAACCCAATGTGGTCTTGGGCGTCAAGTTAAGCCTTAATGAAAGCATCCCCACCCCGTCTGACCGAAGGTCAGACGGGGTGGGGATTGAGGCAAAACAAGAGAATAAACCCTTAACTTGACGCCCAAGACCCAATGTGGTTGCCCGTGTTTTTCAACAGAATCCAGAAGTGCGTCCGCAGCGTTCCAAGAAATCATTGACATCACTTTTAGGGGAAATTAAGGAGCGGCACATGGCGAAATCGCAAAATCTAGGGGCAGGGCGTAGCTTTCCATTGGGGGCAACCGTGGTTCCCAATGGGGTCAACTTCAGCGTGTTTTCTAAAAATGGGGATGCTGTGGAACTGCTGTTGTTTGATGAGGGCGACTACGAAAAACCAGCACGGGTGATCCGGCTGAATCCGAAAATCAATAAAACCTTTTATTATTGGCATATCTTCGTCCCCGGTCTCAAGTCGGGGCAGGTGTACGGCTATCGGGTGCATGGACCGTTGGCACCGGAGGTCGGTTTCCGTTTTGATGGGTCGAAAGTGCTGCTTGACCCCTACGCCAAAAGCGTCATCCTCGATAATTATGATCGCGGGGCGGCGACCTTATACGGCATCGATAACTGTGCCACCGCCATGAAAAGCGTCGTCGTCGATACCAAAGATTTTGATTGGGAAGATGATCGCCCGCTCCAAGTCCCGTACACCCGCTCGATCATCTACGAAATGCACGTCGGCGGCTTCACCAAACACGAATCATCGGGCGTCGCGCCGGAACTGCGCGGCACCTATCTCGGCTTAATCGAAAAAATTCCCTATTTGAAAGCGCTCGGCATCAGCGCGGTGGAATTGTTGCCCGTGCAGCAGTTTGACCCGCAAGACCGCCCCTTCACCGCCAAATCGAATTATTGGGGCTATACCCCCATTGGTTTTTTTGCTCCCCACGCGCCCTATGCCGCTGGCAAGGATCCGCTGGCACCCGTGCATGAATTCCGCACGATGGTGAAGGAACTGCACAAAGCCGGCATCGAAGTCATCCTTGATGTGGTCTACAACCATACCACCGAAGGCAACGAGAATGGTCCGTGGCTGTCCCATCGCGGGTTTGAAAACCGCGCTTATTACATCCTTGCCCCCGACAATCGCTATTACATGAATTACAGCGGCACGGGCAATTCGCTGAACGCCAATCACTCGATTGTGCGCCGGATGATCATGGACAGCTTGCGCTATTGGGTGTCGGAAATGCACGTCGATGGTTTCCGCTTTGACCTTGCCTCAGTGTTGTCGCGCGATGAGTGGGGGACGCCGTTGTCGAACCCGCCGATTTTGTGGGAGATCGAGTCCGACCCCGTGTTGGCGGGCACCAAGATCATCGCCGAAGCGTGGGACGCGGGCGGGCTGTATCAAGTCGGCTCGTTCATCGGGCATCGGTGGGCAGAATGGAACGGCAAGTTCCGCGATGATGTGCGCAAATTTATCAAAAGCGATGAGGGCATGGTGTCGGCACTGGCGACCCGCATCCTCGCCAGCCCCGATCTGTATCACGAAGCCGTGCGCGCCATCAACCGCAGCATTAATTTCATCACCTGCCACGACGGGTTCACCCTCAACGATCTGGTGTCCTATAACGACAAGCATAATTTTGACAATGGCGAGGACAACCGCGACGGCGAAAGCAATAACAGCAGTTGGAACAGCGGGCGGGAGGGTCCCACCGATGATCCCGTGATTGAGGCATTGCGCCAACGCCAAATCCGCAATTGCTTGACGATCATGTTGCTGTCGCAGGGCACGCCGATGATCTTGATGGGTGACGAAGTGCGGCGCAGTCAAGGGGGCAACAACAACGCTTATGGGCAAGATAACGAGTTGAGTTGGTTCCATTGGGATGATGTCGAAAAACATGGCGACCTGCTGCGCTTCACCCAAGGCTTGATCGAATTCGTCAAGACGCACAAGCTTTTCGGCGGCGAAAGCTTCTGGTCATCGCTGGAAGAAGATAACCGCATGACGATCTCGTGGCATGGCACGCGCTTGCATGAAGCGGATTGGGGCACCAACGCGCGCGCGCTGGCGTTCTCACTGGGGCATCCCGACAGCGTGGAATATATGCACGTCATGATCAACAGCTTTTGGGAACACCTACAATTTCAACTTCCGCCCTTGAAGGATGGGCAACGCTGGAGCCGAATCGTCGATACCGCCTTGACAGCGCCCAATGATTTTTGCAGTCGGGGACATCATGAAATTGTCGATGCGCTCGATTATTGGGTGCAAGACCACGCAGTGGTGGTCTTGCTGGCGCATCGCGAAAGTTAACTCTTGTCTGCGTGGGGCGCGGTTGTATCCTAGGCGTGTACCTGTTCACCTCGCCCTATCCTAATGGGGCGGCGCTCTGCCGTGTGGGACTTGCAACACGGATGGGCAATCGCACGTATTAATGTAAGGCAGGGTATAGATGGGGTGAACAGCTCGTCATGCGGGCTGTTCACACGACAAAAGGACAAGATTCGTGCGACGTGTTTTCCTGTTATTCCTCATGAGCATCATGTTGGCTGCCTGTAGTGGCGGCGCTGCCCCTGCCACCCCACCGGTGGCAATCGATCCCCTTGCCCTGTTGATAGACGCGGGTGATAAGATGCGCGGTGCCGAGACCTTCAAAATCACGGTCGATCAAACCGGACCCGATTATTTTTTTAGCACCGATTACGCGCTGGTCGCTTATCGTCGGGCGACGGGGCAATATGTCGCGCCCGGCATAATGCAAGCCAGTGTGCGGGTGTTGGCGCTTGGTATTCCGCTGGCGATTGATGTCTATGCCAACGGTGCCGACCAATGGTATCGCGCTTTGTGGACGGGCAACGAATGGCTGAATGAGGCGTTTCAAGAAGGCTTTAATCCTTCGACGCTGATCGCCGAAGAAACCGGCGTGCAAGCGGCGCTGGCGGCGCTGAACGAGGTGCAGTATATCGGCACCACCCAGCTTGAAAGCGGCGTCTCGGTCAAGCAATTCAACGCCACTGCCGATGGTATCGATGTTGCCGCCTTGCTCGGCGGTTTGATCGTGCCCGTCGGTCAGGTCGAAGTCGAAGTCTATCTGGCGGATGCCGATAACTTCCCTGCGCGTTTTGTGGTGCGGGAATTTAACAGCCCCAACGCCGCGACCCCCGCCCCCGGTGCAATCGTAGAGCCGATCACATGGCTCATGGATATTTTTGATGTCAATGCCCCGTCCGAGATCACCCCGCCGGAGGGCGCATGAGTCAGTCAATCCCCCCGCCCCGCCGCTTTAGCGCATGGCTGGCGCTGGCGTTTATCGCGATTCCCGTCTTTGTCGGCTCGATTGACCTGACCATCGTTTCGGCATTCTTGCCGGAGATCGTCGTGAATTTGGAATTGCCCATCGAAAGCGTGATCGACGATGCGGCATGGATCGTGACGGGCTATCTGCTGGCATACACGATCAGCCTGATGTTCATGGGGCGTTTAAGCGATATCATCGGGCGACGACGGGCGTATGTCGCCTGTTTGGTCATCTTCATGATCGGGTCATTCGTGGTCGCGGAGGTCGATCCCAGTGGGCGCAGCGGCATCTCCAATATTTTGTACAACCTCGCCTTTCGTGTCACAGGCAGCCGTCCCGACCCCGGCATCATCGCGCTGATTACGATCATCATCGGGCGCGTGATCCAAGCGTTTGGGGCGGGTGCGCTGGTGCCGATCAGCCTCGCGCTGGTGGCGGATTTGTTTCCTGCCAACAAACGGGCGCAACCCTTGGGTGCCATCGGCGCAATTGATACGCTCGGTTGGGTGTTGGGGCATTTGTACGGCGGTGTGATGGTGCGCTGGTTTAGCGACAATCGGCAAGGCTTTGTCGATTTTTTCGCGTCGTTAAACATCACCCTGCCCCCCCCCGACTGGCGCACTCTGTTTTGGATCAATCTGCCCGTTTCGATGATCGCGCTTGTCCTCACCTTGTGGGCGCTGCGCCATGTGCCGCAAACGCGCAGCCGCACGCGCTTCGACCTGTTGGGGGCATTGCTCGCCAGCGGTGCCTTGCTCTGCCTTGTCCTTGGCTTGGGTGCCAATATCGAGGTCGCCGCCAGCGCGACGATCACCAGCGCCAGCGGGCTACCCCCCTATGCGCTGCCGCTTTTGGCATTGGCGGTGGGGTTGTTCAGCGCGTTTATCGTGGTGGAACTGCGCATCCGCGATCCGTTGTTTGACCTGCGCGCCTTGCGTCAGCGCAGCATCGCAGCGGGCTTGACCACCAATTTGGTGATTGGTTTCTGTTTGATGCTCGGCTTAGTGGTCGTCCCGTTCTTGGTCAATGTCCGCGTCGCTGATCCGAGTCGATTGGCGGAAGCGGCGTTTCAGGTGGGGGTGCTGCTGTCGGCGTTAACGATCCCGATGGCGTTGGCGGCGATCCCCGGCGGCTGGCTGAGCGAACGCATCGGCGCGAGTCGCACGACGATCTTGGGCTTGATCGTGGCGCTCGCCGGTTTTGTGCTGATCTGGCAAACGTGGACGCTGGAGATCGCCGATAGCATTATTGCGCTGGAGATGATATTAGTGGGGGTCGGTTTGGGCTTGACCTTCTCGCCGATCAGCGCTTCGGTCATCAATGCTTACGATCAAGATAAGTTGGGGGTCGCCTCGGCATTGGTGATCTTGATGCGCTTGTTGGGCATGACGATCAGCGTGTCGTTGTTGACCTCGCTGGCATCCCAACGACTCGCCACCTTGGTGACAGGCACGTTGGGCGCGACGGTCGATCCGCGCGCGGCGGTGGAGATTTACGCCCGCTTGACGGTGCAGGTCTTAACAGAAGTGGCGCTGGTGGGGGCAATTTTGTGCGCGCTGGCATTGATTCCAGCATGGTGGTTGGGGCGCGGGCGGGTGGCGGGTTAGCGCGCGTTGTGTGTCCCTACAGGGATAACCTAGGGATACATGACCGTATTTTGGGAAGTGTTTAAAGGCTGATTATGGAAGAGGAAAAGAAATTGCTGCCCATCCATCATTATTCTAAGGATCAACATAGCATCATTCATGGGGATAGCTTATCCGCCCTTGATGATCTGGTGTTGGACGGTTCTGTTCATCTTATTTTTGCCGATCCTCCTTACAACATTGGAAAACGCTTCAGTAATTTTGAAGATCATTGGGACAGTGATGAAGCTTATTTAGCGTGGTCAACGCAGTGGCTTGATTTGTGTTTACGGAAATTGCGTCCCGATGGTAGCTTGTACGTCATGGCAAGCACTCAATCGATGCCTATGATCGATTTATTTTTGCGCACCCGGATGACAATCCTTTCACGTATCATTTGGCATTATGACAGCTCTGGCGTTCAGGCGAAAAATTATTATGGTTCCTTATATGAGCCGATATTACATGCGGTAAAAGACCCCAAAAATTATACATTTAATGCTGATGCTGTTGCAGTTGAGGCGAAAACAGGTGCAGTACGCAAATTAATCGACTATAGAAAAGCTCAACCTACTCCCTATAACCAAACGAAGGTGCCCGGCAATGTTTGGTTTATTCCGCGCGTTCGTTATCGCATGGATGAGTACGAAAAACACCCGTCGCAAAAACCTGAAGCCTTATTAGAACGAGTGATTTTAGCCAGCAGTAATGAGGGCGATCTGATCCTTGATCCCTTTGCCGGAACCTTTACCACGGGCGCGGTCGCTCAAAAATTAGGGAGACGGTCGATTAGCATTGAGCTTCAAAAGGAATTCGTCAAAATAGGTTTGCGACGACTTGGAATTACCAGTGAATTGGATGGCGAAGTTCTGGTGAAGACTCCAAAAACCTATAGTCGAAAAAACGGCAAAAAATCGAAAGAACCTGTTCACCTTGAGTACACCACCAATCTCTTTGGCGAAGAATTGTGAAACATGCCTTTACGGAGACGATCCTTGCTATTTTAACGCGCCACTTTGAAGGGTTAAGTACGTTTGTTTTTGAAAATAGCCCATTGCTTCAATATGTGAACATAAAAACACGTTCTGCCAATAAAGGTTCAAAATCGCGAAGCGCTTTTGCCAATCATTATGCGCTGTATGTACTGATCGAAGATTATATTCAACAAGGTTTTTTATTGACACGGAAAGGGGAATATGAACATTATGAAGGGGCTAGGTTTATGGCTTTGCTGCAACGGCAACGCTCCTTACCTTTTGGGGCAAAGCTCCAAAACCATGCTTTAAACACACGGCTTAACGATGAATTTACAAAATATTTTCCAACTCTCGATCTCTATCCTATTTTACGCGATCAGGAAAAACAGCGTTACTGGATCAACGAGCGTTTATTAATTGTCAAATTTTATGATGGTGATCGATTGTTGACGATGAATATTGCGCAAGCTATTCTGGACATTATTGAAAGTTATATAGCCATAAAACAAACAGCTTTCGAAGAATTTTTACGGACGTGCAAACAGATAGCACTTCTACCGCAAACGAACGAGCAGACAGCGTTAGCGTTTATTCAAAACCAGCTTCAGCCCAATGTGGATGCTAGAATCTTTGAAATTATCAGTTTTGCGATTCTCAAAACTTACTATGGCGAACGCGCCATATTTTGGGGATGGGCGGCAGATAAAATCCAAATAGAATCCCTGATACTTTATAAAACGGGTCGAACGAACGCCAACGATGGTGGCATTGATTTTGTTATGAAACCTTTAGGACGTTTTTTTCAGGTCACAGAAACAATGGATGTCAGCAAATACTTCCTCGATATTGATAAGATTCAACGCTTCCCCTTAACTTTTATCATTAAAACAAATGAACAACCGGATAAATTACTGGAAAATATCAGACAAAAAGCATTTGATAAATATGGAATAAATACTATTGTCGAGCGCTATATGCAAGCAATAGAGCAAATAATCGTAACTGCTCAGCCCTCACCCTAAATCCCTCTCCCACAAGGGGAGAGGGACTTTCTACCGCTTTTCTCCCCCTCTCCTGTTTGTGGGAGAGGGGGTCGGGGGGTGAGGGGTACCTGAGTAGTACGCCAATGT
>Ga0163154_10007704_pt1 | contig 12763 bp, 8 predicted proteins | sample OliLakLV19MP9P1_FD_148649 | JGI IMG/M metagenome (GOLD analysis project Ga0163154, IMG submission 148649) | Freshwater microbial mat bacterial communities from Lake Vanda, McMurdo Dry Valleys, Antarctica - Oligotrophic Lake LV.19.MP9.P1 | ecosystem: Environmental > Aquatic > Freshwater > Lake >... | reverse complement strand
CAATCGATGAAATAGGCACAATGGCCCGTCATTGCCCAGGTATCGTGCAGCGTCCAGATCACTGGCACACGGCGGCTGAGTGTGGCAAGCGCACGCAGATCGAAGTAATCACCGTGCAGATTATGGGCATGGATGACATCCGGTTGCCACCCTTCGTCAAGTACATGATGCGAATATGGGTAGCCGAAATCCTCGGTTCCATTCAACCCGTCAATCCAGCGCTGCGGCCAGGCCGTGCGGCGCATCCAATCCCGCACCCGATACTGGCCACGAAAGCGCTGCTGATCGGCAATCCAGGTATCGATATTTGCGGCAACCGAACCCCACGGTGCGGTATGGGCATATGGATCGGCCTCGATAACATGCGGGTCGTTGGTCTTCTTATGGCGCACAAGCATGCGAACATCGTGTCCGAGTTTGCGGTACGCCTGATGCAGGTCGAATGCGACCTTTTCTGCGCCGCCAGCTCGATCATAGGTGTTGATCAGCAGAATGTTCATTGGAGCGTGCCTCGAATATGCGCCAGTTTGGTCTGCATATGAACAGGCAGCCGCCGCATAATCGCCCGTGGCAGAAACCGCGCAACCTGGCGTGTGGCGAATCGCCGCACTATTCGCTGGATCGTTCGATAGTGTTCACGCAGCAGCTCAATCTGTTGCAGGAATGCAGTGGTACGGCGATATGTTTGGGAAGCCAGGAGCTGTTCGATGTCATTGGTCTGGCGCATCGGGATAGCAATTTGGCCAGTTTTCAGATCGGCGCGCAGGTGTTCGATCACCGGCGGATGCTGGCCATCAAAGCGCTGCAACCAGTTATAGGTTCCATAATGGCTGTAGATCCGTAGGCCACTCTGCTCGTCCAGTTGTGTGTCGAATCGCTCAAACTTCTGGCGAACATCTTTCTGTCCAAGTCCAGCATAGTAGGCACCCTTTGGAATCACCTGTTTTGGAAACAGGTTCGTATAGTGATACATTCGCACTGGCATACCATATGGATGCCGGGTGAGGTTGCGCTTCTGTCGTGCGGTGATGTCGTTCCCTGTCGCATCACCTAATGTCGGCGGGCGATGGGTAAGATACTGAAGGCCTGGTGCCCAGCGAAATAGTCGCCGGTAGGCACCCCAGGGTTCGCCCTGGAAGTTATGGTTGATAAACAGCCCACCTTCCACCAAGTAATCGAAACCGCCCCAGAAATGGTAGGCGTTGAAGGTCAGGCAGGTTGTTTGCGGATGTGATGCCAAGAAACCACAAACATTCTGCATATCTTCCGGCAGATAGAATTCATCGATATCGATCTGCCACAGCCAATCGCCAGTTGCACGGCGCGCATAGGCCTGGCTCTGCTGATCCTTCTCGCCTGGCCAAAACCCATTCGGGTGGCCATCGTCCTCGGCGGTTACAAGAATAATCTTATGTTCGGGATCTTCATCGGCCATGAAGCGGCGCACAATATCAACAGTCCCATCGATTGAGTGCCCATCCGCTGTGGCAACATGGGCTGCCTTGGGGCTGGCACCTTCAACAACAATAATCTCGTGGGCATATGGATAGAGCGCCCGTAGATTGTAGCGCGTAAACGGTTCGCCATTCAGAACAATCAGCCCAAATGTAATTTTCGGTAGCATTATTCTATTCTCTTATCATACAGCTCGGGTATGTTCGCTACGGCTCGTATTGATCAGCGTCTCATACCAACCCTCAAAGGCCAGCATGCGGAACAGCACCGTCATTGATTTTGGAATGCCGATCATATTGCGCAGGCGTTGCACTCGTAGCCATGGTGCAGCAGCATGTTGTTCGCAGAGTGTTTGCAGGCGTTTGCGATCAAACCAGTTGGAGTTTGCCAAAAACCCATCGCGCACCTGCTCGATCCGCCGTGTTGTCAGGTCATCGAAGTACTGATTTGGTGGCGCAAAGCCGCGCTTTTGGGCATCGAGCACTGCATCAGGCACTACGCCACGCAGAATACGGCGCAACAGAACCTTGCTCTCATTTGGATCAAATCGCTGTGCGAGTGGTAGCCCGAAAATCTGCTCAACCAGCACATGATCGAGCAGTGGCACACGCAATTCAATCGAGCAACCCATACTGAGCTTGTCGGTCAGCAGGCAGCCATTATGCACAAGATAGCTGCCAAACAACATGGATGCCATTGCATCTGGCCCTGCCTGTGCCTGATCACGTAGCGTTGCAAGTGGCCGCTGTGCATCGCGTGCAGCACCACGCAGGCGCTCAGTCCCGACCTCATGCAGCGTTGCTGCGGTAAGTGCCTGGTTTGAATCAAGATCGAAGCCAATCCAGTTGGCAAATTCATCTGGCTTCAGGCTTGCGCTGCGGCGGCCAATCTCATTCCAGCGCGTATAGCCAAAGGCGATCTCATCGCCGCCAATCCCAGAGAGCAGAACCTTGAAGCCCTGTTGGCGTGCCTGCCGATACAGGCTCCACTGTGGCATGGCAGCCACATCGCCGACCGGTTCATCGCAACAGCGCACAAGTTCATCAAAATCGCGCTCATAGCTGTTTGCGTCCAGAATGACATCAATATATGGCAGCCCGAGCGCCTGTGCCGTTGCATGAGCAAGCGGTCGTTCGTCGTTTGGGTGATTGCCAGCATAGCCAGCACACAACGCAGTATAATTCTGGCCATTGCGCGCTGCCAACGCAGCTATCGCCGATGAATCGATGCCACCGCTCAACAGAATGCCAACCGGCACATCACTGCGAAGGTGTAGGCGTACGGCCTCCTCAAGGGTTGCCAGAATCTCACTATCGGGGCGTGCCGCAATACCCTGTGTGCCACCAAAGGCAGGCGACCAGTAGCGCACCAGGCGAACGCCATCCCCATCTGCTACCAGATACTCACCAGGGAGCACACGAGTGACCTGTTCAACAATAGTATGGCGCGGGTCGATGGCATAGCTATATAACAAATACTGGTAGACCGCTTCGGGCCTGATGGTTGGCGAGAACCCGGCAGCACCAACGATTGTTTTCAGTTCAGAACTGAGCCACAGCGCGCCATGCACCTGTGCCATGTAGAGTGGCTTGATGCCAACCCGATCACGGGCGGCGAACAGCCGCTGACGGCGGCTATCCCATAGTGCAAAGGCAAACATACCGCGCAAATCGTTCAGGCATGCCTCGCCCTTTTCCTCATACAGATGCAGAATGACCTCGGTATCGCTGCTGGTGCGAAACTGGTGCCCGCGCCGCTTCAGATCTTCCATCAGCTCGACATAATTGTAGATCTCGCCATTGAACACGATCACGAGCGAGCTATCCTCGTTATACAGCGGTTGATGCCCGCCAGCAACATCAATAATACTCAGCCGACGCATGCCAATGGCAATAGTTTCGTCGACATAGGTGCCCTCATCATCGGGGCCGCGGTAGTGCATCTCATCGTTCATGCTAGCGATGAGCATGCTCTTCTCGGGCAGCGTGTGTTGTGGATCGAAGATTGCGTTAATGCCGCACATACAGACCTTCTTCAGTATTCGTCTGGTCGGTTATTTCGTCGCGTTGACGCAGAGCGAGTGTATAGCGCGAATATCACTTGCATGTTCGAGGTTCAGTTCTGGAATCGGGCTATCGCGATAGCCGCTACGAACAACCTGGCGGAAGCCATTATTGGTTAACACATGCGCGAGCGTTTCATAATCCCATGCAGAATGATGTTGCCCCTGATATTGAAAATTGAATGCCAGCCCCTCACCTGGCGTCTGGAAGTTGCGATCTGGCTCCACAGCCCGGAACCATTCGAGGGTGCGCTCATGGTATGCACGTGCAAAGCGCTCGGCATCTGGAACCACAACCCGCATCACGCCGCCTGGTTCGAGCACTCGGTAACATTCTGTGAGGAATTGCGGCACTTCAAGATAGTAATCAAGATGTTCAAGGAAATGCTCATGAAAGATATATTTGGCAGAACCGCTGGCAAATGGCAGCTTCCTTCGCAGATCAAGAACCAGATCGCCGCCTGGAAAGGCATCCGCATTCACCCAGCCTGCTAATCGCTGTGAACCACAGCCAAGATGCAACTTCAGGCCACGCTTGTTCTGAAGGCTACGCAGCAGATTGCGTTGGCGCGGCGAGGCAGATGCCCACATATGGTTTTTATTGATTGAGTACTCAACCCAGACTTCCCGGAAGAAGCGTTTCTTTCGCAAGTTCAGCATACCGAAAGGTTCCTTTGATTAATAACGGAGCGCCGAGAGTGCGCCAGCTTCCGTGCCGCGAATCTGGCGTATTCTGGATTGTAGTGCGGGTGGGATTATCGCCCAATAGCTACGCAATGCAAGGCGTATCAGTGATCGCTGGATTGTGCCGAGTGGACGATATGTCAGCGCGCTCAGGAAGTAGCGCAACGCATTCCGCTGGTCGTGTCGCTCGCTCAGATAGATTTCAGCAGCATCGAGCATCAACCGAGCAACCGTGCGGCTCCCGACACTCGATATATCCGATGGGCAGCGTGGATCACGCAATGCGCGCTGAATGACGGTAAGGCTATCCAGCCGATCCTCAAGCAGCCGTGTCTGTGTCTTCTGTGATGCATGCAGCCGCAATGTGGCCAATGGCTTGCCAACGATATAATGCAATTTGTAGCGTAGTGCTAGCTTCAGCCATAGATCCAGATCCATTGCCATATGCAGCGATTCATCGAGCCCGCCAACAGCTTCTAGCACTGTTCGGCGCATAAAGACCGTTGGCTGCGGAATCACATAGGTATGATCGGTCAGGAGCTTGCGGGCATCCATCTGCGCTGTTTTCAGGATCTGTACATGCTGGCCCTGCTCATCACTCCAGATCCCATCGGCATAGACGACAGCGCAATCGGGATGCGACTGAAGTGCAAGGATTGCCGACAAAAATGCGCCTGGCTGATATGTATCATCTGAATTCAGCCATGCAACAATATCGCCGGTTGCACGAGCGATCCCTTTGTTGATCGCATGGCTCTGGCCGCGATCCTTTTCGCTGACCCAGGCGGCTATCCAGTCGCTGTATTTCTGAATAACCTCCACACTGCCATCGGTTGAGCCGCCATCGATCAGCAGATACTCAAGGTTTGGGTAGCCCTGCAGCAGTACCGAGCGAATGGTTTCTTCTAAAAATTGGGCCTGCTGAAACGATGGTGTCACGATAGTGAGCAGTGGCCAGGGCGATCCACCTGGCATCGTAGCAGGTAATACTTGGCGCTCTTCTGTCCAGGGCCATCCGTGCTTGCCAACGGGCGCAGGCGGGAGATCAGCAAGAGTTGGACAACATCGCGCAGTATGGATGCTCACATCAGGTGCCATTGGTGCCTCGTATGCTATGCTTAATCAAGCGCTACGGTTGTTGGCTGAGACTGTGCATACCATTCGATTGTTCGCCGCAGCCCATCCTCGAAGGATGTTCGGGAGGTGAAGCCAAATAGTTCGTTCGCACGGCTAGTATCGAGTTTGCGGCGTGGCTGGCCATTTGGCTTTGTGGTATCCCAGACAATACTGCCCTCAAAGCCAGTCAGCCGTGCAATTGTCTCCATCAGATCGCGGATACTGATTTCGTAGCTGCTGCCAAGATTGACCGGCAGGCTGCCATTGTAACGCTCGGTTGCCAGAAGGATGCCTTCAGCAGCATCATCGACATACAGGAATTCACGAGTTGGTGAACCATCGCCCCATGCTTCGAGATGATCAGCGCCGCGCTCTTTTGCCTCAACACACTTGCGGACAAGCGCTGGAATGACATGCGACGAGTACGGGTCAAAGTTATCCCGTGGGCCATACAGATTTACAGGTAGCAAATAGAGCGAGTTAAAGCCATATTGTTCGCGGTAGGCCTGGCTTTGTACGAGAAGCATCTTCTTGGCTAACCCATAGGGAGCATTCGTTTCTTCGGGGTAGCCATTCCACAGATCTTCCTCTCGAAATGGTATCGGCGTATATTTGGGGTAGGCGCACACTGTACCAAGTGCAACAAATTTCGCAACGTTTGCACGCCAGCTTTCGTGCATGAGCTGCACACCCATCATCAGATTGTCGTAGAAGAAATCGGCTGGATGTTCACGGTTTGCGCCAATTCCGCCAACCCGTGCAGCAAGATGAATGACAATATCAGGGTGGGTATCGTTCAGCAGGTTTCGCACCGCGTCCAGTTCGACAAGGTTATATTCACGGCTGCGTGGGACGAAAATTTCGGCAGGGCCACGTTCGGCAAGTTTTTCGACGACAACACTTCCAAGAAACCCAGCGCCTCCTGTTACCACGACGCGTTTGCCGTGCCAAAAATCGTGGCTGTTGGGCCATTCTGTTTTCTCAGCGCTGTTCGTATGGCTCATAATAATGACCTCCAGTGCTCTCTTACAGTATATTCAGCGTCTATCTGCTCAATTTTGGAGTGTTTGAACATCTCTGCTACATACGATGCGAGCGGCGTAGCCGCCCGCATACTCATATATAATCACGATGATGACAAGATGTAGGCCCAGTATTTGGATATTACTGAACGATAAACTGTGCGTTTCGGTAGCGGCTATCGAGTGCATCCAGGATGACACGATTTGCGAGTGCATCGCGTACTTCACGGATACCATCTGGGACACTTACTTTTGGCACATATCCAAGCGTTTCCCGGATTTTGGCAAACGAGACGCGAACATCACGCATATCGCCACCAAACGTCAGATCTTTATGCTCAACAACAGTACCCTCAACATATTGGCGCACCAACTCAACGATCTCATCCTTCGTGTAGTTGCCACTATCCGCCCCTACATTGAAAACCTGGCCACGGATCTTTTCGAGCGGTGCCTCAAGCGCCAGCATGAGTGCATCGCATACATCGCGAACATGCACGAACGAGCGCGCATAGCCACGTTGGTAGATAATCAGTTTGCGGCGCGTCAATGCTTCGAGCACAAATTGGTTGATAATCAGATCAAAACGGGTTCGTGGCGATATGCCAAACAGTGTGGCGAAGCGATAGATAATTGGTGAACACTGGCTTGTGGCACCCTGCTCAATCAAATACTGCTCGGCGGCAATTTTGGTTTCGGCATACAGGGATTGTGGGTAGAGCGGCGACTCCTCTGTGACGGGTAGCCCATCCGCTGCGAGGCCGTAGTTGCTATAGGTTGATGAGAACACAAACCGCTTCACACCGGCAGCATCGGCGGCTTCGAACACACGCTTGGTCGATTCAACGTTATATCGCCAGGATGCCTGTTGGCCGATTGCCTGGCAGGCGGGAAACCCGACGATAGCAGCCAGGTGTATGACACCATACAATGGCGTTGGATCGAGTGTGCCGATACGAATTTGTCCATGTTCTGCCCGTACGATGGCGGGATCGCACACATCGCCTTTGACGAAGCGAAAGCGTGGGTGATGCCAATATGCCAGGAGTGATTCACCACCGAACAGCAGATCATCAACGACTGTGACCTGGTAGCCGCGATGGAGGAGCAATCCAGTCAACAACGAGCCGATATACCCTGCCCCACCCGTGATCAGTACTGCAGGAGTTTCGCTATGTTCAGGCATGGTGAACTCACTTTCTGGGAAGAATACGAACTGTTGCAGTCATATTCCAGCGCAATCGCTCATCAAATTTATCCAGCTTCACAAACATGCCGTAGGTTGTGTCCTGCCCACGAACTGTTTCGCCAATTGTCTGCACATAGTCGATTGTGCCAGTCAGTTGCAACCCTGGAATAGCGTAGAATGTGACAACCACCTCGTCGCCCGGTTTCAGCCCAACAACAACGAGTTCCGAAAGATCGGTGGCCTGAACCTGCCAGGATGATGTATCGGCAAGCACGCCAATGACCTGCTCACTGAAGATGACCTGCCCAATATTAAGATTGAAGCGGGCAACTGTTCCAGCGACTGGCGCACGTAGGAGCGCGTGGTCCATGGCGAAGCGCCGCTGCTGGAGTTGCACTTCGGCATACTTGATGCGTGCCTCCAGGCTTGCACGATCAACCTGACGTGGGAGTGCCTGAACTTTATCTAAATCTGCCTGGGAAACACCAATCTCTGCTTTACCCAGTTCGATTTGAGCTGCGCGAAATTCGCCCTGGAGTTTATTGAGCGCAGCTTCTGCCTCGGCAATCTGCGCTTGTGTAGTGGCGATCTCATCAATTGGTTTACTCGCCAGCACGCTATTGTACAGAGCCTGAGCAGATCCGACGCGACCCTCAGCAGCAGCCACCGCTGTTGTCTCGATTTGACGCGCCTCATCCAATTGCACCTGAGCAACTTTAACATCCTGCTCAGCATTCTGTACCGCACGAAGTGCTTTCGCCTCTGTATCCTTATCATCTTGTGAGAGATTACTGGATTTATCGTTATCCTGCTTGATACGGCGGTAGGCATCCTGGAGGTCACGAAGCCGATTCGCCACTTGTTGAAGCTGTGCTTCCATGGTTGTCTTCTTGGCCGAGAAGGTATCACGGTCGGATTGCAGCTTGAGCTTGGCTTCGTCCAGATTGGCTTTGGCAACCGCAATATCTTCTTTGGATGGCTTGGCTTCGAGTGCAGCTTGCTTGACCTTCAGCGCATCGATCAGCCGCTGAGCGGCAGCAAGATCCTGGGCTGAAACGGTCTTTTGTGTCTGCTTCAGCTGTGCCTGGGCACGCGTAAGCTGCGCCTGTACCTGTGCAATATCGGTTGAGGGAGCCCCAGCCAGCAGCCGATCATAGTTGGCGTGCGCTTCGGCCAATTCTGCCTCGGCAGCCTTGATATCGAGATCGATTGCCCGTGTATCAAGCCGAGCAAGAACAGCACCTTTTGCGACGCTGGCTCCCTCTTTGACCATCACTTCGGCGATTGTGCCTGTTGTATCGAAGCGTAGATCATAGCTTTTTGGCGGAACCACCCTGGCCTCAACGACCGTCGGGTTATCCTGTAGGAGGGAGGGCTGCACCCCACCAGAAGAATTTGCACCATTGCCCGGCAGAACGACCTGCGTTCGCGCTGTTGTGAGCGTTGGTGCGACATCTGGAACTTGCCCTGGGTTGTTGCGAGCACCTGCCTGCGTGAACGCCGTGATCGTGCCACCAACCAGAACGGCAATTGCCAGCGCAGCTATAAGGAATTTATCCATAACTATCTTCCTACTGTTTCTCCGACTTCCGCCCTGGGCGGCTGCCAGTCTGCCGGTCGTTGACAACCTTCGAGAAATCGATCAGCTCAATCGACTCTTCCATCCCGGTGCCATTGTAATATTCAGCATAGTTTTTCACTTCGGCTGCATCATTCAGCACGATCCCCGTGATCATTGTTCCAGAATCGAGGAGCTGAGTGACAGCACGCTGGAGCATTCCTTCACGAGTGAAATTGGCACGGGCAACCAGGATCGTTGCATCAGTGCTGCCGATAACCAATTGTGCATCGACAACCGTTAGCAGCGAGGGTGTATCGAAGATGACGATATCGGCCAGCCCTTTAAGTTCTTCGATCAGTTCAGCCATGCGCTGCGAACCGAGTTGAGCCACTGAGTTTGCCAATATGGGTCCAGCTGGCATGAGTTGCAGGTTATCGATATCGGTTGATACCAGATGTTCGGCTGCTGTTTCTTCGCCATGGCGTAGCAGCGCCATCGTCAGGCCACGGGTGTTTGTTCGGCGGAAGAATCGATGCAGCGCTGGCCGACGAACATCGGCATCGACGAGAATGACACGTTTCCCCGTCTGTGCAATAGCAACCGCAATGTTGGCTGCTGTGGTGCTCTTGCCCTCTAATGGAACGCTGCTTGTCACCACAAGTGTACGAATGGGATGACCATTAACGAGGCCTTGTAGATGCCCGCGCACCATTCGATAAGCCTCTGCAACTGGAAGCGATGTTTTCCCTGGAACCACCAGCATATCGGCCTTCTCCGAGCCAACGATCTTGCCAATGGTTGCGAGTATAGGCAGGCCCGTAATTCGGTCAATATCCTCACGCGATTTGATGCGATCATTGAAGTAATCGTACAGAAATGCGCTACCAATTGCCAGCAGTGTCCCAATGATGACTGCGAGAAGAACGCTACGAGGGATGTTTGGGCTGACGGGACTTGGGTTTGGGAGCGCTGCTTCAACGACATACAGCGTCTGCCGTGAGACAGCATATGGATCATCGAGTAGTTGCCCTTCAACCTTTGAGAATCCGATTGAGATCGCATTGGCCAGATCGGCAGCGAGCTGTGGATTCGGATCCCGAACCGTCATCACCATGAGTTCCGTATCGGGGATGAGTGTGACATTAATGCGTGATGCGAGTAGATTTGGATCGAGATCGATCTTCAGCGAAGCAATTGCCGCCTCTAGCACTGGCCGTTTCAGCAATAGTTCAGCATAGGTTTTCGCCAAGCGCTCGCGGGTCTGGAGTGTCTGAAAATCAGGACCAGTTCGGCTTGGGATCGATTGGTTCACAAGAATAGTCGTCGATGCGGCATAGAGCGGCGTCTGCCGGCTTTCAAGAATCAGCGAAATACATGCGGCAGCGATGGCGACAATGCCTATCAGCCATGCCCAGCGCTTAAGAAAGTTAGCATAGAGTTTTATCTCCAACGGATCTTCCCTTCTCATTAGATCACGAAACATCGCCGACCCTCAGGTTATCGTACGATGCGTTTTTGCTACGTGGCTACAATGGTAGGCTGAAATACTACACTATATGTACTCAATCTAGGTAACAACTGCATTGCAGGCACTAAAGATTTGTATGAATGATTGTTCATTGAGCCTGAGAGCTACGATGTACAAGCGCGGACTCAATGGCCAGAATACGCAAGCTGCCGCTCTGCCAGACCTGATGATAGCTCCGTCCTTGAATAATTATAGGCCTATTCTGTTCGACTGCAATGGTAATAAGAATACATGGTGACATTTGTTCGTTCGCTGATTCATGTTTGGATGAGGCGTTTGCCACATTCACTTGGGTGATGTGGACGGGGTGCCCAGCTCGTTGTTGGATGAGGTTCCACAGCGCATATTCCCAGAAGTCGCGATCATTCGAGATAAGCCCGATTTGGTCGCATCCTGTTGCGGCAACTGCATCCGCTGTAGCAAGGTATTCATCGCGTATCTCTGGCCGCGCCCGAAACATCTGATCGACCCGTGATGTGTTAAACACCGTGCTATCTGGCCCGAATCCAACCAGCGGTCGCGTCTCATTATGCAGAACCCAGGGTGTTGCTGCGAGCAGCAGGATGGCAACCATGGCGCTGACCCAACGCAGGCGTAGCGCACGGGTGAAGAGAACGGCGATCAGTGGTGCCCAGAGCAGAAACAGACCGGTGTGCAACCTGCTGTTCCACGGCATCCATACCACGGTAGCGCAAAACAGTAGGAACCCGGCGATGATCACAGCGCTATAGGCTACCAGCGTTGGTGGCCGTGCGCGCCACTTCCATAGCAGGAAAATCGCCCCAACAATCAATACAAAATGGAGCAGGTTGCCTGTGCTATCCTCGTTTGTATTAAAGGGTGGCTGGCGAAATTCCATGCCGCCGAATGTCGTTCGTGGATCGCTCATATCAAGGCCAAGCGGGATATGCAGAATACGGATGATCACGCGAATGGCTGCATTCACCCATTTATCTGGCGTTATCAGATGCAAACTGCTGTTGCGCATGACATTCGACAGGATCACCGATGGAGTGATAATTTCGTTACTGTGGTAGGACTCCTCGGGGATAATGCCCAATGGATTACCAAAAAAATCGGTATTGCGGGCATAATGCCCGGCATTGAGCGCAAGCGCCACCATCCCGATTGCCAGGGCCGCACGCCAAATCCCCCAGCGCATATGCCGTATGCACCAGATTCCCATCCAGACGAGGATCGGCAGTGTGTATGTGTACATGGTCGCTTTGGTAAGCAGGGCCAGGCCAAGTGCGCTACCTGCCATGAGCATCGGCTCCCATGTTGGGTGCGTGCGCAGCCGCAGAAATGCATACATCAGGATTGTCAGCCATAGCCCAGCAGTGAGATCGTTCTGGGTGCTTGATGCCTGGACGATGGCCATTGGGATTGTCGCGGCTAGCACGGCTGCCAGCACTTGGGCACGTGAGTCGCCGCCTAGTTCGCGGGCGATCAGCGATGCAGCCATGATACTCCCAACCAAGCTGAACCACTGGACGGTGTTCGCAAGCGAATCGCCGCCACTGAGGAGCTGTAGATGTAGGATTGCGAACTCTGCCCAGGGTCCGTGGTAGATCTGCGGCAGAAAATGGGTTGGGAAGTGGGCCACGCTGTGCTGATCGATCCAGTGCAGTACCCTGGCCATATGGTATGTCATTGAGTCCCAGTTGTTTGGCGGTGCCGCAACTGCGGTGATTCCCGTCAACACAATGACAGTAAGTGTACCAATCAGCGCCCATAGCTCCATGCGTGGGAGTGTTGTGAGATTGGGAAGCGCTGGCCAGCCGTTGGCACGTATGGCGATTACCATGGCGATGATCGCTCCCAGAAGTGCTGCACTCCATAGACCAATCAGCCAGTTGAATTCAAGCAGGCGGCCAAGGCTGAGTAGTTCGGTGAACATAGTGATCAGCACGCCCTGTGTGAGCAGGGCGGCAACGAATGCACGCCGCCAGCGCGTCCAGGGGCCATCATCAATATGCCATGCTGCATAGCCGATCAGGAGCGTGATGAAGCACAGTATGGGAAGACATGCAGCCATAGTTCTCGTTTTTATTATTCCCTCACCCCTGGCCCCTCTCCCATTGGGAGAGGGGATGTGCGGATCTGGCTTCCTCTCCTTCCGGGAGAGGGTTGGGGTGAGGGAGAG
>Ga0163154_10007702_pt1 | contig 12763 bp, 10 predicted proteins | sample OliLakLV19MP9P1_FD_148649 | JGI IMG/M metagenome (GOLD analysis project Ga0163154, IMG submission 148649) | Freshwater microbial mat bacterial communities from Lake Vanda, McMurdo Dry Valleys, Antarctica - Oligotrophic Lake LV.19.MP9.P1 | ecosystem: Environmental > Aquatic > Freshwater > Lake >... | reverse complement strand
CTCCAACCGCCTCCCCCGCCCCCTCCTGTGCTCTCGCACGAGGCCAACGCGAGATTCAGCAGAACCGCGACGGTGGCAAGCAGCCCCAGCCCCGCCGCGGCCAGCAGCGACTCCGGCCTGTTCATCCACTTCGCCATGGTGCGCACGACTTTCACGGAGAGAGGATCGGCCCGATGGGGTGACAGGGAAGAATGAACAACACGAGTGCTGAGGGTACCCCGCGCCGATGGATGCGGGCTGTCTGGGGCGTCGTACCGCGTGGGCCGCGTCACGTCCCCGGCGGCACGCCGATGTCCTCGTTCCACAGTTCCGGGTTGCGAGCGATGAATCGCTCCATCAACTCGATGCACCGCTTGTCATCGAGCACACGCACCTCGATGCCCTCATCCTCGAGCCAGTCCTCGCGCCCCTGGAACGTCTGGTTCTCGCCGATCACCACGCGGCTCAATCGGTGCAGGACCGCCGTGCCCGTACACATCGCGCACGGGCTGAGCGTACTCGCGAGCGTAAGGGTTTGCCAGTCGCGCCGCCGGCCCGCGTTGCGGATGCACGCCGTCTCGGCATGGGCTGTCGGGTCACCCGCCTGCACGCGCCGGTTGTGGCCGAGGGCGACGATCACACCCCGCGGCGAGACGAGCGCGGAACCGATGGGGATTCCGCCCTCGGACTGCGACTTCAGGGCCTGCTCGTAGGCCGCGTCCAGCGCGAGACGGTCGATCTCGTCCTGCGTCATGTGTGAACGGTAGCCGCGGTGCGGGCCTCACCGCCCCGCTGCGGCCGCCTTCTTCTTCGGAACGGTTGCCGACGCCGGCTTGCTCCCGTTGCTCGCAGGCTTCTTCCCCGGGCTTGCCTTCACCGCGCCGGGCTTCTTCGCGGCCTTGCCGGACTTGCCCCGCAGGATCGCCGCGTGCGCATCGGGGGTCTCGCCCCCGCTCTCGCCATGATCGACCTCGATCTTGCCGAGGCGCTGCGCCATCGCCAGCGCCCGCTCCCGCAGCGCCGGGATGCCGTTGCCGATCTCGATCAGCGCGCCGTTCATCGCGTGACGTGTCCGGTTCTTGGCCGTCAGGATGCCGCGCTCGATCCGGTCCAGAGCCGCCTGCGCATCGCGCTCGGGAAGTTTGCCCGCGCCGCAGATCAGCCCCAGCATCGTCCACCCCAAACTGCCGATCCATTCGTCCGGCGAATCCGACCAGCGCTTGGCATCGGCGACCTTCACACCCGCGCCGATCGCCGCGGCCTGCGCCGCGATCTCCGACACCGCCCCGGTCAACAGGTGGTTGTCCGCGTCGCGCGCCCACCGGTCCACCGTCGCGGCGTTCATGTACACCGGATTGGCGACGAGGGTCGCCAGCATCCGCGCATCGTGGTTGGCGGTCTTCCAGAGTTCGGTCGCCAGGTTCTGGTCGCGCCCGATCTTCTTGGCCAGTGCGGCGAGCGCTGCCTCGCCCACGCCGAACGACTTGCCCTTCACGCCCTGCTTGGACCACGCCTTGCGGGCCTCCGGTGTGCCGCGCTTTTCCAGTTCCGTCATGACGATCGCACAATCCACGGCGGACTCCTGCTTGTGTGTGCCACACGCCCGATGCGGCGCGAGGCGGGCAACACCATCTTTGCCGGCCCGGGCCCGGCGCGTTCCCCGATCCGCCCCATTCTCTTCTGAACAACTCCAAGATACCAGCGCAACACTGCGACGTGCCCCTTGCGGGCCGGACCCCTACATGATACGCTCCGAACGGATGCCGCACGACCCAAGCCTATTTTCGCTTCTCAGGCTCGCGATGACCCCCGGCCTGGGCCCCGTGCTGATCGTGCGCGCCATCGAGGAGTTTGGTTCCGCGGAAGGGGTTCTCGCCACCAACGAATCCGGCCTGCGCCGCATCAAAGGGATCGGTCCCGAGAAGGCCCGCACGATTCTGATGGGGATGCGCGAATCCGAGCAGCACGCTGCTGCCGAGTTGGCGGAGGCCGAGCGCATCGGCGCAACCGTTCTGCCCATCACCAGTGCCTCGTACCCCCCGCTGCTCGCGCAGATCCCAGATCCGCCGCCGATCCTCTACATCCGCGGCGAGATCCGGCCCGATGACCTCGACCATTACCCCGTCGCCATGGTGGGCTCGCGCTCCTGCACGCACTACGGAATCGAGCAGGCCGAGCGGTTCGCCGGCGCGCTCGCGCAGGCGGGGCTGACGATCGTCTCCGGCGGCGCGCGAGGCATCGACACCGCGGCCCACCGCGCAGCGCTGCGTCTCAACGGCCGCACGATCGCGGTGCTCGGCTGCGGCCTCTCGCACGCCTACCCGCCGGACAACAAGGACCTGTTCGACCAGATCGCCGCGGGACGCGGCGCGATCGTTTCGGAACTCCCCATGCGCGTCAATCCCGATGCGCTGAACTTCCCCGCGCGGAACCGCATTATCTCCGGCCTGTCTCTGGGCGTGATGGTGATCGAGGCAGGGCGCGGCTCGGGCGCGCTCATCACCGCCCGCGTCGCGGTGGAGGAGCACGGGCGCGAGGTGTTCGCGCTGCCGGGGCGCGTGGATTCGCAGGCAAGCCTCGGATGCCTGGACCTGCTGCGGGCAGGCGGAGCGGAACTGGTCACGCACCCCGACGACGTGATCCAGTCTTTGGAAACCCCTGCCCGCCACCTGTACCAGGGCACACACGAGTCGCGCTACGCGACGAATAGCGCATTGTTTCCTGAGGTGGACCGGCACTCCGTGCCGGACTCGGACGAGCGCGCTGCTTCCCTCACACTCGCTACCCCCGAAATCGATTCCTCCCTCTCTGACTCCCAGCGCACCATCCTCGGCGCGCTGGATGCACCCAAAACCTTCGACGAACTCGTGCGCGACACGGCCATCCCCGCAGCAGCCCTGCGGAGCGACATCTCCATGCTGGAGATCAAGCGCCGCGTAAGACGCGAGGGGTCGAAGGTGGCCAAGGCGCGGTGACGAGAGCCCTTTGGGTACCGCATCGCCAACATGCGCTCCGCTGCGGAGCGGCGGGGTAGCCCAATACGCAAAGTCAGCCCCCCACCCAGTACCGTACAATGCACCACACCGCCCGCACCGCGTCCCGCGGCCCGATCTTCTTCCCCTCCGCATAGCCGCGGCGGGAATAGGAAATCGGCACCTCCACCACCCGCGCACCCAGCCGCGCCACCTTGGCCGTCAACTCCGGCTCCACGCCGAAGCGGTCCTCGCGGATGGTGATCCGCGACAGCACATCGCGCCGGAAGACCTTGTGCCCCGTCTCCATGTCCGTCAGCGAGAGTCCCGTGACCATGTTCGACAGCACGGTGAGCAGGCGGTTCCCCCGCCCGTGCCAGTTCCACACCGTTGCCCCGGCCGCTCTTTGTCGCGCCCCGCGCCCGAACCGCGTCCCGTACACCACGTCCGCCTCGCCCCGCACGATCGGCCCGAGCAGGGCGGGGTAATCCGCCGGGTCGTACTCAAGGTCGCCATCCTGCACAAGTACCACATCGCCCGTGGCTTTGGCAAAGCCCGTGCGCAGGGCAGCACCCTTGCCGCGGTTCCGCTCGTGCCGCAACAGAACAACGTCGCCCCACCCTTCGCGCGTGGCCATTGCCTCGATCGCCGCTACCGTCCCGTCCGCCGAGCCGTCATCCACCACGATCACTTCACGCTCATCGAACCCGTCCCCCATCGGCGCGGCCAGAACCCGTCCGATCACCCGCGAGATCGTCCGCTCCTCGCTGAACACCGGGATCACGATCGAGAGTTTCATTTTGGTGGGCCGGCACTCCGTGCCGGTAATATCCGCTCTTTGGTGGGCCGGCACTCCGTGCCGGTAATATCCGCTCTTTGGTGGGCCGGCACTCCGTGCCGGTAATGTCCGCTCTTTGGTGGGCCGGCACTCCGTGCAGGGGGTTCTTCCGTTCGCTCCTTGCTGGATCGGACAATGTATCTGCCATGCCCCCGCTTTGCCGCCGCGCCGATACCATGCCCAAAGCACCCCGGAGACCCGCCATGCCCGCCGCCAAGCCCAGCACCGCCGGACGCCTCTACGACGATGAAGGCGACCTCCTCCTGCACGCCGAAGGCTTCCCCGACAAGGTCACGCTCCTCCCCGCCGGCCCCATCGGCGCGGGCGTCGGGCCGGGAACCGTCGAGCGCATCCGCATCCTCTGGGGACAGGACATGCTCCGCGACATGCTCGACGGACGCTACCGCGCCGTCGTCTGCGGCGTCAACGATACCGACAACTCCCACGGCATCATCGCCCAACTCGTGGACCTCATGCCCACCAGCCAGTGGACCGCCAAGGGCGTCACAAGTTTCGCACGCCTCTTCCAGGAATCGGTCTCCATCCACGCCGCCAAGGACCGCGAGCCCTACGTCCTGAAGTACGACCTCGACAGCCTGCTCATCCTCGCGATCCTCCGCCCCAAGGGGCGCGACCACTTCACGCTCGACGACCTCTCGCGCGGCTTCTCGACCGTTGTGAAGATGCTCCGCGGCCGGCGCGAACGTCTGCCCGTTGCCTCCGTGAGTTTTCTCAACGCCCGCGCCAACCGCCTCATCGGCCCCGATGAGCGCGAGCCGTCCTTCGAGACCGTCCTCCGCACCATGTACCAGGCCGGATTCCGCGGCGATATCTACCCCGCGCCGACCATGTGGCGATCCGGCCAGGTCGGCGTCTTCCCCTATTACCCCTTCCCAGAGGGCCTCGAGCAGATGCGCGCCGGGAGCAGTTGAGTCATGCCGACTATCGACCACCATTCCATCATCCGGCGGCTCGAGACAGCGCCCAACGCGTTCGTCGCCCTGGCCTACAAGGTCACACCTCGCGAAGCGCACTACAAGCCCACGTCCGGCGCGTGGTCCATCCACGAGATTCTGTGCCACGTTGTGGACGAGGAACGCCTGGATTTCAGGCCGCGGCTCATGAGCGTCCTGGCGAACTCGGGTGTTTGGCCCGACTGGAAGCCCGACGGCCCCGCGCGGGTCAGGTCATACCAGTCGCGCGATTTCCACGGATCCTTCGCCACCTTCGCCAAGGAACGCAGGCAGAGCATCGCATGGCTCCGCTCGCTCCGCGCGCCCAACTGGACGCGCGCCTATCAGCACCCGCGTCTCGGCCCGATCCGCGCCGGCGATCTTCTGTGCGCGTGGCCCGCGCACGATGCGCTGCACTTCCGTCAGATCGCCAAGCGCCTGTACGAAATCGCGGGACGCGATGGCGAGGCCATGAGCCCCAAGGTGCCATTCATCACCCGCTACGCCGGTGACTGGGGTCCGTGATTTCGACGTACCACGAGCATCCTGCCCGTGACTGAGTCGCCGATCAGGGTGCAATGCGGATTGTCGGCGGCGTCGCTCCGGCGGTCAGCGCTTCCGCCGGTATACGCCGGATCACCTGCACGCGCCCCACGTGCTCGGGCTGGCCGGACTCAAACTCCGTCGTGCCCAGGTAGATCCCCACAACCACCAGACGCTGCTTCGCACTGTCCCACACCGCTGCCGGTCCGCCGGACATGCCGCGGAAAATGTCGGCCGGGCCGACCTGCGCGAAGATCGTGATGTCCGAGGGCAGTTTGCCCGTGCCCTGCACCGTGACGGATGTCGCGCGGATCACCCGCGGCTCCAGACTCCGGAGTTCGTCCCGGTCCGGGCGCCGCCCCTCGCCGGGCCAGTAGCCGCATAGGTACACCGGCTCGCCGTCCCGCAGCCGTCGCGAAGGATCGATCGCCGCGGCGGGCGGGAGGCCGGGCGGACTCACGCGGATCACCGCCCAGTCGTCCTTGCCATCGCGGGACTGACCGGCGGCCAGCAACTCGAACGTCCGTCGCGTGCCGTCGATGTCGATCCGCAGCGGAGTCCGGCCCCCGTCATCGGAACCGCCGCGCGCTCGAGGAAGGCAGTGGCGGCAGGTGATGAGCGTGTCATCCGAGAGCGGAACGCCGGAGCCGAGACCGCCCCATGGCGTGAGGATGCGGCAGACCGGAAGGCCTTCGAGTTGTGCGGGCGTCGGGGCGCTGGGCGTGACGCGTGGCGATGCCGCCTGCCGGCCGGAGGAGGTGCAGCCGGGGGCCGACACCATTGTCGCCGCCGCGAAGCCGAGAGCAAGTGCGAGCAAAACGCGAGCGATGGGCGATGAACGGGTCATGCAGCAAATGCTAACGGCGGGGCGCATTCCAAGTTGCGAATTCTCTGGGTAGCGCGTTGCTCCGCGACGCGACTAGCCGCCGCGGAGCAGTGGGGTACCCAATGCGAGTAGCAAAATAGCGACAGGCACGCGGGGGAGCTGAACTCCCGCGTGCCGTGTCACGGATGAGTGCGGAAGGCAGGGACAGGGAGCAGGGACAAGGGATCGGCCGCGATCCCTCAATACTTCCTAAGCACCGACCGGACAATGCCCTGCACGCGGCATTCCTTGACGATGATCGGCTGGAACTCCGGGTTGGCTGGCTGGAGACGGATGCGGTCGCCCTCGCGGAAGTAGGCCTTCAGCGTTGTCTCGCCGTTGGGGAGCAGCGCCACCACCCGGTCGCCGTTGTTGGCGGTGTCGGCGCGCTCCACAAGGATGTAATCGCCGTCGAGGATGCCCTCATCTCGCATCGAGTCGCCCTGGACACGCAGCGCGAAGATCGCCCCCATCTTGCCCGGGCGGGGGCCGACGATGTCGAGCAGGTCCAGTTCGTCGCGGTCCTCGCACTTCTCGATCGGGTAGCCCGCGGCGATCTTGCCCACCAGCGGATACCTGTAGGGCCGAGCCTCATCGGGCACCGCGATGCCGTCAGTGATCGACAAAGAGCGCGCCTTGTTGGGATCGCGGATGAGCGCGCCCTTCTTGATAAGCGCCTCGACGTGCTCGAACACCGTGACCTTGCTGACGCCGATCTCGTCGGCCAACTCTTGCATGGTCGGCGAGTAGCCATGACGGACGCGGCAGTCGCGGATCAGTTGAAGGATGCGCAGTTGCTTGGGCGTGAGATTCATAAACCTGACCCTCCACAAACGGGGGCTGTGCCGACACGGCGGTTGCCGCGACCGGCGAGACGGACAGTCGAAGACCAGAGACCAGACCACTCAGCGGCGGAACGACGGTGTGCATTACCCACCCTCGCGTCCAGTCTCGCATCTGGTCGCGAGTGGAACCGAGCGTGCGACCCTGGTCCTGCAACACGCGCTCCGCGGCCAGGAGCGTCCCGGCCCGCAACGCGAGCGCTGAGAGTTCGACCTGATCGGTACGGCTGACGGGTTGATGGGCTACACCCAAACTCGGCGCGGCCGGGGACGCGTCCACAAGCCGGCCGCGGGAATCGGGCCGGTACTCTGACACAAAGTCGCCGCCGGGACCGAGCCGAAGCAGCGCGGAATCGCTTCCCCCGCCTGACCTGACGGTTCCGGACCTGAGAAAACTGACTAGTGGCACGGGTGGCTCCTTCCACGCCGGACGAGCCCGAGGGCGCTCCGCCGGCAAATGTGGGTTCCACCCGTTGGGGTTCGAGCCTGTCTATCCGCGACAGGTTGGGCTTGCGGCCCGAAAGGATGATCGGCACATGCAGCATGGGAAGCACAGAAAGGTTGACTCGATCTGTTTGGCATAAGATAGCCAATCATCGACCGTGCGGCAAGCATTCTGGCAAATTTTTTGTGGGAAATGTTTGGGCGATCAAGTACCGGGAGCGGGTGACCTGCCCCCCGAAACCTGATCCAGCAACTATGAGAGTCCCGAGGGCCGCCGGGTGCGGCCTGGAGACTCTTGAAGATGAAGCGGACAAGGCACTCGGCGCAGCAGGTCGTGACGAACCTGCGTGAGGCGGAGGCGATGCTGGCGGCTGGGCGGACGGTCGCCCAGGTCGTGCAGGCGTTGGGCGTGAGCGAGCAGACGTTCAGTCGCGCACGCCAACTCTCATAGCACCTGGTACAGAAAAGGGGGGCAGGTCAGGGGCAGGTCAAAAGCTCTCATCCTAACTGGATCAGGATTTCAAGGGCAGGTCAACGAGCGCAAGTGCAAAAATGAAAAGACCCCTCCAAGGTTTCCCTTGGGAGGGGTCATAAAGCCGGCGACGACCTACTTTCCCGCTGAGCAGTATCATCGGCGGTTCTGGCTTAACTACTGTGTTCGGGATGGGAACAGGTGTGACCCAGAACCTTTGGTCACCGACAAATCGGGGCGGCGCCTCTCGGCGGCGCACCGGGTTCATTCGGATAGTGTTGAGGTGCCTGCATGGCCGGGCGCGTTCTTGCGAAAGCACCGGACCAAATCGAAATCAAGAGACATTCAAGGGAGCGTTATGATCTTGATGGAGGCTCCGAACCGAGACGCATTTGCGAAGCGCTTGTGGCGCGGCGTCCGGTTGGAGTGATCAAGCCTTTGACCGTTAGTACCGCTCAGCTGAAGGCATTTCTGCCCTTACACCTGCGGCCTATCAACGTGGTGGTCTTCCACGGGTCTTTCGTCTTACGACAACCAAGCCTCATCTCGAGGGGGGCTTCCCGCTTAGATGCTTTCAGCGGTTATCCCTGCCGCACGTAGCTACCCAGCGGTGCACTTAGCAGTGCAACTGGATCACCAGGGGTGCGTCCAACCCAATCCTCTCGTACTAAGGTTGACTCCTCTCAAGCTTGGAACGCCCACAGCAGATAGGGACCGACCTGGCTCACGCCGGTCTGAACCCAGCTCGCGTACCACTTTAATCGGCGAACAGCCGAACCCTTGGGGCCGCCTTCAGTCCCAGGATGTGATGGGCCGACATCGAGGTGCCAAACCGCTCCGCCGCTATGGACGCTCGGGAGCGATCAGCCTGTTATCCCCGGGGTACCTTTTATCCGATGAGCTACGACCCTTCCACACGGGATCGCAGGATCACTAGGGCCCGCTTTCGCGACTGCTCGACCCGTCGGTCTCGCAGTAAAGCCGGCTTATGCCCTTGCACGCCAAACACGGTTTCCATCCGTGCTGAGCCGACCTTTGCACTCCTCCGTTACACTTTGGGAGGAGACCGCCCCAGTCAAACTACCCAGCACACGGTGTTCTCCGCCCGGATTCACGGGAGTCAGAGTTAGGACACAAACTTAAACAGGGTGGTATTTCACCGATGCCTCCATCCCGGCCGAAACCGGGACTTCAAAGGCTCCCACCTATCCTACGCAGTTTATGCTCGTGTCCAGCGCATACCTATAGTGAAGGTCCACGGGGTCTTTCCGTCTTGCTGCGGGTAGACGGCATCTTCACCGCCACTACTATTTCACCGAGTCGGTCGTGGAGACAGGGATCCAGTGATTACGCGATTCATGCGCGTCGGAACTTACCCGACAAGGAATTTCGCTACCTTAGGACCGTCATAGTTACGGCCGCTATTCACCGGTGCTTGAGTTGCGAGCTTCGCTTGCGCTGACCCGCTTCCGTGACATTCCGGCATTGAGCACGCGTCACTCTGTATACATCCTCTTCCGAGTTCGCACAGAGCTGTGTTTTTGATAAACAGTTCCCAGATCCTTTTCTCTGCGGCCTCTTCTTGCGAAGGAGGCCCCCCTTATAGCTAACGTACGGGGTCAAATTGCCTAGTTCCTTCACGACCGTTCTCTCGAGCGCCTTAGGCTATTCGCCTCACCCACCTGTGTCAGTTTTGGTACGGGCTTGTCGCTGGCTTTTCTAGAGACTCTATCCCCCCGCTTCGGCCTCAAGGGCCTGGACATCTGACAGTCCCGCGGAGCTCAAGAATCCGTTCCCAGCGACGGCTCAGGAATATTGACCTGATGTCCATCGACTACGCCTTTCGGCCTTGCCTTAGGTCCCGGCTAACCCTGGGCGGATTTACCTTCCCCAGGAAACCTTGGGTTTATGGCGAACAGGATTTTCACCTGTTTTATCGTTACTTAAGCCGGCATATGCACTAGTTGGCGCTCCACGACCCGTTCCCGGATCGCTTCGGCGCCCCAACTACGCTCTCCTACCGCTCATTTCTGAGCCCGCAGCTTCGGCTCGACGCTTATTCCCGATCATTATCGGCGCCGGACTCCTCGACCAGTGAGCTGTTACGCACTCTTTAAATGATGGCTGCTTCTAAGCCAACATCCTGGCTGTCATCGCAATCCGACTTCCTTTCGAACTTAGCGTCGATTCGGGACCTTAGCTGGCGGTCTGGATTGTTCTCCTTTTGACGACGGATATTGTCACTCGCCGTCTATCTCCCAGGTCTTGGCTGTTGGTATTCGGAGTTTGGTTGAACCCGGTAGTCGGGTAGACCCCAAAGTTCATCCAGTAGCTCTACCCCCAACAGTTGCCGCCTGAGGCTAACCCTAAAGTTATTTCGGAGAGAACGAGCTATCTCCCAGTTTGATTACACTTTTAGTCCTCCCCACAGTTCATGCCAGACCTTTTCAACGGTCACGGCTTCGGCCCTCCATGGGGTTTTACCCCCACTTCAGCCTGACCATGGGTAGATCACTTAGGTTTCGCGTCTAGCCCGTACGACTCAGCGCCCTATTCAGACTCGCTTTCGCTCCGCCTCCGGCCCGGTAGGCCTTAGGCTCGCCGTACAGACTAACTCGCCGGCTCATTATGCAAAAAGCACGCGGTCACCCCTCGCCTTGCGGCGAAAGGCTCCCACCGCTTGTAAGCATGCGGTTTCAGGTACTCTTTCACTCCCCTTGTCGGGGTGCTTTTAATCGTTCAGTCGCCTTACTGATTCGCTATCGGTCGTCCAGGAGTATTTAGTCTTGGAGGGTGGACCCCCCATATTCAAACCGGGTTTCACGAGCCCGATTTTACTTGAAGACACCCTCGCTCGCAGTTACAGGGCTTTCACCTTCTTAGGCGCGGCATTCCATCCGCTTCATCTGGTCTGCGAGGTGATCCGCGTTCGCTCGCCGCTACTGACGGAATCGCTATTGCTTCCTTTTCCTGTGATTACTGAGATGTTTCAGTTCACCACGTTCGCTTCCCGCACGTATGCATTCGGTGCGGGATACTCCAATAGGAGTGGGTTGCCCCATTCGGAAATCCTAGGATCACAGCTCGGTTACCAGCTCCCCTAGGCTTATCGCAGGTTCCAACGTCCTTCATCGCCTCTGGACGCCAAGACATCCACCGCATGCCCTTGGTGGCTTGATCACCCCAACCCGACGCCGAGCCTTCAACCTTTCGGTCTTGTCCCGACTCCGTGCTGGTGAGATTCCACCTCCGGCAAACATTCGGCCGCTTTGCAGTCGCGGCCACCTGATTTGCTTTTCTCGATCTTCGTTCGCCTTGACGCTCTTGATTCAGTGATTTTGCAGGCCTCCGAGGCTAAAGACCCTCCCTCCGGCTTGGGAGCCAGCGGGAAGAAAACCTCAGAGGACTTTTTTCACCTCTTCACTATCCGATTGTCAAAGACGGTTTCCCCTTTCCCCGGATCAACCGGGGTCTGGGGCGCGACCGGGCGTTTGGCCCGCTCGCGTTGTCCGTTCCTTTTCAGGAGCGGCGAAGGGAAGACTAGGCACCCCCTCACGACTGTCAAGCCCGGGCCAAAACATCCCCGTGCTTTGACCAAAATATGCACCGGCGATCCACAGACTCCGCGCCAGAAGGCGCGCATTTCCAGTGGTTTAGGTACCGCGAAACACGCCGCGCGCCGCTCAGCCGGGTTAGCCGCCGCCTGAGCCGCCACCACCGCCACCGGGGGGAGGAGGCGGGGGCCGGTCTGCGTCTCGATCCGGCCTGCGCACGGGGTCGGGCACCACCGGCACGTTGGGTTGAAGATCCTTCATCCCCTGTTCCGCCGATCGGTCCAGGCGGGCCAGCAGCACGCTTGCCCGCTCGGCATCGGGGTATCGCGGCACGACCTGTCCGCCCGAGTCCCGCAGATAGGCCACCATACCCGAGCGCGATCGTGCATCGGTCTGCATCGACTGGGCCGCGGCGACGCTCAGAAAGATCGCATCCACTGCCACCGGCTCGGTGACCATCGGGAGCGGGCCGCGCTTGGCGGGATCGCCGCCGTCGGGGGGTTGAGGAAGCCGATTGCCGCCCGGCGGAGGCGGGGGCGCAGGCAGGCGGCCATCGGGGTTGCGGCGGTCGATCTGCGAGGGGTTGGGAGTCGGGGAGGGTGCGGGCGGCGCTCCGGGCGCACGTCCTTTGCCGCCACCACCTCCGCCACCGGCGGGATCAGCCATTCCCGGGATGGGCGGCTGTGCGCCATCAGCCGGGTCCATCGGCAGCATCGCCAGAACGGTGCTGATATCCGGGTACTTCACATCCGCGCGCAGGCGATCGCCGGGCTCCAGTTGAGAGTCGCCCTTGCGCCACCGGCCCCACTTGAAGACGAACATCTCGGCGTGCGCGCCGGAGGTCCGGTTGAGGCGATCCGGGGCGTTCGCGCTGGTGATGAAGAAGTACGTCTCGTCATCCACGCGGATCGGCTCGCTCCACTCGCTGGGCGTTGAGCGCACCACCGGCACTTCCGACCATGCCTGCTGCTCGGGCACCATCACGTTGCCCTGGCCGAACATGGGGTTGCTGAGCACCACCGTCATCCGATACCGGTACGTCTTGCCTCGCTCTACCGAGACATCGTGCGCCCACATCCGGACGGCGGGGTTCTCGAGCAGCGCGGCCTCGGGCTGGTTGGCGACATTCGGATTGACTGGGGCTGCTCCGGGATTCGTCGGTCCATACATCGCCACATCCTCGCCCATTGCGCGTAGGCGCTCGATGAGCGGTGCTGTTTCGCGGGTGAGCCGCTCAATGGTTCGCTGCAGCCCAGTGCGCTTCTGCTCGGTGTTGTCGCGGGGCTCGCGCGGCGGCTGCC